>Ga0209747_1002031_pt1 | contig 10477 bp, 12 predicted proteins | sample BarGraNGADG00311_FD_184498 | JGI IMG/M metagenome (GOLD analysis project Ga0209747, IMG submission 184498) | Arctic peat soil microbial communities from Barrow, Alaska - Barrow Graham LP Ref core NGADG0011-311 (SPAdes) (version 2) | ecosystem: Environmental > Terrestrial > Soil > Wetlands > Peat... | reverse complement strand
CCATAAGAGTTAATGAAAATAAATTCTTCTTTTGCCTGAATTTGAGTTTGAGCAAAATCAATTTCCTCCTTAGTAAGTTTTAACCTTTCAGGAATCTGATCACTCCCAAGAATACATATAACAGACTGGTCAGGTGATATTTGTGAAATTCTTTGAATTACAGGTTTCATGTTATTATCCGGTAGTTTTTGCGGATGTAAAGTTAACTAAAATATTGAATGATTTGTTTCCAAAGAGTTACCTTTGACGGTCTAAAGTCAGAAGTCAGAAGACGGATGCAAGATTGATGCTTTGCTTCGGACTTCAGACATCAAGTTTCCGGCTGATTAGTTACTAATTTGTTTATTCAGATGATTTTAGAAGATTTATATGAGAAAGCTCTGCGGCTTATCCCTCTGGATATTGAGGAAGGAGTTACCCTTTATACCAACGCTCCTCTTGAAGAACTGATGTTTGTAGCAAATAAACTCAGGCAATGGCATAATCCGGGAAAAATTGTGGGCTGGATGATTGACAGGAACGTGAATATTACCAATATCTGTTTTTCCCAATGTTCATTCTGTAACTTTTGCAGGAAGAAAGGATCTCCGGGAGCATATACCACTACGATAAATGACTATAAATCCAAAATTGATGAAATGTATTTGCTCGGAGGAGATCAGCTTCTTTTGCAGGGCGGTATGAATCCTGAACTTGGCATTAGTTTTTACATTGATCTCTTCAAAAATCTCAAGAAAATATACCCCACATTAAAACTACATGCCCTTGGACCTGCTGAGATTGTTCACCTGGCAAAAAAAGAGAAGTTATCTTATTCCAAAGTTCTTTCATATCTGATTGATGCCGGACTCGACAGTCTTCCTGGTGCCGGGGCTGAGATCCTTTCTGACAGGGTAAGACGAATTGTCTCTCCGGCAAAAGCAACCACCAGGGAGTGGCTTGATGTTATGAGGGAGGCCCATAAACTGAATCTGCCGACTTCGGCAACCATGATGTTTGGCCACATAGAAACAGCAAAGGAGAGGATTGAACATCTTATCCTTATCAGAGATCTTCAGGCTGCAAAACATGAAAATCATTTTGGATTCATAACTTTTATTCCATGGGCCTTTCAGGATGAGGGCACAGTCCTGTTAAAAAAACATGGAATAAAAAGCAGTTACAATGGTCCGGATTATGTCAGGATGATTTCCATAAGCAGGATCTTATTAAATAACATAAGGAATATTCAGGCATCTATATTGACCGTAGGCAAGGAAATAGGGATGTTGTCACTTCACGCGGGAGCTAACGACCTTGGATCTATAATGATAGAAGAGAACGTGGTAAGTGCAGCCGGAGCGAATAACCGTTTTACTGCCAATGAGATGCAGGCTATTATTAAAGATGCGGGGTTTATTCCCGGAAGAAGGAATCAGAAATATGAATTGGTGTAATCAGGTCCCGACAACGCCTTATTTGCCTCCTCCCCCCTATATACTAATCTTTATACACATCTTTTTAAGAGTTCAAAAGAAGTAAAGTATAAAATATTGAAAACCAGGTATAAATGGCAATCCTCTAAGTTCTAAAAGATTCCGAACGAAGTGAGGAATCTCATGGATTATTAAAAATCTCTCTGAAATATTATTAAGCTATTTTCACAGTAGCAAACGATCAGCTTTTCTTGATAATAGAAGATGTGTATAAAGATTAGCCCTATATAGGGGGGTTGGAGGGCCAAGCAATAAAAAAAACCTGCACTTCAGTGCAGGTTCCCTTATAGTATCTTAAACACAGATTCAGTCTTTGCGTACAACTCCCTTATCCTCATCAGCCGGATCAAATTTTGAAGCTTTCTTAAATTCTTTCATTCCCTGACCAATTCCTTTCATAAGTTCGGGGATCTTACGGCCACCAAAAAGCAGTACTACTACAACTAATATCAGTAATATTTCTGTCATTCCAATTTTGCCCATTGTGTTTAGTATTAGAGTTTATACAAAGTTAAAAATACTTTATTTATATACAAGGTATGTTAAATATAAAATCTATTTCTTTAAAAGTCTCAAAACATCATTTCCATTCGCATAAAGCAAAAGTGCCAATAATACTATCATCCCTCCAATCTGTGCATATTCAAGAAACTTATCGCTTGGTTTTTTCCCGGTAATTACCTCAAATAGTAAAAAGAGAACGTGACCTCCATCGAGAGCGGGTATTGGCAATATATTCATTACTGCCAGAATAATTGAAAGAAATGCTGTGAGGTTCCAGAATCGTTGCCAGTCCCATACTCCGGGGAATATGTTCCCGATTGTAATAAAACCACCCAGTGATTGATAAGCTTTTGAGTGTTTTGAAAAAATGAGCTTGAATTGTTTCAGGTAATCACTAATTGTTTTTAGCCCTTTATCAATACCGGCAGGAATTGACTGGAAGAAACCATATTTAACAGTTTTAAGCTCAAATATCTGATCAAGCGACACTGACCTGCCTATTCCAAGCATTCCTAAAGAATCAGGTGTTACAGGAATACTAACGTTCTGTCCATCGCGTATAATGTTCAGTGTTACAGGATGTTCCCTGTTATCGAAAAGATACTTCTGAAATTCATCGAAATAAGTAAATTTTTTGTCATCAATACCTAAAATTTGATCCTTAAGGATAATTCCGGCCGTTTTTCCCGCGGACTTTTTCCCAAAGCTTTCAACAATATATGGTCCGAAAGGTATCCTGTAGTCAATCATACCTTTGCCCTTCAGCATCTTTGGAATATATTCCTTAGGTATTTCAATATTCCGGACTGCGCCATCGCGTTCAACCTGAATAGTTTTGCGGTTATTCAATACAATATTTGCAGTTACTTCCAGGAAGTTCTCAATATGCTGATTATCGACCGTAATGATCTTGTCTCCGTTTCTCAGGCCAATGTTATAACCGATCGAGTCGGTAACTATTCCATATTTCAGATTAGCTGTTGGCAGGTACGTTTCGCCCCAGGCAAATAAAACAAGTATAAATACCAACATTGCCAGAATAAAATTAAAAATAACTCCACCGGTCATTATCAGAAGTCTCTGCCATGATGACTTTGACCTGAATTCCCATGGTTGAGGAGGCTGTTTCATCTGCTCTTTATCCATCGATTCATCTATCATTCCTGAGATCTTAACATAGCCGCCGAGGGGAAGCCACCCTATTCCATATTCGGTTTCTCCCTTTTTAAACTTAAACAGAGAAAACCAGGGATCGAAGAAGAGATAAAATTTTTCAACTCTTGTTTTGAATAATTTAGCAAGTGTAAAATGTCCTAATTCATGTATAATCACAAGAATTGAAAGGCTCATTACAAACTGCAGGATTTTAATAAGGATTGTCATTTTTCTATTTGAAGTTTATTAATATAACTGAGGGCTATTTCCCTGGCACTTGTATCAGTAACTTCAAGGAAATCAAGATCCGGTGAGGGGGAATATAAACTAGTTTCCATTGTATACTCCACTATTTCAGGCATTTGGGTAAATTCAATTTTCTCGTCAAGAAATGCCTTAACAGCCATCTCATTGGCAGCATTTAATATACATGGCATATTTCCACCCCTGTTTAGTGCTTCATATGCCAATGTAAGATTGCGGAATTTTTTTATATCGGGATCGCTAAATGTTAAAGCTTTACAATCCTTAAGCACAAGTCGTGGCAGATCTGACGGCAGCCGGTCGGGATAGCTCAGGGCATAAAGTATCGGAACCCTCATATCGGGAACACCAAGTTGTGCTTTCACAGATCCATCGGCAAAATGGACTAATGAATGAATGATAGATTGAGGGTGAATAATGACGGAAATCTGCTCGGGACTAAGGTTAAAAAGCCATCTCGCTTCAATAACCTCAAGCCCTTTATTCATTAATGAAGCAGAGTCAATAGTAACCTTACAGCCCATATTCCAGTTGGGATGTTTAAGAGCATCACATGGTCTGACTTTTTTCAACATCTCTTCAGAAAAATTCAGAAATGGTCCTCCTGAAGCTGTAAGTGTAATTTTCTCAACAGGGTTTCCCGACTCACCTACAAGACATTGAAAGATTGCCGAATGTTCCGAATCAACAGGAATAATAATGCTTCCTGATTCTCTTACCAACTTCTCAATAATTTCACCTGCCACAACAAGAGTTTCTTTGTTTGCGAGGGCTATTTTTTTCCCGGCTTTTATTGCAGCAATGGTGGGTCTCACTCCTGAATAACCAACAATTGAAGCGATTACTACATCAACAGTTGATAAAGTTACTACCTGTTCAACAGCTTCCTTGCCGGCATAAATTTTAATATTTGTATTTCGAAGAGTTTCCTTTAATTGCTGGTAATGACCGGTATTCGCAATTACGACCGAATCGGGTTGATACTTAAGTGCCTGTTGTATAAGCAGATCAATATTATCTCCGGCAACCAGGACCTCAACAGTGAACTTTTCCGGATACTTTGAAATGATATCGAGAGCCTGAGTGCCTATCGACCCGGTTGATCCCAACAATGCAATTCTTTCTGGCATACCGAATGTCCTGGTTATTAGAATAGAATATGTTTCTCGGGATCCAGAGGGCTCCCTTTGTACCAGATCTCAAAATGAAGATGAGGACCGGAGGTATAGCGTTCGCCGGAGTCACCGACAATAGATATTGCATCACCGGCACGAACCAGATCACCTGTCTCTTTCAGAAGGCTCGCATTATGTTTATATACTGTAACAATATTATTCGGATGTTGAACTTCAATTACAAATCCGGTTTCCATTGTCCATCCTGTAAAAATAATGGTACCGTCAAGAACTGCGGAAACAAGAGCCTTAGGTTTTGTAACGATATCTGTTCCAAAATGTTTTGTCCTCACATCATACCTGGCTGAAACAATTCCTTTTACCGGTGGGAAAAAATGAAGATTTGCCAGACCCGAAACTGATTCAGGTGCAGATGGTCCCAGTGTAAGATTATACCTCTCTTCTTTTTCAACCCGTGCCCTTAGGTCAGAATCGTTAGAGGATGTATTGAATTTAATTGCTTTATAATTCTTTGTAGTATCATGTAATACAGATATGTCAACAGGTCCGCCGCCCGATATTATTGAATTCAGATTGTCAAAATATTTATCCCTTAATCTCAGTTCACGATCGAGAGAATCGAGACGGATTGCACTCATAAGGATATTCCGGCGCATTGTAACATCAGGATAGCCGGGTATAAATTCACGCAGGTTTGTGAATGAAATCAGCGTACTGGTGCCCCAAACAATAAAAATTAAAATGAACGTAATAAGAAGGAATGCATTATATCTGGTTAGTATTACTCTCCAGACCTCCTCGAAAGTGTGATCATTTATTACAGAAAATCTGTATTTATCGCTCCAGTTGCTTTTTTTCTTATCGTCCTTAGCCATTTTCTATTCCTTACCGGCCTGCAAAGATAATATTCCTACCTCATCAAATGAGTTAACAAAACCAAAAATGGGAATTTAAAACTGTTATATCACTTTAACAGGTTTATCTTCGCTCTGCCACAGACCATGTTTTGTGCAGACAGACATCGCTGACAGGTTCATTGAAACTTCAGGTGCCACGATATAAAAATCTACCTCAAAATGAGAAGGTACATTGCCATAAACACCAGCTGTATAACGGGCTTCAGCAAGAAGTGTTTCCCTGTTCCATAGCTGGATTACGCTTATGAAATGATCGTTTTCATCGGGATGGGGATACTCTTCACCGAGTTTTACTTTAACCTCAAATTTCTCTCCTCTTTTAACATTGTCGGGACAGAAAACATGAGGCATATGTCTGTCGAGATAATCACGTTTTACCTCTTTATCTTCCTTTTCTATTTCAGTTGCTTTAAATACTCTTGGCATAGTAATTAATTTTCAGTTAATAAAATAGCTCAAAACCCGAAACAAAAATTAATTAATAAAATTGTAAACAAACTTAATAATTAAATCATTAGAGTCCTCTAAAAATCAAAAATTGTAACATGTAATCCATCCGGTTTGATTCTGTAAATGCTCAGGATTATCCGGTTTTTATATCATTGTTCAACCGGGTCGTAGAATTTCCCGGTTACCGGATCAACCGGCATATTTTTATTACGGCCCGGATTACATCTTGTAAGCCTGTCTATTGCTGTGAAAAAGCCTGCAACAGCTCCTTTTCGTTTTATACTTTCAATTGCATAAACAGAACAGGATGGTGTAAAAACGCAAACATCAATATCCTGCGAAGAAAGAATTTCTTTATAGAAAACAAATGTTAGTGAAAAGATAAAGGCCAATTCGTTTTTATTATTCTTTAACTGGTCGCCCCAATTTTGCTTATGATTTTTTTCTGCAAACAGATTTTCAAATTTTTTTAAATCTTCAGGATTCTGGGAGAGACAGGTTAATGGCAGAATTACCAAAAAAATGATTGCTGAAGTCTTCATAAGTCCGTTACAATTTAATCTCTGTTTTTGTAAGCTCCCCTATTTGAGATATAAAATGATTTTTTTGATTGTTGTTTATATTTACTGCCGATCGAATCTGTTCAATCAGTCTCCTCTGTAAAATCTCTGCTTCATAATCTTTTTTCATTTTTAGAAGGAGCTTAAACTGTTCCAGGCTGTAAACCAGATTATTCGGATGCTGCTGGGTTAAAAAAAGTGCATACTGACAGGCTTTAGAATAATCTCTTTCAGTATAGGCATAAATCTTCAGTAAGAAATAATTCGCTTCTGTTCTGATCATTTCATTATCTGATTCCGAACAATTTTCCAGATATATTAGTCCTTTGTTTTTGTCTCCCTTTGGAAAAGTAAATAACAAAGCGTTCATGATGGAATATTCATTTTCAATATAATCGATAAAATAAAAATACAAACCTAATACTAAATTCAACTTTTCATCCCTTATAGGACTGTCAATACATTCATTTATGTAAAAAATTGATTTATAAAAATAAATTATAGCTTTAAGTGTGTTACCCCTGTAGTTTTCCAGCCTGGCTTTTAAGGAATATGAGAATACTATATTCTGCAGAGAAATGAGATCTTTCTTTTTATTTTTTAAGCCGGATTCGATGGATTCGTGAATACAGGAATCACAGTTTCTTAAATTAGTACCGATTGAATCACCGCTTAATAATTTCCACCATGCCAGATTCGCCCTGATGTTTGTGAGGGTATTATTATCCATATTTGAATTTTTCATAACAACTATCATAGAATCAGCTTCACGGAATGAAAAATTGTATAAATTTTTAAAAAAGCAGTTTATCAATGAATTTTCATCGGACATTTTTATACCGACAGCATACACTGAGAAGACCGGTGAATATATTAAAACCAGTAATACGGAAATTCTTATGCATCGGGTAGATACCATTGACCTCGTTCTTACGTTCAGTTTATATTACCTGCCATCTGTGTTTCCGGCTATTAGTTTCAAAACTTTAGTATACACCTCATTTCTTTTTTTCTGCCGTTTTCTAATTGCAATTTCTTCAGCTTTCCCATAACCTCCGGTATAATATCTTTGATACCATGGCAAAATTGAAAAGACAGCATCAACAGGTCTGTATCTGATGCTTATGTTTATGCCCAGTGCAATTAAACCTGAGGTTAAAAGCAATGAATTTAAACCGGATTTTAGATCGCCTGAATAGGTTTGACCAAGACCGGGAAGGATCATACTCATTATTCTGGCTCTTTTCGGTGAAGGTGACAGTAAATTCTTCCTTGAGAACAACTCCGCAAGTTCAGCACTGTCCTTAAATGGTATGCATGATTCAAAGTAAGTTTTAGCCGAACTAAAATTTTCGAGGCCGAAATAACAGGTTGCCAGGTAGAAGTTCAGACGTTTTTGTATACTTCCCGAAGTGTCATTTACTGAGAATAAATCTATTAAGGCAAGCTGGTAGTTTTTACTGAGTATCTGACAAGATGCTTTACTAAACAAAAGTTCGGTTTTTAAACTATCATTGTCTGACTGATCAAAGGCTAACCCGAAGTATTTTTGTGCAGTTTCATAGTCATTGTTAAAATATGAAATTTCAGCGATTTGTCTGAACAGGTAAAGGTTTCTTCTTCCGTCGCTGAAGAAAAGTGCTCTTTGATATGTTTTTAATGCTGCTGTTAACTTACCGGATTTGAATTGATTGTCGGCGAAATTAATCGTTTCTTCGAAATTCTGTGCAGGAAGTTTTTGAGATGTAATCAGGCTAAAAACGATCAGCCCGTACAAATTCAAATACTTGATTATCAATTTCATTTCTTTTGTTTTTATTGTATCGTTTGGCTGCTTTAACAGCACCGAAAACATTCCCGATGTAAAAGCTTGCAGAAAGACTGGCAAAAGCCCAGCCATATCCGCTTTTTAAACCATGCTCATGAAATCCTCTGTAGGCTTGCCAGGCATTCCCACCTACAAACAACATTGCAAAAAAGCCATCAGCCCAGTTTTTTGTATAGAACTTACCTGTTCCCGGGATTATAGCAGAAAAACCTGCTGCGATGAAAGGGCTTTTAAATTTTACCTTACCGGCCTTATCAGTTAATTTTATAATTCCAGCCGGGAAAGCCGGGTTTTTGCTCGCCGCCTCTTTCACTAAAAGGCTGGCCTTAGTATAATCATCGCTTAAAAGAAGGTTGCAGCTTTGGTAAACTAGTTTATCTTCAGGGGATAATCTGCTGTTTTGTTGAAGAAATTTTTCTACAACTGATAATGAATCTGTTAATAACTGTAATTTTACAAATTCTGTGGCCAGCATCTGAGGCATTGTATCAAGTGAATTGCCATAAAACGAATAAACACGTTTGATTCCTGATTTTAAGTCGCCTGATAATCTGTATGACTTTACCAGTTTGTATTTAAAACCGACATTACTGCTATCAAAATAAACAAGCCTTTCGTATTCTTCAGTTGCCAGTGTATACTGCTGACTGATTGATAGATATTCGGCATATTGTTGACTGTGCTCTTTATTATAAAGGTCCTGGGAAAGGCATAGCGGAGGATGTAAACCAACAATTATGAAACTGATTAGCAATACCTGAAGAACCCTACTAGTTTTCAGGAATTTTATAGTCATAAGTATTATCACCGGATAAGTCGTTGATTAAGATATTTGTAAAATTTGTCAGTTCATAAATTTTTTGTCCGCTAACGTAATTCTCCTTAATAATTTCTTGCGGAAAGGATAACCCTTTCACTTTTATATAGTTTCTGAAAAACTGTCTGGCAACAACTTCCCCTGCATTATTTTTGAATACTAAACCATCAAGTTGCTGGTTGACATTCGACAGAAGGATATCGCCAAGATACTTTTTTGATGCAGCAGGAGGTTCCCAGGTTGAAATTACATTTCCATCGCTTTTTTCAACCTTTTTAATTCTGAACTGTGTCTTTTTTAAACCATAGTCAGCAATGTTTCCATTTAATGCCAGATTATAAATGGAGAATTCTATCCCCTGCGGAATGCGTTGTTTTCCAATTACTTTTGAATTTACTATTTTATACAGGACCGTATCTTTTTGAACCCAGATTTCTTTTTCAGGGAAACTCACTACATAAATAATCTGTTTTATGTTTTTATCATAATACAATTTCCCGACAGTCAGTTGCTGATCGCCTGCAGGGGATTTGGCTTTAATAACGAAATCAGTGCTTATTCTGAAAAAGAACTGTGGATCTACCTGAAGAAGTGAAAGAGGGAAGAACAGGAAACAAATAAATTTTATCACTTTTAAGATCTTAAGGAAATTTACCCGGCTAACAATGTCTCCAAAAATAGAAATTACAACTTAAAATCCTATATTTATACAAACAAAAAGAGTATATCAAAAATTCTTTTTGATATACTCTTTGCTTTTTGTTTTAAACTAGATTGCGTGAGAGCCACCCCAAATTGCTGACCACCAAACAATATCAATAACCACAGCCACAGCAGTCGATGTGATGCAACCCCACATTGCTTTCTTTGTTTCAACCTTGTCTTTATCGCTTACAATATAGACTACCAATAAACCAACCACTCCAAGACCGCAACCCCAAAGGAATGAAGGAATTCCAAGAACCGGATTCTTTTCACCCTGAGGAAGGGCACTTTCCGGAACAAGTCTTAAAGATGTAACAAGATTCCCATCTGCCAGCATCAGAGCGCTATAGGTTAAATCTGAGTTGGATGTAACCATAGTAGCAAGCTGATTCAATTGGGTAAACTCCGCCTGAACGGCGTTGTAATCAAGTTTGAACAGATCGGCATCATTTGCAAAAATTGTAAAACCTGCAAAAAACACCAGAAAAACTGAGACAAATAGTTTTTTCATAGGGCTTTAATTAATAAATAGTTAGGTGATTAAATGTATAATCTAAATAGTTTTATGCTTAAAATTACTAAATTTCAAAAAGTAAGTCTTACTGAACCATCAAATTCCTGATGACATACAACATTTAAACTTATCAAAAAGTTTAATAATAACCT
>Ga0209747_1002030_pt1 | contig 10487 bp, 3 predicted proteins | sample BarGraNGADG00311_FD_184498 | JGI IMG/M metagenome (GOLD analysis project Ga0209747, IMG submission 184498) | Arctic peat soil microbial communities from Barrow, Alaska - Barrow Graham LP Ref core NGADG0011-311 (SPAdes) (version 2) | ecosystem: Environmental > Terrestrial > Soil > Wetlands > Peat ... | reverse complement strand
AAGGAGCCATTATATCCATTTGGTTACGGTCTTAGCTATACATCTTTTAAATATAGCGATTTATCAGTTCCTGTAAATGTTGTGGCAGGTGAGAAAGTTGCTGTTAAAGTTACTGTTACAAATACCGGAAACGTTGCCGGTGATGAAGTGGTTGAACTATACCTTACTGATGAAAAGGCATCAACGTCACGACCAATCCGTCAGCTTGAAGGATTTATAAGGGTTTCACTTAAATCCGGCGAAAGTAAAGTAGTTGAGATCAAGCTTGAGCCGCGTCAGTTCTCGATGATCAATAGTAAAGTAAAACGGGTAATTGAACCCGGGTACTTTACTATTTCGGTAGGAGGCAAACAACCGGGTTTCAAAGGTTATCTCGATCCTCAGTTCACCCAGGTCGTCACTGGCAGAATCAGATTGACCGGGAAAGAAGTGTTGTTTGCAAATTGAACTGTAGGGACGTTGCATGCAACGTCCCTACAATGCAACGGCATGCAACGTCCCTACCGAACGATAAATACGAATACCATGAACGAAGAAAACCATCTTCTTCAAAAGCGTGTAAATCTTTTCGACGGGATATCGATTGTTGTAGGTGCGATGATCGGTTCCGGTATCTTCATCGTTAGCGCCGACATTGCCAGGAATGTTGGTTCTCCAGGCTGGTTACTGGTGGTTTGGCTCATAACCGCGATCATAACCCTAATAGGTGCAATCAGTTATGGAGAACTGGCCTCAATGATGCCGCATGTTGGAGGTCAATATGTCTATCTGAAAGAAGCGTATCATCCGCTTATAGGGTTTCTGTTTGGATGGACCACGTTCCTTGTTATAGAGTGTGGAACTATAGCTGCGGTAGCTGTAGCCTTTGCCAAATTTTCCGGAGTTTTGTTCCCCTGGGTCTCAGAAAAGAATATTCTTTTTCAGGCTGGTCCTCTAAAGATTAAAAGTACAATGATTGTCGCTATAGGAATGATAACATTCCTTACATGGCTAAATACCAAAGGAATTGTTACAGGAAAGACAGTCCAGAACTTCTTCTCATCAACCAAAGTAATTGCACTTTTTGGGTTTATTGCAATAGGGCTCCTCGCTACAAAAAACATAAATTCCTGGGAAATTAACAAGGAAGTCTTCTGGAAGGCGAGTCAGGTTGGTCATGGGAACCAGGTAATCCCTCTGGTTGGTTTTTCTCTTATTACTGCTATAGGAACTGCATTGGTGGGCTCATTATTTTCATCTGATGCGTGGTACAGTGTTACCTATCTTTCCGGTGAGGTTATAAACCCAAAACGTAATGTTCCTTTAAGCCTGTTCTTCGGAGCTTTAATAGTTTCCATATTATACATTTTTACGAACTATATCTACATAAAAGTCCTTCCCTTGTCAGGCTCTCCTGATGGTATAGATGTTCTAAGCCGCGGCATTCAGTATGCAACTGACGACAGGGTTGCAACATCTGCAATGAGTGTTGTATTTGGAGATTATGCAGCCGTCATTATGGCAATATTTATTATGATCAGTACTTTCGGATGCAACCATGGACTTATAATGGCCGCTCCCCGTGTTTATTATGCCATGGCGAAAGATGGTCTTTTCTTCAGAAAAGTTGGTGAGTTAAATAAAAACGGAGTACCCGGATTTGCAATTGTTGTACAGGGAGTATGGGCCGTGTTGCTTTGCCTTTCCGGAACATATAACAATCTTCTTGATTATGTGATCTTTGCTGTCCTGATATTCTTCACATTGACTATCCTGGCCATTTTTATCCTGAGGGTCAAACGGCCAGATATTCCGAGGCCATATAAAGCATTTGGCTACCCTGTGGTACCGGCAATTTATATCCTCACAACTGTCTCTATAATGATAATACTGTTAATCTATAAACCCGATTATACATTCCCTGGTCTGGGAATTGTTCTTCTGGGAATTCCGGTTTTTTATCTCTGGAAGAAATTAAATAAGAACCACCCGAAATATGAAGAAAAATTAGCATAATTCAAATACAAACCTCAGACTGCTTACCACATAACATTTGTACTAAATCATTAAAAATTATGAAGGAAATTAAAATATTTGGTCAAACTGAAACAGAAGATGGTTGATTTTATAAATAGCTTAGTGTTTATAGCTTTGTGAAAAAATTAACATAAATTTGTTTGGTTTTATATAAAATATTATATCTTGCATCCGATTTCTATCGTTTGAGTTCGTTTTTTTAAGAAATTATATAACCTAATTAACCTGTAAACTAACTGAATAACTGAATTGAACCTGGATTCTCATGAATTTTGAATCAAATATGTATTTTCTATTTATTAATCTAACCAAATTAATCTAACCAAATTAATCTATTTAATCTATGAAAAAATTACTTAGAGCATTCCTGTTGCTTTTATTCTTTGTTGCAGGTACCGCTGGTGCCTTTGCCCAAAGAACAGTGACCGGAACTGTGGTTGACAAAGATCAACTACCAGTGATTGGAGCAAATGTTGTTGTGAAAGGAACTACTATCGGGGCAATAACGGATGGCCTTGGTAAGTATTCTATTGTTGTTCCCTCCACTGGAAATACCCTTGTTATAAGCTTTATCGGCTTCAAATTACAGGAAGTTCCAATTGGAACCGGTTCCGTTATCAATGTCACTCTTGAGATGGAATCTACCACTCTTGATGAAGTTGTTGTCGTAGGGTATGGTACCCAGAAAAGGACAACAGTAACCGGTGCAATTACATCTGTAGGTAGTAAAGAAATAACTGCCGTACCTGTTACCACTACCGATCAGGCGCTGCAGGGTCGTGCTTCCGGTGTTACTGTAATAAATAACGGAGCGCCTGGTACTGCAGCTACCATCAGAGTCAGAGGACTTGGGACAATGAACTCGAATGCTCCTCTTATTGTAATAGATGGTGTTGTTTCAGCTGGAATGGCAAATTTAAACCCGAGTGATATTGAATCAATTGAGGTATTAAAAGATGCTTCCACAACAGCCATTTATGGTTCATTGGGATCTCATGGTGTTATTATGATTACCACAAAAAAAGGTATATCAGGTAAAATGAAAGTTGATTTTGAGACATATTACGGGCAGCAATGGAACAATAAGAGGTATGACCTGTTGAATGTGGCACAGTATATTGAATATGCCTCATCTCCTGATGTAACTACCCCACCGCCGGTGATAACTGATCCTCAATATGCCAGCAGGCTTCATGGTGCAGAAACCAATTGGCAGGATGAGATTTTCAAGAAAGGAAATATGCAGAATTACAACGTAGCTGTGTCGAATGGAAATGAAAACGGTGCTTATAGATTTTCTGCAGGATATATTAAAACTGATGGTATAATGATAAGCACCGGATACGAGAGATATAATATCAGGTCTAACAGTGATTATACCGCTGGAAGATTTAAATTTGGTCAAAACGTGGGAGTATCATTTTCAAAGACGACTCCATTGAACTCATCAGGAGGCCGTTCAATAATTGAGCATGCTATTAAATCGGTCCCATATCTGCCGGTATATAATCCCGCTAATTTAGGAGGCTTCCAGGGTCCGCATTCTGCGGTTGACGGAACGGACGCTGAAAACCCTGTCGCTGTTGCTTTGCAACGTAAGTATGACGATAGAGGAATAACCCTTCTTGGTAATCTCTATGCTGAGGTTGAAATTATCAGCGGATTGAAATTCAAATCAGTAGCGGGTTTGGAAGAAATCAGGTTTATTGACAACGAATTTCTGCCTGCTTTTTCTGATGACAACTTACCGGGAGGCGCCACTCATTCTAATGCCAGTGCCAGTATCGCTAAAAACACGTCTAATTATAGTTCACGTATTTTTACCAATAGCCTGAATTATACTAAAACAATTGCTGAAAAGCACAACCTGGAATTACTGGCGGTTATGGAATATGCTACAATCGACAGATCTTTTATAAATACAGGAAGCCTGAATACTATTAGCAGCGATATTCAGGAATTAACCAATACCGCTGTAAGTATTTCTTCATCTTCAGATCATTACAAAAGGATTGGTTACTTAGGCAGACTAAACTATAACTACGACCAGAAATACATTTTAGCAGCCTCAATAAGAAGAGACGCTTCATCAAGGTTTGGTAGCGGCAACAGATGGGGTATTTTCCCTTCGTTGGCTTTAGGTTGGAGAATTGATAAAGAAGCTTTTATGCAAAATGTTTCCGCCATCAGCACTTTAAAGCTTAGAGGTAGCTGGGGAAAAGCCGGTAACGATAATATCGGTAACTATAGCTATGCTTCCACCCTTACTTCTAACATGAATTATGTAATTAATAACCAATTAGCTCCCGGCACAACACCTTCGGGTCCCGCAAATGCAGATTTGAAATGGGAGGAATCTACTATGACGAATATCGGATTGGATCTAGGATTATTAAAAAATAAATTCACTTTATCTGCCGAATATTACAAAAATAAAAGTAGTGACCTGTTGATGAATTTGAATACTTCCCCTTCATTAGGTATCTTTTCAGGTTCTATAGCTAAGAATGTCGGAGCAGTTGAAACAAACGGTTTTGAACTTCAATTAGGTTATAATAATCTTGAAGGTGAATTTCAATGGTCGGCAAATTTTAATTTAGGAACTTCCACAAATAAAGTTCTGGATTTAGGCGGACTTGTTTCTGTTGACGGAGGTCCTCAGCAGGAAAATCAACCGATTACCAGACTTGAGGTTGGAAAACCATTGTTCTTTTTTTACGGTTGGAAATTTGATGGAATATTTACATCCAACGCCGAAGCAGCTGCTTATCTGAACGGTGGTCAGCTGGCTGCCAATGGAGGTGTAGGTGCCCAGGGAGGTGACTTCCGTATTGTTGATGTTGCTGGCCCTCCAGATGCCAATGGAAAACCAACAGGACCAGATGGTAAAATAACTTCAGCTGACCTGACTCAAATTGGAAATCCATTCCCAAAATTTACTGCCGGATTGAATTTTAATGCCAGTTATAAAGGATTTGACCTGAATCTGTTTATCCAGGGTTCATACGGTAATGACATATATAATACCAACATTTATGATTTACAAGGTATGACAAGATTATTTAATGCCGGAACTGATGTAATGAGAAGGTGGAAACAGGATGGTGATGTAACAGATGTTCCCCGACCAACACCTTCAGGGCCAAATGTGCAGATATCAAGCCGTTTTGTTGAGGATGGAACTTATACAAGGTTGAAAAACTTTACCTTAGGTTATACACTTCCTTCCAGGTTGTTTGGCTCTAAAGTATCCAAATTCAGAGTATATGTAAGTGGACAGAATTTACTTACCATTACTAAATATACAGGTTTAGATCCTGAAGTTGGTTTCTACCAGCCTGGGTCACCTATAACAGGTTTTATAGGTAGTGGCGCTACAACTGGTAATGGTTATCCGGCTGTCAATTTTAATACTGGAATTGACTATGGTGTTTATCCTATGCCAAAATCATTTATTGGTGGTATTCAAGTTACATTTTAAAACATTATAAAGATGAAAATAATTAAATATATATCTCTAACACTTGTATTCGGGGCAGTAGTTCTAAGTAACTCCTGTAAATCAGATAAATTAGATCTGATAAATCCGAATCAACTGTCGCCCGATACTTATTTTAAAACAGAGGCACAGGTGGCATCTGCTGTAGATGCTACATATGGACTTATGCAAACACAAGCGATGTACAACCGTCATATGTGGTTTGGAAATGATAATATGTCACATGAAAATGCTGGAAACCCACAACTTGAATCTGACAAACGTGATTATTTGAATTTTTCATTTGATTATACTCATGGATTTATTGGATTATACTGGGTGAGCTGTTTCAGGGGTATTAATAGGGCAAACTTTGTTATAAATAATGCAGCTAAAATTGCACTGATTCCTGATGCTCAGCTGTCTGCCGCAAAGAAGGCCAAATATGATGGTGAAGCCAAATTTATGAGGGCAGAATACTATTTTTGGCTTGTCATCAAATTTGGTGATGTTCCAATATTGACTGATGTTCCTGCAGATATAAAGGGAACAGCAAGAAGCCCTGTTGCAGATGTTTGGGCGCAAATAGAAAAGGATCTTACTGATGCTACTACCGAACTTCTTGACAAAGCTGATGAAGATCTGGGAAGGGCCACAAAAGGCGCTGCCTGGGCTTTATTGGGTAAAGCACGTTTGTACCAGAAAAATTATGCCGGAGCACTGACAGCTTTTAATAATGTTACAGGCTACAGTCTTGAAGCTAATTATCTGAATAACTTTTTGGAAGAAACAGAACATGGTCCTGAATCGATATTTGAAGTGGAATTCAACGTTGCTGCCGGTAACTCAAGCAATTGGGCTTCAGACGGAAACGACGTGGGATTGAACGAAGCATGTTTCAGGGGACAGGAATATGGTTGTATGGACTGGTTTAATGTATTTCCTTCAGTTAATCTTAGAAATGAGTTTGAAGCAGGGGATCCAAGATATAATTTCTGTTTCTACACAAATGGTCAACCATATAATAATGGTCTAAATGTAATGACAATACCTCCTTTGGGACAATCAGATGGTAGCACATACCCAAGAGTTGGCTGGAGAAAATACCAAAACTATTATAAACAATCCAGCGAATCAATTCCAAACGCACAGGCATCAGGTATTAATATGAAGGTATTAAGATGGGCCGATGTTCTGTTAATGATGGCTGAATGTAGAGCTAACACCAGTGATGTTCCCGGTGCAGTTACACTCATGAACCAGGTACGTGCAAGGCCTAGTGTTAATATGCCTTTATATGGCACTCCGGCAATGAATGCTACATATCCGGTAACTAACCTTGCACAATTTATGGTGGCCCTGGAGCATGAACGTAAAGTTGAATTATGCGGCGAACAGGTTCGTTTCCCTGACCTTGTAAGATGGGGACGTCTTACTGCATTTATTAATGAATTAAAGGCTGGTACCCAACTTCCATTACAGGAAAAAAACCAAATACAATTTGATCCGGTTAAAAATCAGCTATGGCCTATACCACAAGCTGAAATGCAGGCCAATCCAAAGATGGTTCAGAATACAGGATATTAACAGATAATTTTTGAAATATTGAATAAAAAAATGGTTATGCAAATAACCATTTTTTTTATTTAAGCTATTTACAATATATTCGTCCTTACTTTACTATATAATTTTTATGAGAATATCAGTTCAAGTGCTCTATAGGAAAGTAATATTTTTTGGAGTTATATTATCTTCAATACTTTTTATTATATCATGCAAATCTGATAAGGAGGGTAAATACCTGCCACTATTTCAGAAACTATCGTCAAAGAGAACAAATATAAAATTTGAAAACACTCTGACAGAAAGTGATACTTTAAATTATTTTCTGTATCCATATATTTACATGGGTGGTGGAGTTTCAGTCGGAGATTTTAATAATGATGGTTTAACTGATATCTATCTGGTCGGAAATATGGTACCAAACCGGCTGTATCTGAATAGGGGTAATTTTACTTTTGAAGATGTAACTGAAATTTCGAATACCGGAGGTGGTAACCGATGGAAGTTGGGATCGACTATCTGCGATATAAATAATGATGGTTTGCCTGATATTTATGTATGTGTTTCCGGATTATCAGGTAATCGCGAAAATTTATTATTTGTAAACCAGGGAATCAATAAAGATGGTATTCCTATATTTAAAGAGGAGGCTAAAAAATATGGGCTTAACGATCCGGGGATGAGTACACAGGCTACTTTTTTCGATTATAATAACGATGGTAACCTGGATTTGTATGTAGCAAATTATCCCATTACGAACTTCAAAGCTACTCCTTATGTTTATAAACAAATGATGAGAAATGTAAAGTGGATTGATTCTGGTCATTTATATCGGAACAATGGTGATGGTACTTTTACCGATGTTACAAAAGAGAGCGGTTTATTATCATACGGATTAACACTAAGTGCAACTGTTGGCGATTTTAACCAGGACGGGTATAAGGATTTATACCTTTCCAACGATTTTACATGCCCCGATTACTTTTACTTTAACAATGGTGACGGAACATTTTCTGACAAAGCCGGTGAAGTACTCGGACAAACTTCTTTCTATGGTATGGGTGCCGATATCGCGGATTATAATAATGATGGATTACTTGATATTATTCAAATTGATATGGCTCCTGAAGATAATAAAAGAGCGAAAGAGAACATGTCAACTATGAATCAGGATGATTTTAAGGAAATGGTAAAAGTAGGGTTACATCATCAGTACAGATATAGTACTTTACAATTGAACAGGGGTATAATGGATAATGGCCTGCCTTTTTTTAGCAATACCTCCTGGATAGCCGGTGTTACTTCAACAGACTGGAGTTGGGCGGCTTTGTTTGCTGACTATGACCTTGACGGATGGAAAGATTTATTTATAACAAGTGGTATCCGCAGGGATATAAATAATCTTGATTATTTCAATAAAATAGCAGAATCTTCAAATTTTAATAAAGGCCTGAGTAAAACCGAAATGTTAAAACAAGTGAAAAATATGCCATTTAAAAAACTTACCAGTAATATTTTCAGGAATAATGGCGATTTGACATTCTCAAAACATAATACTGAATGGGGTGTAACAGAAACAGGTTATTCAAATGGGACAGCTTACGCCGATCTGGATAACGATGGCGACCTGGAACTTATTGTTAATAATATTGATGGTGAGGCATTTATATATAAAAATAATGCAAGTGAAAATAAATCAGGGAATTATCTTAAAGTTGCATTTGAAGGTACTCCCTCAAATAAAATGGGAATAGGCTCAATTGTAACTATCTGGACTAAAGGAAAAATACAGATGGCAGAACTCACTTTATCAAGGGGTTATGAATCTTCTGTGGAACCAATACTCTATTTTGGTCTCAATAAGTATGAATCTATTGATTCACTCCATGTAAAATGGACTGATGGGAAAGTTCAAAATATAAAGAATATCAAAGCAAATCAAAAACTGACGTTAAAACATTCTGAAGCAATATCTACTGTTCAGCAAAAAGTGAAAATTGAAAAGTTATTTAAAGAAATAACATCTACGATCGGACTTGAATTTATTCATAAAGGAAACATTTATAATGATTACAAAGATCAGGTTTTATTGCCTCATAAAATGTCAAATCCGGGACCGGATATTACTGTAGGCGACGTAAACAACGATCAACTTGAAGATTTTTATATTGGAAATGCATCTAAAAGTCCGGGTAGAATGTTTATCCAAAATAAAAACGGAACTTTCAATATTAAGGAAGGGCCATGGGAGAACGATAGTCTGTTTGAAGATACGGGAACTTTGTTTTTTGATGCTGATAATGATGGAGATCTTGATTTATATGTTGCAAGCGGAGGATATGATTTCCCGAAAGGCTCAAAAAGCTATACGGACCGTCTTTATATAAATGATGGTAAAGGTAATTTTTCCAAAAGCCCAAATTCATTGCCTGCAATAACGTCGAACGGATCGTGCGTTAAAGCAATAGATTTCGATAATGATGGAGATCTTGATTTATTTATCGGAGGAAGGCAGGTCCCGGGAAAATATCCTTTTCCGGCCCGAAGCTACATTCTGGAAAACAGAACCGTTAACGGAGTTGTAAAATTTGTAGATGTTACAAAAGATGTAGCACCTGATCTTTTAAATGCAGGTATGGTTACTTCTGCATTTTGCGGTGATATTGATAACGATCACTGGACTGATCTGGTAATCGCAGGTGAATGGATGCCTATCTGCATATATAAAAATATTCACGGAAAATTTAAAAAAACCACTATTGAAGGAACAAAGGGATGGTGGTTTAGCATTGATGGCGCCGATTTTGATAAAGATGGCGATATTGATCTGGTAGCAGGTAATCTTGGTCTGAATTTCAGATATAAGGCAAGCAGCGATAAAACATTTGATGTTTATGCGGGAGATTTTAACAATAGCGGAAGTTCAGATATTGTATTAAGCTATTTTCAGGATGAGAAGCAATTTCCTTTAGGAAGCAGAAAAAGTATTGTCGACCAGAATCCCTGGGTGGCTAAGAAATTTCCTACTTATAAGAGCTTTGCAGAAGCTACAGTTTCAGATATTTATACAAAAAAAGTATTAAATGAATCTCTGCATCTTCAGGCTGAGACGTTTGCCAGCTGTTATCTTGAAAATACCGGGAATGGGAAGTTCAAAGTTCATAAGTTACCAAATGAAGCACAATTATCCTCTGTAAATGCCTTGATTATTGATGATTTTGATAAAGATGGAAATCTCGATATTTTGATGGCAGGAAATCTTTTTGATGTGGAAATTGTGACTCCAAGAAATGACGGGGGAGTCGGTGTGTTTCTTAAAGGTGATGGCAAGGGAAATTTTGAAGTTATACCCTCAAGACTATCAGGATTTTTTGTTCCCAAAGAAGTGAGAGCACTATCAATAATTCACCTGAATAATGCCGATAAGGAA
>Ga0209747_1002029_pt1 | contig 10488 bp, 10 predicted proteins | sample BarGraNGADG00311_FD_184498 | JGI IMG/M metagenome (GOLD analysis project Ga0209747, IMG submission 184498) | Arctic peat soil microbial communities from Barrow, Alaska - Barrow Graham LP Ref core NGADG0011-311 (SPAdes) (version 2) | ecosystem: Environmental > Terrestrial > Soil > Wetlands > Peat... | reverse complement strand
TGCGGACAACGCCGGCCAGGACGCGGCCAAGGCCCGGCTGACCCAGTTCGAGAGCCGGTTTGCCGACTTCCTCTCCACCGGCACCGAAGGCCGGCTGACGGCGCCCGCGCTGCGGGACGCCTACGTCATGCACGACCGTGACCTGGTCAGTCAGATGCAGGCCTTCGCGCGGCGCGACTACACCGCCTCCAACGACGCGGTGTTCGCGGCGTACCAGCAGATGTTCGACGTGGCCGAGCAGGTGTCCACCGCGGCCGGGGACACGGTCGCGAAGCGGCTGCCGCAAGGCGGGGTCGCCACCGGCGGCGGTGGTCTGGTTCGCTAGTCGGCGGGCGGCGGCGGGGGTGCTCCTCGCCGCCGCGCTGTCGGGATGCGCGGGGGGAGCCGCGCCGGTTCGCTCCGGCATCGGCGCCCCGACCACCGGCGCGCGCCAGCCGGCACCGATTGCCGCCGACAACGGGGCAGCCAACAACGGGGCAGCGCAGTTCCGCTCGCTGCGAGCCATCGGCCAGGTCGCCGAGCCGGTGCAGGTGCGGATTCCGGCGATCGCCGTGAGCTCGTCGTTGCAGCGGCTGGCGAAGCAGTCGGATGGGTCCATTGCCACCCCGACTCGCTGGGAGCGGGCCGGCTGGTACGCCGACGGGCCGCGCCCCGGCCAGCCGGGACCGGCGGTCGTGCTCGGCCATGTCGACTCCGACACCGGCCCGGCGGTCTTCTACCGCCTCGGTCAGCTGCAGCCGGGGGCCGAGGTCCTGGTCGACCGCGCGGACGGGACCACCGCCCGCTTTCTGGTGGACCGGGCGGACGTCTACCCCAAGAACGACTTCCCGGCCGAGATGGTGTACCTGCCCACGCTGACCCCCGAGCTGCGCCTGATCACCTGTACCGGGGACTTCGACCGCGCCAGCGGCCACTACCGGGACAATCTGATCATCACGGCCCGGCTGGCATCCTGAGCCGTGGCAGGCGGCCGTCCCGAGACGGCCCAGGGGAAGGGGAGCAGGTGCAGCGCTGGCGTGGGCTGGAGAGCGTGCCACCGGGATGGGGGCGCTGCGTGGTCACCATCGGCGTCTTCGACGGCCTGCACCGGGGGCATCGGGCGATCATCGGCCGGGCCGTCGAACGCGGCCGGGACAGCGGGCTGCCGACCGTGCTGATGACCTTCGACCCGCACCCCAGCGCTGTCGTCCGCCCCGGCAGCCACCCCGCCGTCCTGACGCCCCCCCGGTTCAAGGCCGAGCTGCTCGAAGAACTCGGGGTGGACGTGATGTTCGTGCTGCCGTTCACCAAGGAGTTCTCCCAGCTCGACCCGGCGGAGTTCGTGCACCGGGCGCTGGTCGAGCACCTGCACGCCGCCGCGGTCGTGGTTGGCGATAACTTCCGCTTCGGCCACAAGGCCGCCGGTGACGTCGCGCTGCTGCGCGAGCTAGGCAAGAGGTTCGGGTTCGCCACCGAGGGCGTGCCGCTGCTGCCCGATGGTCCCGACCTTGGCGACACGCCGCTGTCCTCGACCTACATCCGGTCCTGTGTCGATGCCGGGGACGTCGTCGGTGCGGCCCGGGCGCTGGGGCGCGACCATCGGGTCGAGGGGGTCGTGGTCCGCGGGGACCGGCGCGGTCGGGACCTGGGCTATCCGACCGCGAACGTCGAGCCGGTGCCGCACTCCGCCGTACCCAGCGACGGCGTGTACGCCGGGCGCCTGGTGGTGCGCGGGCAGCGGCTGCCGACCGCCGTCTCGGTCGGCACCAATCCGACGTTCGAGGGCCGGGAGCGCCAGGTCGAGGCCTATGTCCTCGACGTGGACGACGCCACCTTCGACGTGTACGGCGAGCACGTGGGCGTGGAGTTCTCTGCCCGGCTGCGGGACACTATTCGCTTTGCCGGCCCGGCACCGCTGGTGGAGCAGATGGGCCACGACGTCGCCGAAGTCCGTCGCCTACTGGGCTGATGGCCCCGGCCGCCGGTGCGGGGTCGGCTCAACCGACCGGCTCACCCGGTCGGGCTATCGGTCCAGGCTCTCGGCGCGACGACAGCATCATCAGGGGCTGCGTCTGCCGGCCCACGAAGTGAGGGAGGCGTCGTGCCCAGGATCCTGGTCGTCGACGATGACCCCGCCGTGCGCACCATGGTCGCCGACGTGTTGACGGCTCAGGGGTATGCGGTCCGGCTGGCCGAGGACGGCTTCACCGCGCTCCGCCGGGTGCAGGCCGACCGACCGGACTGCGTCGTGCTGGACGTGATGATGCCCGGCATCGACGGTCACGACGTACTCAGCCAGATCCGGGCGGCCGACGACGACGGCCACCTACCGGTGATCATGCTCACCGCCGCCGGGGACGACGAGCAGGCCTGGCGGGCGTGGACCGAAGGGGTCGACTACTTCATCGCCAAGCCGTTCGAGATCGACGACCTACTGCGTTGCCTCAGCTACCTGTTCAAGGTCGCCCCAGCGACCTGACTGACCGCCTGACCGCCGCATGAGGCGCCGCGGCAGCGCCACGCGAGCGCTCCTGGGCAGCGGGTTGCTACTATCGACGTACGCCGGGTTCCTCCGGCGATGTGCCCGAACGCTTCGGTGACCTCGACCCGGGGCGCGCACCAGCCCGCGAAGGAGACATGTGCCGCTCGACAGCGCTGTGAAGTCCCGACTGATGACCGAGTACGCGACGGTCGAGCGCGACACCGGTTCGCCCGAGGTGCAGGTCGCCATGCTGACGGAGCGCATCCGGGGCTTGACCGAGCACCTGAAGACGCACAAGCACGACCACCACAGTCGCCGCGGCCTGCTGCTGCTCGTTGGCCGGCGTCGTCGGCTGTTGCAGTACCTGGCCCGGACCGACATCAACCGCTACCGGTCACTGATCGAGCGACTCGGCCTGCGCCGGTAGCCAACCAGACCACCGCCGCCGGCCGCCACGCGCCGACGGCACCACCCGAGCCCGGACCGCTCGGCGCCCGCGGGGGCCGCTACGGGTTCCGGTCCTCGGTAGTGGCCCCCGGAGGCCGCGGTTTCCCGCCGTCCCCCGGGCGCTTCCATCGAAGACCGGCCCGCTCCTCCGCTCCGCGCCGCGCTCCCGGGCCGTCGTCAGAGGAGACGTCCTTGCCGGACAAGCACGAACTTCCCGGAGCCATTACCACCACCGCCACGATCGACAACGGTGCCGCCGGCACCCGCGAGGTCCGGTTCGAGACCGGTCGGCTGGCCCGCCAGGCCGCGGGTGCTGCCGTCGCCTACCTGGGCGACTCCATGGTGCTGGCCGCCACCACCGCGTCCAAGAACCCGAAAGAGCAGCTGGATTTCTTCCCGCTCACCGTCGACGTGGAAGAGCGGATGTACGCCGCCGGTCGCATTCCCGGCTCGTTCTTCCGCCGCGAAGGCCGCCCGTCCGAGGACGCGATCCTCACCTGCCGGCTGATCGACCGCCCGCTGCGGCCGTCGTTCGCCAAAGGGCTGCGCAACGAGATCCAGGTGGTCTGCACCATCCTGGCCCTCGACCCGGACACGCTGTACGACGTGGTCGCGATCAACGCGGCCAGCGCCTCGACCATGCTGGCCGGACTGCCGTTCTCCGGCCCGATCGGCGCCACCCGGATGGGCTACGTCGACGGCGCCTGGGTGGCCTTCCCGACCCATGCCGAGCTGGAGCGGGCCACCTTCGACATGGTGGTTGCCGGCCGCGTCCTGGACGGCGCCGACGGCCCTGCCACCGGTGATGTTGCGATCATGATGGTGGAGGCCGAGGCCCCCCCCGGCACCGTCGCCCTGGTGACCGGCGGTGCGGCCGCCCCGACCGAGGACGTCGTCGCCGCCGGCCTGGAGGCCGCCAAGCCCACCATCAAGGCCCTGTGCGCGGCGCAGATCGAGCTGGCGCGCCAGGCTGCCAAGCCGGTCGCCAACTACCCCCGCTTCCTGGACTACCAGGACGACGTGCTCGAGGCCCTGACCGGCGCCGTCTCCACCGAGCTGGCGGCCGCGCTGACCATCGCCGGCAAGCAGGAGCGCGAGGCCGAGCTGGACCGGGTCAAGGGCCTGGCCAAGGAGAAGCTCGCCGCCGACTTCGCCGGTCGGGAGCGCGAGATTTCTGGGGCCTTCCGGGCGCTGACCAAGAAGCTGGTGCGCCAGCGGGTGATCCGCGACCGGGTGCGCATCGACGGCCGCGGGCTGGTCGACATCCGCCAGCTCTCCGCCGAGGTCGAGGTAGTCCCGCGGGTGCACGGCTCGGCCCTGTTCGAGCGTGGCGAGACCCAGATCCTCGGGGTGACGACACTGAACATGCTGCGGATGGAACAGATGCTCGACACGCTGTCGCCCGAGACCCGCAAGCGCTACATGCACAACTACAACTTCCCGCCGTACTCGACCGGGGAGACCGGCCGGGTCGGTTCGCCCAAGCGCCGCGAGATCGGCCACGGCGCGCTGGCCGAGCGGGCGCTGCTGCCGGTGCTGCCCGCTCGGGAGGAGTTCCCGTACGCGATCCGGCAGGTCTCCGAGGCGCTGAGCTCCAACGGCTCGACGTCGATGGGATCGGTCTGCGCCTCGACGCTGTCCCTGCTCAACGCCGGTGTCCCGCTCAAGGCACCGGTCGCCGGCATCGCCATGGGCCTGATCGCCGAGCCGGTGGACGGCACCATGGAGTACGTCACGCTGACCGACATCCTCGGGGCCGAGGACGCGTACGGCGACATGGACTTCAAGGTCGCCGGCACCAAGGACTTCGTCACCGCCCTGCAGCTGGACACCAAGCTCGACGGAATCCCGTCCGAGGTGCTGGCCGCGGCGCTGCGGCAGGCCAAGGACGCGCGGCTGGCGATTCTGGAAGTGATGGCCGAGGCGATCGACGGCCCGGACGAGATGTCGCCGTACGCCCCCCGGGTGATCTCGGTCAAGATTCCGGTGGACAAGATCGGCGAGGTGATCGGGCCCAAGGGTAAGATGATCAACTCGATCCAGGCCGATACCGGCGCGGACATCTCGATCGAGGACGACGGCACGATCTACATCGGCGCGACCAATGGTCCCGCCGCCGAGGCGGCTCGGTCGGCGATCAACTCGATCGCCAACCCGACCATGCCCGAGGTGGGCGAGCGGTTCCTGGGCACGGTGGTCAAGACCACCGCGTTCGGTGCCTTCGTCTCGCTGACTCCAGGCAAGGACGGCCTGGTGCACATCTCCAAGCTCGGTAGCGGCAAGCGGGTGAACAAGGTCGAGGACGTCGTCAACGTCGGCGACAAGCTCCAGGTCGAGATCGCCGAGATCGACTCCCGCGGCAAGATCAGCCTGGTGCCGTTGAAGGAGGAGGCGGCCGCGTCCACCGGCGCGCCGGCGGCCGGCTAGTGGCCGCCCGCGGCAGCACCCGGACGTTGGCGAGTGGCCCGGACGGCGTCGTCGTCCGGCGTACCGTCCTGCCGGGCGGACTGCGAGTGATCACTGAAGCGATGCCGACGGTGCGGTCCGTGGCGTTCGGCGTCTGGGTGGGCGTGGGCTCGCGGGATGAGACGCCGAGCCTCGCCGGGTCCTCGCACTTCCTCGAGCACCTGTTGTTCAAGGGCACCCGGCGCCGGGACGCGCTCGAGATCGCGGCGGTCATGGATGCCGTGGGCGGGGAGATGAACGCCTTCACCGCCAAGGAGTACACCTGCTACTACGCCCGGGTTCTCGACACTGACCTGCCGCTGGCGGTCGACGTGGTCTGCGACATGGTGACGTCTTCGGTGGTCGCCGGCCGCGACGTTGACGCCGAGCGCGGCGTGGTCCTCGAAGAGATCGCCATGCACGACGACGACCCCACCGACGTAGTGCACGACGCCTTCGCCGGCACCGTCTTCGGCGAGTCCCCGCTGGGTCGCCCCGTGCTCGGCAGCGTGCAGAGCATCTCCGCGATCACGCGGCCGGCCGTCGCCGGGTACTACCGGCGGCGCTACCGTCCGGCGTCGATGGTGGTGGCTGCCGCCGGCAACCTCGACCATGCCAAGGTCGTGCGCGCGGTACGGATGGCGTTCGCCACGGCCGGCCTGCTGGACCGCGACGAAACGCCGCAGTCGGTGCGGTCGGCGACCGGCGCCCGCCCCGCGGTGGCTGTTGACCTGACCGTCACCCGGCGCCCAACCGAACAGGCGAACCTGGTGCTGGGCACGGTGGGGATCTCCCGGCGGGACGAGCGCCGGTTCGCCTTCGGCGTACTCAACAACGCCCTGGGCGGCGGGATGAGCTCGCGGTTGTTCCAGGAGGTCCGGGAGAAGCGCGGACTCGCGTACTCCGTCTACAGCTACGCCACCCAGTTTGCCGAAACCGGGCTGTTCGGCGTGTACGCCGGCTGCCAGCCGGGCCGGGTGGACGAGGTGCTCGCCATCTGCCGCGAACAGCTCGACGCCGTGGGGACGGACGGGGTCACCGACGAGGAGATCGCCCGCGGCAAGGGCCAGCTCAAGGGCTCCCTCGTGCTCGGTCTGGAGGACACCGGCTCGCGGATGAGCCGGATCGGCAAGAGCGAGCTGGTGTATGGCGAGCTGCTCGGCGTGGACGAGGTGATCGCCCGCATCGACGCCGTCACCCCGGAGGACGTGCGGGCGGTGGCGGCTGATGTGCTGCGCCGGCCGCTGGCCTTGGCGGTGACCGGACCCTTCGACGACCACGACTTCTCGGCAGCCGTGGCGTGAAGGTGGCCGTGGTCGGGGCAGCCGGGCGGATGGGCACGGAGGTCTGTCGGGCGGTGTCCGCGGCGCCGGACCTGGAACTGGCCGGCGCGCTGGATGTCGGCGACGACCGAGCCGCGATCCTGGCGGCCGGCGCTCAGGTTGCCGTCGACTTCACCACCCCGGACGCCGTCATGGACAACCTGCGCTGGTGCATCGAGCACGGCGTCTGCGCCGTCGTGGGCACCACCGGCTTCGACGCCGACCGGCTGGACACGGTGCGCAGCTGGCTCGCGGCCGCGCCCGAGGTCGGGGTTGTGGTGGCACCAAACTTCGGCATCGGCGCGGTGCTGATGATGCGCTTCGCGGCCCAGGCCGCGCCGTACTTCGACTCGGTCGAGATCGTCGAGCTGCACCACGCCGGCAAAGTGGACGCGCCCAGCGGCACCGCCCGGCGGACCGCCGAGCTGGTGGCCGCCGCCCGCCGAGACGCCGGGCGAGGGGCGGCGCCGGACGCCACCACGACGGCGCTGCCCGGCGCCCGCGGCGCGACGGTGGACGGGGTGCCAGTGCACTCGGTCCGCCTCGCCGGCCTCGTTGCGCACCAGGAGGTGCTGCTCGGCGCGACCGGGGAGACGCTGACCATCCGGCACGACTCGCTGGACCGGGTCTCGTTCATGCCCGGCGTACTGCTCGCCGTTCGCGCCGTGGCCGACCGGCCCGGGCTGACCGTGGGACTCGAGCCGCTGCTCGATCTCGACTGATCCGCCCGGTGTTCTCCGCCCGGCGGACGGCGATCGGCCTGGCCGCGGTTCTGGCGTGCTACCTCGTGCTGGTCGGATACCGCGGAGTGCTGCTCATCGGCCACGGCGGCTTTGTACCGGTGCTGCTCGGTATCGGGGTGCTGGGACTGCCGGTGGTCGGTGCCGCGATCCTGGTGCAGGAGCTGCGGTTCGGCCGGGACACCGAGCGGCTGGGCCGTGAGCTCGCCGATGCCGGCGGCTTACCCGTCGACGACCTGGCCCGCCGGCCCTCGGGGCGGGTGGATCGGGCAGCGGCCGACGCGCTGTTCGCCGATCGCAAGGCCGAGGTGGAGGCCGCGCCGGCGGACTGGCGGTCGTGGTACCGACTGGCGCTGGCCTACGGCCACGCGGGGGACTCCGGCCGCGGCCGGCGGGCCATGCGCCGCGCCATCGCCCTGCACCGCGGTGCGCGGCGCTGATCGGCCGCTGGCGGGTCGAGGCCGGCGGCGATGCCGACGGCGGGTGAAGGCGCTCGGCGAGCCGGTTGACCACGAACGGCCCGCCCCAGGCGGCGCCGGCACACAACCCCGAACCACTTACCGCAGGTCGGTGTGCAGCCGTACCTCGCGTACCGGCTGACCCATGTCCAGCTCGCGGGCGGCCCCGTCGACCGCCCAGCCGGCCGCCGCCAGGAACCGGCGGCTGCGCGCGTCGGCCGCGACCACCCAGGTGTACGCCGTGGCGAACCCGTCCGTGCGCAAGTGGTCCACCGCCGCGGCCAGCAGCCGGCTGCCGTGCCCGCGGTTGCGGCTGTCCGGGTCGACGAGCAGTAGCAGCAGCTCGCCCGCGGCGGGGTCTTCGGCCATGGGCGGGGCGTCCCCAGGAGCCAGCGCGGCCAGGCCGACGACCCGATCCTCCTCCACGGCAACCAGCACCCGGTGCTGGCGACTCGGCGGCGCGGCCAGGTCCTCGGACCACCGGTGCACCGCCGCCGGCTCGGTCAATTCCTCCAGCGCGCCGGCGGGGATGATCCCGACGTAGGCCGTGCGCCACACCAGCAGCTGGACGGCGGCCACAGCCGCGGCGTCCGCTGAGGCCGCCGGCCGCACGCTGCGATCAGCCATCAGCTTCCGGCCCGTTCCGGCAGCACCGGACGGGCGAAGCGCCTACGGCGTCGCGGTCAGCGCCAGGTCTCGCCACGGGCATGTCAGTGACCATTTCAAATCGGCATCCATCCACCGGTCCACCGGGGCCATGGACGCCTCGACCCCCGAGCCTGCTGTTTGCATCGCGTTCGGCATGTCCCACCGATCGGCACCGATGCTTTCCTCAAGCTGCTGGGAGTGGGGCTCGCGACCGCGGTGATTCTGGACGCGACTGTAATCCGCGGGGTGCTGGTCCCGGCCTGTGTCGGCCTGGCTGGACGCGCGAACTGGTGGGTGCCAGCTGCACTTCGGGGATGGGTCCGGCGTCTCGACCCAGAACGGCGGACTACGTATCGCCCTCGCCCCACACCGCCGGCACCGGTATCGCCGTCATCGCGGCAGCCGGTCCGGCACCAACCGGCGTAGTCGTCAGGCGCCGACCGACGCCAGCTCCCGGTGCTGCCACCAGCGCACCGTCTCGCGCAGCCCGAGCTCGACTGACGTGGGCGAGAGCCCGAAGGTCCGCTGCGCGGCGGTGGAGTCGAGGACAAACGGGCGGTCCAGTTGGTACCGCGTCTCCCGGAGCTCGCGCGCGAGTGGCGACACCAGCTCGGCCGCGAGAAGCGCCACGGCCGGTAGCCGCCGGACGTCCGCCGCCGGCGCCCCGGCCGCCGCAGCGAGACCGGTCAGCATGCCGCGCTGGCTGACCGGCTCCGCGGTGGGTACGTGCCACGGCCGTCCCCAGGCCCGCTCGTCCGTGGCGAGCACGGCGAGCGTGCGAGCTACGTCCGGAAGATACGACCAGCTGTGCGCCGCGTCCGGGTCGCCGATCACCCGGACCGGACGACCGCGCAGCACTCGCGGCAGCACCCGGGATCCGAGATAGCCACCCGTGGTGACGCCGGGACCGTAGAAGTCGGCGGCCCGCGCCTCGGACACCCGAACTCGGCCGGCCTCGGCGGCGGCTCGCGCCTGCGACCACATGGCCGCGCGGACCCGGCCCTTGGTCCCGGTTGCCGCCAACTGGAGATCCTCGGTCAGCGGCCGGTCGACCGGGCCGTAGGCGTAGAGGTTGCCGGTGGTCACCAGCACCGCCCCGGTCCGCTCGGCGGCCTGCAGCAGGGCAGTGGCCAACGGGGGCCACAACCGCGGCCACCGGTGGTATGGCGGGTTGGCGCAGTTGTAGAGCGCCGCGGCCCCCCGAGCCGCGACCGCCAGCGCGGCACCGTCCGAGGCGTCGAGCGCCACTGGCTCGATGCCCGGGCCGGCGCCTCCGCCGCGGCTGACCTGCCGGACGTCGTACCCGAGCTCGAGCAGATGGGCGGCCAACGCCGTGCCGACGGCCCCACGCCCAACCACGACGTGTCTGGCCATGTTCATCTCCGTCTCCGAGAGCGGTGCTCTGACGGTATCGCTACTTCCCGCACCGAGACGCCCTGTTGACCGCCCTCATCATCGACGCCTACGACGCGCTGGGGGCCGCTGGCGAGCGGTCCTATGCCGCCGCTGCGCGCGCCGGCACCGATCCGGGCGGCCAGTGGCTGCAGGTGTTCCGAGCCTGTCGGCGGTGGGCACTGGCGCACCCGCACGGGTTTGCGCTGGGCTATGGGTCGCCGGTGCCCGGCTACGCCGCTCCGGCCGACACCGTGGGTCCGGCCACCCGGGTGCCGCGGCTGCTGGCTCGGGTCTTGCGCGCCGCCGCTGCCGCCGACGTCCTCATGCCGCGGCGTCAACCAGGGCCCAAGGTGCCACTAGTGACGGCCCAGGTCCTCGCCATCGCCGGCCCGGCACCTCCCCAGCCGTTCGCGGACCTGATCGAGCGCTCGCTCGTGCTCTGGGTGGTGCTCATGGGCGCGCTGTCTTTCGAGCTGTTCGGCCACCTCGAGGGTGTGGTTTCGCACCGGGGCGCCTGGTTCGACGCCGCCATGGCGGTCGCCGCGGAGGGCGTTGGCCTGCCGGTACCGTCG
>Ga0209747_1002027_pt1 | contig 10494 bp, 9 predicted proteins | sample BarGraNGADG00311_FD_184498 | JGI IMG/M metagenome (GOLD analysis project Ga0209747, IMG submission 184498) | Arctic peat soil microbial communities from Barrow, Alaska - Barrow Graham LP Ref core NGADG0011-311 (SPAdes) (version 2) | ecosystem: Environmental > Terrestrial > Soil > Wetlands > Peat ... | reverse complement strand
GAGGTCCCCGGGGAGGAAGCCCAGCTTCTCCCCCGCCTCCACGGCGGGCCTGGTGAGTATCAGCCGGTTGACCCTCTTGTCCAGCAGGCACTGCACCGCGTACGCCAGCGCCAGGTAGGTCTTGCCGGTGCCGGCAGGGCCGATGCTGAAGACGATGGTGCCAGTCCTCATCATCTCGACGTACTTCTTCTGGCCGACCGTCTTGGGCCTGATTATCTTGCCACGGGCGGTGAGCACCGCCTCCTTGAAGACATCGGTGGGCTTGAGCTCCTCCCCCCTGCGGACCATGTCGATCGCTATGACGAGGTTCTCGGTGGTTATCACCAGGCCCTCCTCCAGCAGTTCGATCAACTCCTCGAACAGGCGGGTGCAGGACTCCGTCTCCTCGGCCTCGCCCTTGATGTCTATCTCGTTGCCGCGCGCGACGATCCTGCAGCCGAAGGCGTCCTCGACCATCTTGAGGAACCTGTCCTCCTGGCCCAGCAGGCCTACCATCGGCTGGTTATGCGGCACCACCATCTTCACTTCGATCACGTCACTCAACCGGTTGGTTCACCTCTTGAAAACAACGCGAGCAGACAGGAGGCGCCCCATCTCTCACGCTGCCTTTGATCGATATGGTTCCACTCAACTTTGAAGCATCTCGCGGACTAGCTGGTTGACCATCTTGCCGTCGGCCTTCCCCTTGACCTTCGGCATCAACCTGCCCATCACTTTGCCCAGGTCCGCGGGCGTGGTGGCCCCGACCTCCTCGATGGTCTCTGCCACTATCTTGCGCACCTCGTCGGAGGAGATCTGCTCCGGCATATAGCCCTGGATCACCGCGAGCTCGGCGGTCTCCTTGTCGACCAGGTCCTGACGTCCTCCCTTGCCGAACTCCTCGATGGCTTCCCTGCGCATGCGCGCCTCGCGCGCCACCACCGCCGCGGCCTCCTCATCGGTGAGCTCACCGCGCTTGGCGATCTCGGCGTTCTTCACCTCGGAGAGCATCATCCGCACCGTCGAGAGCCTTAGCTTGTCGCCGGCCTTAAGCGCGGTCTTCATGTCCTCGGTCAGTTGCTCCTTAAGTCCCATCTCGTTCCTTTTTCTTCGCGGTTTACCCGGGCGGCCAGCCCATGAACCGTCCGCCCAGCAGGTGAAAGTGCAGGTGGTCGACCGCCTGCCCGGCCTCCTCGCCGACGTTGGCGACCAGCCGGTACCCGCTCTGTGATATCCCCTCGCTCACCGCTATCTCGTTGGCGAGAGCGAATATGTCCGACAATACCTCGCAGGAGTCGGGCACGCTGATCAGGTCAGCGATGGTGGGGATGTGCTCCTTGGGTACTATCAGCACGTGCACGGGCGCCTGGGGGTTGACGTCCCTGAATGCGATCGCCGTCGGCTTCTCGTCGATGATATCGCTGCCCACCTCTTTACGTATTATCCTGCAAAAAAGGCAGTCATCCGCCAATGAGCTCATTCTCCCGTCCCGCCAGCCCGCCGACCAGCTCGCCACGCACGAACGCGTTTTCCGACGACGTTACCTCGAGTTCCATCACCCTGCCGATCGCCTCCCTCGGACCGGCAAACACCGCCCCGGCGAAGCTCTCGGCCCTTCCGAACAGCATGCCCTGCTCGCTATCCATGGTGTCCTCCACGAGCACCTCGATTATACGACCAACCAGGCCCGCGTGAAACTCGCCCGCGGCCCGCTCCCCGGCGCGGCGAAGCTCTCCAGCCCGCTGAGACTTTGACCCCGGCGGCACGGGATCTCCCAGCCCGTAGGCGGCGGTCATCGGCCTGGGCGAGTACTTGAAAACGTGGAGCCTCGAGAAGCGCAGCCGCTCCACCATCGCCAGGGTGTTGCCGAAGGCGGCTTCATCCTCACCAGGGAATCCGACCATCACGTCGCTGGTCACGGCGATGCCCGGGACCACGCTCCTTATCTCCTCGACGCGCGAGGAGAACTCCTCAGGTTGATAGGCGCGTCCCATCGCGCGCAGCACGCCCTCGTCGCCGCTCTGGAGCGGGAGGTGAAGATGCCGGCAGACCTTGCCCTGGCGCATCGCCTCTAGCAGAGGCTCGGTGACGTCGGAAAGCTCGATGGAGCTCAGCCGGACCCAGGTCCCCGGGGCGGACTCCGCCACGCGGGCCGCCAGCACGTCGATGCCGGCACCGGTCTCGGGGTCGGAGTAGCTTCCCAGGTCTATGCCGCAAAGGATGATCTCACCTGCTCCGCCCGAGGCGATCCGCCTGGCCTCCCCTGTCACGGACCCGACCGGCCTGCTGTAAGGAGAAGGCCTCAGGTAAGGCACGATGCAGTAGGCGCATAAGCGGCTGCAGCCCTCCTGCACTTTGACCGGGACGCGGGCGAGTTCCTCGGGCGCCCAGGGGGCCGGGCACTGGCCACCGGCGCGACCGCATGCATCAGCTACCAGCGAGCCTTTGTCGCGGTTCGACCGCACCGCCTCCACCCCGTCGGCGAGAAACGCGGAAGGGTCCAGGTCCGCCCCGCACCCGGTGACGATGACTCTGGCGCCCGAGCCGGCGCACCTGCGGACGGCCTTTCGCGACTTCTTCATCCCTTCCGAGGTCACCGCGCAGGTGTTTACCACCCATAGGTCGGGGACAACGCCTGCGGGGGCGCGACGGTAGCCTCTTTCCGCGAGTTCGCGCTCGATGGCGAGGGAGTCGGCCTTGTTGACCCGGCAGCCCAGCGTGGTGACCCGGTAGGTCCTCTCATTCATCCGCGCCCGTCCCGGGGACAAGCAGTCCGTAGTGAAAGCGGGCGATGATAACGGCATAGGAGCCGGCGCTCTGAGACCTGATGTTCAGCTCGCCCAGCGAAGCCGTCCTGGCGCTGAGGGTCCGCAAGACGTCCACCTCGGACCCCTCGAGCCCTCCTTCGGGCCCGACCACCAGGCCGATGGACCGCGGCGGCTCGGCCGGGAGCGAGTCGTGGAACGCGCGCCTCTCCTCTTCCTCCCAGAGGATGACGCACTCGCCCACCGTCCTTATCGCGGCCTCGTCGGGAAGACCGGGCAGCGGGGATCGCACCTCCAGAGGCCAGGCCCTTCGCGCCACCTTGGAGCTCTCGCGGGCGATCGTCCTCCACCGCTCGAGCCTGCCCGCGCTTTTGCGGACGGCCTCCACCGGAGAGCGCCTGGAGGTGAACGGAACCACCCGTGACGCGCCCGCCTCGGCGGCCCTGGCGACGGTCTCGTCCATGGCCTGGTTCTTCGACATCCCCTGGAACAGGACCACCTGTGGCTTCTCTGGCGTCAGATAGCTCTCCGACAGGACGGTGCAGCGAACCGGCTCTTCCATCGGAGAGCCCAGCTTCGCCTGATACAGCGTTCCGATGCCATCTCCGATGAGGAGGCAGTCGCCCTCCCGGGCGCGCAGCGAGCGAGTGAGGTGCCTGGCGTCGGTCGCCGTGAGGGTGATGATGCCGCGGTCGGCATCGATGTGGTCCTTGGAAGCGTAAAAGACGGGTAGTCCCATTGCATTCAGGCGCGGTAGAGCCGCCGGCTCACTTCCTCGCCTTCTCCTTTCCCGCCTGGCGGTATGACTCGAGGAGCTTCTTCTGCTCGGCGGAGAGCTTCCTGGGCACCTTGATGTCCACGGCGACCATCATGTCCCCGCGCTTGCCGCCGTAGCGGGGGGGCAGGCCCTTGCCCCTGGCCTTGAGGATGTCGCCGGGCTGCGTCCCGGCCGGGACCTTCAGCTCGAAATCACCGTCGATCGAAGGTATCTGGACCGCGGCGCCCAGGGCCGCGTCCTCCATCTCGACGGTCGCCCTGGAGAAGAGCCTGGTGCCTTCGCGCTGGAAGCGGGGGTCTCCTTCGACGTCGATGACCACGTACAGGTCGCCGTTGGCGCCTCCGCGCACTCCCCCTTCGCCCTTCTCGCGCACCCTCAGCCTGTCACCCCTCTCCACGCCGGGTGGCACCGACACCTGCAGTTTCTCGGTCACGTTGATCCGCCCGGCGCCGCCGCATCCCGCGCAGGGGTCGGTGATGACCTCGCCCGCCCCCATGCAGGTCGGGCACACCTGCGACCGTATGAAGGTGCCGAACATGTTTCGCTGGGTGCGACGGACCTCGCCGGTCCCCTGGCATCCGGGGCACCTGCTCATCTGCGAGCCCGGCGTCATGCCCGAGCCATCGCAGTCGGCGCAGGTCGCCATGTGCGTCAGTTCGACCTCCTTCTCGACGCCGGCGAGCACGTCGGGCAGGAAGACCACCACCAGCATCTCCATGTCCCTGCCGCGCTCCCGGCCGCGTCGCTGCGGCCTGCGCCGGGAACCGCCGCCGAAGCCCTGGCCGAAGAAGACGTCGAACAGGTCCGATATCGAGCCGAACCCGTCGAAGTCTATCCCCGCCCCCCGCTTGAGGCCGTCGAGGCCGAAGCTGTCGTAGGTGCGGCGCTTCTCGGGGTCGCAGAGGATCTCGTAGGCGAAGGCGAGCTCCTTGAACTTGTGCTCGCCGTCGGGGTCGTGGTGCGCGACGTCGGGGTGGCATTCCCTTGCCTTGCTGCGGTAAGCGGTCTTGATCTCGTTCACCGAGGCCCCGGGGCTCACCCCGAGTATGTCGTAGAGGTCTCTGTCTATCTCGTTCTGCAAAGAATCGCGCTCGCTTCTTTAAGCTTTCAGCCCTTGGGGTTGAACAGGGTACGCCCCAGGTTCTCGGCCATGTACTCGACCATACCGATGGTCCTGGCATAGTCCATCGACGTCGGCCCGACCACTCCCAGCGAGCCCAGCAGCCCGTGCCCGACGGGGTAACTGGTACCCACGAACGAGTATCTCTGCAGCTCGCGGAGCCTGTTCTCCTCCCCGATGCGGACCGTCAGCCTGCGCTCGCGCAGCAGGTCCTTCAAGAGGTCGAGTATGAAGTACTGCTTCTCCATAGCCTCCAAGAGCGTCTGCGCCCACTCGGGGGTGGCGCTGTCGACGATGTTGGCGGCGCCTCCGATGAAGACCCGCTCCTCGATAGATCCCATGTACTCGCAGACTGCCTCCGCCGCCGCCCGCACCAGCTCGGAGCCCGCGGAGGCGAACTTGCCTTTGCCGAGGAGCCCCTCCCTGTCGAAGCGGTCGGCCGTCAGGCCCGCCAGGGATTTGTCCATGAACGCAGCCACCCTTCCGACGGTGTCGCCGGTGACCGGGCGCGTCAGGCGCAGCAGCTGCCTGCCCACCTGGCCCTTGGCGGTGATGACGATCAGCATCACCCGCTGGTCGCTGAGCTTCACCAGGTCCACGTGCCTCACCGCGTCGGCGGCGCTGAAGGGGGCGAACACGATCGCGGTGGTGTGGGTCAGCCTGGAGAGCAGCACCGAGGCCTCCTGGAAGATTCCTTCTATCTCTCGCGTCTGCGCCGCGAAGAGGCGCTCGATCGCCTCGGTGTCCCGGCCCGAGGGCCGTGGCTGCTCCATCAGCATGTCGACGTAATAGCGGTAGGCGGTGTCGGTGGGAACGCGCCCCGCCGAGGTGTGAGGCTGCCTCAGCAGTCCCATCTCCTCCAGCGCGGCCAGCTCGTTGCGGATGGTCGCGGCGCTTACCGCCACGTCCGCTGACTGCGCAACCGCGCCGGAGCCCACCGGCCTGCCGGTCAAGATGAAGTTCTGTACCACCGCCAGGAGGATATTCTTCTTCCTGGCGTCTATCTCTGTAGCCATGCGTACCTGCCCGCTAGAGCCGATTCGGCCCTGATTTTAGCACTCAGGCCCGTCGACTGCTAATGAGATGGCTCGCCGCGCGTCCCCTAAAGTGTTCCGTCCCACAGGTAACTTGAAGCACCGAGAGCGTCGAAGCGCCGTGCCTGCAAGGCGCGCGACCGAGTCGTACTCTCTGAGTACTCCGAGGGAGCGGAACGCGGCAGGCGTGGATGCAGCGGCGCTCGAATGCCGGGGTATCTGTGGGACGGAGCACTAACTGCCGCTCTCCTCGCTCTTTATCATCGCGATAAAAGCCTCCTGGGGGATCTCCACCCTGCCGATCATCTTCATCCGTTTCTTGCCTGCTTTTTGCTTCTCCAGGAGCTTCCTTTTGCGGGTGATGTCGCCCCCGTAGCATTTGGCGGTGACGTCTTTTCTCTGTGCCGGCAGCGTCTCGCGCGAGATGATGCGCCCTCCCACAGAGGCCTGTATCGCCAGCTCGAACAGCTGCCTGGGGATGACCGACTTGAGCTTGGTCGCGAGCTCCCGCCCTCTGGCCTGCGCCCTGTCTCTGGGCACGATGGTGCTGAAGGCGTCGACGACCTCGCCGTGGACCATTATCTCCAGCTTCACCAGGGGCCCCTCTCGGTAGTCTTCGAGCTCGTAGTCCAGAGAGGCATAGCCCCGCGATCTCGACTTGAGCTGGTCGTAGAAGCCCGAGACCATCTCCCCCAGGGGCATCTCGTAGCTCAGCTCGACCCGGTTGGTGGAGAGGTAGACCATGTCCTTGTAGCGGGCCCTCCTCTGCTGGCAGAGCTCCATCACCGGCCCCACCATGTCACCCGGTGTTATAAGGAGTAGCAAGACGTAGGGCTCCTCCACTTTCGCGACCGAGTTCGCGGGCGGCATCTCGGAGGGGTTCTTCACCACGGTCACCACTCCGGCCTTGTCCGTGACGCGGTACACCACGTTCGGCGCCGTTATTATGAGATCCAGGCCGTACTCCCGCTCCAGCCGGTCGCGCACCACCTCCATGTGCAGCAGCCCCAGGAACCCGCAGCGGAACCCGAAGCCGAGCGCCCGGGAAGTCTCCGGCTCGTGGGTGAAAGAGGAATCGTTCAGCCTGAGCTTGGCCAGCGCCTCTCTCAGGTTCTGGTAGTCGTTGTTCTCGATGGGGTACAGGCCCGCGAACACGACCGGCTTGGGCTCCCGGTAACCCGGCAGCGGCTCCTCGGCTCCATCCATCACTGAGGTAAGTGTGTCACCGACGGGCAGCTTGGAGACGTCCTTGATCCCCGTCGCCACGAACCCGACCTCCCCGGCGGAGAGCGAGTCAGCCTCCACCATGTCGGGTGAGAGGTATCCCAGGGTCTCCGCCACCGCTTTGCTGCCAGCCGCCATCATGCTGATCTCGGTGCCCTGCTCCAGCCTGCCCGAGACCACGCGCACGAATGTGACCACGCCGCGATAGGGGTCGTAGGTCGAGTCGAACACCAGCGTTCGCAGCCTGGCGTCCACCCCCGCCGACGGAGGCGGCACCAGTGCGATGATCGCCTCCAGCACGGTCGGCACCCCCTGGCCGGTCTTGGCGGAGCAGAACAGCACCTCCTCGGGCAGCACCCCCAGGATGTCGACGACCTCCTCGCGCACCCGCTCGGGCTCCGCCGATGGGAGGTCGATCTTGTTTATCACCGGGATGATGACCAGGCCGTTCTCGTGTGCCAGGTGCAGGTTTCCGATCGTCTGCGCCTCGACCCCCTGGGCGGCGTCGACCAGCAGCACGGCGCCCTCGCAGGCGGCTAGCGTGCGCGAGACCTCGTAGTTGAAGTCGACGTGGCCCGGCGTGTCGATGAGGTTCAGCTCGTATGTCTGACCGGCAAGCTCGTAAGAGAGCCGGACCGCCTGGGCCTTGATGGTTATCCCGCGCTCGCGCTCCAGGTCCATGCGATCCAGGAACTGCGGCCTGGCGGTCCCCGGCTCGAGCGCCCCGGTCAGCTCCAGGAACCGGTCGGCGAGCGTCGATTTGCCGTGATCGATATGCGCGATGATGCAGAAGTTCCGTATGTGCGACGCGTCCAGGAATATCACCTCCGGGCCTCAATGATAGCAGATGGAAACGCGCGCTCCGCCCGCCACGGTCCGCCCGGCGTCTCATCGACAGTGATATGAGCCTGTGCTACAATTCGTCGGTATCCAGGCGTACCGCAAGCGATGCGGGCGCGCCCGCAAGAGGAAGAATACGACGGTGGCGAGGAAGAGGTAATGCCAAACATCAAGTCGCAGTGGAAGAGGATGCGCAAGTCCGAGGACCAGCGCATGCGCAACAAGGACGTGCGCTCCGCGCTCAAGACCGATATCAAGAAGTTCGAGGCCGCCTGCGCCGCCGGTCAGAAAGACGAGGCCAGGGAGAGCTTCCTTCAGGCTTCCCGCGCCCTCGACAAGGCCGCCTCCAAGGGCGTCATCCACAAGAACAAGGCCGCCAACAAGAAATCGAGGATGTCGCACAGCCTCGCGGCCATCCAGTAGGCGGGCCGGTCTCACTCACCCGATTATCTTCACGATGAGCATCTCGAGTATCGCTCCCTGGTATTCTTTCTCGCTCAGGTAGCGGCCCGAGTGCATCTCCACCTGCGCCCGCCTGAACTCGCCGAACGCCGAGCGCAGCCGCTCGGATGAGAACCTGGCGGACTGCTTCAGGCACTTCCCCACCAGGAACGGTGGGATCCCCAGGGTCGAGGCGATCTCCTGGTACTCGTGGTCGCGAGCCAGCGATTTACAGCGCGCGATCAGCCTGAACTGCCGCAGCAGAAGTCCGAATATCCGCTGGGGGCTCTCGCCCTGCCTGATGAGTTTGTTGAGCAGGTAGAGCGACAGGTCCCTGCGCCTGTCGGCGACGGAATCTATCAGCTCGAAGATACCCTGCTCGGCCGACGGGACCACCACCGCCGTGATCTCGTCGGGACCGACGCTGGTTGAGTCCGCCGCGTAGAGGCAGATGCGCTCGATCGCGTCCTCCAGGTCGCGCAGCTCCTTGCCCACCATCTCCGCCAGCATGTCGCGCGCGGCGGGCTGTATCGTCTTTCCCCGCCTGGAGAACTCGTCGCCGATCCAGTCGGAGACCTTCTTCTGCCGCCCCCTGGATCCGAAGGTGGATTTCAGCGGCTCGCCCCCCACCGCCAGCACCTTCTTGTACAGCGCCGAGGACTCGACTTTCTTGATGACGCCCGAATCCCTCTGGCCGGGCCCCGAGCCGCCCGTCGCCAGCACCAACACGGTGGCGGGGTTGGCGCGCTCCAGGTAGGAGCAGATGACCTCCTGCTCTTTCTTGCCCAGCGTCTCGACCCCCCTGGCGATGACCAGCCGGCGCGGCGACATCAGGGGTATGGTCTCCGCGGAGTCCACCACGTGCTCGGCGCCTGTTGAGGCGGCGTCGATGACCTCGACGTTGAAGTCCGAGTCCGCCTCCGCGGCGAAGAGGTCCTTGAGCCTGCTCAGGCCCTGCTCGATGAGCAACTCCTCGTCCCCGTAGACGTAATAGATGCTGTTCAGTTCTTCGATCTTCTCGACGCGTTTCTTGGCCAATATCACCGCCTGCTCGTTTGCAGCCCAATTCTACCATTGCCCATGATTATCACTATGTCACCCGACAGGTCGGTCCGCGCCACCTTCACCCCTCGCGACGCCAGCAGCTGAAGGCACTTGGCCGAGGGGTGCCCGAACTCGTTGTCCCTGCCCACCGATATCGTCGCGACGGCAGGCCTGGAAGCGTCCAGCAGGCCGGCGGTGGCGGCGTTCGCCGCGCCCTGGTGCGGGACCTTGAGAACGTCGCAGGCCATCGACGGATGGTCCGCGAAGAGGATCTTCTGAGCGTCGGCTTCGAGGTCACCCGGCAGCAGAACCCGCGCGCCCTCCACCTGGGCCATGGCCACGATCGAGCAGTTGTTTAGGTTCTCCGGAGGGACCGGGAGCCTGGAGGGAGCGAAAAGGACCTCCAGCGTGAACAGCGGTCCCAGGGCAAGGGACTGCCCCTCGGCGGCGACTGTGACCGGCACGCCTCTCTCGGAGGCAAGCGCGATCAGGTCCTGATACGCTCCATCGGTGCCGCCGAACTTCCCGGGCTCCAGCAGCCTGCCGACGGGCATGCTCCTCATCACCTGGACCAGACCGGCGCAGTGGTCCGCGTGGGGGTGGCTCGCCACCATCAGGTCGATGTGGCTCACACCGCGCGAGCGCAGCTTGCCGACAATGATGTCGGGATCCGGGCCACCGTCCACCAGCATCGTGGCGCCCTTCGCCTGCAGCAGCGCGGCATCTCCCTCCCCCACGTCGAGGACCGTCATCCTGGGTGTACCGCCGGTCTGCAGCAGCGGGAAGCATCCGAAGAGTACCAGCAACACGGAGACCGCCAGGGCCACCACCGGCCGGAGCAGCGAGGTCCCCTTGCGTCGAGTGGCGAACATCACCAGCGCCGCGGCGTAGATCAGAAGCGCGGCCGCGGACAGCAAGCCCATGTGCAGGCCCGCGCCGGGCAGGCGCGCACAGACGGAAGCCACCGCCATGATGTAGCGGGATATCGCCGTGGGCATGACCGAGACCGCACGCGCGACGGGAAAGCTTATCGCGGTCAAGAGCGCCGTGGTCCAACCGGCGAGCAGCAGGGCCCCGACCAGCCACACCACGAGGAGGTTCGCGATGAGCGCAGAGACCGGCGCCGGCTCGCCCCTGAGCACCATCAGAGGAAGTATTCCGAGCTGGGCGCCGGCGCAGACCGCCACCGCCAGGCCCAATCCGCTCCGTCCATCCTTGGGGCGGCCGCGCGCGACGACCAGCACGATACCGAGCGCCGCTGCGAAGGAA
>Ga0209747_1002024_pt1 | contig 10501 bp, 10 predicted proteins | sample BarGraNGADG00311_FD_184498 | JGI IMG/M metagenome (GOLD analysis project Ga0209747, IMG submission 184498) | Arctic peat soil microbial communities from Barrow, Alaska - Barrow Graham LP Ref core NGADG0011-311 (SPAdes) (version 2) | ecosystem: Environmental > Terrestrial > Soil > Wetlands > Peat... | reverse complement strand
CAAAGCCAATGACCCCCAGACCCTGGACGGGGAATGGAACGTTTACCATGCCAGCGGCCTGGCCTGGCGCAAGAACCACGCCCAACCGCTCAGCAAGGCGACAACCAAACCCAAAGAGGTCCTCAGCGCTTGCGCGGCGGCAGGGGTCTATCCACGGGAAGCTTTTGAGGCGGTGGGGGGATTTGACGAGGATTTCTTTGCCTATATGGAAGATATCGACCTGGATTTTCGCATGCAACTGCTTGGGTACCAGTGCCTCTATCTTCCGCAGGCGGTCGTGCGGCACGTTGGCTCTGGCAGTACAGGCGCGCGCAGTGGCTTCCAGCTTTACCACGGCCACCGCAACCTCGTCTGGACTTTCGTAAAAAACATGCCTGGTTTGCTTTTTTGGATGCTGCTGCCCTGCCACATCCTCATCAACCTGCTCTACCTGGTGCTGGCCCTTTTCATCCCCTCAGGTAAAGAAATTCTGCACGGCAAACGCGATGCCCTCAAAGGCCTGGGCAAAGCCCTTGCAAAGCGCAAGCAAATTCAGGCCTCCCGCAAGGTGAGCATCTGGCAGATTGCCAGACTTCTGGATTGGAATCCGCTCTCCCCCCTCATCAAATCCAGGTTTTAGCTTCCCAAAAACGTTTAATTCTTATTTGGATTCTTCTGGCGCCGCTTCTGCAGAGATTGCCGGCATGGCATTTTCAAGATTGATCGGAGCGGCAATCAGCTTTTTGAGTTTGTCCCAAAGTTTTGATTCTGACTGACCATCCCAGAGCTTCAGAAATTCGGTATAGGCAGACTCTCGCATGGTTCGGCGGGATTCTGTAAAGGCATTCAAACCTGGTAAAAGCCTTTTGAGGGAACCCTCATGGCCAAAATAGGCCCGGATGCGCTCGCGTTCTTCTTCGATGAAGGCAGGAACAAAAGCTATCCACACATCCAGGTCGTGTACCAAACCCAAGGCATCCTGCAACTTCTTGACTTCGCTGATGAACGGTTTGATTGGTTCCATATAAAGATCTTCAAAAGCCTCTATGGAATAACGCAGCCGTTTGGCAGAAATACGCATGGCATGGAGCTCGGTAATATTGGCCGGGTCATGGATATCTTTTTCGTGCCGGAACAGCTCGTCAATCTGGGTTTGGATGCCATCGTAGGCTTTCACATAAAGACCAGGCGAGAAGAGATACACCGAGCTGGCTTTATCTGCCATAGGCGCAGTCAGCTCTGAGAGCTTTTCCAGCACTTGATCTGCCTGAAGTTGATCCATGGCCACAACCACTTCGCCCTGCAAGCCCAGACGGCGCTGCTGCAAGCGCACAATCAATCTTTTAAACCCGGGTGAAAGCCTGGCTGAAGTGAACTTTGGCTCTTCCTTAAGCAAAGTCTCCACCTGAACATCCGTATCTCTGGCTTCACCCAGAGCTTGGGTAACAGCGCGGATGTCTTTATTGATGCGCTTATAGTCTTGCTTGTAGAAACAGGTGGAAAATAATGACAGCGCGCTGCGCATACGGCGGGAAGCCACACGCAAACGATGGACGTATTCAATATCCTTACCTTCACGGACACCATCGATTTCAACCTGCATACCCCCCAGGTGGCGATGGATGACGCGTGCACCATATATACAAATTGTGTCGTTCATGGGCTCACTTTGTCGAGCGTACTCCGGATAAACTGTGCTCGGTCTTTAATTGGGTTTCATTTCCTTAGGCAAGCGGTTACGCAAAAGCTGTGTGATCGGTACTTTTAGGTCTTCGATGATTTTGTCGACCTTTTGGTCAGCATCTATGGTTACAAAGTTGTACTCAACCGCCAATTCGTCAAATTCTTTCATGACCAGAGTCTGGTATTGCACAAAACTATCGTACATATTATCAGCCAGGTGCATATCCATGCCGGCCTCCCAATAATTCAATCCGCGGCCGTGAACAAGGCGGGAGACAAGGGTTGGTACATTGGCTTTAAGGTAAAGGATAAGGTCTGGCCGTAGTGCCATTCCGTAAAGTTGACGGGTCCATTCTTTGTCAAGTCCGCGCATGGCGTTGCGTGCAATGACGGAGTAGAAATAGCGGTCTGAAAGCACCACGAAGCCCGCGGATAGTGCTGGAATAATCAGATTCTCGATGCGATCGGCAAAATCGGCCGCGTAAAACAGGCTCATGGTAATCGGCCCCAGTGTGTGACCACTTTTAGCCTCTTCAAGTCCGCTGGAGGTTAAGTCTGAGCGCGTGAGCCCCGTATCTGAAACGGCATAACCTTCGGCTTCAAGCCAGTGTCTGAGTTCCCTGATTTGGGTTGAACGTCCAACACCATCCGTTCCTTCAACAACAATGAGCTTACCCGGCAATTTCTGGAAGTTGCGGTAAGGGAAACCTGCGCCGTAAAAGTTGTTTGTGCTCATTTTTTACTCCCTTTGGCTTTACTTGGAGCCAGTGGGTTTTCCATAATGATTGATGCTTTGTTGGGGTTGTCCAGGCCTTGCCAGCCCCCAAGCATCTTCTTGACAATCATGCGCACCTTTTTTTGCTGGGTTTTTACCGGCAATGTGCCATCGATCAAGGTCAAGCCAAATTCATCGACCATGCGGTCATATTCACCGAGGATATGGCTCTGGAAAAGTTTAAAACTTTCATCAATGTTGTCCGAAAGTTTCATGTCCATGCCTGCTTCGTAATACTTCAGGGAAGCTCTGGCACTGTTGATGCGTTCAACGGCGATATCAAGTGGAACCCGGAAGTAGAAGGCTACATCGGGGGCGATGGCAAAAGAGTACATATTACGGACCCAATCGGGGTCAACACCCCGCGCCACATCGCGTGCAAAAGCCGTGTAGACATACCGGTCTGCCAGTACGATGACGCCAGCCTTGAGCAAGGGGTAAATGCTGTTTTCCCAGCGGTCAGCAAAATCCGTACAGTGCAGAATGCTGAAGGTGGTTGGGGTGAAGGATTTATCTTTTTTGGCTCGCTTGGTCGTGCTTTTTACAAGCGGGCTGCTGTTCCACTCACTAAAATAAACTGAGTAACCCTGCGATTGCAACCACTTATATAGCAGGTCAATTTGGGTCGACTTACCTGAACCGTCAATGCCTTCAACGACGATTAACTTTCCTTTAGTAGTGTTAGGCCGTAGCACATCCGCTCCTATTGTTAACCTTCATACACGCCGATAGTCTTGATTATAGTAGAAGCTGGCAACCTTTGCGAGGCGCATAGTTAAACAAAACCGCGGAGTATTCCGCGGTTTTGTTATTTTCCCAAATTCTTAGGAGTCGATGTGGTCGATCTCCTCCGCGTCTTCATCATCCGTGTTATCGAGTTCAATCAACTCACCGGTGGCGATAAAGATAATCCGTTCGCAAATATTCGTCACGCGATCTGCTGTGCGTTCAAGGTTGTGAATGACCCACGACACCTGGCTGATATGGTCAATCGTTGAGGGGTTGTTAATCATCGTCTCAACCAATTTACGGGAAACGGTGTTGTAAAGGTCATCAACTTTGTCATCCTCTTGCGGTAAAGCGTAAGCCACCTCAACGTCTTCGTTGACAAAGGCGCTCAAAGCTCTGTGAAGCATGGAAACCGCAAGGTCCGCCATGGTGCTGATCTCACGGAAGGGAACAGGGATTTCTTCATCAGCCAGGCGGATGGCAACTTTGGCTATGCCTTTGGCGTAATCTCCGATGCGTTCCAATTCATTGATCACTTCGAGGAGTGCAGCAAGGAGGCGGAGGTCATGGGCTAGCGGTGACTGGGTGGCCATCAGGATGAGGATGCGGTTTTCGATGGCAAAACGTTTATCGTTGATCCGACCATCGTTAACCACCACTTCATGAGCGGCTTCTACATCCCGCCTGCGGAAGGCATCCACTGCGTTGAGGATTGCTTGTTCAACCATGCTGCCAAGGATGAGCGTTTCATCCTGAACGAGTCTCGTCTCACGATCTAAAGTTAACCTTGGCATTAAATCCTCCTGAGTAAGTACTTGTGCTCTTTCTGTAAAACAATATTGTCTATTCCGAGAAATCGGAGGCTTCACCAGGCAACAAGAACAATGTCCAGCTGGCTGTGTTGGTATTAACTATAGCACTTTCCCAGCCAAGGGCGCCTTCACTGGGTTAAGTTTTCTTTGTGTGGGGTAAAAAGGAGGTTAAGGAAATCTATTGGGCGAGGCAATGGGAATGCGGAAAAAGAAGGAACTGCCTTCACCTTCCACACTTTCAACCCAGATTTCACCACTGTGGGCTTCCACCATATGCCGGCAGATGGAAAGGCCAAGCCCGGTTCCGCCGCCTGTTCTGGAGCGATCTGCTTTATAAAAACGCTCAAAAATCCTTTTTTGGTCTTTAGGGGAAATGCCTACACCGGTATCCCGAACCCTGAAAATGACATCCTGGTCATGCACCCAGGCACCGAGGTCGATGGAACCGCCAGTCGCCGTAAATTTGATGGCATTATGGATCAGATTGATCAACACCTGTGCCAGGCGATCCTGATCGGCAAATATTTGCGGCAGGTTCCACGGACAATCCTGTGAAAGGCTCAGCCCGGCGCGTTCAGCCTGCAAGGACATGCGCTCAACTGCTTTTGAGATCAGATTGCAGGGCTGAATCCTTTGGAATTCCATATTCATGCGTCCTGCTTCAATGCGTGAAAGCTCAAGGAGTTCATTGACCATCATGGTCAGGTTATCCACTTCAGTATCCATGCGCAGCACAAACTTGCGCGAGAGCATGGGATCGTCAAGAGCACCGTCCAGCAGAGTCTCGCTGATTGCTTTCAGGCTGGCCATTGGAGTGCGCAGCTCGTGAGAGATGTTGGAGATGAAATCCCGGCGAACCCGTTCCAGTTGGTGTGTCTTGGTCAGGTCTTGGAAGAGCAACATGGAGCGCCCGGGCAGGCGATCGCCCAGGGGAATGCCAACGACCTGCAGGTACTTGTGCTCGACGCCCATTTCAAAGGCAATCGAAGACGTTTCGCCCTGCAGAGTCTTTTCCCAGAGGTCAATCAGCGAGTGGTGGCGCATCACTTCTACAACAGATCGGCCGATGGCTTTCTCTTCGCTGATATTAAAAATACCCTCTGCGGCTTTGTTGAGTAGCCCCACTTTTCCGGAATTATCTGCTAGTAAAACGCCATCGGTCATCTGGCTGAGTACGGTGGTAAGCATGACCTGCTCTTTGTTAAGTTGGGAAATTTGCAGTTCTATTTGGTTGGAGGCTGCCAATAACGCCTTGTTCATTGCTTCAGTTTCATCGGTTTGTCCAAAATCCGAACTGAGATCAATATCCTTAAAGCGGTTTTCGCCAAGAGCCTGAAGATTGGCTGTGAATTTTTTAAGTGAGTTGGTTTGTCCTGAAACTCTCAATTTGTGGATGACAAGGCCGACCACGATGCCAATAAAGACGGCGATTAGCGTGTAAACGAAGAAGGGCCAGGCCAGGATATTGCTCTGCTTTAAGGCCCCTTCTGTCCATATTTGGCGCTGGATGAGTGCCACTGTCAAGAACATGGCTACCATCAAGACAGCCAGAACGATATAGGGAAGAAGGGAACGCCAATTAATGCGCCGCTTCATAAATTAGCCTTCGAAGCGGTAGCCGGCTCCTCTGACCGTGATAATGCGTTGCGGTTTGTCAGGAACTTCTTCAACTTTTTCCCGCAGCCAACGGATATGCACATCAACTGTACGCGAATCGCCTACAAAGCCCCAACCCCAGACGCGTTCAAGAATGAGCTCGCGGGTTAGCACACGGCCCTTATGCTGGCCCATAAAGGTCAGCAGTTCATATTCTTTAGGCTTGCAGGGAACCACTTGGCCGTTAAGGCGCACTTCGCGGCGGGTCATGTCAATCACCAGGTTTCCAAAGGTCATCAGCTTGGGCTGGAAGCCTTCCTGGGTATTGGTATCGGCTTCTTCACGCATGAGGCGCACACGGCGCAGCAAGGCCTTCACACGGGCGATCAATTCGCGCATGCTGAAAGGCTTGGCCAGGTAATCATCGGCTCCAACTTCAAGACCAACAACACGATCGATTTCATCGTCGCGGGCAGTCAGCATGAGGACTGGAATGTTGGTTTCGTGCCGCAAAGTGCGGCAAACTTCAAAACCATCCATCCCTGGCAACATGACGTCCAGGATGATCAGGTCTGGTTTTGATGAGCGTGCCAACTCCAAACCTTTATTACCATCCCCTGCAATTTCAACAATATAGCCTTCTTTTTTCAAAGAATAAGCCACCGTTTCCTGCAATGAGACTTCGTCGTCTACTACTAGAATTTTTTCAGCCACACGTACCTCCAATAAATTGCGCCAGCTTAAACAGAACTATTTTCATGTAAAGCAAGTTTGTTAACATTCTACCCAAATTAAGCAAAAAAGGTGCGCCGTTGTACACCCATATCGGGCCTGGTATGATGAAACGTATAAACGAACGGATGATAATTTCTGACTGCTTTGGTACAATTTTTAGAACATTAACAGGAAGTGACTATGAGCCGATCCGTTCTTTCAGCCCGCGCTGATTTTCCAATTTTGAATGAAACCGTTAACGACCACCCGTTGGTCTATTTAGATAATGCCGCCACAACCCAAAAACCTGAGGTTGTGCTGCAGGCCATGGATGATTATTACCGCCATTACAACGCCAATATTCATCGGGGCAACCATGCCCTGGCCGCCAGAGCCACTCAAGCCCACGAAGAAGCTCGGGCAAAAGTGGCCCGCTTTCTGAACGCTGAAGACCCAAAGCAGATTATTTTTACCCGCGGCACGACTGAATCCATCAATCTGGTGGCTTATTCATTTGGCGACGCTTTCATCCATGCAGGCGACGAGGTCATCACCACGCAATTGGAGCATCACAGCAACTACGTACCTTGGGAGCTGCTTTGTCAACGCAAGCAGGCCAAGTTCCAGGTGATTCCCTTTGATGAAAACGGTGAGTTAAATCTGGAAGTTTTCAAAAGCTTATTGAATGAGCGCACACGCATTGTCGCCGTCAACCAGGTTTCCAATTCCCTGGGAACAGTCAACCCTGTAGAAGAAATCATCCGAATTGCGCATGCCGCTGGTGTACCTGTTCTGGTGGACGGCGCGCAAGGTGTGCAGCATCTGGAGCGGGACGTTCAGAAGATGGATTGCGATTTTTACGCTTTCAGCAGCCACAAAATGTACGGACCCATGGGCATTGGCGTGCTTTATGGCAAGGAAAAATGGCTTGAGGCCATGCCGCCCTTCCTTTCTGGCGGCGAAATGATCGATACCGTAACTTCGAGCAGTGTGACTTTTAACGTGCTGCCCTTCAAATTTGAAGCAGGAACCCCTTATGTGCCCGGGCCGATTGGGTTGGGCGTAGCTATTGATTACCTGGAAACCTTCGACTTGCACGAGCTGCAAACTTACGAGGATGGCCTGCTGCAGTACGGGCTGGAACAACTGGCAGATATTCCAGGCATAGTGATTTACGGCAACCCAAAACAGCGTTCCTGCATCATCCCGTTCAACCTTGAAGGGGTAAGCGCCTACGATGTGGGTATCCTCCTCGATACGCAAGGCGTGGCTGTACGCACCGGCCAGCACTGCACCCAACCCATCATGGATGCCCTCAAAATTCCTGGTACGGTGCGGGCATCTCTGGCATTGTACAATAATAAAGAAGATGTTGACGCCCTCATCAAAGGCGTCCACCGGGTGTTAAAGATCCTTAAGAGGTAGTATGACCACGATCACTGATATCGAACAATCCCTGATTGACGACTTCGCGGTTCTTGAGAACTGGGAAGAACGTTATGACTACCTGATCGAATTGGGTCAGAATTTGTCGCCGATGGACCCTGAACTCAAAATTGACGACAACAAAGTGCACGGCTGCCAGTCCAGCGTTTGGTTTGCCATTACCTGCGAGGATGAGAAAATCTCTTTCCAGGCCGATAGCGACTCGTTAATCATCAAGGGCATTGTGGCCATCCTGCAGAAGCTCCTCAATGGACAGCCGGCCAAAGCCGTGGAAAACGCGGATCTGACCATCTTCAATACCCTGGGGTTATGGAAGCATCTTTCTTCGCAGCGCAGCAATGGCGTTACAGCCATGCTTAGCCATCTCAAGGCGGCTGCCATCCTTTGCCAGAAGGGAACACCAGAAGCCGCCTCGGCAGATCTTGCAGCAGAGGCCTGATTCGGATCAATCATGGGCGACCTTAGTTACCGTATGTTGCAAATTGCCGGAGCGCCAGCCGGTCTTTTGGGGTTGGAAGAACTTTTCACCCAGCTCTTTAGCGAAGGGCTTAACCCCAATGCCGAAGACCTGCGCAAGCGTTTGCTCGGTGGTGTGCGCAAACACAACTTTATTCCCAAGGCAACCGAAATGGATTATGCCAGCGCCTTCGCGATGGAATACACCCGTTTTTACCGCAGCAAACAGGCTGGTAAAGCCTGGGAAAAGAAGGATTATGGTAAGTGGCGGGGCTATCCGCGGGAACAAATCCCCTGGTTTCCCACCCTCGCACCTGCGCTCTGCAATAATTGCGGAGCCTGCATGGACACCTGTGCCAGGGAAGTCTTTGAGCGCGACAGTAAAGGCAGGATCGTGGTTGTGGAACCCTTCCAGTGCATGGTAGGCTGCTGCTTTTGTAAAAGCGTCTGTGAACCCCACGCCTTGCTCTTTCCCTCCCAGGAATTGCTGAACAACTACCGCGAAAAAATGTAGTGCCAAAGCTTTTTAGATATACTGCCTTACAGGAAAAATTGAGACTATGACCATAAAAACACCCAGAATATTACTCACAAATGACGACTCCATTGATTCCCCGGGCCTCTGGGCGGCTGCCGAAGCGCTTTCCAGGCTTGGTTACGTTGAGGTAGTTTCACCTCGCGAGCAGCAAACCGCCATGGGCAGGTCCTTCCCACGCTCGCACGATTTGATCATCAAGCCCCAACCCCTGACGGTGCACGGCAAGGAGTGGACGGTGTACGCCATCGGCGGCTCGCCCGCCCAGGCGGTGCGCTATGGACTGCTGGAACTGGGTGTTAAGCCGGATCTGGTGGTTTCAGGCATTAATTACGGCGAAAATATCGCCAACGGCATCACCATCAGCGGCACGGTGGGGGCGGCTCTGGAAGCTGCCAGCGAAGGCATCCCCTCCATCGCCATATCCCTCGAGACCAATCCTGCCCATCATTATGACCTGAGCGACAGTGTGGACTTTGCGGTTGCGGGATATTTTTGCGCCTACTTTGCAGAAAAAATGCTCACCCAAAAGTTACCCTTTGATGTGGACGTGCTCAAAATCGACGTACCCGCGGATGCCACCCCTGAAACGGCTTGGGAAATCACGCGCCAGTCACGCACGCGCTATTATTACCCCTACGTGCGCCAGGCTGCCAGTGAAGGGCAAGGCACGGTTTATGGTTACTACCCCAGCCTTGAAGAAGAATTGGTGGAAAACGACAGCGATGTGTTTGTGCTGGCCTCCCAGCACAAGGTTTCGGTCACTCCGTTGAGCATTGATATGACTTCCCGGGTCGATTTTGGCCAGCTAAAAGGCCTTTTAAGTTAGTTTTTTTACGTTTTAGCGCCCAATGAGCGGCAGATAAATTGTGTTGCTGCCTGGACCAGGTGGATCGGGGTCGTCTGGATTTTCCGTTGGGTCGGGGTCGTCCGGGTCTGGCGGGTTGGGGTCGTCTGGATTCTGCGGGTCAGGAACTATCAGGTAGGCCGAAAACGGCAGGCCACACTCCCCATCTGGATTATCGATTTCATCCTGGCTGCAGGCCTGCAGGGTCAAAATATGTTTGCCGGGAGTCAAGCTTCCGATTGGGATGTCAAAGTCAATTGCCGAGGTGTACGGATTGGTATCAATTTCTATCCAACCATGGAGCTCGCCAGTCTCCGTTCCATTGGGTTGGTCAATGTAATAATGGATTGAAGTGATTGGATTGCGCACGGGCTGGTCAGGAATTTGATTCTTCTCAAAGATGACAGCATGGTAATTTACTTCCGTTCCGGTAGCACTCGTTTTGGTCAGTTCACCAACAATCGGTCCATAACCGATTTTGTACGGCTGGACTGCTGATTTGGCCATATTCAATAGAACCTTCAGGTAATATTCGGGGTGATTTTCCTCAAACCGCGTGCAATCCATTGGACTATTATTAATTATCGGGTAGGCACTGAGTTCAAGTGAAGCAGTGCCATAAGACCTGAAGACATAGTCAACTGGGTAATCGGAAAAAATAGCTCCATTTATTTTTGGTTCAATACTGCCTTTTAGGTATGGATCCAGCACTTTTAGCATCTTAGCAAGTTCGTTTTGCCAGCTCAGAGATGGTTCTGTTGACTCTGATAACTCCGATGGGTTTGGTTTGTAAAACCAGGGCATGCGGATATTGCCGATTGCCAAGGGACCTGCATCCAATTTGTTGTTGTGGGAGCTGAAATAAACAAACAAATCGCGAGATAACTCATTGGGGGTTTGGGCAGGATTTGGCACACCTAATTTTTCGT
>Ga0209747_1002023_pt1 | contig 10504 bp, 7 predicted proteins | sample BarGraNGADG00311_FD_184498 | JGI IMG/M metagenome (GOLD analysis project Ga0209747, IMG submission 184498) | Arctic peat soil microbial communities from Barrow, Alaska - Barrow Graham LP Ref core NGADG0011-311 (SPAdes) (version 2) | ecosystem: Environmental > Terrestrial > Soil > Wetlands > Peat ... | reverse complement strand
GACCCAGGAGGCGGACGCCCACTCCATCATGGACTCCGCCCACGAGGCGGGGATCAACTTCTTTGACACTGCCAATGTGTATGGCGGCACCGAGCACCGCGGCTGGACCGAAGAGATCCTCGGCCGCTGGTTCGCCAAGGGCAGCGATCGACGGGAGAAGACGGTGCTGGCCACCAAGCTGTTCGGTGGTATGACGGACCGGCCCAATGACAGCAAGCTCTCGGCGCTCAACATCCGCCGGGCACTGGACGCGAGCCTCAAACGCCTCCGGACGGACCACATCGACGTCTACCAGTTCCACCACGTCGACCGGGACACCCCGTGGGATGAGATCTGGCAGGCCATCGAGGTGGCCGTCCAGCAGGGCAAGATCCTGTATTCGGGAAGCAGCAACTTCGCCGGCTGGCACATCGCCCAGGCACAGGCCGCCGCCGCCGCACGCAACTACCCCGGCCTGGTCAGCGAGCAGTCCATCTACAACCTGCTCACCCGCTCCGTTGAGCTGGAAGTCATTCCGGCCGCGCAGGCCTATGGCCTGGGCATCCTGCCGTGGTCGCCGCTGAACGGCGGGCTGCTGGGCGGGGTACTGCGCAAGGAGGCCGGCGGGGTCCGCCGCGCCGAGGGCAGGGCACTGGAGACGCTCAAGACACATCGGGACCAGATCCAGCAGTACGAAGACCTGGCGGACGAGCTGGGCCATGAGCCAGGTGACGTCGGGCTCGCCTGGTTGCTGGCCCAGCCCGCGGTCACCGCACCCATCATCGGCCCGCGAACTCAGGAACAGCTCGACTCCGCACTGCGCGCCCTGGACGTTGACCTGGACGCCCAGACGCTGACCCGGCTGGATGAGATCTTCCCCGGGCACAAGACCGCACCCGAGGACTACGCGTGGTGACACCGGACCCCTTCGTGGCCACTGGTTCCGGCGACACCGCCCTGAGGGTGTTGTTCATCGGCGGCACCGGGGTCATCAGCGCCGGTGCAGCCCGGCGGGCGGTGGCCGTCGGGCACCGACTGACCATGCTCAACCGCGGCGGCCACACCCCGCGCCCCGCTCCCGAGGGCGCGGAGGTGCTCAAGGCCGACATCCGGGACACGGCCTCGGTACGTGCCGCGCTCGGTAACAGGACGTTCGACGTCGTCGTGGACTTTGTTGCCTTCACAGCGGATCACGTGGCGGCGGACATTGAGCTGTTCTCCGGCAGGACAGGGCAGTACGTCTTCATCAGCTCCGCCTCGGCGTACCAGAAACCCCCTGCGCGGCTGCCAATTCTTGAGTCAACGCCCTTGCGGAATCCGTTCTGGCAGTACTCGAGGGACAAGATCGCCGGCGAGGACCTGCTGGTCAGGGCCTACCGTGATGAGGGCTTCCCGGCCACGATCATCCGGCCCTCACACACCTATGACCAGACCAAGATCGCCCTGACCGGCGGCTGGACGGACATTGCCCGGATGCGGGCCGGAAAGCCGGTAGTGGTGCACGGAGATGGCACGTCTCTGTGGACCCTGACCCACAGCAGCGACTTCGCCAAGGCTCTTGTCGGGCTGCTCGGGCTTCCGCAGGCTGTCGGGGACAGCTTCACCATCACCTCCGACGAGTACCTGCCGTGGAACGAGATCTACGAGATCTTCGCCCATGCAGCCGGGGCGCCGGCACCCCGGCTGGTCCACATCGCTTCCGACACCATCGCTGCCGCGGCGCCGGATATCGGGCCGGGGCTACTGGGGGACAAGGCCCATTCGGTGGTCTTCGATAACAGCAAGGTCAAGGCTTTGGTGCCGGAGTTCATCTGCACGGTTCCCTTTGCATTCGGCGCTCGCCAGGTCCTCAGTTGGTTTGACTCGAATCCGGATCAGCAGCTAGTCGACGAGCGGCTCAGCGCAACCTTCGATCAACTGATCGCCGCCGCAAGATTCTCATGAGAATCGCCGTTACGGGTGGGTCAGGCAAGCTGGGGCGCATCGCTGTTGCTGTGCTCAGACAGGCCTGACACGAGGTTGTCAACCTCGACGCGGCCGGGCAGCGCGGTCCGGGTTTGCCGATCCCCTCATTACCGTTCCACTCGACATCCGTGATCAGCGTGTTGATCCGCTTGAGGACCTTGCGGTCCGTGCTGTCATCGGGACGGCCCCGCCCGTAGTCATCCCAGGCGCTCTCGTTCCAAACAAGTTTCATTCAGCGAGTTCCCGCTCGACCCCCGCGCCACCCTCGAGCCGGGCAATCGATGCGAGAAGCCGACGGGCATTCTCAGGACTCCGCAGCAGGTCTATGCGTACTTCGCGCGCGGACTCGTTTGTGAGATCAAAGTACCGAACTTGAACCCCCACACGGTCGTGCTCCAGCCGACTTCAACCGTAGTTGCGCGCTCGGGAGGACCTTTGGCCCTATGGTGCCAACAACACGGATGAGCCACTGTGGAACCGGAGGCGGTAGAGATGTCGATTCTTGTTGCATATTCCAGCAAACATGGTGCCACCAGGGAGATCGCCGAGCGGATCGCGGAGAACCTGCGGGAGGCGGGACAGGATGCCGATGCTCGACCTATTCAGGAAGCGAGCGATCTGGGCGACTACAAGGCGTTCATCCTCGGTAGCGCCGCCTACATGGGGCACTGGTTGAAGGACGCGGCGGCGTTCGTGAGGAGCAACCAGGGCCTCTTGGCCCAACGGCCGGTGTGGTTGTTCACAAGCGGCCCACTTGGCACGGAGGCCACTGACGCCAAAGGAGTGGACTCGCGCACGGCCGCCGAGCCAAAGGAGCTCCCTGAGTTCCAGAAGACCATCCACCCGCGAGAGCACCACGTCTTCTTCGGTGTTCTTGATCCCGGCAGGCTCAGCTTCACCGAACGGTCGTTGCGGAAGCTGCCCGCCGCCCGCGCAATTCTGCCCGAGGGCGACTTCCGGGACTGGGATGAGATCCAGGAGTGGGCTTACGAGATCGCGCACGAGATGACCCAGGTGGACGCCAGGCACGAGAGGAGAGACTCCCGATGAGCTCCACGGCGTCGCCACGGAAACTGCCCGACCCCAAGGATCATCCGGTGTCCCAAGTCGGCAGGAAGTACTGACCCACACTGGCAGGCGACCTCCGGAAACGCCGCCGAGGGTGCGCTCGTACCTCTCGCCGTCGAGCCGAATCAATGTGGTTAGCAGGTACGCCTTCACACTCGATGGCTACGTGATCGCCATCACCGGGGTCCGGGATGGGCCCGTTTCTCTCCAGGTCACCGACAGAAGAGACGACACCGGCCGCTACAGGTCGAGCGCGATGCTGAGCGACGTCCCCCTGTTGAGCAGGGTGACGCGTCCACCCACGACGGGCACCCGCGTCCCGTCCACCTCGACCGCATCAGGCGCCGCGCCGTGGATGACGAGGTGGAGCTCCTCGCGGGCGAAGCCCTGGTACCCCTCGCCCGCGACGTCGCCTCGCACCGTCAGCCGGTCCCCGACCCTGGTCATCTCGAACGTGGTCCGGTAACGCGAGCCCTCCAGCGAGGCGAATGTCAGGCCGTCGTCCTCCTGCAGCAGGGACGTGTGGGTGCCGTCGACCCCGGGCACGAAGAGGTGGAGCTCGATCACGGACGGGAGGTATCCCGCGGTCGAGGGCGGTGCATCGGGCCACATAGGAATGACAGATCCGCCGCGGGCGAAGATCGGGATGGTCCGCATAGAGGTCGGGACCACACGAAAGGTTCCACCCTCAGCTACCTCTCCGGAGTGCCAGTCGTACCAGGTGCCCGTGGGTAGGTAGACCTGGCGGGCCGTGCAGCCGGGCTCGAATACCGGGGCCACAAGCAGGTCCGGCCCGAAGAGGAACTCGTCGTCGATGTCGCGCACCGTTGGGTCGTACTGGTGATCGAAGACAAGCGGACGCTGAACGGGCGCGCCCGTCTCGGCAGCATGCAGGAAGGTCGCGTAGAGGTACGGCATCAGCCGGTAGCGCAGCTGGATAGCCTCGCGGACCCACTGCTCGATGACGGCACCCCACGTCCACGCGTACTGGTCAACGTTGCCGATCTCGGAGTGGTTGCGACAGAACGGGGTGAGGACGCCGTACTGCATCCAGCGCAGGTAGAGCTCCGCGTTCGAGTTCCCTTGGAAACCGCCGATGTCAGCCCCGACGAAGGCCTGACCGCTGATGCCGAGTCCGCTGGCCATCGGCATGCTCAGCCACAGGTGGTCCCACCGGGACTGGTTGTCGCCCATCCAGTTAGCGGCGTACCGCTGGATGCCCGCGGAACCAGCCCGCGATAGGACGAAGGTGCGTCTCTGCGGCATGGCGGCTAGCAGCCCCGCCGCGGTCCCCATCGCCATGAGCAACGCGTACTGGTTGTGGTAACGCTCGTGCGAGTGATACCCACCACCGAAGCGCATGCGGTCCGAGGGGATCGACCCGGTGGCGGGCTCGTTCATGTCGTTCCAGATGCCAGCGAGTCCGGAGCGGACGTGCGCGGCATTGAGCTCGCCCCACCACTCGCGGGCGGTCTCGGTCGCGAAGTCCGGGAAGGCTGTGCTGCCGGGCCAGACCTGACCGATGTAGGTGTCGCCCCCCTCGGTCTTGCACAACACGTCCCGCTCGCATGCTTGGTCGAACACCCAGTACCCGGGCTCCGCCTTGATCCCTGGGTCGACGATGGTGATGACTTTGAACCCCTGCTCGTCGAGTCGCCTCAGCATCCCGTCGACGTCAGGGAAGGCCTGCTCGTCCCAGGTGAAGACGCGGTAGCCGTCCATGTGCTCGATGTCCAGCCACAGGGCGTCGCAGGGAATCTCGCGACTGCGGTGCTGCGCCGCGATCTGCTCGACGGCGTCCTGCGTGTAGCGGAACCAGCGGCACTGGTGGTAGCCGAGAGCCCACAAAGGTGGAGGTGCGATGCGTCCGGTGAGCCACGTATATTCCGCCAGGATCGCGGGCATGTCGGGTCCCGCGAAGACGTACTCGGTGTACTGACCACCATCGAACTGGATCCGGTACTCCCACGGATCCGTGAAGTCGTAGTGCCCGCGGTAGCCGTTGTCGAGGAAAGACGCGGCCATCTGCCCGGTGGGGTGGCTCTGGTGGTAGAAGAACGGGATCGACACGTAGTACGGGTCGAACTCGGTGCTGGTGCGGTCCGAACGCGGATCCGACTCCGGTCTCCCAGCGGTGAACTCATGGGTCGTGTGGGGGTCGAGGACGTCGGTGTTCCACAACGTGAAGTCCCGACCCCGACGGTTCTGGTGCCCCGTCTTCTCACCGAGACCGTAGATCGCGTCCTCGGGCGTGCACCGCCGACGCAGGGTGAACGCATCGTTAAGGGTCGCGTAGCCCCAGAAGTGACCATCCTCACGGTCGGCGGTCTCGATCACCGCTGAGCCGTCGCTCCGGTGTACGTCGAGCCGGAATGGGTCCAGCCAGAGCGAGACGACCAGGTCCGAGGTGCGCAACCGCACCACGTCGTCTGCGCGCTCGACCGTGAACTCCACGTCCTCGCCCAGCGGGTCGACGCACACGGCGAAAGTCGGCGACTCGTCGAAGATCCCCCCGCGGCTGATCTTGACGCGAACGATGTCGGTCCGGACTAGGTCGACGCGCAACCGTTCCCCGTGGATCTGCGCCACCAGACCGCGGTCGGTGGCCTCGACGACGCTCACCCGCTCAAACCGCAGGAAGTGTTCGACGCTCATCGCGTTGCCCCTCTCGACGTCGGTTGGCCAACCTCTGCAGTGAACATTGCCGACCCTAGTGAGGGCAACGCCACTGGTCGAGTATCCCCACAAGGAGCCAACAAATCACGGCAGACGCCCAGACGTCCGCTCATCGGATCCACGACCCGTAGCCTCTTCTCATGAGCACCCTCAACGAGGTCGGTGAACGCGATGCCTGGCGCTGTTGGCTATGCGATGAGCCGGTCGACCCCGACGCATCCGTCAACGCAGACCGCGGCCCAAGCATCGACAGTGGCGCTTCGCCGAAGGGCAAGAAGGCTGCGCCGGGGGCGGAGCGTCTTGCGCACCGGGCCTGCAACACGCGCAAGGGCGCGGTCAAGCCCATCGTGGCCTGGTCTCCAGAGCTGTTCGTCGTGGAGCCGGCCCCGATCGTCTCGACCGTCGAGCGGTTGACCCGCAAGGGCGGCCGAGAGGTGGTGGCCCGCTGCCCCAGCCGGGCGGACGCCGAGAAGGCCGCCGTTTGGCTGTTGGATCGGCTATCCCGGTTCGCGCCGGGGCTAGCGGTGACGACGCAGGTCGAGGCGGGCGGCGGTCAGTTCGTTCTGGTGCTACACGCCGTCTGAGCGCAAGCGCATCCTGTTCTCTCAAGTGCGCAACCGGAGTACGACGACGCCGTTTGGCAGACAAGACCGACTCAGCTTGCCCCCAGCAAGCGCGTGTGACCCCGCGCACTGCCGCCGACGGGCTCGCGCGCAAGGGCGCCATGGTGGCGCTACTCCCATGATGGGGGGGTGAGACCGATGGCATCCCCGTCGGTGGTATCCAGATCATGACCCGCCCCCCGTGTCTTTATGAGTCAACCTGACCCCTCGCGAAATACAGGACCCGGTTCTAGCATTCTGGGATGAACGATGCGATCACCGCACAGGGACTGGTGAAGCACTACGGGTCTGTGACAGCACTTGACGACGTCGACGTCTCGGTACCGGCCGGCACCGTGCTCGGGCTGCTCGGACCCAACGGGGCCGGCAAGACGACCATCGTGCGAATCCTTGCGACTCTCCTGCGGCCTGATGCCGGCCGGGCGGAGGTCGCGGGCGTTGACGTGCTCGCGAACCCAGCCGGCGTGCGTCGACGGATCGGGCTGTCGGGGCAGTACGCCGCGGTCGACGAGTACCTGACGGGTTTCGAGAACCTGGACATGATCGGGCGGCTCTACCACCTCGGCCGCAGGGTCAGCCGGGCGCGGGCGCGCGAACTGCTCGCCCAGTTCCACCTCGATGACGCCGCGGACAGACCGTCCCGCACCTACTCGGGGGGCATGCGCCGGCGGCTGGACCTTGCCGGGGCGCTCGTCGCCGACCCGCCGGTGCTCTTCTTGGACGAGCCCACCACCGGGCTGGACCCGCGTGGCCGGACGGAGATGTGGGAGGTCATCCAGACCCTCGTTTCGGGCGGGACGACCCTCCTGCTCACCACCCAGTACCTCGAGGAGGCGGACCTGCTCGCGGACGAGATCGTCGTCATCGACCACGGGCGCATCATCGCGCAGGGCACCTCCGACGAGCTCAAGCGGCAGGTCGGCGGGGAACGCCTCGACATCACCGTCACGGACGGGACTCGGCTCGACCAGGCGCGTGACCTCCTCGAGCCGCTGGGAATCGGGCGTGCCACCCTCGATGCTCAGCGTCGCGCGTTCGGGATCCCGGTCTCGGGTGGGGCCTCGGTTCTCACCGAAGCGCTCCGGCGCCTGGACGCCGTCGGGCTGGAGGTGGACGACGTCGGCCTGCGTCGGCCCACCCTCGACGACGTGTTCCTCAGCCTGACGGGCCACGACACGGTGGAGCCCGAGGTCAACCGGCGCAAGGAGACGGCCCGATGAGGATCCCCTACGTGATCGCGGACGCCCACGTCGTCGCGAAGCGCAACATCATCAAGATCAAGCGGGTCCCCGACTTGCTCGTCTTCACGACCCTCTCGCCGATCATGTTCGTGCTGCTGTTCGCATACGTGTTCGGGGGCGCCATCGCGATCCGGGGAGAGAGCCAGGGCGCCGGCTACCGGGAGTTCCTCATCGCCGGGATCTTCGCGCAGACCGTGGTCTTCGGCGCAACCATCACCGGCGCGGGCCTGGCGGAGGACGTCAAGAAGGGCATCATCGACCGGTTCCGGTCGCTGCCGATGGCACCGTCGGCGGTGCTGACGGGTCGGACACTCTCGGACGTCGTCAACAACGTCATCGTGCTCGTGGTCATGTCGCTGACCGGGCTCCTGGTCGGCTGGCGCATCCGGGGCACGCTACTGCAGGCGCTTGGCGGGTTCGCGCTGCTGCTGTTGTTCGCCTACGCCATCTCGTGGGTGATGGCCTGGATCGGCATGCTCGTACCCAGCCCCGAGGTCGTGAACAACGCCTCATTCATCGTCATCTTCCCGCTCACGTTCGTGGCCAACACCTTCGTGCCGCTCGAGACTCTCCCGACTGCGCTGCAGCGGTTCGCCGAGTGGAATCCCGTATCAGCGGTCACCCAGGCGGCGCGCGAGCTCTTCGGGAACATCCCAGCGGGCACGCCGCAGCCGACCGCGTGGCCGCTCGAGCACCCCATCGTGTACACGATGCTCTGGTCGGTCGTGATCCTCGCGATCTTCATCCCTGTCGCGAACGCGCAGTACCGCGTGTCGACCAGCCGCTGAAGCTCGAACCGGTCCGCATGAGGCACGGCCGCGAGGCCGCAGGCGTGTCATACCCGAAGCACCTCGTCGTAGCCGCCCGGGCCGTAAGGAATTCGACCAGGACTGCGGGAACCGGGCGCTGACGACTGCCACGCTACGGCGACCTGACCTGAGACACTCCGCGCGAGGACGTGGATGCTTCCGCCGGGACCAAAGTCCCTACCCGCGAGGAACCAGAGGGAGTTGCATATAGGTCATCTGTTCGCACCATGAGGAGGACCAGATGTCTGCAGTGATGAAGCGCAACCCCATATCGCCGTTGACCGAGTTGTTCGACTGGTACAACTCAGGGGGTTGGCCAGAGATCGCCGACTGGCCTCATGGCGGTGCACACGCCCTGCGCATCGAAGATCGTCTCGAACAGGACCGCTATGTCGTCCGGGCAGAGATCCCGGGGGTCGACCCCGACCAGGACGTGCAGATCACGGTCGACGCCGGTGTTCTCACAATCTCGGCCGAACGTCATGAAGAGGTCAAGGAGAAGGGACACTCCGAGTTTCACTACGGCTCCTTCCTGCGGCGGGTGTCACTGCCACCGGGCTCAAAGGAGGAACAGCTGGAGGCGCGGTACCAGGACGGCATCCTCGAGATCACGGTGCCGATCGTGGGCACGAAGGCTGAGCGGCACACCATCCCGGTGACGCGCGGGTCCGCCAAATGACCTGTGCCGTCGGGAAGTAGTCGCCAAACTGGCTCCACGCGATCGGGGTCATACCCAGACTCGCGGTGGACCCGGGGGTGGCCGAGGCCGACCCGGTGCGGCCCCGGGCGTTGTGGTGAGCCATTGGACTCGGGTGAACGGAAGGTTGCTGGCTCCGTGCTCGCCTTGTCGGACTGCGACATCCTGGTGAATGGTGATGTTCCCTTGTTCGAAAGCGAGCCACGCGCTGCGAGGTAGAGCAGCCACGTGCGTGCTCGGGATTGGGGACGAATCGCTGCGCCTCCTGCCATGTGGCGAGTTGCGAGTGGCCGAAGGTGTCCCCGACGGACGCCGTACCGTCCGCGTCATCATGAAGGTGCGCTACGCGCAGTACACCACCCGCACCCCCGGCCGGGTGCTGACAGCACCCTCCTCGGGAGTGGAGACGATCGACCAGGCCGCCCTGGCTGCGCTGGACGCGTCCTTACGACGGCCAGTGCGGTTGCTGGGTGTTCGAGCCGAGCTCGAGGTCTGACGGTGTCTGTCAGGCGTTGTCCACAAATCCCACGGCCGACAGAAACGACTCGATCACGTGGATCTTCTGAAGATGTCCGAAACTGTGTTCTCACGCAGGGCTCGTAGACGCAGGGTCCAGACGCCTGGTGTGCCGGCACCGATGGGCCGGCCATCGACACTGGTGATCGGCAGTATGCCCGCCACTGAACTGGCGAGGAAGGCCTCGTCAGCAGCGAAGAGGTCTTTCGGGGTCAGGTGATCCTGACGGACAACTAACCCAAGCCCTGGCCCGCCCGTGGAGATGACCCACTCGCGGGTCGTACTGACGAGGATGCCGCAGTCGAGCGACGGCGTCGCGAGCCCCTCTCCCTCGACCAGGAAGAGGCTGGCTGAAGTCGCCTCGGCCAGGTGCCCGTCAGTGGTCACGAACAAAGCATCATCTGCACCGCGCCGGTGGGCCTCGAGCTTCGCATAGACGAACTCGGCCCTGCTGGTCGTCTTGACCGTTGCCAGCGGACTGGTCGGGTCACGCCGCACCGCGGAGATGGCCAATCGGAGACCTCGACTGAGCAGTTCTGGCGACGGCGGATCGACCGGCCACGCCTGGACGACCATGTTCGGCCTGACGTCATCAGGCGGGAGGAGAGCGCGCCCGTCGACGGCCCCGCGACTCACCGTGACCCGGACCGCGACCTGGCTGTCGAAGCCGTCCAGCCGGTTGGCCCTGCAGAGGTCCGCTATGGCCTGTCCCAGGCGGCGCTCAAGATCGTTCGGGAGCGGCATGGCGAGCACCGCGGCAGAGGCCTGGAGCCGTCTGGCGTGAATCGGAAGCTCGAGAACTCGTCCGCCGACCACCCGGAGCGTCTCGAAGATCCCGTCGCCGACCTGGAAGCCGCGGTCGGTGACGGTGAGCACGGCTCTTTCGACCGGCTCCAGCCTCCCGTTGATCCAGACGGTGCTGGGCCGGTT
>Ga0209747_1002022_pt1 | contig 10509 bp, 7 predicted proteins | sample BarGraNGADG00311_FD_184498 | JGI IMG/M metagenome (GOLD analysis project Ga0209747, IMG submission 184498) | Arctic peat soil microbial communities from Barrow, Alaska - Barrow Graham LP Ref core NGADG0011-311 (SPAdes) (version 2) | ecosystem: Environmental > Terrestrial > Soil > Wetlands > Peat ... | reverse complement strand
TCTACCGCAGATGACGAGCAAGCGGAGCAGGTGCTAATCGATGATTACGATGTCGATATGATACAGGATCGCGAATGCCTCTGCTTCGAGGTCGCCGATTCCGAGAATTTTGTGCCGCGCTTCATAAAAGCATTTCCCATTGCAATTAATTCCATCAGCATGCATCGGCCGACCCTGGATGATGTATTCCTCAAGTTGACGGGGCGAGAAATACGCGATCAGGAAGCGGGCGCATTGGACAGCATGCGGGCATTTGCACGAGCGTGGCGGCCGCCGGGGAGACGTTGAAGAGGACAATTGTGACAGAAACCAACATAGAAGCCCGAGTTGATATAGAGACGGCCCTTTCAAAACTTGCCATCGGCACCTATATAATCTGGCTGCGCGATCTCAAACGATTCTTCCGCGATAGAACTCGACTGCTCGGGGCATTCGCCCAGCCGTTGATATACCTGTTCGTGCTGGGAACCGGGCTGCAATCGGCTTTCACGGCGTTTGGGAGCGGCCAAACCAAATACATCACCTTTATGTTCCCGGGAATCGTCGCCATGACAGTCCTCTTTACCTCCATGTTCTCCGCCATTTCCATTATCTGGGATAGGCAATTTGGTTTCTTGAAAGAAATGATGGTCGCACCCATTCCCCGTTCGTCCATAGCGCTGGGTAAAGTATTGGGTGGCGGCTCTACTGCATTGATCCAGGGCTTTATCCTTCTGCTTTTCATGCCCCTCGCGGGCATACCGTACAATATCGAGAAGTTGCTTATGATGCTCGTGGTCATGTTCATATTGGCGATGGGTTTGACTTCACTGGGCGTCCTCTTCGCCTCGCGCATGCGCTCTATGGAAGGATTTCCAATCGTAATGAATTTCCTTCTACTGCCCATGTTTTTCCTGTCCGGGGCCTTCTTCCCACTGCAGAACCTCCCCACCTGGATGAGGATTCTTACCAAGATCAACCCGATGACCTACGCTGTAGATGCCATGCGCGGAGTAGCGCTCAAGGGCATAGCTGTTACCACGAGCGGCGCCGCTTTTAATATCCCAGAGCCTCCGCCCGAGCTCTTGAGCAATCCGCAGTTCATATCGTGGTTGAGCCAAGTGAAGGCAAGCATTCCGCAAATGCCCCAATTGAAGGTCCAGTATTATCCCTTGAGTTTCGACCTTCTCATAGTCCTCGGCATCGGAATTGTCCTCACCCTGCTCGCAGTCTGGCGATTCAACAAACAAGAATAGCAATAATTCTTCGCAAGCCGCCTATTAAAATTGACGGTCGCCAGGCGAATCAAGCCGAGCCATAAATGATATAATTCCAGTATGATAGGGGAATTTCCACGGGCGCTAACCGCGGCTTCCGGTCTGACCAGTCTGGTTATAGGTTTTTACGTATTCATGAATGGGCGGAGAAGGCTGGTTAACCGCTTCTTCTTCCTGATGACAATTCTCCTTGCCGTCTGGGCAATCGCCGAAGCTATGACTATTTCAGTCGGCGCCCTATCCGCCAAGATCTTCTGGACCAAGTTCCAGGGGATCGGAGAGGCTCCCCTCATCCCGACTTACCTGATGATCGCGCTGTTTTTTCCACAGGCCAGGAGCTTCATGAAGGAGAAGCGCAAGGCCATGGCAATTATAAGTGTCATCTATGCGCCGTTCCTTCTGGGGCTCGTCTTGCTCTTCACGACCAACTTCGTTTACAGCGCTTATCGTGAAAGCGACAACATATCGAAGATTGCGGCTGTGAGGACTCCATTTTTCTGGTGCCTCGAGGCCCTCGGCTTCATGGTTATCTTGGCTGCCATTGCAATCTTCTTGTGGCAGCGCAAGCAAACGATATCGCCCGCCGCCCGAAAGGGGCTGCTCCTGCTCGCCCTGGCGCCGGTTCCGATGCTCATTGCCAATATATTCCAAAACTTTGAATTGAATGCATACGTCACGGCGACACAGGCCAGCGTCTTTTCCGTGACCTTGCTCGCCTTCGGCGTACTGAGATATGGATTGTTCATAGATCTTCGCTCCATGACCAAGAGGGTGCTCATCCATACCTCCGTGATAATAATCAATATATCTTTATTTGCCCTCATCTGCGTGCTCTATATATACGCTCTAAATTTGGGGAAAGGACCCCTTACTTTTGCTCTCATCCTGCTGACCGCAATCCCTTTTATGCTGTCCTATGATCATGAAGTGCAATGGATCCGCAGGTCTGCGGTGCGCTATCTTTACGGACGGGAGGAGGAGGAGAACAGGCTTCTTGAGGAACTAAGCGTTTCCATTCGCACCGTCGGGAAGCTTGAGGATCTCGCGGAGCGCGTTGTGGTAAAGGTAAAGGAGTCTCTTGCGCTCACCGGCTGCGCCCTGGTAATGAAGGAGGGGGACATTTACCGGGTAGTCGGCTTTGCCTTCGAGCCGGACGGCTTTGGCTCCAGGTTCGCCGAAGTTGTGGAGAGGCGTCTCGCCATGAGGAAGTGGCCCGGCTTTTTCAGTTTTGACGATGAGCAGGGGCTGTACTCGGGATACTGGTTGGTCGGGGATGAAATAGATCGCGGTAAATGCAGACTTAGCCATATGTCCGACGGGGTTTTTAGAAATTACAAGGGCGGGGGGCAGGTAGAGGAACATTCATGGAGGGGGGAGAGGCAGGGACAGGCGATGTCTGTCCCGTTACAGGTGGCGGGGGAAGAGGTCGGTTTACTCTGGCTGATATCCCGCAGAGACAGGGCTCGATTCAGTCTGGAGGAATGTGATTTCATAGTAGCGCTTTCAGCCCAGGTAGCCGTGTCGCTCAAGAATGCACAGCTCTTGCAGGAATTGCTTGATAAGAGCAACAGGTTGCGAGAACTGATTCAGGTCGCTACCACCGCTCAGGAAGAAGAGAGGATAAGGGTCTCGAGGGAGCTGCATGACGGCCTTGCGCCATACTTCTTGGATATAATTTATCAGCTTGATACGCTGGAGGATGATATTGGTAAGGAGTCTCAATTGAATGGGACCATGGATGAAGTAAGGGAGAAGGCAAGAACCGGCCTGAGGGATCTGAGGCAGGTTATTTCGGACCTGCGGCCTTCATCCCTCGATGTCTTGGGGCTCAAGAAATCCCTGGGAACCTACCTGGAAAGATTTGGCATAGAGAACAACGTGCAAGTTGAATTCAAAGCATCGGGAGATCTGGGCAAGCTTGATCCCCTAATAGAGATTACGGCTTTCCGAATAGCCCAGGAAGCGCTGGCCAACATTGGCCGCCATGCAGAGGCCTCGCACGCCTTCCTGTCGCTCGCGTGTGACAACGGGAGCCTCGAGATGAGAATCGAGGACGATGGTGTCGGCTTTGCCGAGAGAGAGGTCAGGGGCAGGGTTTTAAGCGGCGATTGCCTGGGGATAAAGGGCATGACGGAACGGGCAGAGCTGATGCAGGCGGATTTGAGCATCAACTCCGCTCCGGGTGGCGGGACCCGGTTACGCTTTTCGGTGGCACTGACGGGAAGTTAAGGAGAGGCAATGCGAGAAAATGCCATACGGCTCGCAATCGTGGACGATCATGAAATCGTCAGATTAGGCATCCATCGCGTGCTCGAGGGCGAGGATAATATAACGCTTGTGGGAGAGGCAGAGACGGGCCAGGAAGCACTTGCCCTGGCTCGCAAGCTCAAACCGCAGGTGATGCTGGTGGATGTGAAGCTGCCGGACATAAGTGGAATCGAGGTGGTACGGAAGCTTAAGGATGACTCGGACACATGTGACGTTCAAGCAATCATCCTCACAGTTTATGATGATCTGGAGATAGCAGTGGAGGCAATCCGGGCGGGTGCAATCGGCTATATTCTCAAGGATTGCGGCAAGGAGCAGCTCCTGCAGGCGATAAACTCGGCCGTCGACGGCGTTCCCCTCGTTTCTTCAGCGATTACTCAGAAGCTAGTGAACATACTTTATCCCAAGTCCGGTCAGCAGAATGCCCCTTTTCCGGGTAAAGATGAAATGCCGTTGCTGACCGACCGGGAGAGAGAGGTAATGCATCTTGTTACAAAAGGCTACAGCAACAAAGCGGTGGCCAAGGAACTGGAAATCAGCATTAGCACGGTAAAGACTCATATCAGGAATATTTTTCGCAAATTGGGCATTGAGGACCGGGCGCAGGCTATAATCCAGGCGATAAAGAGTGAGAGAGTTTAAATATTTGATCAGGACTGCGACAAACCAAAATACTCTTCCTTCTGTCAGCGCCCTGTGATATATTTTCTACGCAAGGCAACCAGTGCCCGGGGGTTTTTATCGCACTTGAAGGGCGAGATAATGTTAGCGCAATAATCTCTTCCTTGTCGCGTACCCGAATTTGTCAAAGCTGTTGCCGCTTTAGTGCATTTGAAGATCAAGAGAAGCTGGCGGGAAGCAAGTATATGGAAAAAATTGGAAAAGAATCGGGTTTTACTTGCGATGCCGAGGAATCCGTACTGAAGGAAGTAGCCGCTTTTTTTGAAGACCACCCATTTCTTCTGGTCGACGAGAAAAGACTCGCCGTTCTGTTATGCCGTCCCCTGCAAATGATTTCGCAGGCGGTAAGGGCCCTGGAGGATGCCGGATTCCTGGGGAGAAGGGACGAAGAGACTCTGATCTGCATAGCAGTCGAACGCACCCCCGCATCACTTAATGCCACAAAATAACGAAGCCCTGCAAGATCGTTGTAAGCTTCGGAGCCGCCGTCGCCGCAATCTCCCCAATATGTAGCGCACCCCCGCCATCCCGACAAACCAATAGCTACTTCCGATATTCCTCTCGCTGCCGATAACAGTTAAAGGCGCCCGGCGCCACCGGACCTTCAAAGTTTAAATATTCCGCACCTGTTGTTAACATTAAGAACATGATTTGATGGCCATTTAAAAGGCATGGAGGCGACAAACTTGAAGAAGCGGCTCATTCTGGCGGCCTTAGTAGCTGTCCTGGCACTCGCTCTAGCAATCCCCCATCCGTGCAATAGCAATCAGGCCGAAGCCGCGGCGAAGACGGTCACTTTTCAGGGGCATGGCAAGGGACATGGGGTAGGCCTTTGCATGGCCGGGGTTTATTACCGGGGGCTTCGAGGCGAAGAGTATCACAATATTATCCGCAGCTACTATACCGGCATAAGCTTCTCGCAAGTAAGCGATGACATGACGATCAGGGTTCTATGTCGCGACAACGTCATTCGCCCCTATAGTTTAAAAGAATATCTCTACCGGCTCCAGGAGGAGCCGGATACATGGCCCCAACAGGGGTTGAAAGTCCTTGCAGTCGCGGCGCGAACCTATACCCTCTCCTGCATTGCCAGGGGCAAACACGCCGGCAGCGGTTATGACGTTTGTCCCTATGGAAGCTGCTGCCAGGCCTTCAATGAACAGATAAATCCCGGCAACCATCCCAACACCGTGGCCGCGATAAATGCGACGGCCGGTGAGATAATAACCTACGGCGGGCAACCGATCATCGCCGCCTACAGTTCTTGCTGCGGAGGTTATACGGCGGGCTGTGACGAGGCATGGGGTGGTACTCCGGTCGCCTACCTGAGCCCGGTGCCCGACGATGCCTGCACGCCGGATAAGAGTCACAACTGGCATGTCACCCTCACCTGGGATCAGCTTCAGGCCAAGCTGAATGCCAGCGGGGATACAGCGATAGGTACCCTTTACGGTTTTCAAATAGTATCTCGGGGAGTCTCCGGCCGGGTGCTTAAGATCAGGGTGGACGGCAGCTCTGGAAGCAAGACAGTAAGCGGCAACATTTTTGCCTCCGTGGTCGGAATGGAAACCAATTTTTTTGACGTGGCACAACCGAACTTTGATGAGTACCTGTTGATACAGAATCCTGGAGATACGGATGCGCATTGCACCCTGACTTATATGCTGCCCGGGGGCGGCAATACTTCCGAGACCTGCACGGTGGGTGCCCATTCGCGCTTCACGATCTTCATGAACGAGCATGTTCCTGACTCGGAGGTATCGATAAAAGTAGAATCCGACGAGCCTGTGGTTTCCGAACGGGCCATGTACTTCAACTTCCAGGGGAGTGGGAGAACCGATGGCCATGCCTGCATGGGGGTGAAAGACCCGAGTAAGAAATGGTATTTCGCCGAGGGTTACACCGGGGGGAACTTCGATACCTTCATCCTGGTTCAAAATCCCAATGACGCCTGGGCCAATTTGTCCGCATCTTACCTTGGAAATGACGGCGAGGCCGATACATTTCAGTATAGCCTCGCGCCGAAGTCAAGAATGACCATCTGGATGGACCGCGAACCCGGTCTCGACGATGGCGAATTCTCCACCGAGCTCGATTGCGACCAACCGGTGATCGCGGAACGTGCCATGTATTTCAGCGACAGCCAGGGGAGGAGCGGCGGTACGGCCTCCCAGGGGGCACACGAACCGAGCTCAAGTTGGTACTTCGCGGAAGGATACACGGCTGAGGACTTCGATACCTGGATCCTGTTGGGCAATACGAACAGCACTCCGACTGTGGCAACGCTCACCTTCATGTTGCCCGATACCTCGACCAAGGAGTTGAAAGTGGAGGTGCCGGCGCGCAGCCGGCTGTCCGTGCATGCCGATAACCTTCCCGGTCTCGAAGCGACCGAATTCTCCACCCGAGTCGAATCAGAGGCGCCCATTGTTGCCGAACGGGCCATGTACTTCAACTACCATCAAAAGGATGGGGGGCATGACGTTATGGGCATCAATCAGCTATCCGACAAATGGTATTTCGCGGAGGGATACACAGCGGGGGATTTCGATACTTACATACTGCTGCAAAATCCGAACGATTCTGATACGACGGCAAACCTCACTTATATGCTGGGGAATGGGGGCACTATCGGTCAGGAAGTGACCATCGGCGCCCATTCGCGCTACACGGTTCATGTCGATGCCGTTCCGGGAATGGAACAGATCGAATTCTCGACGGCGATCCAATCCGGTGCCCCCATAGTGGCGGAACGCGCCATGTACTTCAACTACCGAAATCGCAACGGCGGTAGCTGCGCAGAAGCAACGTCCTCTCCGGCCACGACGTGGTATTTTGCCGAGGGCTACACGGGGAGCTAACGGTCTGTCCTGCTACTTTTCGGTGGTACTCTTCGTCTTCCATTGCCAAGCCAATTTACAGCCTGCATCTGGGAGACCCCTGCGGGCAAAGGTTCTTCCCCTTCCCATGATGAATATTCACAATGGAGACATGCAGGCCGACGACGATCCGGATTTGCAGTTACAACCAATTGCTTCGAATCGAAGAATATCTGGGAGCCGGGGCTGATTTTCTGGGTAAACACGCGTTAGAAGGCTGTTGAACCGGCCAATGAACAGGGCTGCGGTGAAGAGGAGGGAGGCTTCATCAGCAAGAGGTTTGCCATAGTCATCATAGTTATAGTCGCGGGATGCGGCATCCTGGTAGGCATCAGTTACCTGATGCTGGATGTGCTCTCCAATATGGTCGTGGTCCCGCAGACTCCCATTCAAGAACTCAATAACCAGGGAGAGATGATGGTTTCGCTGCCGCAGGCGAACCTATCCAGCATGCAGGTTTCGGTCGATGGCCAATTCCTGGCTTTCATTCAAGATAATGGCCAAGGGGCTTCGGGCACTCTGAAAGTGCTTGATCTCAAACAAGATATGGGGCAGCTCGTGAGCCAATCGATTCAAGGACAACAACTGGCCTGGTTGGGGACAAGCGACGATCTCGTCTATGAGGATCATGGCGACATCTTTCGATTGAACCTGCCGGATGCCACGAGCAGGAACCTGACGGCAAGCGACGAATATGACAGCAAGCCCCTGCCTTCTCCAAATGGCAAGAGCGTCATGTGGACCAGGCGGCCGGCAGGAGGGGGGGAAGCGGAGGACGAATTCTGGCTGGTGGATTCGGATGGCGGCAACAAAAGATTTCTGGCAGCTGCGGCCAAGCTTCCGGTATGGGATCCATCGGGAGATAAGATATTGTCCCGCAGAGACATTGTCATCTCCCCCAGCAATAATACCTATAGCTATTTCCTGGAGACGGCAAACGATAACGGCAGCGGCTGGGGTCTCTATGCTAAGTGCGATAGAGAACCGCTTTATGCATGGTGGCCCGGGGATAGCTTCTACTACGTCGCCTCTTATAAGAAGGGAGGAGGGGCCGACACGAAGGGAGTCTGGTTCAGGGTCGACGGACCAACCAGTTTCAAGAGGGTAGCTGCGACGGCGAGCCTTGGCGCCGATACGTCTTACTATCGGTTTTATCCGAGCCGCAAAGGACAGCTGCTGGCTTATGTGGGAGAAAAGGGGCTCGAGTACCTGGATATGCTGGAGAGGGCAATCTATCGCTTTAACGGAGTAGATGCCAGGCTTCCGCTGGCGTGGGATGAAGCATCGGGATACCTCTATTATTCCGGCGAGACCGGAATCTACAGGGTCTCTATACGAGGGGGTGGATCTTGACGGCCAGGAAGACAAAAATAGTGGCCACGCTGGGCCCGGCATCGCGTGACCTGAAGACTTTACGCCAAATGATAAGGGCTGGGATGGATGTGGCGAGGATAAACGCCTCTCATGCCAGCCCGCAAAGCATGCGCCAGGAAGTGCAAGCCCTGAGGCAAGCCTCCGAGAAAGAGGGCAAGGAGGTGGCCATAATCCTCGATCTCATGGGGCCGAAATTGAGAGTCGGGGACATGAAGGGCGGAGGAGCTACCTTAAAGACCGGGCAGCAGTTCATCTTGATGGCGAAATCGGTCATGGGCGACAGTTCTAGAGCCGGCGTAGGCAATTCCAGACTCCCATCCCTTTTGTGTCCCGGCAACACTGTCCTACTGGATGATGGAGCCATACGCATGAAAGTGATCAGTGTCTCGAAGACCGAGGTCAAGTGCGAGGTCGAAAACGGTGGCGTCCTGGGTTCACGTAAGGGCATCAACATTCCCGGCATCAAATTGGGTCTCCATGCTATGACGGCGAAAGATCTGCATGATATGGAGCTGGGTATAAAGCTCGGTGTCGACTGGATGGCCCTTTCCTTTATTCAGGCACCTGAGGACGTTGTCCGGCTTCGCAAAGCGCTCAAGCAAAGGAAGTCGGATATTCCGATCATAGCCAAGATCGAAAAGCAGGGGGCGATTGCGGACATCGAGGCAGTGGTTAGGGAAGCTGACGCGGTAATGGTGGCGAGGGGCGACCTCGGGGTCGAGATGCCCCTGGAGGAGATCCCCCTTCTTCAGAAAAAAATTATCGAGGAGTCGGCGAAGCAGGGGAAGCCGGTGATAACCGCCACCCAGATGCTGCAAAGCATGATAGACAATCCTTCGCCGACCAGGGCTGAAGTAACCGATGTCGCCAACGCCGTTTTCGATGGCACGGATGCGGTAATGCTTTCGGGGGAGACGGCCATTGGCAAATATCCGGTCGAGACCGTCGAGACCATGGTAAGAATCGCCAGCCATGCTGAAACGGCGCTGCCTTTTGCTGCATGGTTGGAGGCGAGGCGCAAATGGATAAGCAACGGCGTTGTCGAGGCCGTATGCTTCGCGGCCTGTGAACTCGCACGCCAGGTGGAAGCGAGCGCCATCGTCGCACCCACGGAGTCGGGCTTTACCGCCCGGCAGATGAGCCGTTTCCGCCCGGAACAGCCTATTATAGCGCCTACCCCGCAGCCCTCCATATTGCGACGGCTGACGCTTTTCTGGGGCGTCTCCCCTTGTTATGCCAGCGCCAAGGACAGTCTGGAGGGAGTATTCGCTTCGGCCAAGAAGACGGCCAAAAAGCAAGGGCATTTGAAGCCGGGCGATACGGTGGTCATGACCGCGGGCTTCAAGGCTCCGGGCCAGAGAGGCACGCCGACCACAAATACCATCCATTGCATTACCCTATAATAGGATCACACACTCACCTCGATATAGCGGCAAACCTCAATAGAAACACCAAGCCAGGTCCTCGACATCCCTTTAATAAAAGAGAATAGACATGTTAACTATTGAGGTTATATAATATTATCGGTGTAGAATCACGAAAGAGTTGTTAAAATGAAGAAGAGTGGCTCTCGGAGAAATACCCGGAGCGCGAGGCAAAAGGCTTTGGCGCTCCGAGCCAATAAAAAAATGGATAACGTGCGCCGCCTACAATTGGTTGAGGGCGGGCGGCAGGGGGCCGAGCCCCGCCGCAGGGTCTCCCGCCAGCCCGCTCCCCAAAGTCACGCTGTCCCGCCGGAGATCAGGAGGAGAAGGCGGCTGGTCGCGTTGGTCCTGGCGCTGCTGGCCGCCGGCCTGATCACTTATGTCCTCATCGGCCCCGTCCTAAAGGTTATAGACAGCAACCGCAACCTCGCCCGGGCCGAGGCGCAATTAGCCGACGAACAGTCCAGAACCCAGAGCCTGCAGGACAAGAAAGAACTCGAAACGACAGATGGGTACGTAGAGGGCAAGGCCCGCGAGAACGGCTATGTAAAGCCGGGTGAGATCCCAATTATCGTCCTCGATGAACCGGATTCAGATCAAAGCGCCGATCAGTCCCAGGCATCGGAC
>Ga0209747_1002020_pt1 | contig 10520 bp, 10 predicted proteins | sample BarGraNGADG00311_FD_184498 | JGI IMG/M metagenome (GOLD analysis project Ga0209747, IMG submission 184498) | Arctic peat soil microbial communities from Barrow, Alaska - Barrow Graham LP Ref core NGADG0011-311 (SPAdes) (version 2) | ecosystem: Environmental > Terrestrial > Soil > Wetlands > Peat... | reverse complement strand
CGGCGTAGACTTTCTTCAAGACGGAGGCTCCTTTCACTAGAGTTCTTGCAAACCCAAGTTTAGTGGAGCATCCGTCTTCTTATTAATCCAGACCCCTATTGTGTGTCGATAACGGCGGCGACCATCTCGGCCGCGTTGCGCGCGGCGGCGGTCATTCCGTCCCTCAGCTCGGAGAGCCGCCTGATGGAACCCGGATCGAGCGCGAGGTACCTGGCGGACCTGAGCCAGTGGGCCACCCGGGATTCTCCGCACTGCCGAAGGTGGACCTCGATGTTGTCGGCGGTGAACTCGATCGTGTCGCTCACGGCTTTGACCGCGAGAAACGGGATGCCGTAAGAAAGAGCGACCTGGGCGACGGCGGCGGCCTCCATTTCGACGACCAGCGCCCCGAACGATTCGTTCAGGTATTTCCGCGTGTGCCTGGAAAGAATGACCTGGTCGCAAGTGACCACGGCCCCGAAGCGCGGTTCGGCCGACCCGGTCGCGGCGGCTGTCCTGGCGGCGCCCAGCAACCCGGGGTCGCACTCGTAGGTCTTCTGGCTCACGGTCCCGTCCGCGCCGGTGACTATCGAGCCGGTGTGCCTGAAGCCTTCGCCGTGCACGATGCCGCTGTCCCCCAGAACGAGCCTCTCCGCCACGACGACCTCGCCGACTTCGAGACCGTCGAGGAGAGCCCCGGCCGCGCCGAAGCTGATAACGGCGGCTGGTTCGTAGCGGTCGATAAGGAACTGTGTTGCCGCCGCGGCGCCAATCTTTCCGCAGCTGGCCGTCTTCATGGCGACGACCGGCCTGCCCGACAGGTCGCCTTCGACCACGACGGCGTTCCCGGCCGGCCGTCCGGGCCTTGCGCCATCGATGAGCCGCTCGATTGCACTCATCTCCTGGCCCGCGGCACAGATAAGCCCGATCACTTACGATCACTCATTGTTGTCGATCCATTCACTCGCGCATCAGCCCGATGCATGGGTCAGAAAACGCACGACCTGACCCCTGCATTGTAGATTACTTATATAATCGCCTCGAGACCGGCTACCGGCTGCGGCCGAGCTGAGGCGAGTGAGAGGGAGCGTCTAATGGAATCAAAGATCACTTACTTCGAGGCCATCTCGCCGGACAACACGCCGGCCACGTTCAAGCTCGTCAGAGCCAGGGCCGCCGAGCTCGGGATCAAGAAGCTCATCATCGCCTCGACGACCGGCGCGACTGCCCGCGACGCGATGGAGTTCTTCAAAGATGACGACGTCACTCTCGTCGTTATTCCTCACCAGCACGGCTTCATTCGCAAGGTGAACGCGTTCCCGCCCGAGCTCGTCCAGAAGCTGCGGGACGCCGGCCACCGCGTGCACTTCAGCACCATGCTCTTCCACACGGACGGCCTGTACGGCACGAGCGTAGCAACAGTGATGGCCAACCTGCTGCGGTGTTTCTCGCAGGGGGTTAAGGTCTGCTTCGAGATCGTGATGATGGCGACAGACGGCGGCCTCGCATCAAACGGCGAGCCTGTGATTGCGATAGCCGGAACAGGGCGCGGCTCGGACACCGCGCTCGTGATGCAGGCTTCCTCCTCGCAGGAGATGCCGAGGCTGCGCGTGAACGAGATTCTGTGCTTCAATCCCCGGAATACCGAAGATATTCAGGCGTGGATGGTCAAGAACTATCCCAGGGACTAGACCTTCCGGTCTCTCCGGTCTCCTCCCCCTTGAGGGGGGAGGATTAAGGTGGGGGTGTCAAATACCCCTCACCCCTGCCCTCTCCCCCAAGGGGCGAGGGAGAAAAAGCTACTTCACCGGAGCAGGCTCCACATCGGCAAACCAGTTGAACTTCCCGTTCTTTATCTGGATCACCACGCCGCTCTTCCTCGGGTCGTGCGCGCCCGCGTCGAACACCATCGTGCCCGTGGCTCCCTTGTACTCTCTTACCTTGCCCATCCCGTCGAGCACGGCAGCGCGGCTGAGCGCGCCTCCATTCGACAGGGCCGTTGACAGCAGGCCGCAAGAATCGTAATTGAGCGCGGCTACATCGTCCGGCACGCTGTTATACACCGCCTTGTATGCCGCGACGAACTTCTGCGTGAGCGGGGCGGGAGATTCGGAGGAGTAATGATTGAAGAGGTACGAGCCCTCGATGTTCGCGCCGGCCATCGTGATGAGGCTCGGCGTGCTCCAGGCGTCGCTGCCGATGAAGGTCGCGGTGATGCCCTTCGCCCTGGCCTGCGTGACCTGCGTCGCGACGTCGGTGTAGTAGGACGGGAGGAAGAGGATGTCCGGCGCGGCAGCCTTTATCTGGTCCATCTGCGCCGAGTAATCCTTGGCGCCCGGCTTGTACGTCGCGAGCGCGACGACCTTGCCGCCGTTGGCCTCGAAGCTCTTTTTGAACAGCTGGGCCTGGTTCTTGAGCACGGCGGTCGAATCGTCGTAAAGGACCGCCGCCTTGGTAGCGCTCAGCTTCTGCCTGGTGAACTGGCCGAGCGCCTGCGACTCGAAGTAGTCGGTGAAGCATGCGCGGTACACTGTCTTCTTCGGCTTGCCCGTCGCCGCATCGATCGTGGTCGTTGGGTTGGTGGACCACGGGGCGATCATGAGTACGCCGGCCTTGTTGGCGACGTCGGCGGCGGCAACGGCGTTGCTGCTCGAGTTGGGCCCGACGATCGCCAGGACGCCGTCCTGATTGATGAGCTTCGTTGCGGCAGCCGCGGCCTTCTTCGGATCGGCGCCGCTGTCCTCGATCACCAGCTCGACCTTGTATTTCTTGCCGCCGACCGTGATGCCGCCGGCGTCGTTTATCTGCTTGGCCGCGAGCTTGGCTGCGGTCTCGCCGGACTTGCCCACCGCGGGCATGCTCCCTGTGATCTCCGCGATAACACCTATCTTAGCGACCGAGGGGCCGCCGCAGCCCGGCAATAAGAGAACGGGCAGGAGCAAGAGCAATGCCAGAGTTGCGAATGCAGCCTTCTTCATCGGGAACCTCCAATGCGTGCGTGTAATGACGGCGGTATCCTATCACGGATGACACCCCCACCTTAATCCTCCCTCTCTTGTTCCCTCGCCCCTTGGGGGAGAGGGTTGGGTTGAGGGGTCGGTCAAGGCCGGTCGTTGCCACTTGTGCTAACCTCTATTTGAAGGGCCTTCCCTTTTCAATCAAGAACCGTTGGCCATTTATTCAACCGAGTGAGGAGAGTTGTTTGTCCCAGGTATGCCTTCCCGATGACGGCATTGTCCGCGACATCAAGGACGTCAAAGCCGTCATGTACCTTCACAAGCTGAACTCGAAGTGCGCCGAGTGCGGGGAAGACCACCCGGTCTGCTTGCTCTATTTCGATGAAAAGACTGAGAAGACCGTGAACGCCAAAGCCGTCAACCGCCTCCGGGCGCGCAACAGGAATATCTCTATCGAGGGGCTCGTGAAACTGCTCGACGGATTCACGATCCTCTGTCAGAACTGCAAGCGCAAGCGCTATCCCGAGCCGGGCCCCCCGTGGTTCCCGGTGCACCTGCAGCGTGAGTTGAACAGATTCAAGACGAAGCAAGGTTGCATTCACTGCGAGGAGCGAAACTCACGGTGCCTGGACTTCCATCACCGGGACTCTGAGGAGAAGCTCTTCACGATCGGGCACGGCAGCGTGCTGGACAAAGAGGCGATCGAGCTCGAGATGCAGAAGTGCGACGTCACCTGCCGCAACTGCCACACCAAAGAGCACTGGTTCGACGAATGGTTCAGCCCTCCAGCTGAAGAGACACCTCGCCCGTCTTCCTAGTGACCATGATCGCTCCGCCAAGGACAACGATGGTCACAAGCGTGAAGGGGACGCCAACTCGGGTCGTACGAGCCCGCGCTCGCACCGTCGTCCGCGACTTCTAGTTGCTTGCCGGGGTCGTCGCAATCACCTTGAGAACATCACCGGGTGCGCCGGCCAACTCCACGAGGCTGCCCGCCGGCGCATAGACCGCGCCGCTGTTGATGACGCTGTCGTAGATAGTAGAGCCGTCCGGCCCGAAGACAACTGCCCGGTCCTTTGAAGGCTTATCGAAATTGAGCGCCAACCCCCCGGCAGTCCTGAACCATTCGTTGTAAGCGTCTTTGCCGATGGTGACGGACTTAGTCTCGGTTCCAAGTTGAGTGGCGACCGAGGCGGGGCTGTAGAGCATCTCGGAAAGCTGGGCCCAGGTCTGGCCGCTCCTGTCCAGCAGGTCCAGCTCGGTCAGGTCGCGGAGAGCGCTCGATGTCATGCCGGCGTAGACGGGAGACTTCACCTGCTTGGACCCTGTCATGATGACGTAGCCGGGCAGCCCCGGGTCAGTGACCGACGTCACGACGTGGGTGCCGCTCGCAAGGCTCATGCTCTCGTAAGCCCTCACGTTGCGCCTTAGCCACAGTTGACTGTTGAGGTCGGCCCGCAGCGCCTGAGGCGGCGATGCCGTGGGTATCTTCTGCCCGAGGACACTGGCGAGATCATGGCCATACTGGAGGAGTACGGTCTGCCCTTCCACTGAAATCGCTCCATAGCGGGTCCCGTTGGCCGCGTAAAAAGAGCCGTCGTGGTATATCAGTGCGCCCAGCGGCGCCGCGCCCGGTCTTGCCAGCGCTACCGTGTTGTTGTTGAAATCGAAGCTCACATTCAGAAGCCCCGAGCCAAGGTCGTAAGTGCCGTCGAAGCCCCGGTACTGGGCTGGAATGGGCTGCGGAGCCATCGGCGCAGTGACAGGAGTCGCCGCCTTTTTCATAAGGCCCTTGGACACTAGAACGCTTTCCAGCACATCGTTGGCCATACTCGGGGCCGTGCTTCCGTGCCCCGCCTCGATCACGGCAACCGTGATCCTCTTTGCGGGCACCGACATCAACTGGGAGTGGTAGTCGTCGGTGTCTCCCCCTTTTCCGATCACCTTGATGCCTTGTTTCTGGAAAGCGGGCATATCGACCGCGTCCAGGCCGAGGCCGTAGGCCTCCTCCGGATTTATCCCGACCTGTTTCACCGCGGCCTTTGCCCACTGTGAGGGCTGCGCCTTCATCATCTCACCGCGGGAGCTCTTGGAAAGCACGTTCTGGCCGCCAGTGGAGAAGGAGTCGCCGAACATCACCAGCTCGTTCGCCGTCGAGGAGAGACCACCGGCGCCCAGGACCGAGAGGGCCTCGGGAGGCACCTTCTTGCCGGTGTCCGGCAGATAGAAGGAGGCAATGCCCTCGTCCGGCCTCTGTCCGACGCTCACTCCCGTTCGGGTGAGCCCGAGCGGCTGCAGAATGTCCGTGGTGAGGTAGTCGATGTACTTCCGCCCACTGACCTTGGCCACCAGCATCTCGGCCACGGTAAACCCGTCGTTGCAGTACGGGGCGGCGAAGCCGGGGTCGGCCTTGAGGTGCGAGTGAGCGTAGTTCGCGAGAACGTCCGCATAGAAGTTCGGGTTGACCTGGTACCCGACTTCGTTGGCGGTCGTGGTCCCGGGAAGGCCCGACGAATGGTCGAGAAGCATCCTCACCGTGATGGCCTTGTACCTCGGGTCCGCCATCTTGAACTCGGGCAGGTACTCGACCACCGGAGAATCGAGCTTGACCTTTCCCGCATCGACAAGCTTCATCACCGCCGCCGTGCAGTAGGTCTTACTTGTCGAGCCGATGTTGAAGAGTGTATTGGTGTTGACCGGAGTGCTCGTATCGCGGTTCGCCATGCCGAAGCCCTCGGAGTAGACGATCTTGCCGTTGTCCAGTATCGCAGCCTCCGCGCTGCAGGCCTTGCCCGAGTTGATGTCCTGCCATATTTCGCTACGGGCTATTTGAATGGCGTTCTGGTAGACGCCGCCGCTCGTCTTAGTGCCCTGACATGCGGCGCAGGCAATCGCCAGCAACGACACGAGCAGAATGACGGCAACTCTCTTCGGCGTTCGCGCGATCATGAGATCTCCTCTTGCTGCTTCGGGGAAAACCGACTTCGTCTTCCTCCATTGCCGTTGCTTCCAGCACCCACTTCGGAAGGCGTTCCCTCGCCGCGGGGCCAAATCACGATATCACAATCGCGAGAAGTGCTACGAACGACGCGAGCCCTCGTGTCTTGACACGTCCGTCAAAAACCGTGAACCTGTGGAGACCTTCTGACAGTCCAGTTGCGGAGCACGTTCTGGAAGGAGCGTTACATATGCGGGCGATGAAGAGAAGACAGGCCGCGGCGATCTGCATCGGCCTTGTGTTGTTGATCGCGGCAGCGGCCGGGTGCGGGCCGGGCAAGCCTGTAATCAAATCAGTGACGCCCGACAAAGGTCTGGCCGGCACCGGCATCAAGATATCGGGCACCATATTCGGCAAGGCCCAGCTGAAGGGCACCGTGACCGTCGGCGGCAAGAAAGCGACCGTCATGTCCTGGTCTGACGTTTCTATCAAGGCTCTCGTACCTGTCACACTTACGGCGGGGACCCGCCCTGTCATCGTGACGACCGCCGCCGGCCCCAGCAATAAGGTCAACTACACGGTGTACGCATCCTTCACGGGCTCCACCCCGCTGCCGGCGATGCTCGAATTCATGAAGAACAGGAAGGTCGACACAAAAGGCATGGTCTTCACCGCCGTCGCCACGAGCAAGGTGGACCCCACCTGGAAGCTCGACAAGGCAGTCGCCGCGGACGGCACGACGTACTACTTCCTCTTCCGCAAGACGAAAGACGGCTGGACGATCAAAGACTTTGGAACAAGCCTCACGGCCGAGCAACTGAAGACAGATGGAGCGCCGAGCGACCTCAAGCCGCCGACCTAGCAGCCACGGTCCGACAAAGAACATCCAGTTTCTGTCCCGCATCTGCAGGTTCCCGCGTATGTGCTTACGAATCAGTTGATTACAGGGACACAAAGGATGGCGGGATGACCGACGACCCAGGACAACCCATACGCTACAAAGGACGGCACCGGAGCAACGCCGGGAAAGCGCAACCCGCTGCCCGGTCGAAAGCGCAACCCGCTGCCGGTCCGGTAGTACAGGGCGCAAGAAAGCAGAGAGGCTACCTCTGGTTCGTCGCCTTCTTTCTCGTCTTCCTCGCGGTAGGCTTCGCGCTCGGTTTCTACGCCAGGCCCATCGGGAAGATGGTCGGCGAGGTCTACCTCTCCTTCAAGCTGAAGAAATCGCACCTGTCCGGAACGGAAGCCGCCAAGGTGACAAAAGCTCTCACGCCCCTTTCCACCGACCCGAGCAAGAGCGTCAACACCCTTCTGATGGGCGTCGACGTCGGCAGCGGCGGGGCCACCATGACCCACTGCAACAGCGACACCATGATGCTCATCTGCCTGCAGGAGCGCGACAAGAAAGCCGTCATCATCTCGATACCCAGGGACACGATGGTCCAGCTCCCCGGGCATGGGACGCAGAAGATCAACGCGGCGAACATGTACTACGGGCCCTCCGGCGCCATCGACGCCGTGAAGTCCCTCACGGGGATAGACGTCAACCACTACATCACGATGGAGTTCACCGGCTTCGAGAAGGTCGTAAACGCGCTCGGCGGGATCCCGATCCACCTCAACGAGCCCATAAACGACCCTAACTCCGGCTACCTGCCGGCGGGCGACCTCAACCTCGACGGCTGGCAGGCGCTGGTGCTGGTGCGCAGCAGGAACATGCCCATGGCCGACATCGACAGGATCGGGAGCCAGCACGCGTTCATGGAGGCCTTGATGACCAAGGCCGCGTCCATGAAGAGCATCCTGAAGGCGAACCAGATCGTCGACATCGTGACGTCCAACTGCAAGACCGATTACTCGGCGGGCCAGCTGATGAACCTGGCCGAGGAGCTGCGCGGGTTCAAGCCCAAGGACGTGCAGATGGCCACGGTCCCGGGCGCGGCGCAGTACGTCCAGGGCATAAGTTACTGGGTCGCGAACCAGCCACTCGTCAACCAGATGGCGAGCCAGGTCGACATGAGCAACTGGATGTCCCCGGACCTCCTGGCCCGGTTCCAGGCGCAGGCCCACACGCGCGCCGCCGTCTTGAACGCCCCGAACGCCGACGTGATAACGGTCTTGAGCGGAGCGGGATCGTCCGCGCCGGCCGCGTCCACGGTCACCCAGGAACTGACGCTCATGGGCCATCAAGAGGTCCTGCCGGGGAAGGCGCCGGCCAGCCCTCAGACGATCGTCTATTTCAGGAGCGAGGCGCAGGCAAACGCTCAGGCGATCCTGAAGGCCATCCCTGAACTTGCGGGCGCGCAGATCGTCCAGAACCAGCAGGTCCCTACGACGTACAACTCCCCTGTCGTGATAATCCTCGGCAGCAACTTCGCGTCGCCGCCCCTGCTGGCCACATACGGAAGGCTGGTGACCCCTGCCCTCGACTTCCCCAACCTGGGGCAGACGTTCACCTCGTTCAGCGCTCAACGCTGAACACTCGAGATCACGATTTTCTATTACGCGCCTGAAAAAAAGGCGGCCGCAGAGCGACCGCCTTTTCGATGACTACCGGTGACTACTTTACGACGCCTTTAACGAGATCCACTTTCCAGACGCCGTTTTCCTTGACGAGCGGAATGGCCGTTGTCTGCGCCTGGCCCGAAGTGCCGGTGACGGTAACGTCAACAGTCGCGGTGTTTCCGTTGACCGTGGCCTTGCCGACCTTGGCGTTGCTGGGCGTCGCCGACTTGATCGCCGTCGCCCACGCGGTCTTGTCCCCCAGCGATTTCTGGCTGTCCGCCGACAGCATGTTCCAGCTGGTGTTGGCGTCCTGCTTCTTCGCCGCGTCCCAGAACGCCTGCATCGCCTGTTGCGGAGTCTGACCACTGCTCCCGCCGCCGCTGCCGCACCCGACAAGCACGGCTGCCGGCGTCAGCAGAGCAAGAACACACGCCAGAATCAGAACCTTCTTCATAACAACTCCCTTCGTTTAACGGTTCATCAGCTGCCTGACAGTCACAACTGTCAGGACCTCAGTGATAATATCACGAGAACTATTGCAAGCTCCCGTTTTGATACGGGCTGAGGGCTCGCCGAACACCGATTATCGGAAGCAGTCCAACTGAGGGCGATGCAGGTCCACAACAGAGAGGTCTATCGGGGAAGGTTGAAATCAGAGATGTTTGAGGATACTTACGTGCCACCGGACCGGCGAAGCATTTGGTCATCCGCCGGGCCAGCACACATAACGCTAACTAGTAACGGGACGGACCCTGGGGACGTTCCTCCCTCGGCTTCGCCACATTGACGTTCAGGCTGCGGCCGTCAACGTCTTTGCCGTTCAGGGCATCCATTGCAGCCTGCCCCTCGGAGTCGACACTCATCTCGACGAAGCCGAATCCCTTCGACCTGCCGGTACTGCGATCCATGATCAAGTCGGCAGAATCCACCGTTCCGAACGCGGCGAAAGCCGTCCTGATGTCTTCCTCGCTGGTTGAGTAACTGAGGTTTCCAACATATATTTTCATTCTTCTACACCTCCTCGTTTTTGCATAAAAAAATGCCCCGAGATTCGATCCTCGGGACAATAGCTTCACTACCTAAGAACTTTGACTCTATTGCATCATAGCACACTAAGCGCCGCGGCGCTCACTAACGGTCTCTGCGCTGCCTGCTGCGGTTCTATGGCTTGTAATCCTTGCCCACCTGGAAAGCGCGGGCCAGCTTGTCCTCGAGCGTCCAGTAGCTCGTGGTGCCCCCGTCGTACACGATGGGTTGGATCTTCTTGAGGTCGGGCCGCCCGTCGCTTAGATATTCCTCGGAGCTGTAGGCCTCCACTATCTCGCCGACGAAGACCTCGTGGCTGGCGCCGAAGTCGAGGACCTTCTCCAGCCGGCATTCCACGTTGAGCGGGCTTTCCACGATCATGGGAGCGGTCTGCAGCTCTCCGTAGAAGACCTCGAAAACCTTGGACTTATCGACCTTCGCTCCAGAGTAGATGCCGCAGTAGTCGGTCGCGGCCACCATGGCGGAGGAAACAGCGTTCACGCTGAAGGTCTCGTTCTCCTTGATGCCGGCGCTGCTGAAGCGCTCCTTTCTGACCGCTACCTCGATCATGGGAGGCACGTGGCCCACCATTCCCACGTAAGCGATAGTCAGGAAGTTCGGCAGGCCGTTCACGTTGGTCCCGACCAGCACTACGGGCATCGGGAGAAGGTAGCTGCCGGCTCCGAGTTTGGTCTTGTCCATGATTACCCCCTGGAGATCCGCATTTGAGGCGATTTATCCTTATCAATATCCTAGCAGGCCTTGGCAGCAGAATGATAACGGCGGCGGCGCGGTAGAATACTGTGGATCGACGCAACCATCCAGTGCGGGGGCACGAGCATGGCAACAAAAGCAGATTACGAGGCGATAGTCATCGGCGCAGGGCTCGGCGGGCTCGCGTGCGCGGCGCTGCTGGCGTCGGACGGCAGGCGGGTGCTTGTCCTCGAGCGGAACGACTACCTCGGCGGGCGCTGCTCGGCTTACGAGCGCGACGGGTTCACGGTCGACCGCGGCACCCACATGATCACGCGCATCGAGGGCGGGCCGTACGAGAAGCTGGTCAGGCGGCTCGGGCTCCAGGGGGAGCTCAAGTTCATCTGCCTCGAGAGCGACGA
>Ga0209747_1002010_pt1 | contig 10552 bp, 13 predicted proteins | sample BarGraNGADG00311_FD_184498 | JGI IMG/M metagenome (GOLD analysis project Ga0209747, IMG submission 184498) | Arctic peat soil microbial communities from Barrow, Alaska - Barrow Graham LP Ref core NGADG0011-311 (SPAdes) (version 2) | ecosystem: Environmental > Terrestrial > Soil > Wetlands > Peat... | reverse complement strand
CTTCTTCACCGCCGACTGCACCTTGTTCAGCTCGGGCTCGCCGAAGAGCCAGACCTGGCCGACGGGGTCGGCGGTGGCGATGACGCTGGTGCCGTCCTCGGCGGGGATCACGGCCATGGGCAGCAGCACCGCGCCGGGCGCCAACGGGTCGATCTCGATCGTCCTCACGGCCGCGACCGGGGCGGTCACCTGCAGCAGCACGTACTCCTTGGGCAGCCGCTCGCTGATCTTGGGCCCCTTCACCTGGGTGACGATCTTGAAGCCCTTCTCCTCGAGCAGCTCCTTGAGGCGGGCAAGGGCGGCGCGCGGCGCCAGCGAGACCGCGCCGGCCGCGCGCCACGCGCCGAGCGCGGCATGTTCCTCGGCGTCTTCGGGCTTGGGGTAGGTGGCGCGCAAATACTCGATGATCTGGTCGGAGTCGCCGTAGATCTTGTCGCCGTCCACCAGCACGGGGACGCCGTCCTGGTCGGCGATCGCCAAGAGCTCGGCGCGACCGTCGCGGCTGGCGGCGACGTTGACGGTCAGGTAGGTGAGCCCGAGCTCGGTCAGCACCTGCCGCACGCGGTGGCAGTACGGGCACCATTCGGCCTGGTAGAGCGTGAGCATCGTGCCTCCGCCGGAGTCGGCTGGTCGCTGGTCGGAGCCCGGTTCGCCCCGGGCGTCGTCACCCTCCCTATTCCACACCCGGGCGGCAATGCACTCAAGAGGCCGCCGGGCGGGCGCGGCCCGCCGGGCCCGGCCTCACGGTTCGAAGCGTGAGCAGGTCTGGCCGTGACAGACATAGGCGGCCGCGGCGCCTTGGGCTGCGTCCGCACCGCCCGCGATCTGGTCGAACCCGGCCTCAAGGATGCGCTCCGCGTCGGCGGGCTCGGCCGGATCGAGCCACTGCACGGTGCGCAGCGTCCGCGGCGCGGTGAGCGCGGCGGCGTGCAGCCGCCGCGCCTCCGGGTCGGCGCTGCCGCCGATCACGACGATATGGTCGGGGCGCTCCAGGTAGCGCAGCAGCGCCTGGGCGTAGGGCGCTGCTGCGACGCCGTAGTGCTCGTAGTGCGTCGCCCAGGCGGCGAGGATCGCGAGCGCCTGCTCGCGGTAGCACGCCTCGCCGGTGTACGCCTCGAGGCGCAGGAGCACCTCGGCGGCGAGCGCGTTGTCGTCGAGCGCCGGCACCGGGCTGGCCAGCAGGCCGGCGCTCTCGCCCGGCGCGGCAAGCCTGTCGTGCAGGCGGCCGTCGAGGGCGCGCAGATGCTCGCCGGCCCAGCCGGCGAGCATCTGCGCGCCCTCCAGCCAGCGTCGCTCCGCCGTGACCTCGTAGGCGTCGAGGGACGCGGCCGCCACCGTCGCCTGGTCGACGAGCAGGGGCGCCCCTTCGGCGGCCGCGCCGTCTGCCGTCAGGTAGTGCGCCATCACGCCGTCGCGACGGGCATGCTCCATCAGGAGTCCGAGCGTCGCTATGGCGCACTCGGCCAGATCGGGGCGCCCCAAGAGCGGTGCCGCACGCAGCAACGCCCGCGCCGCCAGGGCGTTCCAGTCCACGTAGACCGTAGGGTCGACGAAGGGGTCCGGCAGCGCCGCGCGTTCATCGGCGTTCAGCGTGTAGTAGTGCTCGTCGGCGTCCTGGCTGCCGGCGAAGGCCGGCGGGTTGCCGCGCCAAAGGGTCGTCATCAGGTAGTCGACGACGCCCGCCGCGGTGCGCCGGTACAGCTCGGCGTCGCCGAGACGGGCGGCATGACCCGCAGGCTCTGTGCCGCCTCCGGCCGTCTCCGCCCCGGCGTGCGCCCAGGCATCCAGGTACAGAGTGGCGAGACGGGCGTTGTCCTCGAGCATCTTCTCGTAGTGGGGCACGGACCAGTCGCGCCGCGTGGAGTAGCGGAAGAAGCCGTCGCCGACGTGGTCGTACAGGCCACCGCTCGTCATGCCGGTGAGGGTGGTGCGCACGATCTCGTGCACGCGGGCCGGCCGCAGCAGGGCGCTGCTACCGGGCGCGATGTGCTCCGGGGCGCCCGCGTCGCGCAGGCCCGCGTAGCCCAGCATGAAACCGAACACATCGGCCTGCGGGAACTTGGGGTCGGCGCCCAGGCCTCCGTGCAACGAGTCGAAGGCGTGCACTACCTGCAGGGCGATCTCGGCCGGGATGTCGCCGGGTACGTCTGGGTCGCCGGCGAAGGCTGCGGAGGCCAGGTCGTGGCGGTGCGGCACCCCGCGCATATGGGGCAGGGCGGCCTCGCCGTCGGCGGCATGGGCGGGCACCGACGAGTCGAGTGCCAGCAGGGACGCGCGGTTGACCTCGAAGAACTCGCGCACGCGCTCCAGCGCCTGCAGCATTTGTTCTGCAGGCATGTAGGTGGCTCCGGTGATGATGTCTCCGCCGGCGGCCAGGAAGGCCGTCGTGGGCCAGCCGCCCATGTTGTAGCGGCGGTTCACGTCGGGGTGGCGGTCGTTGTCCACGCGGATGGGGACGAAGTGCTCGTTGACGGTGGCGATGACCCGCGGGTCGGAGTAGCTGGTCTCGTCCATCACGTGGCACCAGTGGCACCACACGGCGGAGAGCGAGAGGAGGATGGGGCGTGAGAGGCGGCGAGCCTCCGCGAAGGCGGGCTCGCCCCATGGGCGCCACTCGATCTCGCGCGCCCGGTTGGGGCGTGGGGAGAAGCGGAACTCGGCGTCGCCGTCCATGCCGGTGACATTCCCGCAGGGATGCGGCTCGAACCGCGTGCCGAAGGTGACGCCGTCGCCGACACTGGGCCCGGCTGGGCCGCCCGCTGCCACCGCCCGCTGCGCACCCCCTTGGTTCGTCGTAGGATGGGGGCATGGACGGATCGCCGCCATACATCGAGGCCACGGGCACGCACCGCGAGGTCGGTCGTCAGATCGGCGAGGCGTCACGTGACATCATCGCCTGCGGCTTAGACGCCTACGAGGAGCGCTTCCCGGTGCTGGCCGGCTTCAGTTTCGCCGAGGCGGTCGACCGGGCGCGCGCCTACCTGGCGCCGGCCGCCGACTACGTCCCGCAGTCCGTGGAGCAGCTGCGCGGGCTCGCCGAGGGCGCCGGCGCTCCCTTCGAGTATCTTCTTGCGCTCAACTGCAGCGAGGAGTTCACGTGCGCCGTCGACCGCGTGTGGCCGCCGGCCACCCCGGGCGCCGCGCCGTCCGCCGGCGGCGCCGGCGCGCCTCGCAGAGGCAGGGTCGGCCCCGCCCTGAGCATTGCACCTCGTTCGCCTTCGTGTCTCGTGGCCGGGCGGTCTCCGGGCACAACGAAGACTGGTATCCGGAGGACGTCGCCGCGCTCGTGGTGCGCAAGGTGGTGCTCCGCGGCGGTACCAGCTACCTCAGCGTGGGCGCCGCCTACGATCTGCCCATGACCGGCATCTCGTCGCATGGGATCTCCTCGGCGGCCAACACGGTCTACTTCCGCGACGAGCGGGTGGGGGTGCCGAACAACTGCCTGCTCACGGTGTTGCTCGAGGCGCCCGACCTGGAGAGCGCCAGGGGCTATCTCACGGCGGCGCCACGGGCCCGGGGTTCCAACCACCTCCTGTGCGACGCCGGCGGGCGTATCTGGGACGTGGAGACCACCGGCGGCAAGACGGCGTTCATCGACGGCGGCGAGTGCTTTGCGCACGCCAACGACTACGTGGATCAGGAGCTGGCGGTCGAGGACGCGACCGGCTCGGAGGGCAGCCCTCTGCGGCGTGCCCGCGCCGAGGAGCTGCTCTTGGCCGGCGTCACGGCGGGTGCCGACCCTGTAGAGTTGGGCAAGTCTGTGCTTCGCGACCACGCCAACGCGCCGCTCAGCATCTGCGCCCACTGGGACGACGACGACCCCGACCAGGACCAGAGCGTCACCACCGCCAGCATGGTCTGGGAGCCGGCGGAGCGCCGCGTGCACATCGCCCGCGGTCAGCCCTGCGGCGCGGAGTACTCGACCTACAGCCTGTGACGGCCGGCGGCCGGCCGGCCGCGGGAGCGCCGCGCCTCAGGCGCGGCGCAGGTAGGCCGGCCCCTCGCCGGCGCCCGTGTTCTCCACGGCCGTGGTGATCTCCTCGATGTCGCCGTCCGTGAGCTCCACGTTGGGCGCGCCGATCCAGCCGTCGACCTGGTCGCGCGAGCGCGCCCCCACGATCGCGCCCGTGACGTCCGGCCACGCGACCACCCAGGCGATGGCGACCGCGGCGACCGTCGTGCCGTGTCGTTTGGCTACGGGCCGCAGGGCGTCGCGCAGCGACAGGTTGCGGCCCAGCTCCGGCTCGTTGAAAGCGTCTCCGCGCTTGCGCCAGTCGTCGTCGGCCATCGCCGCCACGCGCTCGGCGCTGAACGAGTCGGTGAGGATGCCGGACGCCATGGGGCTGTAGCAGATCACCCCAGTGTTGTGCTCGCTCGTCCACGGCAGCTCCTGCGATGCCATCTGTCTGTTGATGAGCGAGAAAGGCGGCTGTAGGGAGTCGACGTGGCCGATGGCCTCACAGCGCGCCAGAAGCTCGGTGTCGAAGTTGGAGACGCCCACCGCGATCGCCTTGCCTTCGTCGCGCAGCTTGACCATCTCGGCCCAGGCGTCTTCGACGGGGTTGCCCTGGCTGTCAGGCTGGTGGATCTGGAAGAGATCGACGTAGTCGAGGCCGAGGCGGCGCAGCGAGTCCTCGATGCCGTGGCGCACGGTGTGCGGGGTGGCGATCCTCTGCGGGCTAAGCAGGGGAGCATTGGGGTCCCACTCCAGGGCGCACTTGGTGAAGACAAGGGGCCGGTCGGCCGAGGGCAGAGCTCGCACGGCCCGGCCTACCACTTCCTCCGAGTGACCGAGCCCGTAGATGGCGGCCGTGTCCACCCAGTTCACGCCCAGGTCGACGGCGCGGTGGATGGCGTCGATGGAGCGGTCGTCGTCCTGTGGTCCCCAACCGAAGGCCCAGCCGCCACCGCCTACGGCCCACGAGCCGAAGCCCACGGTGGTGATCTCGAGGCCGCTCGAGCCGAGCGGGCGTCTGGGAAGGGACATAGTCTGCCTCCTGCGGGTGATGCGGCGCCGGTCGCCCGCCGCCGGCGCTGGTCAGGTCAGGTCTTCCGCGAGCGTGTAGCGCGGCCGCCGCCGCTCGACCTCTGGCGACTCTGTGGAGTAGACGGTGAGTTCCATGAGGGCAGGGGCGTATACGTGTACCGTGATCAGGTCGTCGTCGGAAGTGTTGGCGAGCTGATGGATGCCGCCACGGTCGACGCCGATCCAGCCCCGCCCGGGCCGCACCCCCTTCTCGCCGGTCATCTCGACCGGTCCGGTGCCCGGGGGTCGCCCGCCGGACGGCACGAAGGTCCGGGAGGTGAGCTCCCCGCCGTATACCGTGATCGCGTTGAGCGAGCTGACGTGGTCGTGGATCGTCGACTCGTGCCCCGGCTTCCAGCACAGCACGAGGAGCTCGAAGCCGGGCGTGCGGCAGACGAGGTTGCGCGCGTAGTGGCCCTCGGCGAAGCAGGTGCGGCTCTCGATGAGCTCGTCGGAGAGCCGCAGCCGGTGGACGAGGTCCATGAGCCGCTCGTGGGTGAGCAAACTCACCGGCTCGCGGCCCATCTCGATCATGAACTCGTCGAGGCTGAGATCGGGGGCGTCTGCCTTCATGCGCCGGGCTTACCCGTGCCCTTCGGGCGCGAAACGCCGGGCAGGCTCCGGGCGCGAAACGCCGGGCAGGCTCCCGACGCAGTGTCTCTGAGAGGGTCCTCCGTTGGTGGGACCGTTGGAAGTACGTCCAACGACACCGTCGGACGTACGCTCAGCGTCCCGACGCGCCAGCGACTATGCTTGCTGCCCCGCGGCCTGCGCCTTGCGCCCTGCGTCCGCTGTCCCGCCCGTCTACCGCCTCACCCGTCCAGCAGCAGGACGGCCGTCGCCAGATCCTGAGGCGCGACCGCGCCGGCGCGTCAGCTTCAGCGGTAGCCGCTGCTGCGCCGCGGAGCGCCGCAGGAGGGGCCCGAGAGCGGCCCGTTGCGCAGGTAGCTGGCGACGGTCTGACGGACGTTCTGCGACCGGCACTCGGGGCAGCGCTTCTGCTTCTCGCGGATCGCGACGCGGGTCACGACCTCAAAGCGATGGCCGCAGTCGCGGCAGACGAGGTCGAGGTGCGCCATCAGCGCGCCCCCACCTCATCCGGCACCTGCGAGAACACGCGGCAGACCTGAGTGCAGGCGTCACACTCCGTGCAGAGCTCGTGGTCGATCCTTGGCGCCGAGAAGATGTCGTCCTGGACGATGGCGCCCTCGGGGCAGGAGCTCACCGCGGGGCACGGGTGGTGTTGAGACAGGCGTGTTCATTGACGGTGATCGTGTGGTTTCTCCGCTGAGTGTCACTTGGCGGTGTTGATGCCGAACAGCCGGTACAGCAGACAGGAACCCGTGGCGGCGGTGAACAGTAGGACGGCTCCGATGACCGCCGCGGCGATGCCGAGCGGCTTGCCCGAGGTGACGCCGAGGCTGATGAGCGACACTGCGAGGAGACCGCCTCCGAGGACGGTCCGCACGAGGCGGTCCGCGGTGTCTTCGTTCTTGACGAGCATGGTGAGCCTACCTTTCGAGTTCGAGGGCGCGCGCGCGCCGGGCGAGCTCGTGACCGAGGATCTCGTCGATGAGCGCACAGGCCTCAGAGAGTCGCTGGTCGATGACCTCCCAGAGCACGCGGCCATCCCGCCGAGAGCGCCTCACCAGCCCGTCGCGCTGAAGTACCGCCAGGTGCTGCGACACGTTGGGCCTGCTGACGTCGAGCAGCTCGGCCAGCTCGCTGGGCGTGCGCGGCGCGTCGCAGAGGTGGTGCATGAGCTCGTGCCGCGTAGGGTTCGCGAGCGCGGCGAACACCGCGGCATGGATGGCGTAGCGCTGTCGGTCATCGTTCATGAGTCCATTATTGCCAAGTTTCGCAATTTCGCAACATGGCAATCGTTAGACCAATGAACGCAGCGCTCAGAGGGACTCAGTCTCTCGGAAAGGGACCATTCATGGACATGCAGATCTACTTCCCGGGCGGCAAGCGCGTGTACGCCGACTACGGCGGGTTCACCATCGAGACCGACCAGCCGGCGCGCGGCGGCGGCGACGATTCCGCGCCGGCACCCTTCGACCTCTTCCTGGCCTCCATCGGCACCTGCGCCGGCATCTACGCGCTGGGCTTCATGCAGCAGCGCGGCATCGACGTGGAGGGCTCCAAGATCACCATGCGCACGCACGCCGACCCGGCTGCCGGCCTCATCAGCAAGATCGATCTCGAGCTCGAGCTGCCCGCCGGATTCCCCGAGAAGTACCGCGACGCCGTCGTTAATGCGATGAACCTCTGCGCCGTGAAGAAGCACCTGCAGCAGCCGCCGGCATTCGAGATCACAACGGTGGCCGGCTGATGGCCGACGCCTTTGACTTAGAGCACGCCGGCCGGCTCGAGGACCCGGCGCGCCTCGAGGCGCTGCCGCGGCCGACGGTCGTGCCAAGATCACGCCGGAGCTGGCCGCGAGGCTCGAGGTCGTGGAGACGAACGCCAACGAGGCTCCCGTTCCGGACGGCGCGGCCGACCGGGTCGTCATGGTCGACGTGCTGCACCACCTCCACGACCTGGCGGTGGTAGCGGCGAAGCGGTGGCCGGCGTCCGCGACCGGCGGTGGCGTCGCGGCGCTGAGGCCGTCAGGCGAGAGCGCTCAGTGCTGGCAGGCGCCCTCGCGACCGACCACGGGCAGGCCGCCATCGGTGTAGGCCTGGACGGCCGCTTTGACGTCGTCGCCGCGACCGGCATGCACGGTGATCCCGACCTGGTTGAAGCCCATCAGCGGACGGCCGCCGATGCCGTCCACGACGATGGCGTCGACGTTGTGCTCGGCCAACAAGAGGACCGGCGACATGCAGCCGCCCTCGGTGTGCGGGGCGTTGTGAAGGATCTCCACTTCGCCTACCTTGCCGTCAGCCACGTCGACCATGGTGAAGCAATCACAGCGGCCGAAGTGGCCGGAGCGACGGGCTTCGAGCCCGCCGGGCTGTTCGGACGGGATGGCGATGCGCGTCTTCGTGGTAATCTCGTCGGTCATGACTCTCTCACTCTCGTTTGTGGATTCGTCGGTACGTCGATCTATGCTTGGCGGCCGCCGCCGCAGCCACCCCGGCGGTGACCGCCGCCGGCACCGAAGCTCCGGCCCCGGCCGCCACCTCGGCCTCCGCGGCCCATCCCGCAGCGCCCTGCCGGATCCCAGCAGGTGCCCACGTCGGGCGATGCGCAGGAGGGGCATGCGGCAGCGGGTGTTGCATCGGGGACGGCGGCCCAGACGGCGCCGCAGGCCGAGCAACACACCTGTCTCGGTTCCACGCGGTACTGGCCGCCACCGATAAGGATCGCCTTGCCGGCGACCAACGCCTCCGCGACCTTGGCCCTGCCTCGCTCGAGGACACGACCGACCGTCTGCCGCGACACGCCCATCGCCGAAGCCGCCTGCTCGTGACTGAGGCCCTCAAGGTCCACAAGGCGGATGGCCTCGAGCTCGTCGACGGCCAGCGGCAGCTGCTCGAGCTCTCGACCGGGGACGCCGGCGGGCTTGAACAGGGTCACGCGTGGCACACTGCCGACGGCGCGTTCAATCGACGGCCGTGGCAATGAACCTCTCCTGCTGTTTCACTCCGGCGATAAGCGGCGTCGTCGTTGAGGAGCGCAGTTCCGCCGCCGAGGGCGGGTCGCGGTGCAGGTAGACAGCGCCGAGTCGCCTGAACGCCAGCCGTCGGCTGACAACCATGCGTGCGGCGGCCCCACGCAGCAGCGGTCGCGCCAATCCGTGGGGGTCGCGCAGATCCTGAGCCAGGCAGGCGCCGAGTGCCACCACCGCCCTGCCAGCGGTGCGTCCACTGTCTGCGCCGCTACACGTCGGCCCGCCGCGCCTCGCTCGGCGAGATCCGGCGTCGCAGCCGCGAACTATGCCGTTCTCGCCGGTTCTCATGACCAGGCGCCGCCGATGGTGGGTTCCTCGAGCGCCGGCAGTTCCCCGCACCTCAGCGCCGCAAGTGCCTCGCGGGCGCGGATGCCATTGCCGGCCTGGTGGACGGAGATGCTCGCCGCTGCGAGGGCCTTGTGTGCCTTGGGGCCGACGTGGCCCGCGATGACCGCGTCCGCGCCATGTTCCATCAGGAACTCACCGGCCAATGGGCCGGCTCCTCCGGCGGCGTTGGTGTTTGCGATGTTGTCGTGGGCTTGCCATTCGCCGGTCCGCAGATCAGCGATCACGAACCAGCGAGCGCGGCCGAAGCGCGGGTCGACAAGGGCATCGAGGTCGCCGCCCTGGGTCGCGATGGCCACCCTCATGCAAGGCCTTCCCGTCGAGTAATGAGCATATGCTAATAATAGCCGGCGTCGGAGCAGAGTCAAGTCAGGGGGTCAGACCCCTCCACGCGAAGCCGCCCGCCCGAGCGGCCGGCCGAAGAGGCGAAGGCCGCTCAGGCGGTCGTGTGGAGAAGCGCCATCAGGCGCGTAGGCGACCGCTGTCAGGCGATCGCGCTCAGAGCACCTGTACGACGTCGGCCTCTTCGCAGCGCGTGATGTACTCGGCAATCCCGACGATGTCGTCGACGAGGTCGACGAAGTCGCCGAGCTCGCCGGCGCCCCAGATCTTGCCGGCGGTGCCGCAGGCGTGGATGTGCACGGTGCCGTCCTCGCGCAGCTTGCGCAAGCTGTCTAGCGGGTCGGGGACGGCGTTGCCGGCCATGCCGGCGAGCATCTCATCCTCGAGCTCGGGCCGGTCGCTGTAGGTGCCCGAGCCGGCGACGTCCTTGCGGAACGCGTACGCGCCGCCGAGCAGCAGGTAGACGTCGACGTCCATGTCGAGCGCCACGGCTCCGCCGGTGAGCGTGCTGGTGACGACGAGCTTTTCGATGCTGCCGCTGGCCAGACCGATGATCATCGAGCTCATAGTGGTACTCCCTTTCGACTAGATGAACAGGTTGACGTTGGCTTCGTCGGCTTCGCCCAGGTAGGCGGCGACTCCGGCGTACTCGAGGCCGTCCATGAGCTCCTCTTCCTTGAGACCCATGACGTCCATCGTCATGGTGCAGGCGACCAGCTTGACGCCCTGTTCCTGGGCGCTCGCGATGAGCTCCTCGAGCGACATGGCGTTCTGCTCCTTCATGACCTTCTTCATCATCGGGGCGCCCAGGCCGGCGAAGTTCATCTTGGACAGGCCCAGCTTGCCGGGGCCGCGCGGCATGATCTTGCCGAACATGACCTGCAGGGTGGACTTCTTCTCCTTCACCTGGACCTTCTCGGGCCTGCGCAGGGCGTTAAGGCCCCAGAAGGTGAAGAACATCGTGACGTCGTCGCCCATGGCGGCGGCGCCGTTGGCGATGATGAACGCCGCCATCATCTTGTCGAGGTCGCCGCTGAAGACGATGATCGTCTTCTTGGTCGTGTCCATTCCAGCACCTCCAGTGCTGCTCGGTCGCGGGTCGTTGGGCTCGGCCTCAGGACGCGTACGCCTCGCGCAGGTACTCCGAGATGTCCTTGAACCGCATCGTGTCGCCCGCCGCGTTGCTCAGGTTCACGAAGCACATCGGGCACATGGTGACG
>Ga0209747_1002008_pt1 | contig 10556 bp, 13 predicted proteins | sample BarGraNGADG00311_FD_184498 | JGI IMG/M metagenome (GOLD analysis project Ga0209747, IMG submission 184498) | Arctic peat soil microbial communities from Barrow, Alaska - Barrow Graham LP Ref core NGADG0011-311 (SPAdes) (version 2) | ecosystem: Environmental > Terrestrial > Soil > Wetlands > Peat... | reverse complement strand
CCCTTGGATGCCGTCCTCCTCGAGCGCATCCGCGAGCTGATCAAGCGGCACCCGACCTTCGGCTACCGCAAGCTCTGGGCGCTGCTCAGATACGCTGACGGCATCGTCGTCAACCTCAAGGCCGTCTACCGCATCTTGAAGACGAAGTGCTGGTTCGTGCACCAGCGGCAGGTCACGCCCTGGCCGCGGGTCCAGGGTCGTCGATCGGTGGCCACCGTCAGCAACCAGCGCTGGGCCATGGATCTGACTCACATCTACTGCAGGAAGGACGGCTGGGGTCACCTGGCCGCCATCATCGACGGCTGTGACCGCAAGATCGTCAGCTGGGAGTTCAGCCTGCGCGGGCGCGCCCGGGGAGCGGAGCGCGCCCTCGAGGAGGCCTGTCTGCACCGCTTCGGCACGCTGCGGCCCGAGGGCCCGACGCCGACCGTGAGGAGCGACAAGGGGCTCATCTTCACGGCCCGCCGCTTCCGCGCCGCGCTGCGCGACTACCGCCTGCGTCAGGAGTTCATCACGCCCTACACGCCGGAGCAGAACGGCATGATCGAGCGCTTCTTCCGCTCCCTCAAGGAGGAGTGCGTCTGGCAGCACAACTTCGCGAACTACGCCGAGGCCAGGACCGCGATCGGCACCTGGATCCGCTGGTACAACGAGCGTCGTCCCCATCAGGCGCCTGGCTACTTGAGCCCGCATCAGTTCCGGGCCCAACAACTACAGGCGGTGGCTTGAGATGGGGGGAGCACTACACCACGATGTAGTGGCGGCAATCACGTCGACTACATCGCAGCGATCCTTTCCACAGTTCAGAAGTCAATCCTCACCGCAACACTCTCTCCCGTCAGAAGCGACTCACGATGAGGTCATTTGTATACCGCCGCTCCTCCCGATGAATACACGCAATCTTTTGTCGTTGAAAAATCTGGGAATACGTAGCGCACTCCCTCCCCATTGAACCAAGCATACCCTGCGCCAGCTTGATTCATCGTCCCGGCTACTACACATGAAGTATCAGACCGCCCTAAAGGATACACAATCATACCATCATCTAAGTTCGTAAACGCGCTGAAGTCCAGTAACTTCTCGTACATACTTTGGTCACTAACAATCCATGAACCAGAGTACTCGCGAGATAACCACCGTATCATTACATACTCTGGCTTACTCTCGTAGTACAGCTGATAATCAGGTCCACCATTTCCTAATGAAGCAAATGCAGGTCCTCCGCCAATCATGCTGACCAACAACCCAGAGTACACAATGAAGTACAGTAGAAACGGCACTGCAATCACAAACCTAGGCAATCGCAACAACCTTTGAAGCCACACGACGCCAACAACAACAAGAATGCCGACCACAATGAGTACCATTTGAAAAGTGCGAATGGGAGTATACGCTAACGAAGCACCAGGAACCAACACAACCGCCATAAGAAGAATGATGCAAGACACACCCAAGCTAACCAAATCGGTACTCAAGTGACCCGTTCGTTTCCGAATTAGCATTCTGCACAAGTAGAAGAGTGGAGCGACAACAACCAGAAGCTTTAGGAGCTTGCAAACAAGGTCAAAAGCCAAATACAGCAACTGACCTGGCAAAGCCCCTATCGCGTAACCAATACTGGGCATAGGCAAAGCCGTAAGAGCGACACCTTTTGGCAAGAGACCGCTTGCGATTGCACTCGTAAGGTTCTCGTCCAGTGCCTTTTGGGGACTGATACCGTAAGTGTTTCGCAGAGCGAACTGGCTCGTTACATTGTCTAATGCGGAGTTTGGCCCCCGCGACACGAGTAACTTGTAGTTGTCCATCGAGTAGAAGACGAATTCCTTCATACCGGCGCTGACATTATTGATTCCAATCTGCCATACCAACGTCGCCGAGATCAGACACAAGAGCACCTTCCAAGACAGCGTTCGCCCCCGAACCCCCAACCTCCTATTGAGGAGATAGCCGCCGACGATCTTCCAAACTATGAGCGTTCCGAGGAAGAGGTACGCGGTGGAATAGTGCGACACAATCACCCCTATACCTGACAGAAGTAACAATGCAGTCTTCTGGTGGCGAGTCAGCCGACTATCGAAATACGCGAGAACAAAGAGTGCGAAAAAGAGCAAGGCAATCCCGGTGCGCAGGTGCATAATCAAATTCGAGGTGAACGATGGATAGCCGATGAAGAACAGAGTGGCGAGCAAGGCCTTCTTGGCGGAGATGTGGGTCTTGGCTATTGCGTAGACTATGACAGCAGTGAATGACGTAATGAGTGGGAGAATCACCTTGAAGAGAGTGTATCCATCAAGACTAGTAAGGTACTTGAAAGTCAACGGAAGTACGGTAATACTGAGACAAGAATTGTACGCTGACTCTGAGCTGCTCGGCGACCAGTAGCCCCTTTGAAGGGCTAGGCTAAATACCATAAACTCTTGATGAACGTCGGACCCAAAGAGGTAGCTGCTTCTGAGGGAGTATTGAAGGACAAGAGAAGCTGCAGAAAAAAGAATGGCTGCAGGATAGAACCAAGAGGGAAGAGAGTGCCGCACGTACAGCATGTATATGAAAACAGCCAATACGTATGCTGGTACGAGTGTTGCAGGTATTCTGGAACCGCCATTGTCTAGCTGAACGGACCCGATAACTGCGAGCAACGGCAGTGGAAATAGCATCGATAGGTGAAGAATGGTCCGACGACTAGGAGCAGTATGGCCTATATGCATAGGAGGGGATTGGTCACTGTGCTTTAAGAATAGTATGCACAGGAGGGTGATAGGCAGTGCTTCTTCGACGAGGATAATCATCAAGGAAAGGGGAAGTCTTGCGTGGAGCAGGAGTGAGACAGCGTCTAACGTGAAGCTGATGGATATCAGCGCAATGAGACTGACGCCGAAAGCGTAGGAGGCTTTGTGCAACCGGCTCTTGTAAGTAGGAGCAATCAGCGAGAGCGCAAGCCACCCAGGAACTATGAGAACGAGAGGCAGAATTATTGCGGCCCGGAACATAGAGGGCAGCGTGAGCGCGGCATTGAATAGCGCGACGTACGCGATACAGGCGACACCGTAGAATGTCAGCGACTTCAAGTTCAGCCTGGTCCCGTCTGGTTGTGCACGCCGCATCTCTGTCATGTCACGAGCTGAGTAGCAAGCACGCTAGTCGATGCATCCCTAGCTTCTTGAGGAATCCGCCATGCGCAAATCTCAGATGCATTCGTTGCCAGGATCACGAGCATGACTCCGGCCCCACCCAAAGGATCTCTGGCTAGGGACAGTAGATGCTGGCCAATCACACGCATTCGAGAGTCACATGCCTTCTGCGTAAACCTCGGCTTGCCGTCTGGCTAAGCGGTCCCAGTCATAGCTAGCCGCAGATTGCACGATTGAACTCTTCTCTACGTCCCTACGCAGCCACTCTTCAAGCGCGCTGGCAAACGCACTACTGCTCGGTGGCACAATCGAGCCGTTCACGCCCTCATGCACCAAGTGCTTTGAACCATTCGATGGTACATCCACAGTTACGACCGGAATGCCGCAAGCAAGTGCTTCGAGAACAACCACACCAAACCCCTCCCGGCGGGATGGGAAGGCAAACACCCTCGAAGCCTTCATATAGGAATACACGTCATCCTGCTCATCCAAGAATGGAATAAGACGAACATTCCGTTTCAATCCTAGTCTGAGTATCTGTTCTCTAAGTGATTCTTCTTCAACACCAGACCCGATAATCACGCACTGTATGTCCGGCTTCCTCAAAGATACTTTCTTTATAGATAACACCAGCAAATCGACATTCTTGTCCTTTACAAGACGACCGGCATAGAGCACATCAATGGGTGTGGCTGCTTTTTCCACCTTGGCAATTGCCGCTGCGTCAACCCCCGGGGAAACCACGACTAAGCCTCTGCTACGCCGAAGCTCGGAAACAATGAGTTGACGCGTATGACAAGAGTTGGCAGTAATGACGTCTGGCAGGCGAACACTCATGCGCTCGATGATGGCTGCTATGGTGCCAGGTCCAACGCCCATGTAGGTCGCCCACTCTGAGTACTTCAAGGCCTCGTGCCATGTACCGAACATTCTGCGGCCTCTGAGGGCGCAAACCAGCCACACGCTGAACACGGGGAAATATGGCATATGGTCAACATCGATAATATCGAACTGCCTATTCATCATCTTCAAACAAGCAAGACCAAACAGGATGCCCTGTTTAATGGAACGCCGCTTACCAGAATACTGTGGATGGAACTTTGAAATCGCGTGCAAGTGCACGCCATGTTCTACACGGTCGCGGGGACCTTCCCACCAGTGCATGCAGTAGATATGGACGTCATGTCCCATAGAAACGAGACGTGTCGACAGCTCAAATAGACGCTTCTCTCTACCTCCTTTGCTATACGGATAGATTGCGTCGATAACAATGGCTATCAGCACGTCATCTTCCTGACAGTTGAGCGGGCGATTGCGACACCATCTCGGTTTGGCCGCCGCGACCCCTGGCGCGCGGTAGAAGCCGCGCCTATGAGCTCAGGCCACAGGCCTCGATCGGTCTCAGCTCCGCGCGCCCACACTAGCAGCCTCGCCGGCGCCATGCCGAGCCGAGCGGCCAAGCGAGACGATCGCCGCTCACGGCGAGTCGTGCCGGTGATTGTACTCGAAGACCATGCACACAGTACGGTGCAGGACTTCTACTGCTCTTGAGAGCGGGTCCTATCAGGCTCCAGACGGTCCCACACAGGCTCGCATCCTGAACCGCCCCGGCTTTCCTGGAGGCTCCAACCCTTGAGAGGATGGAGCCATGAGCTGACAAACGAGGTATTCCAATGAAGTCCGGGAGCGCGCCGTGCATCTCGTGTTCGAACACGAGCGCGAGTACGACTCCCAGTGGGCGGCGATCAGCTCGATCTCGTCCAAGCTCGGGATGACGGCCGAGACGCTGCGTAAATGGGTACGCGCCGCCGAGACCGACCAGGGCCTGCGGCCGGGGCTCACGAGCACGGAGCGCGAGCGCGTCAAGGAGCTTGAGCGCGAGAACCGCGAGCTGAGGCGCGCCAACGAGATCCTCAAAGCGGCCGCAACTTTCTTCGGGGCGGAGCTCGACCGCCGACAGAGGAGATGACCGCCTTCATCGATGAACGCCGCGAGGAGTTCGGGGTCGAGCCGATCTGCGCGCTGCTGCCGATCGCCCCGTCGACGTACTACGCGGCCAAGATGCGGCCGCCCTCAGCCCGGACCCTGCGCGACGAGGAGCTCAGGCCCGAGATCCAGCGCGTCTACGCTGCCAACTACCGCGTCTACGGGGCCCGCAAGGTGTGGCGGCAGCTACGCCGTGAAGGCCTTTCCGTGGCCCGCTGCACGGTCGAGCGCCTGATGCGGGCAGAGGGCCTCCAGGGCGCCGTGAGGGGCAAGAAGCACTGGACCACCGCCTCCGACCCGCAGGCGAGCCGGCCGACCGACCTCGTCGAACGCGACTTCGCCGCCGCGGCTCCGAACCGCCTCTGGCTCGCCGATCTCACGTACGTGCGCACCTGGGCAGGCTTCGTCTACGTATCGTTCGTCTTCGACGCCTACAGCCGCTTCATCGTCGGCTGGCAGGCCGCCACACACCTGCGCACCGATCTCGCCCTTGACGCCCTCGAGATGGCCCTCTGGCGGCGCCAGGGCGACCTTGACGGCCTCGTCCACCATAGTGACCGCGGCGTGCAGTATCTCTCTATCCGCTACACCGAACGCCTCGCCGAGGCCGGCACCGTCACCTCCGTCGGCTCACGCGGCGACGCCTATGACAATGCTCTCGCCGAATCGATGATCGGCCTCTTCAAGACCGAGCTGATCGGCAAACAGAGACCCTGGAAGAACCTCGACGACGTCGAGTTCGCGACGCTCGAGTGGGTCGACTGGTTCAACCATCGTCGCCTGCTCGAGCCGATCGGCCACGTTCCACCGGCAGAGCTCGAGGAAGAGTACTATCGTCAAGCTGCATCAAGAGAAGAGGAAGCACTCAAACGAATGAGTCTCCACTGAACCCGGGGCGGTTCAATTCGGTGGATATCGTGTGGGTGTGCTCTGTCCTCGACAGCCTTGATGACGACACGCTCCACATACGATCGACGAGATTGACCGGGTCTTGTGCGACGGTGGTCTGCTCTTCCTTGTCGAGGACAGCCCTGGCGCCGGTGCGGCGATGGATGCAGACTCCTACTGGGTAAAACGCAGCCCCTCCGTGTATCGGGAACTCCTCCCCTTCTACGACTTGCGGGTTGTGGCGCGTTACAGAGACTGGGACGACGAGGTTGCTGTCATGCGTGGCCGCCGCGAAGCCGAGGAGTCACGGCGTCACCAGTGATTCGTGGACTAACGGTCCTCACTACGCCCGCTGATTCGCTTGGATACCTCGCCGATCCGCCAATGCCCCATCCTTTCAAGGATTGGAGCCTGCACGTGAGTCTGGGTGGGCCGAGTGCGGTGCGCAAGGACATGCGAGCCGTGGTCCAGATGGGCGTCTGCCCCGCCATATGCCGAGACTCTGAGAATGCTCTGAAGTCGCCTCTCCTCGCCGCCGAGAAGCCGAGCAACCGATCTGTTGGCGCAACGGCGCGGACGCCAACATGTTGATACTCGTTGCGACGCCTAGGTTGCGGTTTGATCGACGAGTGCGATGCTAACGACGCAAGAGAATGACTTCCTCGCCGATGAGCGAAACTCTGACCTTCTCCTGGAGTCCCCCGGTCCTGATTGCTTTCGCCAGAGCCGAACGCACCGTCTGTGGCCTGCGGCCAATCTTGGCCACGTCGACCTCCATTGCTTCCTGCCCGAGAGACATGAAAGCCTCAAGGAGGCTTGGGTAGAAGCTCGAGGCCTCACGGCCACGACGCTTGGGCAGGGCCTTTGCATCTCTTGGCTTCAGATACTCATTGACATGCAGGTCGCCGTTTGTCACTTTCAACCTCCGTCCGTAGTAGCCGAGTCACAGCCTTTGCGGTGCATTGCGCAGTGTGGTTTTCGCCAACTACGGTATCACAGACTATACCGTTAGCTGTCTCAGTCGGATGTCTGTCTGGTGTTTCTCCTATTCCATATTGAGTTCTGATGAGGAACCTACTTGATGGAGTTGGAGTTGCCCCGCTCTCGTTGACACCCGAAAGTGGAAACGTCTGTGTCCAGAAGGGAGTCGACATGGCGCGTGCGGCGGAGTTCAGACGCGAGGCCCTGTGCCTGTATCGGGACGGCCCGCGAGGCCAACGACAGACGGCCGCGCAGCTCGGAATCGCGCTTGGCATGTTGCGAACGTTGGCCCGCCAAGGGGAGGTCGGCGAGGGACTCACGAGCGAGGAACGCGCCGAGCTGCCGCGCCTGCGTCGCGAGGTGCGCATCCTCAGGGAGGAGAAAGCGATCCTCAGAAAGAAGGCGCTTCTCCCATCCTAGGCACTATCTCGCCCACAACCTGGACACGCGATGCCCGCAATAAGCGTTCCTCTGTAGATTTCAAGCAGCCTAGTAGTGACGGCTTCGATTGTTCGCTCTCTGCAGATTGCGTCATACTCCTCTACTAGACTCCTACTCACCAGTTCGTCGGTCAGGACCAATATGATCTTCTCGGCTAACTCCATCTCGTCGCCAGGTGTTACCAATGCATTCGTACCTGAAAGCGTTTCTGCGAATCCACCGAGCCGGCTGGCGATGATCGGTGTTCGACACGTCAATGCGATATTCAGCACCCCACTCTGCTCAATTCTTGTGTACGGCATCACAACAACACTCGCACTTCTAAACCATTCACCAATTTGGTGTTCAGGAACGTATGGGACGAACTGCACGCTATCAGTCAGACCAAAGGTGTCCACCATAGCATGCAATTTATCTCTATACTTGCAGTCACGCTTCTCAAATATCTTGAGCAGTCCGGGACGGCGCGGCCGTACTGAGCCAGCAATGACTAAACGAGTCTCTGTCATGCGCGGTTCGAGTCGTCGCGCAAGCGAGAATGCAGAAAGCAAGTGGTCGATACCCTTATCAACGTGTATGTACCCAAAGAAGAGTATTACGCGCTTACGTTCCAGTCCATACTTCTCGCGAATAGTAGATGGAGACACACTCCATACTGAGTTCACGTATAGTGGATGCGGCACATAGTGTATCTTGTGCCTTGCGATGTGACAGCGGTCGACAAGTAACTCAACAGCTTCATGTGTATGGACCGTAACACTGTCGGCGATTCCACCCATGAGGCGGTAGTACAGCGCGCCAAGACCGTACAGCAACGCAGTCTCTCGTTTGACTTCGTGGAAGGTGACGACAAGTTTGGTGCGCAGACGAACTTTTGCCATGCCCAAGACTACCCACATGGAAAGAGCAATCAAGCCGAAGCTTGCGATTGTGTACTGTATATGCACAACGTCAGGACGAGCAGTCCCCACTGCTGCATATAGTCGCCTAATGTTGAGTCCCAGTGATGAACTCGCGTCTGAATCACCAGAGGCAAGAGTACGAGTCCCAACAACGGTCACCTCGCACCCTTCGCTGCGTAGTTGGCCTACAAGCAACTTTGTGTACGACGCGAGTCCGTCTTTTGCTGGAGGATAGGGTGAAACGAACAGAATCTTCATGTGATATCTACCTCAGCCCGCTTCCTGGTGAGCGTGTTCATCCGTGGTCTGGAGAACGACCTCGAATAGCTGGTAGTGAGTTGCGAGAGAGCCAGAGGAGAAGAACAGCGATGCTCGCCCAGTACTCTCGGCCCCACACCTCGTGCCACGCCGCGGTCAGGCGCTTGCTGCGCAAGCAACAGATTGGGCGTGCGCTGATGAGCGGAAAGTAGGGCATGTCGTCCGAACCAATCGTGCGACGACGCTCGGTCAAGTGTCTCGAGGCCGCGACACCAAATAGCGGCGCGTGTGTCATTGAGCGGCGAGCTCCGCGATGGAGGGGGTGGAATCTGGGCCATAACCCCGTCCAGCTCGATCGGTCTCGGTCCCGACCACCACTTCATTGTGAAGACACGCACGTCGTGTCCGTCGCGCGCCAGGCGTCGGGCTGTCTCCCAGAGCCTCCGCTCCCGGCCACCCTTATTGACTGGGTAGACGGCGTCGATGACGAACGCGGTGCGCTTCGCACCAACACTTGCGCTTGCCCCCCTTCGCCCGAGACTCATGGCGACACCCCCCTGAACCAGATGGTCTCGGTCCGCATCAAGAGACGCACGGTAATCAAGTACTGTGTGGAGCGCCGGGTGGGATGCACGTTGACGATCCTTGTGGCTCCCACGTTGTTCCTCAGGTCGATGCGTCCCTGGGCGATGGTCGAGACGCCATGTGAGTTGGCCAAAGTGACGGCATACGAGTAGACGGTGTCCTGGCCTTCGTGGTTGACGACCGTGAAGCCGAACAGGTTGGGTCGCGAGACGCTCAGCAATTTCGGCAAGCCACCGGGGTCGCTAAAGTACAGTTCTGTGAACGGCTCGGGCTGTCTGGTCACGGCGAGGGCGATCTGGTGGGCGATCTGATGGGGGAAGGCAATGCCCAAGCCCGCGGCCGCAGCAATGCAGATGACGGCCACTGCCACGCAGAGCAGCGTTCGGTGCGCCGAGGTCGGAATAGGGCGGTGCGGCTGAGGGGTTGGAGTCGCGGTTGGCATCTCGCCAGGCGCGACGGCGGTCGCCTCCGTCTCAGACTGAAGCGCGAGGTCTGCGTCGGGCTGCCGGGGTTCCATCGCAGGTGCCTCCGATGGAACCGCTGAACCGCTTGGCTCGACGAGGTCGTGTTTCGGGTCGATCGCGGGCGAGTGACGCCCATGGCCGGCCGCGATGTGATCTGCCAAGGCCGTGCGCGTGGGAAAGGTCGCGCCACAGCTCGAGCACACGTATGTAATGCCTCGGTCGCTCATCATCTGCCAGAAAGTGCCCCGTTGTTGCCATTTCTTCGCCGAAACACGCGGGCTTCTACGCGGAACGACCAAGACTCAATAAAGAGCAAGTCTACTCCCTGACCAGCACCCGGCTGATTTGAAACCTTCCCACTCCCCTTTTTCGACCGTTGACGTGACCAGGTGGCTTCCCACTGCCGCCGATCACCAAGGGCGCTCCATCATTCCATCGTCACGAGAAGCGCAGGTGTCTGAGCGCCGGCGACGTCTGCGGACCGCGAATGCTCCGCGCGGTCGCACCGGCCGTCTACGAGGCAGACAACGCCTCTGGTTTGCTAAGTACGTACTGCTGAACTAGAGTCTACCGTCCTTGCTGTGGCATTTGCGGGCGCGGTGAGGGCGGCTCTACTCGACGTTGCCAACGACGCCCGGGACAGTTGTCGGGCGGATCAGACTATGTGGCAATCGAGGCGTGAGGTACGCGACTGAGAGACCAGCGCCGCACTCTCAGTGTACGAGGCACAGCAACCAAACGGACGGGGGCCCGGCATGAAGCTATCCGTAGTGATACCGGCTCTTAATGAAGAGCAGTGCATCGGCGACGTGCTGAGGGAGGTACCGATCGCCAGCCTTCGTGAAATGGACTATGAGGTCGAGGTCATCGTCGTCGACAACGGCTCCGTGGACAGCACTGCGCATGTCGCGTGCGTAAAC
>Ga0209747_1002004_pt1 | contig 10561 bp, 8 predicted proteins | sample BarGraNGADG00311_FD_184498 | JGI IMG/M metagenome (GOLD analysis project Ga0209747, IMG submission 184498) | Arctic peat soil microbial communities from Barrow, Alaska - Barrow Graham LP Ref core NGADG0011-311 (SPAdes) (version 2) | ecosystem: Environmental > Terrestrial > Soil > Wetlands > Peat ... | reverse complement strand
CATGCCCAGGAGTGAACGTATATGGGCCGCGTCGCGAAAGCGCTTCTCCTGGCCGTAGTCCTCCATGTATCCGTTGCCGCCGAGCACCTGAACGCCGTCGCCGGTGAGCTCGCAGGCCACCCTGCCGTTGAACAGCGCTGCCGCCCTGGCGCCCAGCTCCCAACCGGGCTCCTCCTCAGCGGCGGCGCGGCACGCATCGTTTACCAGCATGTCGGCGACCTTTACGGTCGCGGCCATCCTTGCGAGCATTCGCCTGACCTCGGACCAGTCGACTATCCGCCTGCCGCCCTGCTCCCTCTCCCGGGCGTACGAGAGGGCCTCCTCGAATGAGCCCTTCATCACGCCGAGCGACATCGCCGCGGCGGCTGCGTGCATCCGCCCGGAGACGTTCTCGAAGTACGTCGCGCCCTGTCCCTCTTCGCCTACCATGCGGCCGCGCGCCCCGTCGAGTGAGAGGTCCACCGCCGGGCACGCATGCAGCCCCAGGCTGAGCACCGGCTCGCCGGCCGTGACGCCGGGCCCGGACAGGTCGACGATAAAGAAGGAGAAGCCACCAACGCCTGTCCGCGCCGGGAGCACCGCGCCCCCCGCCATCCCGCCCAGCACGACGTAGTCGGCCTTGCCCGACAGCAGGTATGCCCCGTCTCCGACGGACACCGAAAGGCCCTTGTACTCGGACGGGTCCGAGTGCGACTGGAAAGCGAGCAGCAGGTCTCCGTACGCGCCGGACCCGGCCGGCTGGTCGCCCACCTGCTCGGAGCCGCCCGAACGGTAGACAACCTCTCTGGCGAGCGTGTCGGTGAAGATGATGCCGGCGAGGCTCGCATCGATTCGGCATATGTCGTCCAGCATCAGGCAGAGCCGGGTCACGTCCAGCCCCGACCCGCCCAGCTCTTCCGGCATGGTGGCCGAGAAGAAGCCCACCGCCCGGGCCTTGTCCAGCACGTCCACGAAGAGCGGCCCGAACGGGAACCGGTCGTTCTCCTGTCTGTTTTCCAACAGCTCCCGCGATGCGAAGTCGAGTACCGTTCTCTCGAAAACCCCAAGCTCCGAATCCGTTCGGGACCTCATCACCGGCACCTCCTAGTCCTCGAAGACCTTAGCCTCCGGGATGGACCGGGCTATCATGCACTTGAAGACGTTAAGCCTGTTCAACTGGTTTGTACCCTCATAGATCTGCAGGAGCTTAGCGTCCCGCAGGTGCTTCTCGGCGACCCGGTCCTGGCGCACACCAACGCCTCCCATCAGCTCGAGGGCGAGCTGGCAGTTCCGCACGCCGGCATCGGTCCCCGAGAACTTCGAGAGCGAGCCCCACCCCGAGGTGCGATTTGCCTCCTCGTCCTTCTGGTATTCGAAGTACAGCTTCCTGAACAGCACCGTCATCATCTCGAGGTCGAGCAGCGGCTCGAGGACCCTGTCTATCACGGACTGGCGCGTGTATTTGAGCGCATAGAACAGGGGCTTCCACGCTATGACCTTGAAGAGCCCGTAGAGGCTGGTCGCGTAGTTGGCCTCCTCGTAGGCGAGCCTTGCCAGCGCCACGTTCTTGTACATCTCCGCCAGCAGGCACTGGGCCCATTCGTGGTTCACGAGCAGCCTGCCGCCGACCTCGGTCTCGCAGGCGAAGCGCAACGCCTCCTCGTAAGCTCCGCGCGCCACCCCAGTGCCGAACGCACCGACGCCCGCGCGAGACGCCGCGAGCACGTAGTCGAGGAGCTGCATGGTGAACTGCTCCGGGGTCTTCGAATAGCGCGGGCCGCTCGTCGCCTCGAACCCGACCAGCTCGTCCGGCACGAAGCAGTCCTCGAAAATGAGCTCGCTCGCCGGGCAGCCCTTCTGGCCCATCTTCCTCTCCTGCCTGCCGAACGAGAACCCTTTCATGCCCGTCTTTACCGCGAGCATCACCGAGCTCCCCGCGGGGTTGTCGAGGTCGGAGTAGGCTATCGTCATGTGCCAGGTCGACAGGTGCCCGTTGGATATGAATATCTTGCGCCCGTTGACCACGTACCCGCCCTTGACCTTCTCGGCGTGGCAGGTGACCTTGGCCCTCGACACCAGTTCGACCTCTTCCACGTCCGTGCCGGCGCCGGGCTCGGTGATGGCGAGCGACACGAGGCACGGCCTGCCTGTCTTGCGGCCTTCCACGGTGTCGCGCATCACCTTGTTCATCAGCCGGATGTTCCACGAGCCGCACAGGGTGGCGATGCCCAGGTAGTGGACACCGACGAGGTTCGAGATACCGGTGCAGGCGGAGCCGATTTCCTCAAGCACGTACGATAGCCCCGGCATGTTCATGCCTTGCCCGCCAAAGAGCTTGGGGATGCACATGGTGTAGAAACCCCAGCGGTCGGCCTCCCGGACGAGGTCCCACGGCAGGTAGTCCGGGTCCTCGTGCTTCAGGCGGTCCAGCTCGAGCGCCCTGGGGCGCACCACCTCGTCGTTGAACCTGCGCGCGGTGACGACCATCTTCTTTGTTTCGGCGAGGACCACCCGCGGCATCCTGGGGATGGCGGCCAGGCTACAGGTGATGTCCTTGTAGGAAGGCTCCCTCTCGAGTATCGCAGCGTCTGCTCCCGCGGACATCTCGACCCCCTTTGCCGTTAGTGCCCCATTCCACAAATACACTTGCATTCGAACACCGATGCATCCGCACCTGCTGCGTTCCACTCCCTCGCGGTACTCACCGAGTACAGCTCGGCCGCGCGCCTTGCATGAGCGGCGCCTCGGGGCTCTCGGTGCGACACCGTATTTGAGGAAGGGGGCACTAGTCCCCCTGGACCTTCTCCAGGATGTGTATGCACATGGCGGCCTCACCGATGCCGATGAACCCGCCTCCGTTCTCGGCCATGGCTATGCGCGCTCCTTCGACCTGCCGGCTCCCCGCCTCGCCCCTCAACTGCTGGACCAGCTCGTACACCTGCGCCAGGCCCGATGCGCCGATCGGGTGGCCCCGGCACTCGAGGCCGCCGGACGGGTTCACGGGCTGCCTGCCCCCGATCGATGTCGCTCCCGACTCCGCGAACGGGCCGCCTTCTCCCGCCGGGCAGAGGCCGAGGTCCTCGCACTGCATGAGCTCGCCGAACGCGGTGGCGTCGTGCACCTCGACCACGTCGATGTCGCCGGGGCCCAGCGAGGCCGACTCGTAAGCCTCCGCGCTCAGCCGCTTTCCTATGGAGTCGAAGCCGCTGCCGGGCAGCGAGCCCGAGGCCAGCGTCGATGTCCTGATGCGGACCGGCCTGGCGTCGGGGAACCTCTTCAGCGCGCGCTCGGAGCATACCAGCGCGGCGGCCGACCCGTCTCCTATCGGCGCGCACATCGCACGGGTCAGCGGATAAGCGACCACCAGGTCCTCGAGCACCTCCTCGACGCTCATCTCCTCCTGGAACTGCGCCATCGGGTTCTGCGCCCCGTTGCAGCGGTTCTTGGAGGCGATAACCGCGAGCTGCCGCTGGGTGGTCCCGTAGGCCTTCATGTGCATGCGCGCGCCCATCGCGTATATATCCATGAACCCCGAGTGCGCGCCCTTCTTCTCCCGGAGCTCCTTGCCGTCTTCCTGCGCCTTCTTCCTGGCGTCGGCCTGGAAAGCCTCCACCATCGCGCGGCTGAACTCGACGTCGGTCCCCGACAGGAACCCCTCGAACATCCGCTTCCTGTCCTCCGCGCTGAAGACCTTCTCCGAACCGATCGCGAGCACCAGGTCGTACACGCCCGCTTTGACGCTCATCCACGCCTCGCGCAGGGCGGTGGAACCACCGGCGCACGCGTTCTCGACGTTCGTGACCGGGATCCCCTGTATGCCGCACGGGGTCAGGGCCACCTGGCCGCGGATGCAGTGCTGGCCGTCGGAGATGCCCCACCCCGAGTTACTGAAAAACGCCGCCTCTATGTCCTTCCTGTCGACAGCCACGTCGCGTGACAGCTCATCGAGGGCTTCGGCCGTCATCTGCTTCACGCTCTTCTCGGGATACTTGGAGAAACGGATCATGCCCGCCCCGAGTATGTATATGTCGTCTCCCATCAACAGGTCTCCTTGTTCTCTGCATCGTAGGTGTTGGGGGTGACGCCGAGCTCCTGCAACTCCTTCTTTATCACGCGATGGGTCTCGGTCTTGGGCAGGGCCTCCACCACGCGGTAATACCTCGGGATGGCGAACTTCGCAAGCCTGTCCGAAAGGAACGCCGGCAGCGACGCCGGGTCCAACGACCTGCCGTCGACCGGCACCATGGTCACCATTATGTCGTCCTCGGTAAGCTCGGAGGGAACCGCGTAGACCGCGCATTCGAGGATGTCTTCGCTCTGCAGTATCGCGTTCTCGACCTCGTACGCCGAGACGTTCTCCCCGCGATGCCGCATCGACTCGGTGTTCCGTCCCACGAAGTAGATGTAGCCGTCCCGGTCCGTGTAGACAAGGTCACCCGTGTGGATCCAGCCGTCGCGCACCTTGTCGCTGGTCGCGTCCGCGTTCCTGAAGTACTCCACCGAGCTCTTGCGATCGCCCACGTAGCAGATAAGCTCGCCGGGCGTGCCCGTCGGAGCGTCCCGCCCCTCGTTGTCGACTATCCGTATCTTCGAGCCGAGCGGCTTGCCCATCGAGCCGACGGGGGCCGTGCCGAAGTTGGTGATGACGACGCTCCCGCCGTCGACGGCGCCGTATCCCTCGTATATCTGCACCCCGAAGCGCTGCTCGAAATCGCGCCAGATGTCGGCGGGGCAGCCGGCGGACACGACCACCCGCACGTCGTTGTCCCGGTCGTCGGGCTTCGGCGGTTGCTTCATCAGTATGGGCATCACGGCGCCCAGCCCGTTGAACGTCGTCGCTCCGAACCGCCTCACCTCGTCCCAGAAGTTGCTGGCGCTGAACCTCTCTCCCAGGGCCACCTCGCCGTCGCCGTGCATGGCGGTCGTCACGGTAAGGAACAGCGCGTTCGCGTGGAACAGCGGATAGCACGTGTAGGCCATGTCGCCCTTCTTCATGAGTATCCTGGTCAGTATGGAGAGCGCCTTCACGTTGGTGGAGTTGTAGCGGTACACCACTCCCTTGGGCAGCCCGGTAGTGCCCGATGTGTACATGATCACGCACAGGTCCGCCGGGTCGTGGCGCTCGGGCGGCCGGGTGGCATCGGAGCCCTCCCCGTAAGCGTCGGACAGGCGTTCCATGCCCTCCGGCAGCTCGAAATCGTCGGGCGCCTCTTCGGTGTTCACTATCACCTTCTTGACGGAGTCGACGCGCCCGGCCACCACTTCGTAGTAGGGAAGCAGGTCCCAGCCGATCACCAGGAAAGACGCCTCGGAGTTATCGAGCACGTGGGCGAGCTGGTCTCCGCGAAGCGCCGCGTTAACAGGCACGGCGTACATGCCGAGCTTCTCGAGGCCGTAGAACACGTCCAGCCACCTGGGGGAGTTCTTCATCACGATGGCGACTCCGGCCCCGGGGCCGCCTCCCAGTGACTTCAGGTAGTTCGCCGCGCGGTTCGCGTTCCGGTCCATCTCCCGGTAGCTGATCACCTCGTCCCTGAAGTGCAGAAAAGGCCGTTCGCCCAACCTGGCCGCCTTCTCCTCGAGCAGGTCGGAGTGGGACATGTCGTTGGCCAGGGCGAGAGAACGCGCCTTCCCCATGCTCTTGAGGTTGGGCCAGAGCGTCCCGCGACGGTACTCGTCGGCGGCGAACATGGCGAAGGAGCGCAACCCGCGCCAGACCAGCCACAACTTGCGCCAGGCGATGTGCAGCCGCTCCCCTGAGTCTTTCCGACCGTTCATGTCATCCCCGGTACCCCGCGACACCGCGGCACCACCTTTCAGTCCGGCTTCAACAGATGTTAAGGATCGATAAAAAGAAGCTCTCGAGGTACTCGTGATCGAGGGGCGCTCCCGGGCCGATCTCGATCTCCGCCATCATGATGAGCGTGAAGTAGCCACCCACGAACATCCAGGCGGCGCTCCGGGAGTCGATCTTGTCCGACAGGTCGCCCGCGGCCTTGGCCTTCTCGATCATGTGCTCGGTGGCCTCCAGGTTCAGGCGCACGAAACCCTCGAGCTCCGCGCGGAAGTCCTCGTCGAAGATATTGTTCAGGATGAAAGCAAGGAAGCGCCGCATGCTCGGGTTGTCCCGCACGAAGTCCAGGTAGCTGTGCGCCACCCTCCTGAGATACTCCACCGGCTGGTTGCCCGTCTCGATGTAGATCTCCCTGTATCTTTCGAGCAGCAGGTTCTCGACGTACTGGCAGCAGGCCAGGAACAGCTCTTTCTTGCTCGAGAAGTACTTGTACAGGGTACCCTCGGCGACTCCCGCCACGCGGGCAAGCATCGCCGTGGTCGCTTTCTCGTAGTTGGTGCGCGAGAACACGTCGATCGACGAAAGGATGATTTCCGTGTAGCGGGGCCCCTTGCCGGGGATGACTACCTTCAGTTCCGTCGCCGTGTCACTCATGAAGAGGAACCGCCTTCCTCGTGGGTGAGTGAGTGCTCACCCGCCCATATCATCACTTCAATCTGGTGCGCGTGTCAAGACCCGTTCGGGAGGTTTTGTTCGCTCGCCGCATCACCCGGGCGCTTCCTGCGGCCGGGCCTGTTCCTGGTGGGCGCGTCGACCCACCCCGGCGGGTGGGGTGACCGCTTCCGGCTACCTCGCCGCAAAGCTCATCGAAAAACACCAGCGGTGACCCCGTGAGTGGTGGTGTTTTGGCGAGGTTCAAGTCATGTCCTCTATGCCAGGCAACTGCGTTGCCTGGTGGGCGTTACTGGACTTGAACCGCCCCACTCGCCTCCCGGCGAGCGGTGACCCCATGACTGGATGTGTGGTGGCGAGGTTCAAGTCATGTACTTCACTCCAGCCGATTTCATCGACTGGTGGGCGTTACTGGACTTGAACCAGTGACCTCCGCCTTGTAAGGGCGGCGCTCTCCCAACTGAGCTAAACGCCCGACGCGAGCGGCGCGATATTAAATCTTAGTTTAAGGGGGTTGCCTGGACAACCGGTGGCCGGGCGCGACGCCGGTCCCGCCGGTTCAGATCAGTTCCCGGTGCTCTCCTCACTTGCGGAGCATCGGCGTCCTCTCGCTCTCGATCACGGCCTCGAAAGCATCGCTATATGCCCTGAGGAGCACTGTGAAATCGGGCTTTGGCTCTCCCGGGAGGAGGAAGCCCGTGTTCGCTCCGAGTTTTACAAGTTCGAGCGCCACCTCTCTGCGGTCCATCTCCGGCCGTCGATCAGCCACCGCCGATCCCTCCTTATGCCCTGGTCCTCCCCTTCGTCGACCGTTGACCCTGCCGGCCACCTGCGTCGGGATCTTCTTGATCTGGTTCATTAGCCACCTCTATATCGCTACTGATTCGACGCGGGGTCATATTTCCTCCCCCGGACTATAATGGTGGTGTGCCGATTCGTTAGAGGAGTGGTGTGATGGACAGCATCGAGACCGTCCGGCGTGACCTGTCAGGCGAGAAGATCCATCTCTGCCCGGAGCGGGCCTACCTGGTGACGGAGTTCTACAAGCGGCACGACGACCCATCCGAAGCCGTGGCCGTCCGAAAGGCGAAGGCGCTGCACTATCTCCTCAGCCACAAGAGCGTGAAGATATTCCCGGGGGAGCTGATAGTCGGCAACGCAGGAACCAGCCGCAAGTCCTGCCTGATGCAGCCGGAGCTCGGAAGCGCCTGGCTGAGCCAGGAGCTCCCCTGGATAGACCGCAGGAAGACCAACCCGTTCGCGGTCTCCGCGGCCGACCGGCTAAGGCTGATGACCGAGGTAGTACCATACTGGATACGCCACAGCATGCCGTCGCGCATGTTCCCCGACCTGCGGAGGGCGGCCGCCTACATCAAGGACCAGCTCAACCCTTCCTATTACCTGATAAACGAGGCCGGAGGCATCGGCCACTTCCTCCCCGATTACGAGAGGATGCTGAGGATCGGCACCTCCGGTTACCTCGAGGCGCTGGGAGGCGAGAGGGGCGACCTGCGCGAGGCCGCCCGCATCGTGTGCGACGCGCTGGAGGTGTGGGCCGGCAGGCTGGCCGACGAGGCCGGTCGCGCGGCTCGCGGCGAAACCGACCCGGCGCGCCGCGAACAGCTCGCCCGGATCGAGCGTATCTGCCGCAAGGTGCCGCGCCGGCCGGCGGATACCTTCCACGAAGCGCTGCAATCGTTGTGGCTGACCCACATGGGCGTGATGCTCGAGAGCCTCAACTCGGCGGTCTCGTTCGGCCGGGTGGACCAGTACCTCTACCCCTATTTCCGCGACGACCTTGAGGCTGGACGCATAACGCGGGACGAGGCATTGGAGCTGCTCCTGCAGTTCAGCGCGAAGGCGACCGAGCACGTCTTCCTGCTGACCCAGCGGATATCCGAGTACCACGGCGGCTACCTGGTGGTGCAGGCAGCCATCATCGGCGGCACCGACCCCGAGGGCGACGACGCGGTCAACCCTCTTACCTGGCTCATGCTCGACGTGATGGAGCGCCATCGCATGCGAGACCCCAACTACCAGGCCCGCGTGCACAAAGGATCCCCTCCGGAGTACCTGGCCCGCTGTCTCGACGTGGCCAGGCAGGGATTCGGGGTCCCCGCGCTATTCAGCGATGAGGCGGTCGTCGGTGCGCTGACCTCGCACGGCTACCCGCTCGAGGTGGCCAGGGACTACGGGATCGTCGGTTGCGTCGAACCCTCCATCCCGGGCAGGAGCTTCCTGTCGACCGACGCCGGCCTGTTCAACATCCCTATATGCATGGAGCTCGCTCTCAACAGGGGCTACCGCTGGAAAGGTCACCTCCGGGTCGGGGCGAAGACCGAAGACCCCGCCCGGTTCGAGAGCATCGACGACGTGGTCGAGGCCTTCCGTGCTCAGTTGAACCACATGGTCGACCGCATGATAGACGACTTCCACATGGTCGAGAAAGGGAACATCGACTTCGCGCCGACCCCGCTCTCATCCATGCTCGTAGAGGGCTGCATCGAGTCGGGAAAGGACCTCACCGAGGGAGGCGCGACCTACAACTCGAGCGGGATCCAGGGCGTCGGGGTCGCGGACGTCGCCGACTCGCTGGCGGCGCTGGACACAGTCGTGTTCAGGAACGGGCGGCTGACGATGGAACAGGTCCTCGAGGCGCTTCGAGACGATTTCGCGGGCCACGAAAGCATGCTCGCGGAGCTCGGGCGCGCGCCGAAGTATGGAAACGACCTGCCGCTCGTGGACGGGTACGCGAACCTCGTGGTCGGCATGTACCACGATTCGCTCGCCAGGCACCGCAGCATGCGGGGCGGGAGTTACGTGCCGGGCTTCTACTCGGTGACCTGCCACGTGGCGTTCGGGCGCCTGACCGGCGCCCTCCCCTCGGGGCGCAGGGCTGGTGAGCCGTTCGGGAACGGGGTGGGTCCGGCTGCCGGCGCGGACCGCGTGGGGCCGACCGCCCTGTTGAACTCGGTGTCGTGCCTCGATTCGACCCTCATGCCAAACGGCAACGCGCTGAACGTCAGGTTCGACCCCGCGGACGTGGAAGGCGACAAGGGGCTGCAGATACTGTCGGGGCTGGTGCGCAGCTTCTTCGAGAAAGGCGGGATGGAGATCCAGTTCAACGTCCTCGATCCCGAGATACTCGAAGACGCCAGGTCGCATCCGGGCAGGCATCCTGAGCTGGTGGTGCGGGTGGCTGGTTACTGCGCTTACTTCGACGACCTGCCGGACTCCTCCAAGGCGGAGATAATCAAAAGGACGCGGCTCAAGACCACCGGGTGAGACCCCGGGCCTGACGTGTCGCCCTCCTACTGGAACCTGAAGAACTCACCCGGCTTGCAGTGGTATACCTTCGAGAGCGCCAGTATCTCCTTGGTGCCCGGGTGCGATTTGCCCAGCTCCCAGTTCTTGAGCGTGTTGTAGTGGACGTCTATCTTGGTCGCGACCCAGTCTCGCTTGAGCCCCCGCTCCTCGCGCATCTGCTTCATGTGCTCCGCGAACCTGCGGTCATATTCCCTGACATCTTCATCCGGTACCTTAACTTTTTTCTGAAATTCCGGTGACAACTATTGACACCTCCCGCCCCGGTGGTTATCATACGGGACAATGTTATTGTCCATATAACGACATCATTAAAATCTTGTAAAAGGATATCAATCATTGTCCCGGTAGTCAACAGTGGATTCCTGTTTCGATGGTCGCCGCCTGCCGGGACCGGCTCCCGCAAGATGCCAAGGAGGACCCATGTACGTGAACAACGTTGTGGTCGTCGGGAACCTCACCGGCGACCCGCGCCTGGGGGACGGGGACGGCAAGGTCGTGAACTTCAGGATGGCCGTCAACCGCTGGAGAAAGCCCGACAAAGACACGTCGGACGAGGAGAGGGAGCGCGAGCGTACCGACTTCATAGACGTCGAGTGCTGGGGCTCCCAGGCCGAGAACGTCGCATCCTCATTGCGCCGCGGTGACCGCGCCCTGGTGTCCGGCCAGCTCAAGTACGATCAGTGGAACGACGAAGCTGGTAACCCGAAGAGCCGCATCAGCATAAGAGCCACGGCGGTGGGCGCCTCGCTCGAGTTCCAGGGTTTGTCGCGTTAGTGCCGGCCGGCCGCG
>Ga0209747_1002003_pt1 | contig 10566 bp, 8 predicted proteins | sample BarGraNGADG00311_FD_184498 | JGI IMG/M metagenome (GOLD analysis project Ga0209747, IMG submission 184498) | Arctic peat soil microbial communities from Barrow, Alaska - Barrow Graham LP Ref core NGADG0011-311 (SPAdes) (version 2) | ecosystem: Environmental > Terrestrial > Soil > Wetlands > Peat ... | reverse complement strand
CTACCGACGGGCAGCTGCCGCCCCCGCACCGAGGGCTTCCTCGATCCGCGCCAGCTCCGCCGCCCCGTGAGCGGCAGAGACGAACCACGCCTCGTACGCCGACGGCGGGAGCCAGACGCCGGCGTCCAGCATCGCGTGGAAGAACCCCGCAAAGGCAGATGTGTCCTGCTTGCGGGCAGAGTCGTAGTCGAACACGGGGTCCCCGCTGAAGAACACGCTGAACAGATTGCCCGCGCGGTTGATCGTGTGGGGAACGCCAGCGTCCGTGAGCGCAGCGTCCGCGAGACCCGCCACGCGATCTGCGGTGGCGTTCAGGCGCGCATACGTGTCGTCGTCGAGAAGGTTCAGCGTCGCGAGGCCCGCGGTGGCAGCAGCCGGGTTCCCCGACAGGGTGCCTGCCTGATACACCGGACCGGCGGGTGCCAGGTTGTCCAGGACTGCAGCGGGTCCGGCAACGGCCGCCAGCGGTAGCCCGCCGCCGATCACCTTGCCGTACGTGAAGATGTCGGGAGCCCAGCCCTCGAGGGCACCTTCCAAGCCCCACCATCCCCTGGGTCCGACACGGAAGCCGGTGAGAACCTCGTCCATGATCAGCAGTGCGCCGTGCCGGGTGCACAGGTCGCGAAGACCGCGGTTGAACCCCTCTGGCGGTGGAACGACCCCCATGTTGGCCGCCGCTGCCTCGGTGAGCACGGTCGCGACCTGGTCGGGATGTGCGTCGAATACCGCGGCGACGGCCTCCAGATCGCCATAAGGGACGACGATCGTGTCCGCTGCGACACTCCGCGTAACTCCTGGCGAGTCCGGAAGGCCCAGGGTCGTGGCCCCGGATCCGGCAGCCACCAGGAACGGGTCAGCATGGCCGTGGTAGCAGCCCGCGAACTTGACGACGAGTCGGCGGTTCGTGACCGCACGGGCGAGCCGGAGCGCCGTCATCACGGCCTCCGTACCTGAGGAGGTGAACCTGACGCGCTCGACCGGTGCGACGCGATCGACGATCGCCTCGGCGAGTTCCAGCTCCGGGACCGAGGGCGCGCCGAATGATGGACTGTCCGCCACCGCTCGCTGCACCGCCGCGACCACCTCCGGGTGGGCGTGGCCAAGGATGGCGGGCCCCCAGCCGCCCACGAGGTCGACGTACTGACGTCCCTCGACATCGGTGATCCAGGCCCCCTGCGCGCGCGCCACGAAGCGCGGTGTCCCGCCCACCGCTCCGAACGCTCGCACCGGAGACGAGACCCCGCCGGGCATGACGGCACGCGCTCGATCGAACAAGGCCTCGCTCATCTGTGTATCCCTTTCGGAGAGGCGTTCGGTGTCAGCGTTCGCGCAGCCACCCGGCGACCTCGCTGGCCCAGTACGTGGCGACGATGTCTGCCCCGGCTCGGCGGACCGAGACGAGCGACTCCTCGATGGCTCTCCTCCGATCGAAGGCGCCGGCCGCAGCCGCCAGCTCGATCATCGCGAACTCCCCCGACACCACGTACGCGGCGACGGGGATGTTGACGGCAGCCCGCGTTCTCGCTACCACGTCGAGATAGCTGAGCGCCGGCTTCACCATGACGATGTCCGCGCCTTCGGCCACGTCGAGGGCCACCTCACGCACGGACTCACGCGCGTTCGCCGGATCCTGCTGGTACGTGAGCCTGTCGCCTTGCAGCGAGGACTGCACCGCCTCCCGGAAAGGACCGTAGAACGCCGACGCGTACTTGGCCGCGTATGCCAGCAGAGCGGTGTCGGTGTGGCCTGCTTCGTCCAGGGCTGCGCGGACCGCGCCGATCTGGCCGTCCATCATCCCGGAGGCACCCAGGACTGCAGCCCCCGCATCAGCGAGCACACTCGCCATCGCGGCGTACTGGAGCAGGGTGGCGTCGTTGTCGACCCGGCCACTGGCATCGAGGACGCCGCAGTGACCGTGGTCGGTGAACTCGTCGAGGCACAGGTCGGCGATGACGGGCAACCCGGGGCTGGCCTCGAGGCACCACCGAACTCCCTGCGCCAGGATCCCGTCGGGATCGAGAGCGCCGCTTCCGCTGGCGTCCTTGGTCAGGGGGACTCCGAAGACCATGACCGCCCCGATACCGAGATCGGACGCCTCCTGCACGGCGTCGATCAAAGACGATCGCGAGTGCTGTACGACGCCAGGAAGCGAGGCGATCGGACGTGGATCAGTGGCGCCCTCGGCCACGAAGACCGGCAGGACCAGGTCTGCTGGATGCAGGCGAGACTCCGCGACGAGGCGGCGAATGCCCGGCGTCGAGCGCAGCCGCCTGGGCCTGTGCACCGGATGGAACGGGTCGTGCGTCACAGGAACGCTCCCTCGATCACGGGCCTGGGATCGCTGCCAGCGCCGGGGCGCCGAGGAGCCGGGCAACAATTCGCCGCGCACCGCTCACCAGGCAGCGGAGCACGCGTGGACCCCGCGTCGAGGTAGCTGGTCAGCAGGTCCGTGAGACCACCGACCACTCTCGGATGGGTTCCGACTGTGGACACGCGCGTGAACCGAAGCCCAAGCCGGCGTGCTGTCTCCGCAGCTTCCATGTCGAGGTCCCAGATGACCTCGACGTGATCGGAGAGGAAACCGATGGGGACCACTACCACGTCCGTGGTCCCGTCCGCGGCCAGCTCGGCAAGAGCGTCGTTGACGTCCGGCTCCAGCCACGGCGTCGCCGGCGACCCGCTACGGGACTGGTACACCAGCCGCCAGGGGGGCGTCTCGACACCGGCCTGGCGAGCGGCGCCCGCAACGGCTGCCTTCGCGACCACCAGATGCTGGGCGGCATACATTCCTGGCTCACCGGACTCCGGCATCGGCCACAGCGGCTCTGGCCCGGACGTCCTGGCCATGGACGACGGAATGGAGTGGGTCGTGAAGAGTACGAACGGCCGCCGACCCGGCTCCGCGAGCACCGGAGCCAGCAGCTCGGCCGTGGCTTCTGCGAACCAACCGAACTCCGCGAACGGGGGCACCTTGACGACGTCCACGTCGAGTTCTGGGTGCTCAGCGAGCGCAACCCCGACGTCTTCGCGGTACTGCCGGCACGACGAGTACGACGAGTACGCGCTGGTGGCCAGCGCCAGCAGCCGATGAGCGCCGGATGCGGCCAGCTCGGCCAGGACATCGGGGACGAACGGTGGCGAGTTCCGGTTGGCCAGCACCACAGGTATGTCGTACCCCCGCTCGGCAAGGCCAGCGGAGAGCGAGTTCCGTAACGCTCTGTTCAGTGAGTTGATCGGGCTGGCACCGCCGAGTGTGACGTAGTGCCGGCCCACTTCGTCGAGCCGGTCCGCCGGGATACCACGTCCGGCCGTCACCCGCTCCAGGAACGGACGGATGTCGTCCGGCGACTCCGGTCCCCCGAAGCCCAGCAGGAGAATCGCGTCGTACATCATCGGAGGACGTCCGCGACCTCGGCCACCGAGATGAGTCGGCCGGTATAGAACGGGATCTCGATCCGGACGTGCCGCCGGGCTCCCGAAGCACGCAGGTGCCGTGTCATGTCGACGATCTCGTGAAGGTCCGGGGCCTCCAGCGCGAGCACCCACTCCCAGTCGCCCAGCGCGAACGAGGCCACCGTGTTGCTCAGGACGGTGGTGTGGTCGCGCCCCATCATGCCGTGCTCGACCAGGAGTTCCTGGCGTTCGTTCTCGGGCAGGAGGTACCACTCGTAGGACCTGACGAACGGGTACACGCACAGCCACTGCTGGGCCGACTTCCCGCTCAGGAACGCCGGGACATGTCCCTTGTTGAACTCCGCGGGTCGGTGGATGGCGAACGCGGACCAACTCAGTTCCACGGCGCCGAGCGCCCTGCGCAGGACTCGCAGCGCCTCCTGCAACCCCTCAGCCGTCGGCCCGTGCAGCCATACCATGACATCGGCGTCCGCGCGCAGACCGGACACGTCGTACCAGCCGCGTACCGTCACGTCGTTCAGCTCGCCCACCACGCGCTGCAACTCCTCGGCGACCCCGACCTGCACGGGAGCCTTCCGCGCGAAGACCGCCCAGCAGGTGTACGTGATGCTGTCGTTGATCTCCCGGGCGGACATTCGTCTTTCGGTCATGATCTGATCCTAGGTTCGCTGGTGACGGCCGCCAGGGCGGCTTTGGCTTGGGTACGGCCGTCGGCGATGCAGTCCGGGACGCCGACGCCGTGAAGCGCCGACCCGGCGACCCGCCAACCGGAGGGCTCCAGGGCGCGATCGACCGTCGCGACGCGCGCGAGGTGGCCGACTGTGTACTTCGGCATCACCTGCCGCCAACGGCGTACCCACGTCGCGGTCGGCGCGCTAGCGGCACCGAGGACCGACCCGATGTGGCCCTGGACGGCGGACAGGAGCTCGTCGTCGGACGCCTTGGACAGCGCCCCGACCCGATCGGGTACGAACGCGCGGATGAGTACCTCCCCCTCGGGAGCTCGTCCCGCCCACTTGGCCGACGAGATCGTGATGCCGCTGACCGGAGCCGCTCCAGCTTCCAGCCACCCGTGACTTGTCACCGGTCCTGGAAAGGCTTCCCGCGGGTACGCGAGCGTCACCACTGTCGTCGACGCCACGGGGATCGCGGCGAGCGCGGCAGCCGCCTCGGGCTCAGTCTCGCCCAGTAGCCGCGCTGCCCCGGCGGGGCCTGTGGCCAGCACCACGGCGTCGGCCTCCAGCTCGTCGTCGGCCAGCAACAGTCTCGTACCAGCCGTAACCCGCTCGAGCCTTCGAACATCGGCGCCTGTTCGCAGCTCGGCGCCCTGGGCGACAAGAGCCTCCGACAGTCGTTCGACAAGGCTGCCGAGACCGTCACGCAACGTGCGGAACGGTGATCCGGCACCAGGGGTCACGCGGGCCGAGCGCCCCTGTGCAAGCGAGGCCAACATGAGCGATCGGTGGTCCCGCTCGGAGACCCGCAGCGAGGGCAGGACCGCATCCAGGGACAGCTCTTCGACCGTAGCTCCGTAGATGCCTCCGATCATGGGATCCGCGAACTTGCGTACGATCCCCTTCCCGAGGCGGCGTCCGAGGAAGTCTCCGATGGCCACATCCTCGGAGCCCAGCAGCCGGGGAAGGACGAGATCGAGACCCGCCCGAACCTTGTCCCACGGCGAGAGGATCCCGGTCCTGATGAATGGCCACATCTTGGTGGGCAGCACCATGCCCATGCCGTCCGGCAGCGGGTGCATCCGGCCACGGGAGCGAAGCTGAACCTTGCGCGTGCCGTGAGTGGCGATGATCTGGTCCTCGAGACCCAGCTCACGGATCAGCGCGAGACCGGCCGGTCGGTACGCGACGAACGAGTCCGGGCCATGTTCGACGATGCGTCCGCCGGCCCGCTCCGTCAGGATCTTCCCGCCGAGACGGTCGCTCGCCTCCAGCAGCACCACGTCCGCGCCCTGCTGCACGCCTTCCCACGCGGCTGCGAGGCCCGCGATCCCACCACCGATGACCGCCAACCTCATACGGCCACCTTCGGCTGGTACGGGCACAGCGGGTCGCTCTCCAGCGGATCACCGGTCCATGCGTACGCCCTGGCGCGCGAACCGCCGCACCACTGGCCGAACTCGCAGACGCCGCAGCGTCCCTTGAACGACGACGGGTCGCGAAGGGCGCGCATGAGCGGGGCGTCGCGGTACAGCTCGACCAAGGAGGTCTCACGGATGTTGCCGACCGCGATGGGCAGGAAGCCGGAAGGCGTCACATCACCGAGGTGGGAGATGAACACGATCCCGTTGCCGTCTCGGATCCCGAACCCGCGAGCCATCGGCGCTGCCTCGATCTGCTCACGCGTCCTACCCGCCTTCATCATGGCTTGGGCAGCGATCCGGCGGTACTGCATCGCTTCGGTCGTCTTCACCTGGAAGGGCGCCTCGCGAGCCAGCTCTCCGAGCCACCGCATCAGCTGCTCGGCCTTGCCCGGGGTCATCTCGGTCAACTGGTTGCCCCGTCCGATCGAGATCAGGAAGAACAGGCTCCATCGCTGAAGCGTCTTGTGGCTCAACAGCTCGTACACGGCAGCGAGGTCCTCGGCGGTCGTGTCGGTGACCAAGGTGTTCACCTGGACCGGCAGGCCAACCTCTGCCGCAGCGTCCAGCGCTTCCAGCGTCGCATCGAAGGTTCCCGGCACTCCACGCAGCCCGTCGTGCAGCTCCGCCGTCGATCCGTCCAACGACAACGAGATCGCCTGGACACCCTCGCGGACCAGCTCCCGCATCCGGTCGCGGGTCAGCAACCCGGTCACCGCAGGGGCAAGGGACACGCCGATGCCTCGGCTCGCCGCAGCCCGGAGGATGTCGTCGAGGTCGCCGCGTCGAAGCGGATCGCCGCCGGTGAACACGATGTGCGGCTTCGGCTCACCGAATGCGGCGAACGCGTCCAGATGCTCCTCGATCTCGGCCAATGTGAGCTCGCCTGGGGCGGGATCCGGCATGGCCGTGGCGCGACAATGTCGGCATGCAAGGCCGCAGGCGTTGGTGAGCTCCCAGTAGACGATCATCGGTGCGCGGTCGTACGCCCAGTTCTCCGGACGTACCGCGCCGATGCCATGCGGCTGAGTGGTGGTGGTCATAGCTCCTCCTCATCGGGGATTTCATGGACGTGGGCGACCAGCCGTGTCAGGACGTCCGGGTCAGTCCCGGGTGGTACGCCGTGGCCGAGGTTGACCACGTGGCCCGGGGCCGACCGGCCGCGGCGGACGACGTCCTCGACATTCGCGGACAGCTCGTGCCAGGGAGCGCTCAGCAGGGCCGGGTCGATGTTGCCCTGCAACGGCGTGCGGCCGCCGAGCCGGACGTTCGCGTCGTCCAGGGGCGTGTGCGCGTCGACGCCCATGACGTCCGCCCCTGCGTCCCGCATCGTGACCAGGAGATCCGCCGTCCCCGTCCCGAAATGGATGCGCGGCAGCGCGAGATCACGGACCCCTTCGAGTACTACCGCCGAGTGGGGTGCGGACAAGTCGCCATACTCGGCGGGTGCCAGCCGACCCGCCCATGAGTCGAAGAGCTGAAGGGCACTCGCGCCGGCTTCGGCCTGGGCACGCAGGAACAACGTGGTGGTGCGGGCGACCCAGCCCAGCAGCGCGTGCCACGTCGCGGGATCGTCGCGCATCAGAGCTTTGGTTCGCGGCAGGTCCCTCGACGGGCCCCCTTCGATGAGGTAGCTCGCGACGGTGAACGGCGCGCCCGCGAAGCCGATCAGGGGCGTGTCGCCTAGCTCGGCGACCGCGAGCGCGACCGCTTCCCGGATCGGTCGCAGCGCCTCCGGGTCGAGCTCGGGCAACGAGCGGACGTCAGCGGCCGTGCGTATCGGCTGATCGACCACAGGCCCCACGCCTGCGACGATCTCAACCCCGAGCCCCGCAAGACGTAGCGGCACCACGATGTCGGAGAAGAGGATGGCGGCGTCCACGTCATGGCGGCGTACGGGCTGGAGCGTGATCTCGGCCGCCAGCTCCGGATCCAGGCAGGAGTCGAGCATCGCCTTCCCCTCGCGGATGGCACGATATTCGGGCAGCGAGCGCCCGGCCTGGCGCATCAGCCAGATGGGTCGACGGCCCCGCCGTGCGCCCCGATAGGCGGTGATCAGCGACGACCCCGTCGTACGACCCGTACGCATCGGATGGTCGGGAGGAAGGGGGTGTCCGTCGGAAACCGGTCGAGACACGGCCACGGCCAGCGCACGGTCGGCTAATACCGATCCCACAGCCCGCGCGAGTTCGTCGGAATCGACCACGGGGAGGCTGACGACGTCCCATGCATGGCTGCGGGCGGCAGCGCTGGTAGTGGGGCCTACGGCGAAGACACGTACGCCCCTGGGGATCGTGGCCCATCGGGCCACGGCGTCGACCGCACTGGGGGAACGCAGGACCACGCCCATGAGGTTGCCGCCCGAGAACGCGCCCGACGACGAGGGTCGCTCGGACACGGGCACCGTCTCGTACACGACTGCCGTACGGACGTTCCAGCCAGCAGCGGCGAGCCCGCTTGTCAGCTCGGGACGCGCGATCCCGCTTGCCGGAACCAGAGCAGTCCCCGCCGGCATCTCAGTCAGGGCAGCAACGAGCCCCTCGACGCCCGACTGCCCGACCAGCTCTACGGCGGAATCGACCGACGAGGCCGTCGACGAACCGACCGCGGCGACGCGCATCCCCCTGGAACGGGCGGCGGCAAGGGTTTGGGACAGGACGTCGGCGCCCACGAGGGACGCCCAAGCAGCCATCGCGCGCGGCGAGGTCAGCACGAGCCAGTGGTCCCGGCCAGCGACAGAAAGGTCGTCGAGAAGCCGTGCCGCAGGTGCGCGGTCTGAGGCCGGGACCACCGTCAGGTACGGGTCGATGAGCGTGGGGATGCCTCCGGCTGCGAGCGCAGCGGCATCGGCCTCGTTACCGTCTGGCCGTACGAGGAGGACCGGGCGCATCACCGCGCGTCCTCCAGCAAGGAACGGGCCACCCGCCGACCGAGGTCTTCTGCAGCCGCGGTCCCCCCGTCGATCTCGACTCGGTCGCTCCGGCGGGCGTACTGGACGCCCCGGTGATCGGAGATCTCAGCCTCCAGCCTCAACCAGCCGGACTCGATCCGGGCCAGAGCACCCACCGCCGTCGTACAGGCTGCCTCGATCTCGGCAAGGACCGCCCTCTCGGCCGCGACACACACTCGCGTCGCCTCATCACCGAGACGCCACAGATCGGTGGCCAGCGGATCGTCAATTCGGCATTCCACTGCGAGAGCACCCTGGGCCGGCGCAGGCAGCATCACGTCAGCGTCGATTGGCGCCATGTCCTCCGTGAGCAGCCCAAGTCGTTCGAGCCCCGCCTCCGCGAGGACGATCGCATCGAGCCTGCCCTCGGCGACGGCTCGAAGCCGGGTATCCACGTTGCCGCGCAGCGGTACGACGATCAGGTCGGGACGCGCGCGCAGCAGCGCAGCCAACCGGCGTGGCGATGACGTCCCCACGGTGGCCCCCGCGGGCAGCTCGGCGAGCGGAACCCGGTCACGGGTCACCAGCACGTCGCGCACGCTCGCACGGATGGGCACTGCGGCCACGACCAGACCCGGGGTGGGCGCCGACGGTAGGTCCTTGTAACTGTGTACGACGACGTCGACCCGACCGCCGAGGAGTGCGTCCTGCAGGGCAGCGACGAAGGCTCCGGGGCGCGCGAAAGAGTCCAACGGCACGCGCGTGTCATCGCCTTCGGAACGAATCACGATGGTCTCTACAGGCCCGACCTCGGCGCTGATCACGTCCGCGACCAACCCTGACTGTGTACGCGCCAAGCGGCTGCCCCGGGTGCCGAGGCGGATCACCGGCCTGCCTCGACGTCGATCCCGAACAGTGTGTGCAGGGCGTTGCGATAGTCGTCGAGCTCACCTGTGCGCGCCAACTCGGCCGCGCGTACCGACGGCGTGTGCAGGAGAGCGTTGCTGACCCGGCGCAAGGAACGAGCGACGGCCTCAGCAGTCTCGGGGCTGTGCCGACGCTCGGCCGACTGGACCTCGGCTTCGATGATGCTCGATACATATGCGCGCATGGCCGTGACGGCGGGATCGGCCTGGCGACCGCCCTCTGTGTGCTGGAATGCGGCAACTCCCTTGTCGACGATGCTCAGCGCTGCCGATACGGCCGCAGCCCGCTCGGGAGGAGCATTCCGCGCCACCTCGTCGAGGTCGACGACGACCACGTCCGCCAGCTCATCCACCTCGGCCGGTACGTCACCGGCCAACGCGAGATCGAGAATCGGAAGTGGCTCGGGTCGCCCGCGCCGGGCGTCAGCGAGCAGATCGACGGTCAACGACCGCGTGCTCGTACCCGAACAGCACACGACGACGTCGGCCCATCGCAGTGAATCCGCCAGCCCCGACGCTGAGACCGGCACCACGGGAGGGTGGCCCTGGGCGAAGTCTTCGGCGCGCCCGGCGCCGGAGTGCACTCGGATGTCGCCAGCGCCTCGCCTTGTCAGTTCGGCCACAACGACGCCGGCGTAGGCCCCGGTGCCCTGCAACAAGACGTTGCGGCCGCTTATCGATCCGAAGCGCCTGGCGATGACATCAAGGCCGACGCTCGCGAGCGAGCGGCCCGCTCCGCCCAGCGTTGTGCTCGACGCGACTGCTTTCGAGGTCGTCAGCGCGGCCTGGAACAGTCGTCGCAGGACCGGGCTTGCTGTCGCGTCGCTGTCAGCGAGTGCCTGCCGCACCTGACCGGCTATCTCCTGCTCTCCGACCACCATGGAATCGAGCCCGCAGGAGACTTTGAAGAGGTGCTCGACAGCCCCGTCCCCCACGTACACCGCCAGCGCCGGATCGATGTGCAGCAGGTCCGGGTCCGCGAGGGCCGTGATCAGGTTTCGGGCGCCATCGACCGCGGTATGGAACTCGGTCGCGTCCACGTAGAGCTCGAAGCGGTTGCACGTGGCCAGCAGAACGGCGCCGCGCACGACGGACTGGGCCGCGACGAGCTGCGCGGCAAGGCCGTCAGCTCGCTCGCTGAGCGCGGCCAGGTCAGCGCTCCGCACTGATCGGTGGCTGACGCCAAGGTGTATGAGCGGCACGCGTGCATCGTAGCCGCGAGCCCTGTTAAGAATGGTTAA
>Ga0209747_1002002_pt1 | contig 10567 bp, 11 predicted proteins | sample BarGraNGADG00311_FD_184498 | JGI IMG/M metagenome (GOLD analysis project Ga0209747, IMG submission 184498) | Arctic peat soil microbial communities from Barrow, Alaska - Barrow Graham LP Ref core NGADG0011-311 (SPAdes) (version 2) | ecosystem: Environmental > Terrestrial > Soil > Wetlands > Peat... | reverse complement strand
CGTGCTGTGAAATTAATAACAATACTTTTAAAAAAAAGTTTCAAACAACATAATTGCTAATTTAGAATGAAAATAAAGAACGGCACAACGGCGCCATGGCAGAAGAAAACCCCCTCTGCCGCTGCGCGGCATCTCCCCCAGGGGGGGCGAAGAAATCTAATAGAATAGAGATTTTTCACCTGAGGAAGGGGTAAAACCTCCCGCTTCGGCGGGATTAGAAAGGTGGTTATAATCAACAAAGAAGACTAAATCTATTTCACTACCAGTATAGAACTCATTAATGTGATATTCGAAATATTTGAATAGTTATACTGATAAAGCCCGTCGTCTCCTATAAGCACAAGAATATCTCCGATTGGTATTGCATCAAAAGCTCTTATATTTGGATAGGTATAGATCAGATTGGAAGAAATATTTTTCGCGTCGGTGGAATTGTAAACTTTCAAACCTGCGGTTCCGTCGCAAACAAAAAGGAGGTTCCCATGCTTACCTAACCCATAGGGATTTGTCATCGGATAAGAACGAACCAGAGCGGGTGCAGAAAGGTTCTTAATATTTACAACATCGAGGCAATTTACATTCCCTCCGCATGTAGTTCCCGAACGAAGAGTAATATATGCCAGCGTATCGTCTACTACCACCGGATCACAACTGCGCATATGATTATATGTCGATTTTCTGATTAGAGTCTGAGGGTTTGTAATATCGTATATAATCATTCCGGTAGTAGTTCCCAGGAACATATTATTTCCGGTAATAAACATTGTTTCAATTCCGCCACCAACAAAGGTATCAAACAGTTTTGCAGGAGTTGATTTAACTGTAATATCGAGTAAATTAATATTGTTCCCGTCAAGCAGGTATAAAACATTATCTTTAATACCGAACCTGGCCATTGACCCTCCTATTCCTGTTCCACCGCTGCTGACTCCTGCTCCAATCTGTGAAGAAAAAGAAAGATCAGTTTTATTCATTGTTGTCAGAAAAATTGGATAATTTATCGGATTGTTATAGACCCTTTCTTTAATAGTAGTTAAATCCCATCTTAAAACTAACCCTTTTTCCTTATCTATATTTCCTTTCGGAAAATCATTTCCTGTGGGAGGGACAGTATAAGGCAAAATATCCTTTATCCTTCCCACTTCGTGAATATTTGCAATATCCTGTACATCCAGAACTACCAGATCTACATAGCTATCTGCATAAAGAATGTTACCTGAAATTGAGATGTCAACTACGCCCGGGATCGTAATGAATGTCTTTTTAACTGGTGCAGAAGGGTTAATATTATCGAAAACATGAATCCCTTTCAGCTCCTCAACAATGAAAATATAGTTATCCTTATAATAAATTTTGCCGGGATTTTTTAGATCCACATTTTCCGCTGGCTTAACGGAGGTACGCAAATCAGCATAAGATATATAAACCGGAGCATTTCCCTTGTATTCCCTGTAAGTAGTATCTTCGCAGGAATAAAATAATATAGATCCCAGTGCAAATATTGCAATGATTGGAATGATTTTTGTATTCATAGTGATCAGGTTTAGTCATAGATACCTAAACAAAAATCATGCTAAACTTTATAAACCTTAAACCATTTCTTTATGAAAAAACATGTATTAGTGGTTATATTTGTCATAATCACAGGATTTCAGCTATCAGCCCAGAAATTAAATGATGTCCTTTACCTGAAAAATGGTAGTATTATTTATGGAAAACTGGTTGAAATTGTTAACGATACATATAAAATGCAGACTTCAGATGGAAGTGTCTTCATTTATAAATCGGAGGAAGTTGCAAAATTTGCAAAAGAAACACCATTTTTTGATGGAAGAAAAGAAAGTGGTGTTGGGTTTTCACTCGAAGCCGGGTTGTTAATCGGCTCTCAGCAAACTGAATTCAAAAGTCCATTCAGTTTCAATTGTATGGTAAACTTTACTTCCAATACATTAAATGTTACCAGCATTGGATCGGGGGTAGAGTTTTTAGGAAGACCCTTTACACCGTTGTTCATAGAATATAAATATATTTTATATAACAAAAAGACCTCACCATTTATCTTTTTAAGAGGTGGCGCTGTAATTCCATTCGGAGGCTCCGGGGAAACACAATTTACAAACTATACGAATACCGGCGATCCAAAAGATTACAAGGGCGGTGTTTCACTAGGATTGGGAACAGGTATTTCATGGGCAAAAGAAAACTACGAAACAAATCTTAGTTTTGCATACAGGTACGCTCATACCAGCTATGTTCTGAGTGAATACAGCCGGGGAGATGTAACGTACAGTAATAATTTCAACAGGCTCGAGATAAAATTCGGTTATAAATTCTGACTCAGGAAATGGACTACCAGTTAATTCTGAAAAATCTGAAACCAAAACAGGAGTTTTTTATAGGTATCGATTCCGACGGGTGTGTCTTTGATACTATGGAGGTAAAACAGAAGGAATTCTTTATACCTGACGCGTTAAAATATTTCGATCTTTTTGCAATATCCACTATATTAAGAGAGACCTGGGAATTCGTTAACCTATATTCCATCCACAGAGGAGGAAATCGGTTTACTTCACTCATTAAAGTATTCGAACTCCTGAGTGAAAGAAAAGAAATTAAAGAATCAGGTTGTGAATTACCTGATCTTAAATCCCTTAAAATATGGGTGAATTCTGAAACAAAACTGGGCAACGCCGCTTTACGGAAGTACAATGAATTGAATCATAGTCCTGACCTTGAGAAAATTGTAAAATGGACCGAAGCTGTAAACAAAGATATCGGTAAATGGCTAAGGAAAATTCCTCCTTTCCCTAATTCAAAAGCGGCGATTGGGAAAATGTCGTTAGTAGCCGATTTGATGGTAGTCTCGCAGACTCCGCTTGAAGCTCTCAACCGTGAATGGGAAGAGCACGATCTAAAGAAATATATCAGAACAATTGCAGGTCAGGAACATGGTACCAAGACCGAACATCTTGCACTTGCGGCAAAAGGAAAATATCCTGATAATAAAATCCTGATGATCGGTGATGCGAAAGGTGACCTTGATGCTGCAAAAAACAATGGAGTCCTTTTTTACCCTATAATACCCGGTAAAGAATCTGAGACATGGGAATTGTTTCTGAATAAAGGGTTTGAAAGATTTACAAATGACACATACGCAGGACCTTACGAAGAGAAACTTATAAAGGAATTCATAAAATACTTACCTGAAACACCACCATGGAAGAAACAGGGAAATTGAGAACAGATCTTGGCAATTAGTCTATAAGGTGGTGTATGTCTGATACAAGTTAAAATTATTGTATTTTGTTGATTGAGAATAAAATCAAGTATATTTATAGACTACTTCTAATACAAGATTTTGTTTATGGACGGAATATTTGATTTTCTGAAACAACTGGTTAACCCTGAGAGTATAATTCACTACGGTGGAATTTACTTACTCCTTTTTGTTGTATTTGCAGAAACTGGTTTATTTATTGGATTCTTCCTGCCTGGAGATTCTCTGTTGTTTACTGCCGGGTTGTTATGTTCCACCGGTATTCTGAGCATACACATTATATTGCTTGTTATCCTTATCATTGCTTCTGCAGTTACCGGGAATATGGTTGGCTACGCATTCGGCAAAAAAGTTGGACCTTTATTATTCAAACGAAAATCAGGTTTTTTTTTCCGGCAGGAACAACTTGTTACTGCAAATGAGTTTTATCAGAAACATGGAAAAAAGACCATAATACTTGGCCGGTTTTTGCCTATTCTAAGAACTTTCGCTCCAATTGTTGGAGGTATAGTGAAGCTTGAATATTACAAATTTTTTATATACAGCCTTGTCGGTGCCTTTTTCTGGGTTTGTACGCTGGTACTGGCCGGGTACTTTATGGGCAGGTATATTCCGGGGATTAAAGACTATCTGGGATATATAGTCATCTTTCTGATTGTGATTACATCGATACCTATTATTTATAACTCAATTAAGAGTAAGCACGAAAAGAAAAAAAATCAGAATCCTGATAATATCTTTATATCTTAGAGAATAATCCTTATAAAACCTTTACAATTTCCATGACATCTTTGATTGCCTGAAACTATTATCATAATAGAGAATTAATCAAATTATGAATTGTAAACTTATTATGAATTATTAATTTTTATTATAGATTTGCAGCGCAATTTCATAAATTTCAAATTGAAAACTATCACCACAATATATCGGCTTATTCTAATTATCACATTATTCCTGATCTTTATAGTCAATGTCTGTTTCCTTGCTGCAAGACCAGATACACTGTTTAGAACAGACAATAATCTCACAGAGAATATAACACTCCCTGAAAACAAGGATAATTTAGAATTAAAAAACGATGATTCAACTACAACTTCAACTGGCCTTAAAGTTGAGATAGTGACAATTTCATGTCCCGTTTCATTCGATTCAGGAGATAATCATATCAGCAATTTAAATTTTCTGACAAAAATATATTCGAAAAAGAAATACTCGCTCGTATCTCATAGTAATCAATTCATTTCAAAAACACTCCACCTGAGTCCATTGATTACTAAACTTCAGATTTGATCTTTCATCTGAAATAAACATTGCATCGAAACATTCACTAAAGGATTATTGCATTTTACTGAAATAAGTTAAGGGATCGCCGCCGTGATACCTATGAGAACTAATTCAATTAAGTGAATGATTCTTGCCAGGAATCAACTTTCGTAGAATTTTAAAATCTATTTTTCAAATTCTCAGACGATACAAAAAAAATTCATTCATTTTTTTAACAACCAAAAGTGACTTTATAAATTCACTATATAACTAATTCCTTAATTATGAATAAATACATCTATTTAACTGCAACCCCGGAAGCGTTGATTGCATCCATGCTTCCCCCGGCAGAATTTGGCGCCTATCTTTCAACCGGGACAAAAAAAAGGAATAAAGGACAGGCAATATTCTTTGAAGTTGATCTGGATCAGATTGAAAAACTGATTGACATGGAAAGCCTCAATAAACGGTGTGTACCTAAACCTGACGGGAAACCTAAAAGTTCTGTCTACCTCTCAGTTTACAGAGTTTTGGAAACAATACCCCTGAAAGCCCTAAAAAGTTTATATCTGACTACAGATAATGGGTACACTCTGGAATTGAAAAAATCGCCATATGATCTTTCCAGAGAAATAAAGGGAAAACTACATCTTTTTCAGGAATTATTACCTGTATTTCCTTTAGTTGCAAGCGATTTGACTCCTTCTGCATTCTTGAAAAGGCTAACTGACGGATCGATTCCGATTGTTCTCCCAAAGTTATTTTTTGTCGATCTTAAACTTGGTGAATTGGCCACAAATCCTCTGGGAGGATCTGTTGAAAATTTGCCATATTCCAATACCGGACATCTAAGAGATTGCCTCGAAATATTAAGGGGAGAGTATGAAAAACACATGAAAACAGTTCAGCGTGTTTACTCAGGATCACTTCTGTACAGGACAATAGAAAGTGGATTCTACGTAGGCGCAGGTGAGGAGATTATTTTTTATTCTTATCCTTCTTTGTCAGAATTGGAAAACATTAATTATGAATTTTTTAGATCTATTTAGTATTAATCTTTTTAATTGAAAATATATTATGGTTAGTTTACCGGGGGCAAGCCCCTTTGAAGTTGTAGCAATCTGGAGCGTGTTGGTAATAGCATTCTTCGGACTTGCTTATGCGATGTTTCTACGCCGTCAGGTTATGGCCTGTGATAAAGGAACAGAAAAGATGCAGGATGTTTGGGATGGCATTCGTGTCGGCGCTAACGCCTACCTTAAGAGGCAGTTAAAGACTATTGTCCCTTTGATATTCGTTTTTACTGTGATCCTCTTTTTATCCGTTTATGTAGTTCCACCGACAGAGGAGTCAAAATTACGTTTTGTTGGTTATTCCGATCAGTCACTTAAACTGATAATTGGTTTTGGCCGGGCTGTAGCATTCATTATGGGTTCTATTTTTTCCCTTATGGTTGGTCAGTTTGGAATGAGAATGGCGGTTCAGGCAAACGTTCGGGTTGCTTCAGCTTCCAGAAGAAGCTTTGCTGAAGCCCTAAAAATTGCTTACCGCGCAGGTACTGTGACTGGTATGCTTACAGATGGTTTAGGATTACTCGGGGGCACACTCATTTTCATAATTTTCGGCGTTGCATCTCCAGATACCCTGCTCGGATTCGGTTTTGGTGGTACACTTTTGGCTCTTTTTATGAGAGTCGGTGGGGGTATCTATACAAAAGCAGCCGACGTGGGTGCAGACCTTGTTGGAAAAGTTGAGGCAGGACTACCTGAGGATGATGAGCGTAATGCTGCAGTTATTGCTGACCTTGTTGGAGATAACGTTGGAGACTGCGCCGGAATGGCAGCAGATATTTTTGAATCTTATGAGGTTACAATCGTATCAGCCTTAATCCTTGGTGTTGTATTATTCACACAAACCCATGAGCTCTCATGGATAATTTTCCCTCTGCTTGTCAGAGGTATCGGAGTTCTTTCTTCAATTATTGGTACCTACCTGGTAAAAGGCGGAAAAGAGGCAAATGCCAATAATGCACTTAAGGCAATTAACAAAGGTTTCTATTCCTCAGCAGCAATAAGCATTGCGGCTTTCGGAGTACTTGCATATTTCTATCTTGGTGAGTGGCGTTCATTTCTTTCAGTCGTTATTGGTATCATTTTAGCAATTGTGCTTGATGAAATCACGAAGCACTATACAGATGGTCATTACCACCCAGTTAAAGATATAGCAAAGAATGCAAAGACAGGTTCTGCAACACTGTTATTAAAAGGTATGAGTTATGGATTTGAAGTTGCAGTATGGCAGACATTAGTAATTGCGGCAACAATTTTTGCGTCAGTTATGATTTATTATGGTCAGCCGATTACTTATGTACTATATGGTGTTGCTATGACCGGTATCGGGATGCTTACACTTACGGGAAACAATGTAGCCATGGATGCTTTCGGTCCAATTGCTGATAACGCTAACGGGATTGGGGAATTGTCTCATCTGGATAAAGATGCCCGCAAGATTATGGATGCTCTTGATGCAACCGGAAATACAACCAAAGCTATTACTAAAGGTGTGGCAATCGGATCGGCAGTAATCGCTGCTGTTGCATTATTTGGATCTTTCATTACAGATGTGACTAAGGTCCAGATTCAGATGGGATTCGAAAAGACAGCACAACTGCTCGAAACAGGAATCCGGGTATCAGTACCAATGGTTTTTATCGGGTTACTTATTGGTGGAACTATTCCTTTCCTGTTCTCATCATTATCAATCAGTGCGGTTACACGTGCTGCGGCTGAGATTGTTGAAGAGGTTCGTCGTCAGTTCAGAATACCTGGAATTATTGAACGCACAGTAAAACCAGATTATCAAAAAGCTGTTGATATTTGTACTGTATCGGCTCAAAGAGAACTGGTTCCTTTGGCTTTAATCGCAGTATTATCTCCATTATTTGTCGGGGCACTTCTTGGTGTTGAAGCTTTAGGCGGGTTCCTCGCCGGGGTGATTCTGTCAGGACAATTGCTTGCAGTTTTCATGTCAAGCGCCGGAGGAGCATGGGATAACGCCAAAAAAACTATTGAAGATGGACTATATGGAGGAAAAGGATCTGAAGCACATCACGCAGCTGTTGTTGGTGACACAGTTGGTGATCCTTTGAAAGATACAGCAGGACCTGCACTTAATCCTATGATAAAAGTAATAAATCTTGTTTCACTGCTTGCTGCTCCTGTAATTATTGCCTACCAGAAGCCAGGTCAGGCATCTGTTGGCATGTTTATAACAGGTGCAATTTGCCTTGCCATTATTATAGGGGCCATTACATTCTCAAAGAAAGGCGGATTTAAAAAACAACTTTTTGAGGCTTAGAAAAAATTCACCAGATTTTTAATTACTAATCTTGATTATCAGTTGTTTATAGCTACCATAGTAAAATATGGTAGCTATTTTTTTGTTTATGGCCCTGTTTTCTTATTTGTTGCCATAACCATCTTAACCTGCAATCTGGTACCAATCTCAAGAACATCCACAAGGTCCTGAACGCTAAGTGAATTTTCAAGTCTGAGAATAACAGTTGGCCCCTGAAGCGCAGTTATCCTGGCTTTGAGAAGTGGTTCCAATTCTGTGAAAGATATCTGCCGGTTGTCAATAAAGTATCTCTTATCTTTTGTTACAGAAATTGAGATCTGTTGTTTATCAATATTCTGTGCTGACTTAGAGTTAGGTAAGAGAAGCTTAATTACATTGGGATTTGCCAATGATGAGACAATCAGAAAGAACAGAAGAAGGAAAAACATAATGTCATTCAAAGAAGATGTACTTACTTCAGGCTTGAAATGCCTTTTTCTCCTGATATTCATTTTATAATACTTTTATGATTTCATTAACCTGCCTCTGCATATTTATAGAATAACGATCTATCATCATCTGTAAATAATGATAACAGCTATAGGCAATAACCCCAACTATTAATCCTGTACCGCTGCAAATCATTTTCTGATATAATCCGCCGGCTATTATTCCAATACTGATATTGTCGGCCAGAGAAATATTATAAAAGATTTTTATAACACCCGAAATTGTACCGATAAAGCCAAGCATAGGCGCTATACCTGCAATGATTCCAAGGTAGCCTGTATTTTTTTCCATCTCAGAGATCTCAAGGTTTGCAGTGCCTTCCATATACTTTTCAACATCAGCTGTAGATTTACCGGGCTGACTTAACCCACTTTCCAGAATTCTTCCAAGCGAAGTATTATTATACCTGGTATGTATAAGAGCTTCCTCTGGTCGTTTGTTTCTGATCTCATTTATAATATTATTTACAAGTACCTCATCAATTTTTGAATTTTTACGGATATAAGAGAATCTCTCGATAAAAAAGTAGATACTAATAAAGGATAAAAGAATAATGGGAATCATTATAAACCCACCCTTCATGAGCAATTCCGCAACATTGTTTACCGGAGTTGTATCCGTAAGATTCTGCTGCGCTATTACAGGAATTAAATCGGCGTAAATCATTTCTTAAAGTTTTAATTTGGTGCTACTATATGATATTTCTTAATTCTTTTAAACTTGCGTTGACTATGTTCAACCAGTTTTCAATACGAGATTGATCGTCAGCTGTTGGCATAAAATCTTTACTGTTATAAAACTCCAGCGACTCTTCCCTGGTGGAGTTATTATAGAACGTAAAGTTCAATTCAAGACGATCCGAAATATTTTCCTTTCCATCCTGAGCTTTTACAGTTCTGTTAATATTTACTATTCTACATTCCTTAACCAGTGACAAGTCTATTATCTTTCGCTCCTCTTTTTCATTCTGTTTATTGGTATAGATTATTTTCTTTAAGTTATTATCTATACCGATTATATAATTGTTATTCCATAATTCTTTCTGGCTGATTTTAATTTTCTCCTTTTCAGCAAAGCTCATGAAATTCTTCAGAAATTTCATATTCTTCTGTTTTTTGTACAGTGAATAAAGAATAAATGGTAAAACTATAAGTGCAACTATACCTAATACTATTATTGCTGATCCTTTGTCCATCTTTGGTTATTTTTTTATTTGTTAATACATATCAAAATCAAAACTATTTTCAGCTATTTACTTGAATTAAATTAAACAGTAAGCTGATAAATAATAAGTTGTGAAAAACACGCAATGCCGTGTTTTATGATAAAACAAAGAGAAGATTACCAGAAATAATGGAAGGGAAAAACTATGTCAATATTTCTAAGACTACAATAAATGTTTCCTGAATAAGATAGATAATCTGAATTGAATCCAGATTTTCTTATCTCAAGCGATATACTGTTGTAACCAATATCGTTTGTAAAGTTCTTTAAAACGGGAACCGGCAGATTCTTAATTGAAATTATACTCTTCTCACCATAACGATTTAATAAAAACAGGTTGGGTTTTTCAAGTGAGAAATATGGACTTACACTTTCATAGCCGTTCTTCTGAAGTTTTGAAGTCAGTAACAAACCATAACTTTCTGTCGTTATGCTGAAAAAGAATAGAACAGCAGAAAAAAATAATGCAGTTGATTTGTATAGCTTACTCACAGTGCAAAAGTACAAGATTTTTCATTTAAAGATATATCCGGATAAAATTCTATATAAAAAAAACACCTCCCTGTAAAATATCATTATCAGCTAAGTCAGAGGTTTCATTAACATTACTTTTTTCGACTGGTAAAGTCTCATGGCTTCGAGAATTATTAGGTATGCTTTTTCTCTATCCATAAATTTCTCTACTATCACGTTTTTGTGCTCGAGCATTTTATAGTCTTCAAAAAATCTTTTCAGTTCCACCAGTGTATGAGGAGGAAGTTCAGATATATCATTTATGTAATTTACTGACATATCGTTTCCGGCCACCGCTATTATCTTATCATCACGCTCATCACCGTCGATCATCTCCATGGCTCCGATCACTTTTGCCTCAACAATGCACATCGGAAAAACGTCTATTGAACAGATAACCAGAATATCTAATGGATCATGATCGTCGCAGTAAGTCTGAGG
>Ga0209747_1002001_pt1 | contig 10568 bp, 9 predicted proteins | sample BarGraNGADG00311_FD_184498 | JGI IMG/M metagenome (GOLD analysis project Ga0209747, IMG submission 184498) | Arctic peat soil microbial communities from Barrow, Alaska - Barrow Graham LP Ref core NGADG0011-311 (SPAdes) (version 2) | ecosystem: Environmental > Terrestrial > Soil > Wetlands > Peat ... | reverse complement strand
GTCCTTCAAATAATAATGGAGTTGTGGGAATAAAACCCACGGTCGGTCTTCTCAGCAGGTCAGGTATTGTGCCTATATCTTTCACACAGGATACTCCCGGTCCCATGGGACGAACTGTAGAGGATGTTGCCCTGACATTAGGGGTTTTAACGGGCGTCGATTCATCAGATTCCAAAACAGTTGCTTCTCGGGGAAAATCTTATACCGATTATACAAGGTTCCTGAAGAAAGATGGACTGCAGGGCAAGAGGATTGGTTTGTTAAAAAAAGCAATGGGTTTTTCTGATAAAGTAGATACGCTTATGAATAAAGCAGTCGCAGATCTTAAAGCAAATGGTGCAGTAGTGGTTGAAATTGAGTTTCCAAAAAATTTGAATTATGAAGATCCTTCCTACCAGGTACTGCTGTATGAGTTTAAGGATGGACTAAATAAATATTTGGCTGGTCGCGGCAGTGATTCACCTGTTAAAAATCTCAAGGAGTTGATCGAGTTCAATAAATCAGACAGCATCGAGCTTAGATATTTCGATCAGAGCATTCTTGAACAGGCCGAAAAGAAAGGAGATCTTAACTCTGCGGAATATAAAAAAGCTTTGGCCACTATGACAAAAGCAACAAGAGAGGACGGGATAGACAAGGTAATGAACACTTTTAAGATCGATGCAATTATAGCACCCACCGGTTCACCTGCATGGAAAACCGATCTTGTGCTGGGTGATCATTTTGTTGGAGGCAGTTCATCACTTGCAGCAATATCAGGCTATCCTGCAATCACTGTTCCAATGGGATTTGTTGATGATTTACCAGTTGGAATTACATTTTTTGGCAAAGCATGGAATGAACCTTTATTGCTCGAAATAGCTTATAGCTACGAGCAGGGAACAAAACACAGAAAACCACCAAAATATAGAATTTCAGACTGATCTATAATACATTAAGGAATAAAGGATGACTCACAAAATTCAAAAGAGTCAGCCTTTATTTTTTTTCTTCTTCTTTGTGTTCCGCGCTCGATTTGTCGCTTTCATCATCCAAACGGGAAGCTTTTTTGAATTCTTTCATACCTTGTCCGATACCCTTCATCAATTCAGGAATTTTCCTGCCCCCAAAAAGAAGTACTATAACAAGCAAAATCAACAAAATCTCAGTAGCTCCTAAATTTCCCATCGTTTATATTTTTTTAAATTAACGGCCAAAGTTATTAATAGAATTAATTAATACCAAATGAAAAGAATAAATCACATGATAATTGTTCATTGAACCGATGGTGTAAATGATTATCCAAATCTTTTTTATTCTCCACGAAATACTGGTTTCCCGCTCAGCCATGTTTCCTTTATCCTGATCATATTGTTAACTCTTTCAAACAGAATAATATCAGCTCTATTCCCGGGAGCAAGCGTTCCTCTATCGTTCAGACTATATACCCTGGCAACATTTCGGGATGCCATGTTTATCGCATTTGTGAACGAACAACCCGTAAAACTCATTATGTTCTCAACTCCTTTTTTCAAAGAGAATGACGCTCCTGCAAGACAATTCAATTCCGGATTTAGAAGCATTCCTTCTTCCGTAAGAATTACTTCACTTTCTAAAAATGTATACTTTCCGGGAGCCATGCCGGCAAGGTAAATAACATCTGAAGTCAGAATAATATTATCCGGACCTTTTACTTTATAGAATACTTTTATCTCCTCTGGCAATAGATGTAGTCCATCGGCAATAATAGATGGGATCAACCGGTCGTTGGCAAGTTGTGGCCAGATTGGATTTTTATGCCGGTGTATGAAGTTTGCACATCCGTTTCCCAGGTGGGTGGATAACCTGGCACCATTGTCAACTGCCTGCATAATCTGACTTGCAGATGCATTTGTATGCCCAAGTGCAACGACAATTCCATCGAGGGTACATAATCTGATCAATTCCATAGCCCCTTCAATTTCAGGAGCAAGTGTTATCTGTAATATTCTCCCGCCTGCAGCATCCTGATAACTCAAAAATTCTTCCGGGGATGGTTTACGGATATGCTGAACCGGATGACAGCCCCTGAAACCTTCCTCAGGAGAAATATACGGTCCTTCAAGATGCAATCCTGGAATGGATTTCCTTAGCCCATCATCTTTTCTTATAATTTCATCAAGAATTTTTAAATTTTTTATCAGTTTTTCATGACTATTAGTTAACAGTGTGGGAAGAAAAGTAGTAATCCCCTCTTTCCATATTGCCTGTACGGCAGCAATTACATCAGCAGTAGTAAGATTGTCTCCTGAGAAATCAACACCTGCATAACCGTTTATCTGATTATCGATGAGTCCTGGAGCAACAAACAGATTTACATTTTCATCTTTTGATACCGGAATTTCATTTATGCTTCCTATAAGACCATCAACTATTTCAATTCTCACCAGTTTACCAGATTCATAATGAATTCCTTCAATATTTAAACAATCCATTTTATTTTTATTCATACTGCCCGGACTTCTATAAAAGGATTAAAGATTTGTGTGTTGGCATCCTGCATATTAACTCATTGATTTTCGAGCGATTTTGAATTTAAAGTTCATGGCAATTCTACAAAGGTATTATTTCTGATGCCGAATTGGTATCAAGATATAGATGAAAATCCTTATGCTGTTTCAATAATGTTGCCGGAACCATATTTGTCAATTTATTGATAAGCGTATTCCTGACACTCAAAGCTTTGACTTTATGGGGTACACAAGAGACAATCGTCTTACATTGCATTATCTGCCATGGAGTCATAGAGACAGCTCTCGATGGTACATCTTCCATCGATTTGAACCATCCCTCATTAACCTGCTGTAACCTGCACTGATCATCGAGATTTACAATTATATAGGCTTCGCGGTTGTCAAAATCCGCAGGAGGATCATTAAAGGCAATATGTCCGTTAACTCCGATTCCGATTAGTCCTATATCGACAGGTTTCTTTCTTATTTCGGTGGTAAGTAATCTGATTTTGTTTTCAATATCCCCTTCAACGTCAACACTATGAAACTTTTTTGATCTTATATGGCTGATGAACCGTTCATTAAGATATTTTCTGAAGCTTGCATTATGTGTGATCGGAAGACCAATATATTCATCGAGATGAAAAACTTCTACTCTCTCCCATTCCACTTTTTCTTTCAACAGAGCCTGAAAAGTTTCAAACTGAGAGCTTCCGGTAGATACTACCAGCCTGGCTTCACCATTCCGGGTTATAGCTTCATTAAGTTTTAATGCTGCAAAATGTGCGGCATTTAATCCCAGTTCTATTGCATCTTTACTTATGTCGATAACCATTAATTTAGAATTATAAAATTTAACATCATTAAAATTATAACAATTTAATGAGCTAATAAGCTGAATATCCTATTTTATAAATTACCTGTAACTTTTTTGATCAAAAATTAAAGTTCATAACCTGCAAACAATAAGCTGAAAAAGTTAATTTCAATGCATTTCAATAAATTTCAAATTATTTAACATAATTTATAATATTCCAACGTATACAAGTTATTCATCATAATGAAGTTTTTCAATCTTTTTTTTACCTTGTACCAAATTCAAAAATCCTCAATGTTCAGACCCTCTTTATTAATCAGCACCGCTATCCTACTGTGCTTTAATACGATCCTGATTGGTCAGTCGAAAGGGATCAACCGTGAAAAATATCGGATAAATACTACTGAAACAAGAAGTACAATCAGTGTAGACGGAATTCTTGATGAACAAGCATGGCTGACAGCTGATAAAGCGACTCATTTTCAGAGAGTGCTGCCAACCGATACAGGGTTTGCCATTGCGCAGACTGAGGTGAGAGTCATCTATAACAAATCTACTCTTTATGTCGGTATTGTTTGTTACGATTCGACACCCGGCAAACGTCCGGTGGAATCATTACGACGCGACTTCAACTTTCTGAAGAACGATAATTTTGTTGTATTTATCGATACATATAACGATCAGACCAATGGTTTTGCATTCGGCGTCTCAGCTGCAGGCGCACAATGGGACGGAGTACAGGCAAACGGGGGTACCGTCAATCTTGACTGGGATATAAAATGGAGGTCAGCTGTAAAAAACTATAAAGACCGCTGGGTTGCTGAATTTGCAATTCCATTCCGAAGCATACGGTATAATGGCGGAGATAAGGAATGGGGAATTAATTTCAGCAGACTCGACCTTAAGACCAATGAAAAATCAAGCTGGGCTCCGATGCCAAGACAGTTTGCGACTGCGACTCTTGCATTCACGGGTTCTTTGATATGGGATAAACCGCTGCCATCATCAGGTACCAGGTTCTCATTAATCCCTTATGTATCAGCGCAAACCACACAAAACAAAGAAGCAGGAGAAGGATTCAGGCCTAAAGCAAGTGCGGGTATTGATGCAAAGGTTATTCTCTCTACATCGATGAACCTTGACCTGACTGTAAATCCCGATTATTCCCAGGTAGAAGTTGACAGACAAGTCACAAACCTTGATCGTTTTGAACTATTCTTCCCTGAGAAGAGACAGTTTTACCTAGAAAACAGTGACCTCTTTGCAAAACTGGGGAATGATAATCTCAGGCCTTTTTTCTCGCGCCGGATCGGACTCGAGAGTTCAGTCCTGGCCGGAGCAAGATTAAGCGGTAAGATCGGAAATAACTGGCGGATCGGACTTATGGATATTCAAACTGCTCAAAATGATACTGTTGAGGCTGGAAATTTTACAGTTGCAGCTATTCAGAGACAGGTATTCAGTCATTCCAACATTACAGCATTTCTTGTCAATAAGCAGGTGATGAATCTGAACAATGATACATCATTTATTGGTAATAGCTTCAACCGTGTTGCCGGAGTGGAATATAACCTGGCGAGTGCAGATAATCACTGGCTGGGAAAAGCTTTTTACCACCAGTCGCTCTACCCCGGTGCAAAAGGTAACGCAGCTGCAGTTTCAGCGAACATAGCATACTCAACACAGTATTTAAATGCGGCGTTGAATCAGGCATGGGTTGGAGTTGATTATAATGCTGAGGTAGGATATATCAGACGAAAAGGATATTATGAGCTAAACCCAACTTTTCAGTACAAATTCTTCCCATCCCAGAGCAAGATCGCAGATCATGGACCAGCCTTTAAACTGGATATGTTTTTTGATCCTGCAATGAATATTACTGACAGAGAAACTCAGGTTCTCTACCAGATAGAATGGATGAATAAGAGTATACTTGTAGTTGATGCAAAAGAGATATTTATCAAACTTCTGAATCCCTTCGATCCGACAAATAACGGAGGATTTCCATTGGCTGCAAATGAAAAATTTAACTGGAAAGAGATGGGTGTCTCTTTTACATCTGATATCCGTAAACCATTAAACTATCTGATCAGCAGCCGGTACGGAGGCTATTTTGGAGGTACCCGATTCACAGTAAATGGAGAATTGTACTACAGGGTTCAGCCTTATGGAAGTATGGCAATTGTTTCATCTTTTAACAAAATATCTATGCCCGCCCCATATAAAAGTGCGGAGTTTTTTCTCATTGGGCCAAGGCTCGATTTTACATTCACCGATAATTTATTCTTTACTAGTCTCGTACAATACAATAATCAGATCGACAATATTAATCTGAACTTAAGGTTCCAATGGCGTTTTGCACCTGTTTCCGACTTGTTTATTGTTTATACTGAAAATGCCTTTCCAGGCGATTACAGGGTAAAAAACCAGGGACTAGTTCTGAAATTATCATATTGGTTTAATTGAATTAATAGCAGCATAATGTCAGATAGTTATCATACAGTGGATAACAAAAGCAACAAATATAAGGTCTGGTTCTTTGCAGGCGGCGAAACGCGTGATGACAAATTTAACATCTTTACCGGATCTTATATCCGGTTGATGACAAAGATACTTGGCAATGATTTCGAATTTATCAGGGGAATCTATTTCAAATACCCCATGATGAATATTATCTGGGCATTGAATAATGCTCAGAAACCGATTGCTTATAATGAAAATGAAAAAATATTCATGACGGCTTTCAGTCAGATTGTTAATGCCGGTCTTTCTCCTGATACCCAACTTATAATTACATCGTCAAGCTCTGGTAGTATTGTTGCGGCACAGACGGCCTGTTATCTGGCTCAAAAGAACAGGAACAACATCTATTTCAGGAAGCCTTTTCATCTTGTATTAGGCGCAAGTATGATATCTACAAGGTCAGATCTTTATAAGCAACTGATACAATATCAGAAAGAAGGGACTATTGGAATTATCTTACATGATGAGTTTCAGGATGAGGGGGATAGTTCCGCAGGTGTTGGTGGATTGTCGAGACTGGAAGCTTACACAAATGCTTTCGGATTGATGTTTCCTATTCTTTCGCGAAATTTCAGAGGACCTTCTTTTCTTAATACCAATCCGGTAACAGGTCATATTCATAGACGAAGATCCAAGACTGTTCAGAAAGCTATTGATTATATTAATATAATACTCATTCAACACAAACTGGCGGGTGATTATTATATGGAAAAAGCACAGGAGGTAATAAAATGGGAAATCATTTAAAACCATATTTTACCCCTAAATCCCCCAGGAGGGACTTTGAAATTCATTTCTTTTCTAAGTCCCGCTTTGCGGAAGATGGGGGGTAAAAAGATGGTAATTAGAGTGGTAGAAACGAAAGCTTTGTGGAATTTAATATTATTTTATCCTAAAATCCAGAACCGGTTCATCACCCAGATAGGCCACCAGATTATCATTTTTATGAAGTTTACCAACTCCGGGCGGAGTACCGGTGAATATGAGATCGCCTGTTTTAAGTGTAAAGAATTTAGAAACATATTCTACAATCTCATTAAAGCCAAAAATCATGTCAAAAGTATTGCTTTTCTGAACGACCTTATTATTGATCTCAAGCCTGAAATCTATATTAGCCATATCTTTTACACTGGCTACAGGAATAAAGTGGCCAAGCGGTGCGGCACCGTCGAAGCATTTTGACAATTCCCACGGCATCCCGGCTGCTTTGAGCTTTGTCTGAAGATCACGTGCTGTCATATCTATTCCCAGAGTAATTTCATCAAAATAGCGTGGGGCAAACTTCGCTGAAATTCCTTTTCCCAGTTTGCTGATCTTTATTACAACTTCAACTTCATAGTGGATATTGGCCGAAAAATCCGGCAGAAAAAATGGCTTATTATTTTTCAGTATTGAGGAATCGGGTTTCAGGAATACAACCGGTTCATACGGAACAGGCCATCCCAGTTCTATGGCATGTTTCCTGTAGTTGAGCCCGATGCAGATGATCTTCATCTTATCCCTGGGTTTTTCCGAATGATCTTAATTTTATTTCAGTAAGAACCTTTTTTGTGTACAATGGAAATTCCCCGTTCATCATCCAGGAATAATATGCCGGTTCTTCATTAAAAACAGCTTTAACAGATTTTCCCTTATGCTTGCCAAAATTGAAAACTTCAACACCATTCTCATCAAGAATTATTCTCCCGGCAAAATCAACATTATTGTTAAAAGAACTGAAATCTGCAAGCTTTTCCACATTGTTTTCCAGATCTGTATATCTGTCAAGCTGTGATTTCAGAATTTCAAAAGTGGCTGCTGTATCGGCCTTTGAACTGTGTGCATCTTCCAATTCCTTTTTGCAATAGAACAGGTAAGCAGCTGATAATGTACGTTGTTCCTTTTTATGAAAGATCACCTGAACATCAACATACCTTCTTTTTATGAAACTAAAATCGATATTCACCCTCAGAAATTCCTCCGCGAGAACTGGAATGTCAAATTTGATGGCATTGTACCCAGCCAGATCACACCCTTCAAGAAATGTGGCAAGATTCCTGGCTACCTCTTTGAAAGTTGGTGATTTAGCTACATCTTCATTATTTATCCCATGTATAGCAGTGGTCTTTGGCGGAATAGGCATTTCAGGATTTATCCTCGAAGTCATCCACTCCTCTTTCCCATTGGGACTGATTTTTAGGACAGATAGTTCTACGATCCGATCAATTGACACATTAATTCCTGTAGTCTCAAGATCGATAAAAGCAATTGGCCGTTTAAGATTCAGATTCAAAGGTCAGGCATTTATCATCATTGGCATAAGAAGCATCAGCAGATCTTCCGATTCATTTTCTGTAATTACCGGAAGGAAGAGTCCGGCTCTGGTTGGATCAGCCAGTTCGATCATAACATCCTGTGAGCCGATGTTAGACAAAATTTCGACTAGAAAAACCGACTTGAAACCAATTTCAATCTCATCTCCTTCGTACTGACACTTTATCCTTTCATATGCAGATATTGAAAAATCAATATCCTGGGCAGAAACCATAACCTGATTCCCTTTTAGCTGAAGCTTGACAAGATTACTCGCCTGATTTGAAAAAACTGATACTCTTTTGAGAGTGTTGAAAAATTCTACCCTGTCGATTGTGATCTTTCGTGGGTTATTTTTTGGAATTACAGAATTATAATTTGGATAATTGCCTTCAACCAACCTGCAGACAACCTTGTAATTGTTAAGGATAAAGAATGCATTTTTATCATCAAATTCAATGGATACAGGCCCCTCCTCTTTTGGCAAAATATTCTTTAAAAGGGATGCCGGCTTCTTCGGCAATATAAATGATGCATTATCATCTGCATGCGCGTCAGTTCTCTGGTACCTCACCAGTTTATGAGCATCAGATGCAACAAATGTAATTTTGTCAGTCGAAGCTTCAACAAAGATACCTCCCATCACCGGACGAAGTTCATCATCAGCAGTTGCAAAGAGTGTCTTACTTATTCCAGAAAGCAATATATCAGCATTAATAGCGAATACAAATTTTTTATCTTTTTTAATTGAAGGTAAGGCAGGAAAGTCAATTCCGTTCTGCCCGACTACATTAAATTTACCATTTTCGGAACTTATTACCACCGCCATAGTTTCCATATTGATGTCAAAGGTGAGCGGTTGAACTGAAAACTCTTTTAATGTGTCGAGCAATATTCTTGCCGGAAGAGCTATGGTGCCATCTCCTTCAGTATTCTCAAGTTTCATCCTTGTTATAAGGGTTGATTCAAGATCTGATGCAGTTATTTCAAGATCGTTACCTGAAAGATTGAAAAGAAAATTATCAAGAATGGGAAGCGTGTTTTTTGAGCTTATAACCCTGCTTATTGCCTGCAGATGACCAAGAAGTTCCGAGCTGGATACTACAAATTTCATATTGGTATCGTTTTAAGTTGATTTATTGATTAACAAGTTTTACTATTCAAGTCAAAATGAATGAATTAAACTATGGGTTTAGCTCAATTCTCAATTATCAATATTACAAAAAAAAACTATTCCTTCAAATAATTATTTTGTGTATCGGGAAATTAAAACATTGTACTTAAGATCGATTGAATATCAATCTATTGTGGGAAGAAATATGATCTCTTCTTAATCAGGGGATCAATATCGAAGTACCGCATTACGAAAAGCTCATCACTTTCATCTGTTTTACCCAATAATCTGTCACTGTCAATTTCATTCTTGCCGCTTCCGACAGTATGCATCCCCCATAAAGTCAGAACACTCTTTCTGCCTGAGACAGTAAGGACTTTAATCCTGTAAAGTGGTTTCTGAGCTTCAATTGATTTCTTCTCTGATTCTCCTAAGGCAAAAGCCCACGATTCAAAAGGGACCCATGCATAATATGAAATATAACGAACGACGAGTGAAGAATCCCAGCCGGTCAGATTACCTTCAGAGCCAGAAAGAAAATAATGATGATCTTTACGGATAATTGAAAAAGAGGATGAAGTGTCAGACATATTCCCGAAATTAACAGAAGCAATTTCAGAAGGCAAAAGATTGAATACTGTATATGGCTGCCAGAATAATTCGTTAAGGGTAAATCCTGACCCAATATCACCTTCATAATCCGGAATTGAGACAATGAAAGGTTTCGAGCCTCCGCTAATCTTCATAATATTTCCGTAAATGTTCGATCTTGTTTTATATACAAAAAATGTTTTCAGAAGTTTCCTCTTTTCATAGACACTCACCTTGACAGGAATAACATTTTTCCCTGCTATTTCAATTTTAAACAATTCCGGAGAAACAGGTGATTTAATTTTTATCTCTTTCAAAATCCTTAGAATAAAAAAGATGCCGCTTTTTCTTGCTTCGGATTTTCCGTTAATCATCCAGTTATCTCCCTTTTTTTCAAGCGTCAGTCTTTTACTGTTTTCTGAAAATTCTATTTTAGAGATCTCTTCCTTTGGCTCAGAAGCAAAAGAGCTGTTGTTTTTCCCGAATGGGGATCTGTTCTTCAATAAAATAAGGAGAAGAAGACCAAGTACTATGAATAAAAGAATACCCCGGATTAATATTTTATTCATTATCAATATCCTGTGTATTTTTTTCTCCTGAAATAACTATAAAGCAATCCGCCAAGAAGCACTATTATTATTGGGCCGGCGATATTGATCAGCTGCCATTTAAACCTTTCTGATTTTATCATCTGCGGATTGAGCAACCTTAGTTTAAGTTCTCTTGATCTTAGCTCCATAAGACCGTTTTTATCGACCAG
>Ga0209747_1001999_pt1 | contig 10569 bp, 9 predicted proteins | sample BarGraNGADG00311_FD_184498 | JGI IMG/M metagenome (GOLD analysis project Ga0209747, IMG submission 184498) | Arctic peat soil microbial communities from Barrow, Alaska - Barrow Graham LP Ref core NGADG0011-311 (SPAdes) (version 2) | ecosystem: Environmental > Terrestrial > Soil > Wetlands > Peat ... | reverse complement strand
TGTGGTCTCGGCTCATAACCCAGAGGTCGCAGGTTCAAATCCTGTCCCCGCTACCAACGTTAGTGCAGGTCAGAGGCCCTTTCTCCCCTGGGAGCGGGAGGGCCTCTTTCGTGCATGTGGGCAGAATGTGGGCAGACGTCGTCGGCGGACGGGGGCCGATGTCGGTGGACACCGGCGGATGTCGCGGGGAAGTTGGCGAGCTCGACGCGGAAACCGTCGCCGTCGCTTAGGTGGCGCTAAGCGGTGTTCGTAGATGGTGTCGCGAGATCGGTGGATCGCGAGTCCGTCGTATGGCCCGCATGACCGTACGGCTGCTTCGGGACGGGTTTCAGGTCGCTCGCGCGCCTCGTGCAGATGGCGGTCGACGACGTCAAGATCGACCAGTCTGTCGTGGCCCGGCTCGGGACTGCGGCCGGGGACGCGCTGCTCGACAGCGTCGTGAACCTCGCGCACTCGATCGGCGCCCACGTCATCGCGGAAGGTGTCGAGATCGATGCGCAGCTGGCTGGGTTGCGGGCGACGGCGTGCGACTCCGCGGCAGGGTATCTGCTCGCCAGGCCCGGCCCGGCGCAGGACGTCCCCTGGCGCTGCACGCTCGGGGAGCACACCCCCTGAGCTGGCGGGTGGGACCATGTCGCCGTGAGCAAACGACGTGAGTTCCAGGACGCGCTACGGCCGCTCGACGCGTCGGGGATCCGGGATTTCCTGACCGCTCACTCGGGCCTGCCCGGCCCGCGCGGAAATTTGGAGCTGCTCGCCGCCTTCGGCGACGTGGCGCGGCCGGGGGTGATCCTCGACCTGGTCGGCTCGGACGACGAGTACCTCGCCTCGTGCGCGGCCGCCGCCCTCGGGAGACTGGTGGCCGAGGCCGACGACGAGCGCCGGGCCGAACTGCTCCGGGTGCTGCACGGCGAGGCCCGGGACGCGAGGTGGCGGGTCCGTGAAGGAGTCGCGATGGCGCTGCAACGCCTCGGCGACGCGGACGGCGCCGGCATGCGCGACGTCGTGGCCTCCTGGGCGGCTGACCCCGATCCGCTCGTCCAGCGCGCCGCCGTCGCCGGGGTCTGCGAGCCGCGACTGCTGCGGGACGGGAAGACCGCGCTCGGCGCCCTCGACGCGTGCCGGATCGCGACCGATTTGCTCGCCCGCCGGCCGACGCCCGACCGGCGCAACACGGACGTCCGCGTCCTACGCCAGGGGCTCGGGTACTGCTGGAGCGTCGCGATCGCAGGCGACCCCGAGCACGGGCTCCCCGCCTTCGCCCAGCTCGAGGCCTCGTCAGATACCGATGTCCGCTGGATCGTGCGGGAGAACCGGAAGAAGGCGCGCCTGACGCGCCTGCTCCCAGAAGCCCGCTGAGCCGAGGCCTCCGGCCGGCGACATGAGCAACGCGATCAGCACCGTGATCCCGTCTGTCGAGGGTCCCGTGTTGCAGGTCCTCGCACGCACAGACATGCCTCTGAGCGGCTCACGCATCGCCTCGTTGATTCCGAATGTGACCGTCGAGGGCGTGCGGCGCGCCCTTCACAGACTCGTCGCGTCGGGATTGGTGAACGCGGAACCAGTGGGCGTAGGCCCGTTCTGGCCGATGCTGACCAGTCACCCAGCGAGAACGCACCGGCCGAGCTCGGGCTTGGCGACGTAGTCGGTGAAGCCGATGACGTTGCCCCACGGGTCGGCGATCTCGACGGCCCACCCCGTGTAGACGAAGAATGGCGGCGCGAGCAACTCGACCCCGCCGCGGGTCAGCTCCTCAGCCGCGGACCGGGCGTCGGGTACCTCGAGCCAGAGCTTCTGGCCTGCGGTACGTGGGTCATCCACGCCCGCCACGCCCAGTCCCGGCGTCTCGTCGGCGATCTGGAAGAGCACCGTCCCCATGTCGTCGAACCGTTTGGCCACCGTCAGCCCGACCACGTCCTCGTAGAACCGCACCGCCTCGACGAGGTCGCCGACCTGCAGAAAGATGTTGTCCACGCCGAGCACCTTCATTGCCGGTCCCTTCGGTTGGGGTGGCCCGGAGGGATGAGCCACCCCAGCAGCGTTCCAGGGGCCGCCGCCCGTCAACAGGGCCGAACGTCCCCGCCGGTAACCTGCAACGTCCGCCCCCGCCAGCCAGGTCGGGGGCATGGCTCAAGGTGATCATTTCTGTGGCTGCGCCCTCTCGTCACGACTGAGTCATCTCCCTCACCAAGCGTCGCGGCTTCGTCTTCCCCTCGGGGGAGATCTACGGCGGCACGCTGTCCGCCTGGGACTACGGCCCCCTCGCGTCGAGCTGAAGGAGAACATCAAGAAGCAGTGATTGCGCACGATGCAGTTCAGAGCCTCGACGACGTCGCGGGCGTCGAGCTCGAACTCGTCCGACCCGGCACCGTCGAAGCAGTACACGCGGTACTTCGGTGCGCGGACCTCCCGGGTCTCATCGCGTGGATCAATCGGGATGGCGTCCCTGCCAGCATCGAGCAGGCCGAACCCTCGACCTACCCCTTAGCTGTCGCCAAGTGCTAGGAGACTGCTGAAGAATTCGGTCGCTGCGGTCCGCGTGGTGGCGGCGTCGGCCCTGGCCAGTTCGGGATGATTGGTGTGTGCAGGGTCGTGAGGATGGGCAGCGCGAGCTGCTGGACGTGGAGTTGTTCGCGGGGCATCTGCTGGCCGAGGGGAGCGTGTTCTCGTTCCTCGCGCAGCACCGGTCTCGGTTGTTCCCGGACGAGGCGTTCGAGGACTTGTTCCCCACGGGGCGTGGTCGCCCGTCGGTCCCGGCGTCGGTGATCGCCTCGGCGTTGGTGCTGCAGACGTTGCACAATCTGTCCGATCGTGAGGCGGTCGAGGCGTTGACGTTCGACCTGCGGTGGAAGGCCGCATGCGGGTTCGCGATCGACGCGGTCGCTTTTCATCCCTCGACGTTCACGTACTGGCGCAAGCGCCTGGCTGCCAGCAAGCGCCCGGAGCGGATCTTCGAGGCGGTCGCGCAGGTCGTGGCCGCGTGTGGGGTGCTGGCCGGTAGGCGTCGGCGGGCGCTGGACTCCACGGTCCTGGACGACGCGGTCGCCCGGCAGGACACCGTGACCCAGCTGATCGCGCAGGTCCGCCGCGTCAGCAAGGTCGTGCCCGGTGCCGGTGAGGTCGCCGCGCGGGTATGCACCCGGCTGGCGGCGTTGACCGGTGCGGGCTACGACCAGGTCGGCAAGCCCGCGATCGCGTGGGACGACACCGATGCCCGTCAGGCGCTGGTCAGCGCTCTCGTCGGTGACGCCCTGGCGTTGCTGGCCGGACTGGACACCGAGGCGATCGCGGCCACCGGCGGGTTGGCCGCCGACGCGGTGGCGTTGCTGGCGTTGGTCGCCGGGCAGGACGTGGAGCCGGCCCCGGGCTCGGACGGGACCGATGGTCGCTGGCGCATCGCCCGCCAGGTCGCCCCCGAGCGCGTCATCTCCACCGTGGACCCCCAGGCCCGGCACGCGCACAAGACCGTCGCGCGCCGTCAGGACGGGTTCAAGGCCCACGTCGTGATCGAACCCGAGACCGGCCTGAGCACCGCCGTCGCGCTGACCAAGGCCGCCGGGCCCGCCAACTCCGACTCCGCGATCGGCGTGCAGCTGCTGGCCGCGGACACCACGATCAGCACGCGCGGCGCCTCGCAGGACGACACGGTGCAGGTCCTAGGGGATTCGGCCTACGGGACCGGGGCGATGCTGGCTGCGCTGATCAGCTCCGGGCTCGAGCCGATGGTCAAGCCGTGGCCGCTCAAGCCCACGATCGAGGGTGGGCTGACGATCGAGGACTTCACCCCGGACGAGGACGCCGGCACCGTGACCTGCCCGAACGGTGTGACCCGGCCGATCAGTCGGACCCGGACCGTCACGTTCGGCGCGGCCTGCACGACCTGCCCGCTGCGCACGGCCTGCACGACCAGCGCCCGTGGCCGGAAGGTCAAGCTCCATGAGCACGACGGCCTGCAACGCGCTCACCGGCAACGCGCCGATGATCCGGCCTTCCAGGCCACCTACCGCCGATACCGGCCGATGGTCGAACGCTCCATCGCGTGGCTGACCCGCGGTGCCCGCCGAGTCCCCTACCGGGGCGTGGACAAGAACAACGCGTGGCTGCACCACCGCACCGCCGGGCTGAACCTCCGACGCCTGCTCAACCTCGGCCTGACCTGGGGAACCGGCGGCTGGGCCATCGCCTGAACCCCACCGGGAGAGCGAACGAGCACGACGGCACCCGCCACGACGGGCATAGCCGGCGTTACGGCCACCTGCCGCACCCCCGAGACGCCGACCAGCAACGCCGCCCAGCGGCCACTACGGCCCGCACCGGCCCCGCCACCGACCACTCCGCGAGCCGCAGCACCTCGTTGTTCAGCAGTCTCCTAGGCTTGCCCGGTGCAGTGGTGGGAGAGGCTGACGGAGTGGCGCGAGGCGCACCACTTCCCTATCGATGCCCTGGGCACCGCCTTCCTTGCCATCGTGGTGCCGCCGATCAGCCGCACGATGGAGGGTTCCTCCTCGGGGTGGATCACGATCTGGGCTCTCGCCATGGTCCTGCCCCTCGCCTGGCGCCGGACCCATCCGGTCGCCTCCGTCGTGGCGGTCTACACGGTCGGTCTCCTGCACGTCGTGCTCGGCCTGCCGCTGATCATGCCGGCCGACATTGCCGTGCTCGTCGCGCTGTACTCCGTGACGGTGTACGGACCGCGCTGGGCATACCGGACCGCGATCGTGTCCGCGCTTGTCGGGTCCGGGGTCTCCGGCATCAGCTTCATGGTCAGCGGTCGCACGCTGAGCGATCCCGGCTCCGCCATCTTCACGGCGGGGTTCCTCGGCACGTCCGCCCTCGCTGCCTGGGCGTTCGGCCTCGTCCGGAGGTCACGGCGCGAGACGATCAGCGCCCTGGTCGACCGCGCCCACCGGCTCGAGGTCGAGCGGGACCAGCAGGCCCTCATCGCGACAACAGCCGAGCGCAACCGGATCGCCCGGGAGATGCACGACATCGTCGCGCACTCCCTGTCGGTGATCATCGCGCAGTCCGACGGCGGCCGGTACGCCGCGCAGTCGGATCCCGAGGCGGCCGTCCGCTCCCTCGCCACGATCAGCGAGACCGGTCGAGCGGCGCTGGCGGACATGCGCCGGCTGCTCGGCGTGCTGCGCGGCGACGAGCCCCGCGGGAGCGGCACCGCGGCCGTCGGCCCGCAGCCGGCCGTCGCCGACCTCGACTCCCTGATCGAGCAGGTGCGGGGAAGCGGCCTCCGGGTGTCGCTCGTCCGGATGGGTGCGCCCCGTCCGCTGCCTCCCGGTGCCGGGCTGACGGTCTACCGGATCTGCCAGGAATCCCTCACCAACATCCTCAAGCACGCCGGTCCGGACCCGGCCGTGACCGTCATGGTCCAGTGGCTTCCCGCGGGCCTCGTGATCGAGGTGAGCGACGACGGCCGCGGCGCCTCCGCGAACGACGACGGGGCAGGCAAGGGGCTGCTCGGCATGCGCGAGCGCGCGGCCATGTTCGGCGGCACCGTGGTCGCCGGACCACGCGCAGGCGGTGGCTTCCGGGTCAGCGCCGAGATCCCGCTGCCGCCGACAGCCGCGCCTTCCCCGCAGGCTCTCCCGACACCCCACGCACCCCGCATACACCCGACACCATGGACGAGGCACGATGACTGACCCTGGAACTCCTAGCGCACAGATCCGCGTGGCTCTCGTCGACGATCAGCAGCTGGTCCGCGCAGGCTTCCGGATGGTGATCGACTCCCAGCCGGACCTCACTGTCGTGCTCGAGGCCGGGGACGGTGCGGAGGCCGTGCGCGCCCTGACCCGGCCGCCGGTACCGGCACCGTGCGGGGTCGCGGACGTCGTCCTGATGGACGTGCGGATGCCGACGATGGACGGCCTGAGCGCCACCGCGGCGATCACCGCCGCGGGGCTGCCCCTGCATGACGGCGACGGCCGCGACGCCATGGTGGTGCCCCGGGTGATCGTGCTGACGACCTTCGACCTCGACGAGTACGTCCTCGAGGCCATCCGTGCCGGTGCGAGCGGGTTCCTGCTCAAGGACGCCCCGCCGGAGGAGATGCTCGCGGCGATCCGCACCGTGCACGCCGGAGACGCCGTGATCGCACCGTCGAGCACACGCCGGCTGCTCGAGCACCTCGTGACCGCGCTGCCCGCACCACCTGACGCAGCGGCGGAGGCGACAGCAGCGGCTCTCGGCAGCCTGACCGACCGCGAGCGCGAGGTGCTCGTGCTGATGGCCAGAGGGCGGTCCAACACCGAGATCGGCCACGACCTCTTCGTCGCCGAGGCCACGGTCAAGACGCACGTCGGGCGCATCCTCGCCAAGCTCGGCGCCCGCGACCGCGTGCAGGCCGTCGTCGTGGCCTACGAGACCGGCCTCGTGCGCCCAGGGTCGTGACGCCGGGTCGGTGGTGTCCGCCCAGAGGATGACCCGGGAGCCGGGGAGGCCCGTCCGTGGCTCGATGACCCGCTCACAGGCGACACCTAGCGTCGTGGTGACATCACCACCGGCATTCAGGAGATCCTTGTGGACACCACCGTGCACCAGCCCGCCCCACCCCGACCGGACACCGGCGCGATGCCGGCCGCGCGAGCCCGGGGGCTGACCAAGGTCTACGGGCAGGGCGCGTCCGCCGTGCACGCACTGGACGGGGTCGACATCGACTTCGCCGCCGGCGCGTTCACCGTGATCATGGGACCGTCCGGCTCCGGCAAGTCCACGCTGATGCACCTGCTCGCCGGTCTCGACTCGGCGACGTCGGGTCAGGTGTTCCTCGGTCCGACCGAGACGACGTCCCTCGGGGACGGCGAGCTGACGCAGCTGCGGCGCGACCGGATCGGCTTCGTGTTCCAGTCCTTCAACCTGCTGCCCATGTTCACCGCGGACCAGAACATCACCCTCCCGCTCGAGCTCGCCGGCGTGAAGATCGACAGCTCCGTCCGGGAGTGGAAGGACACCCTCGTCTCGACCCTCGGTCTCGGCGAGCGACTGACGCACCGGCCGAGCGAGCTCTCCGGCGGCCAGCAGCAACGTGTCGCGATCGCTCGCGCCCTCATCGCCCGCCCGGAGGTCGTCTTCGCAGACGAGCCCACCGGCAACCTCGACTCGCGCTCCGGTGCCGAGGTGCTGAGCTTCCTCCGCCGGTCGGTCCGCGAGCTGGGTCGCACGATCATCATGGTCACCCACGACCCCGCCGCGGCGGCCTACGCCGACCGCGTCGTCCTCATCGCGGACGGCAGGATCGCGGGCGACATCGCGAACCCGACGCCCGAGTCGGTTCTCGCGGGGCTCGATTCGCTCCGCTCGATCGAGACCTCGTCGGCCTCCGCCGCGGCGGTGCAGCGCTGATGCTGCGCCTCACGCTCGCCCAGATGCGACGCAGCCTCGGCCGGCTCGTGTCGGCCGGGATCGCGATCGCGATCGGTACCGCCTTCGTCGCGGCGACGCTGCTGGTCGGCAACGTCATCACGCGGACCACCTATGACTCGATCGCGGCGGCCTACGCCGAGGCCGACCTCGTCGTCAGCGGCCCGGCCCTGACCTCCGACGTGGTCACGCGCGTGACATCCACGCCGGGGGTCGCCACCACCAGCCTTCGCCCGTCGTCGGGCCTGCAGCTCACGGCCGGCGGGCGCGAAGCCTACGTCGCGATCACCGAAGCGACCACGGAGCCACGCCTGGAGGCCCAGAAGCTCGTCTCGGGGTCCTTCCCGACCACCGCGGGTGAGATCGCGGTTCCGCAGAAGGTGGCCGAGCGTCTCAGGGTCGCCGTCGGCGGAACGGTCGACACGACACACTATGTCGAGGCACCGTCCGCACCGTCGGACTCGTCGACGACCGGTTCCTCGGGTGCGCGCAACTGGGTCGAGAAGCACGACACCGTGACGATCGTCGGCCTCGTCGACGACCCGGCGGGAGCGTTCTCGACGACGGGCGGTGCGGCCGTCCTCTCGGTCGACCAGGCGGAGTCCGTCGCACGGGACCAGGCCGGGGCCGCTCCGATGACCTACGACAGCCTGATCCTCACCGTGGCACCCGGGACTGCCGTCTCCACCGTCCAGCAGACCCTGGCGTCCGCGGTGCCGACCGGTATCTCCGTCAACACGAAGGATGACCAGGCCAAGGCCTCGGTCGCCAGCGCGACGGGCGACACCCAGTCCATCACCGCCGTCGTGCTCGGTTTCGCGGCGATCGCGCTCGTGGTCGCCGCTCTGGTCATCTCGAACACGTTCCAGGTGATCATCGCCCAGCGCACCCGCACGCTCGCCCTGCTCCGATGCGTCGGCGCGGACAAGGGCCAGCTGCGGCGCTCGGTCCTGATCGAAGCCCTGATCCTCGGGTTGACGTCCTCCGCGGTCGGTCTCCTGACCGGGATCGCCGTGGTCCAGGTGACGCTGCAGATCCTGCAGCGGACGAACGTCAGCGCCCACCTGCCGTCCTCCGCCGGCCTGAGCCTCGTGGCCGTCCTCGTGCCGCTCGTCATCGGCACGGTCGTCACGCTGGTGGCAAGCCTCGCCCCGGCCCGGGCTGCGACCCGGGTCGCCCCCCTCGCGGCCCTGCGACCGGCCGAGGCCCCGCGCCTGACCGGGACGGCGAGCCGCGCCCGGCTCGTCATCGCCGCGTTGCTCACGGTAGGCGGGACGGCCCTGCTGGTCCTCGCGATCGTCCTCGCACCGCGCTTCGACTCCCTCGCAGCCCTCGGTCTCGGGGTGCTCGGCGGGGCGATCTCGTTCATCGGTGTGCTGATCGGCGCGGTGCTGTGGATCCCGCAGGTGGTCGGCGGCGTTGGCCGGCTGGTCGCACGTGCGGGGACGAGCTCGAAGCTCGCGGTGGCCAACACCGTACGCAACCCTCGACGGACGGCGGCCACCAGCACGGCCCTGCTGATCGGCGTCACCCTCGTGACGATGATGAGCGCCGGGGCGGTGAGCGCTCGTGCCACCCTCGGCGGCAAGCTGGACCAGACCTATCCCGTCGACGTGTCGATCTCCTCGATCGCGACGAGCGACGGTGCCGCTCCGGCCCTGCCTCCGGGGGTGGCTTCGACAGTCGCCAAGGTGGCCGGTGTCCGGACGGTCGTGCCGGTCAGTGAGGCCAGGCTGATGGTCTCCCCCACGACTGGCGGCTCGGACTCCGGCACCGCGGACGGAGTGCTCTCGACAGTGCACGGCATCAGCGTGACGGATGCCGGCAGCGTGGTCCGCAACACCGGGTCGGTCGCTGCTCTCGACGACCGGACCCTCGTCGTGTCGCCGGACACGGCAAAGGACCTCGGCCTCCACGACGCCAGTACCGTGCGCCTCACGGCGCCCGGAACGGACGGTCAGGTGCAGGCTGGGGCGCCGTCCGCGACGTTGACCGTCGTCGTGTCGACGCTCCACGGGGAGGAGGCACTTGTCACACCGACCACGATGGCTGCCGTCACGAAGGACGCACCGACCTCCCTCCTGTGGGCACAGATCGACGACGTCAACACCGCCGCCGACACCGTCCCGTCCATCCAGGACGCCCTCACCGACCAGTCGGTCTCGCTCACCGGCGGCGCGGTGGAGCGCGCCTCGCTGCAGTCCGTCATCGACACGATGCTGATGGTGGTCGTGGGGCTGCTCGGGGTCGCCGTCGTCATCGCACTCGTTGGTGTCGCGAACACGTTGTCCCTGTCGGTGATGGAGCGCCAGCGGGAGTCCGCAACCCTCCGGGCGATCGGGCTCAAGCGCAGCCAGCTCCAGGTGATGCTCGCGATCGAAGGCATGCTCATCGCGGGAGTCGGCGCCGTGCTCGGCATCGGCCTCGGCCTCCTGTACGGCTGGGCCGGGGCGGCAACGACCCTCGGCACGATCGGTACCGTGCAGCTTGAGGTGCCGTGGCGCGACCTCGGCCTCGTGGTGGTCGTCGCGCTGGTTGCGGGGTTCCTCGCCTCGGTGGTGCCCGGCCGGGCAGCGGCACGGACGTCTCCGGTCGCGGCCCTCGCCGTCGAGTGACCTGACGATCGGGAAACCTCATGGCCGCCCACCTGACGGGTGTGCTTGTGGAACGGGGGACGGTCCCCACGCTCGACAGGCGCACCCGTCGTGCGTGGGCCGATTCCCGGACCGTAGGGACGTGCGGTTCACGGTCAGCGGGTGCGAGCAGGGCAGGGACGTCGAGGTCGTGGAGGGATCGCGACTCGGGGACATCCGCGGACCGCTGTCGCGGCTGACAGGGGTCACGGAGCTCGCCGACCCGCAGTCCGTGCTGGCCATCGGTGACCTCGTGGTGGCCGACGACCACCTCTGCGGTCAGGTCCCGTTCGACGAGGGATGCGTCCTGCGGGTCGGCCGTGCCGGTCCCGACGCTGCCTCAGTAGCCCTCCGGTCCGCCTGGCACCTCGCCGTCCTCTCCGGTCCTGACTCCGGCGCGCTGCTCGCCGTCGAGGGGCCCGTGACGGTCGGCCGCGACCTCACGTGCGACCTGGCGGTCGATGACCCGCGCATGTCGCGGAACCACGTGGTGATCCGGCCGCGTCGCACCCGTCTCCTGGTCAGGGACATCGGCTCGGTGAACGGGACGGAGCGCCGCCGC
>Ga0209747_1001994_pt1 | contig 10588 bp, 4 predicted proteins | sample BarGraNGADG00311_FD_184498 | JGI IMG/M metagenome (GOLD analysis project Ga0209747, IMG submission 184498) | Arctic peat soil microbial communities from Barrow, Alaska - Barrow Graham LP Ref core NGADG0011-311 (SPAdes) (version 2) | ecosystem: Environmental > Terrestrial > Soil > Wetlands > Peat ... | reverse complement strand
CCTGTGTTGGTTATTATGATCCCGGTTATCTGGCCGAGCCCGACGTTGGCCGTTGCCGCGGCGCCGTTGGGGCCTATGCCTCCGCCGATGAACGTAACGGTCGGCGAGGACGTGTAACCGCTGCCGCCGTTGACCACGTTGACAGTTGTCACCGCCCCATTTGCCACGGTCGCGGTCGCGGTAGCACCTGACCCGCCTCCGCCAGTGAGCTGGACATCAGGCGGCGCTGTGTAACCCGTGCCGCCGGTGTTCACAGTGAACGACGTCACTCCAGAGAACTGCGCGGTTGCCACAGTCCCCGAGCCTCCACCTCCAGCGAAGTTGACCTGTGGCGCGGAGGTATACCCGCTCCCCGGGTTGGTTATGGCTATCGATGTGACACCGGATATCTCGGCCGCTCCAGTGGCCCCCGTACCACCACCCCCGGTGATGTTGACCGCCGGTGGCGAGGTGTAGCCGCTTCCCATGTTAGTCATGGCCAGGGCCGACAGCGGGCCGTTGAAGAAGCTCGCAGTGGTGTCCTGGATCCTCGTGTAGGAATCGACAGGGTACGTCGCGTTGAATGCCGCATTGTAGGCCGCGTTCGGTATTATCGGCTTGGACTGGTAGGTCGCGTATGCCGCCGGCAGGTTGTGCATCAGCGTGTTCAGGTTGAACCCGGTCATCCCGGTCTTGACCGTCGAGGACACCCGGAACTGCATGACGGTCCGCGTGTTGGGCCCGTAGCCCGGCAGCGTTGCCGGCGCTCCGCCCTGTAGCGTCTGGTCCGGGCCGCCCGTGTAGTAGTCGATCCGCGGGTCGAACGCCGGGACCGGAGCCGGTGCGTCGTTGTACATTATGAGCTTGGTGCCGTCAGGGATCTTCGAGAAGTCGATGATGACGTCGGCCCTCTCGGCCGGTCCCAGCATCAGTGTCTTGTTGGAAACGTTCAGGACCGTGATGTCCTTGCGGTTGTAGATGTAACCGACCGGCGTGTTCGGCAGGACGGCTGCCTGCGGCAGGAAGCCCGCCTCGTTGCCGATCTGCACCATGGCCGGCCCGCTCGAGAGCGGGTCAGGCACGCCTCCGTCGCGGCCGTCCGTCGGCCAGGTAGCGGGCAGCCCGACGCCCGGCACGGCCGGAACCATGTTCACTTCGCCGGCATCGCCGTCTACGAGGGTCCCGTCAGCCTTCCACATCTGTCCGTTCGACTTCGCGAAGTACATCTGCAGGTTGAGTGTGCGGTCGTTGCTGGCGTTCAGTATCCGGAACCGGTATGCCTTCGGCCCGACCTGCACGTATGGGTAAGCTGTGCCGTTCACGAGAGGTGTATCCATGAATCCCTCGGGCACGATGGACGGGTTGGGCGTCCCTGGAATCAGCTTGGGCTCCCAGGGCGCGTGGACGGGATCGTAGTAGGGGTTCGCGACTGGTCCGTTAGTGATACCCGTGAAGGGAGGCCAGAACCATGGGCCATAGTCCCACCGCCCCATTGCGTTTGCGCCCATGGGGTCTCCGGGGTTCTGGTTCGGCATGTAAACGTGGGGGAACCAGAGGTTGCCCTTTCCGCCGTACTTGCTTGTGTCCCAGGTCGGGTCTTCGGCCGCCAGTTGCTTCGCATCGGGGACGAAGGTCTTGTCCTGGATGACCAGCGGTATCTGGTCGGCAGGGATGGATTTGCTGTTGACGAGCTGGGTCTCGGTCGAGTCCTGCAGCAGATATGGGGCTGCGACGCCCGCGTAGACGTTCAGGCGGGTGATCCCGTACGCGTGGTCGTGGTAGAACATCAGCCGCGCGCTCTGCTGGTTCGTGTAGTAGAACGTCTGGGTCCCGTCGCCGACGACCGGCTGCGGCATGTCCGGGACGTTCTGCACACTAACTCCCTGGGGATAAGGCGTGCTCTCGCCGGCCGGAGTGATCCACTGGTGCATCGTGCCGTCGCTTATCCACGGGGTGTTGCCGCCGTGGAGGTGGATGACCGAGCGGTTCTGCGTGTAGCTGTTCATCCCGTCAGGGCCCATTCCGGCGCCCATGACTGTCGTGTCAACGGGGATGAACAGGTTGCCGCCCGCGCCGGTCGCCAGGTGGTTCGTGAACTTGACCCTCACCGGGCGGTCCTTCTGGGCTATGATCGTCGGTCCCAGGTAGCTGAACTTCGTAACTGATGGATTGGTACTGTTCGTCTGCCGGTAGCCTCGCAATGTCGTGGCCGGCAGGTCCTTGTGCAGCTTCTCGGTGTACTGCCCGAGCTCGATCTCGTAGTAGTCGGCACCGGTGAAGGTCGTCTTGTCGGGAACAGCCACCGGGATGTACTGCCCGAGGTCGTTGGCGTTGGCGGCTCCAAGCCCGGGGAGCGAGTCCACGAACTTGCGGACGCCGGTTCCCGCCACGACGCCGACCGAGTCGTACGGGAGGCCTACGGCCGTGTGGCCACCGGTCCACGCGCCGTTGTAGTTGAAGTACATCGGGCGCTCGGCAATGATCCTCTCTCCGTTGGTGCACTCGACCTTGATGCTGAAATCGTGCGCGGCGTCGTTACCCGTGCCCGTGACCTCCCTGCAGGAGATGGTCCCGCGGGCATGCGGCGGGACGACCGTGTTCTCGGTCAGTGTTGTTGAATCGCCCTTCATGTAGGTTATGGTCACGTTGGCAGCGGCCGCGCCCGGGTTCAGCATGCACAGGTACGGGTCGAAGTTCGGCCTGCTGGTGCCCTCGGCGAAGTACCACTCGTCGGCCGAAGCAACCGTTCCGACCGCGTCGGAGCCTCCTGTCCACTGGCCGTTGTAGTTGAAGTACATCGGCCGCTCGGCCAGGATCCCCAGCCCGTTGGTGCAGTCCACCCGCGTGCTGAAATCGTGCGCCACGTCGGCCGAGCCGATCACGTCGGACGGCTTCACCGTAGCCCTCGAGGTCGGCGGTACGTTCAAGGCCTGGGTCTGGGTCGTGCCGTCAGCCATGAAGTAGGTCAGCTTCACTTTCGCCGTCGCGTTGTTCGGGTTCTGGATCGTGAAGTAGGGGATGAAGTTGGGCCGGACCGTTCCTTCTGCGAAGTAGAACGTGCCGGACGTGGAAGTCGCGCCGACAGCGTCGTGGCCGCCGGTCCACTGGCCGTTGTAGTTGAAGTACATCGGCCGCTCGGCCATGATCTTCTGGCCGTTCGTGCACACTATCTTGGTGCTGAAGTCGTGGGCCGCGTCATCGGCAACGCCTAGCGCGTCCGCCGGGTGCAGCGTTCCGCGGGCGTTAGGCGGGACGGTCAGGCTCTGCGTCGCCGTGCTTCCGTCGCCCTTCATATAGGTCGCCGTCACGTTGGCTGTCGTGGTCCCGGGGTTCTGGACCGTCATGTAAGGATCGAAGTTGGGGCGGGTGGTCCCTTCCGCGAAATAAAGCGTCGATGACGTCTGGGTGGCGCCGACAGCGTCGTGGCCGCCCGTCCAGACGCCTTTGTAGTTGAAATACATCGGCCTCTCGGCGACAACCTGCACTCCGTTCAGGCACTCGACCTTTGTGCTGAAGTCATGTGCCGCGTCGTCCGCGCTTCCGATGGTCGAGACCGGGTTGATCGTCGTCCTGGTGTTCGGAGGGATCCCGACCGTCAGGGTCGCGCTCGTGCCGTCGCCCTTCTCGTAAGTCAGCCTGACGTTCGCCGTGCTGCTTGCGCTCGGGTTCTGGAGCGTGAAGTAAGTCTGGAAGTTTGGCCGTGTGGTCCCTTCCGCGAAGTAGAAGGTCGGAAACGGAAACGCCGCCTTGGCCGTCGGCAGCGGGCTGTTGGCGTAGTTCGGGTACGGGCCGAAGTAGTCAGGCACTCCACCCGGAGTCGGGGTCAGGCCTGCTTTGGCGCCCGTGCCCGCCTTGAGGCCCTGGGCTTTCGCCTTGGCCGCGGCGGCTCGCCTGTCCGCGTCGGTCACATACTTCGTCTGCCCCTGGGCCTGAGCCTGGTTCTGCGCCGCTGCCTTGGCAGGGCTGGCCGCAGCGGGGTTCGGGGGGTTGGCGGGTTTCGGGTTGGCATATGCAGGGGCGGCGGCGAAAAGGAACGCCACTACCAGCGCGATGCATACGACGATTGAGGTTCTCCGCTTCTTCATGTCAGGACCTCCACAAACTCGTGACACGCTTCAAGACACAATCTTGTACGACTTTCCTGCGCTCGTCTTTGACCAATGTCAAAGCCTGGGCCTGAACAGTCTCAGGTCGCTTGATCTGCTCAGCGCGTCAGCGTACCGGCTAAGGCTGCTGCTCGCTGAAGTTCGTGTCGAAAAGATCCGTGGCGACGACTGGTGACCGAGCGGTTCTGCTGATCGCCCTTCCTTTCTTCACATTCAAACGGCCTTCTTGATTCGCTTTTTCGAGGGGGTCCCGCTCAACCCTGCCATTCTTTTTCAGAAGATTTCATCCGTCCGGACAGGGGGGCTTTCACGTATTACCTGAAGAAGAAGCTGGATACCAGCGTTAAACGGGAGATGTCGCTACAATAGACTGACATGCTGGCAAGACATTCCAACGAGGCGGGGAGGTGAACCGGGCGTGAAGATCGGGCTTCCGAGAGCGTTGCTCTTTCACCAGTACGGGGACTGCTGGGTCTCTTTCCTGGACGCGCTCGGGCTGGAGCCCGTCGTCACCGATGCGACCACGGGTGACACCGTGGTGACCGGCACTGTCTACGCGGACAACGAGTCGTGCCTCCCGGTCAAGGTCTTCGCGGGCCACCTTCTCGACCTCAAGGAGACCGCGGACGTAATACTCGTGCCGCGGGTCATCAGCCAGCGCCCCGGGATGAAGGCCTGCCCGAAGTACCTCGGGCTCCCGGACATGGCCCGGGCCCTGGACCCCGACCTTCCGCCGGTCGTCGCTCCCATAATGGACCTCTCCGACAGGCGGGCCCGCTGGGTCGCCGACTGGCACCAGCTGGCGCTCGACCTCGGGAAGAGCCGGCACGCCGCGGGTTGCGCGGTCGACACGCTGCTCGGGAGGCTGCGCGAGAGCGAGGAGCGCCGCGCTCCCGCCGCCAGGGGAAGCATGCCCATCGGCGTAGCGGGCCACCTCTACAACGTCCACGATCAGGGAGCCTCACTTGGCCTCCTCGAGCGGCTGGGGGCGATGGGCGCGGAGGTCTTTACGGTGGAGCAGGTGCCTGGACGGCAGGTCCGCCACCAGCTCAAGACGCTTCCAAGGAAGATAAAGTGGGACTTCGAGAGCAGGATAGTCGGAGCCGTCATGCACTGGAGCCGCACCCGCTCGGTGGAGGGCGTCATCTACGTCTCGTCGTTCGCCTGCGGGCCGGGGTCCATGATCGGCCCGCTGCTCGAGGACCAGCTGTCCCGCGAGAGGTCCGTTCCCCTGATGACCATCATCCTCGATGAACACTCCTCCGAGGGAGGGCTCGTCACAAGGCTCGAGGCTTTCACGGACATGCTGCGGCGCGCCCCGGCATCACGCGGCCGCGCGGCCAGGCGGGAGGTCGATGGCGCATGAGGATGTCGGTCCCGCGCGTCGGGAGCCTCCACTACATGGTGCAGGATTTCTGCCGGAGGGCCGGCATCGGTTTTGTCGAGCCTCCGGCCTATAGGCAGGACACGATCGAAAGAGGCGTCGCAGCGTCGCCGGAGCACTTCTGTTTTCCTATGAAGGTGCTGATCGGCAGCGCCATGGAGTCGCTCGAGGCAGGGGCCGACACGCTCGTAACCGTCGCGGGGTACGGGGCGTGCAGGTTCAACTACTTCGCCGAGCTCGAGCGGCGCATCCTGGAGCGCGAAGGCTACGAGTTCCAGATGATCGCCTTCGATTCGCCGAGGGACTCCGTGCCGGATTTCTACCGCAACCTGCGGGCTGTCACCCGGGGGACCAGCTTTCACCTCCCGCGCGTGGTGAAGGAGCTTTCGCTGGTGCTCGACAAAGGTCACGTGTTCGACGAGATCACCAAGAAAGAGATAGCCATTCGCGCGCTGGAGGCTGAAGACGGCGCTGTGGACCGGGCGGTCCGTGACAGCCGTGCGTTGCTCGCGGACGCTTTCAGCAAGGAAGAGATCGCCGGGGCGCGGGCCGCAATTGCCTCCAGGTTCGAAGAGGTGCCCCTCGAGCTCGACAGGCCGCACGTGTCGATCGGTGTCACCGGCGAGATAATGATGGCGATCGAGCCGTACTTCAACCTCGACATCGAGCGGTGGCTCGCGCGAAAGGGCGCGGTGGTGGAACGGTCGATCTACATGTCCGACCTGATGACGCCGTTCGGGCGCAACCCCGTGCAGGGCTGGACCGACGAGGAGATGGAGAGGACTGCGGACCCCTACCTGTGCCACGAGGTCGGCGGGCACGGCCAGATAAACGTCGCGGCGGCGGTCGATTACGCGCGGCGAGGCTTCGACGCGATCGTCCATTTCTTCCCGTTCACGTGCCTGCCCGAGGTGATCGCCAAGACCATCTTCGTCAGGCTCTCGAGCGAGCTCAAGATCCCTGTCCTCTCTTTATCCATCGACGAGCAGACCGGACGCGCGGGGATGCAGACGCGGCTCGAGGCGCTCCTCGACCTGGCCTGGACCACCAAACGCAAAAAGGGGTCAGACCACTTTTTGCATTCTGCCGCAAGATAGGTGTCAAACCTGTCTCTCGCGCGTCAAACAATTGTCGCCGTACGACGATAATGCAAAAAGGGGTCTGACCCCTTTTTGCGTTTTGAGCTGGAGCAGTTCGTTTGGATATTGAAGCAGCGCCCGGAGACGTCCTGTATATCTCCAGGGACATATACATAGATGGAAGGCTCGGCTTCTCGCGAGGCGAGCGGGTCGCGGTCGAGGCCGTCGTCCCGAACGCGGAGAGGCCGCAGTACAAATACGTGGTCCTCTCGGCCAGGCTCAACCAGCGCTTTCAGCTGAGCGACGCGGACGTGCAGGCGCCGGCGGCTCCACTCCCTGAATCCGGCAGGCGCGCGTCATCGAGAGCCCTCATGGTCGCGGGCGGCCTGGCCATCCTGGCCATCGTAGCGACCATCACGGCCATCGCCCTGTTCGGTGGAGGAAAGGGAAGCAGCACAAGTGTGACCGTCAGCGGCCGGCTCGTGTGCCTGGATCCCGGGCATGGCGGAAGCGACACGGGCGCGCTGGAGAACGGGGTCGCCGAGAAGGACGTCAACCTGGACATCGCCCTGCGCGCCAGGCCGCTCCTCGAGGCGAAGGGCTACCGCGTGATCTTGACCCGCGAGTCGGACACCGCAGTCTCTCTCGCCAGGCGCTGCGCCATCGCCAACACCTCGGGCGCGTCGGTCCTCGTAAGCATCCACAACAACGCGCGCCCGCCGGACGTCCAGGGGACCACGACCTATTACTTCAGAGGCTCTGAAAAAGGCAGGGCGCTTGCGGTGGACGTCCAGCGCGAGGTCGTCGCAAGGATCCAGAGGCCTGACCGCGGGGTGAGGGCCTCGAGGTTGTACGTTGTGCGGAACGCCGCGATGCCCGCCGCGTTGCTCGAGGGGGTCTTTCTCACCGACCGCGCCGAGGCCGCGCTCATCAAAGACGCCGGGTTCCGCCAGCGCATGGCGGAAGGCCTCGCCGCGGGGATAGACGGATACCTCACAGGCCACTGACCAGGCGACCGCGCGCGGCTCCCTCTACCTCACGTAGCTGATGACGCCGGCGATCCTCTCGGGCGTCGGGGGATCCTCCGCCTTGTACCCCAGCGCGACCGAGCAGACGTGGCTGTATCCGTCCGGGATGAGCAGCTCGCCCCTCAGCTCGTTTCCCTCGTCGGTAGCGAACAGGAACGCCGAGGAGGCTATGACGCACGACCCGATGCCCAGCGACTCCGCCGCGATGGTGATGTTCTCGGCGGCCGCGCCGCAGTCGAGGTGCACCAGCTGGGCCTCGTCGTCAGCGGAGATCATCACGACCGTGGGCGCGCGGTGGAACGTGTGGTAAGAGGGGTCGCTCGCCCGCTCCACGATGAAATCCGAGCCGTACTTCAGCGCGTTCTTCTTGGTTATAGCCACCATCCTCTCGAGGAGGTCGGCGTTCTGGATCACGGTGAAGTGCCACATCTGCTGGTTCCTGGCGTTGGGCGCCAGCAGCGCCGCCGTGAGGATCTCGTCCAGCTCCGTGTCGGGGATCTGCTCGGGCTTGAAGCGCCTGATACTCCTGCGCCCGGCGATCGCGTGCAAGGTCTCGTTCATACGTGGTCACCATCCTCGTCCGTTCCGGCTGCTCGGCGGGCTCGGTCTCGGCGACCGGACTCGGCGCGGCCAACTGCGGCCTCCTTGCCTCCTGCTTGCGGATTCACGGCTGAATTCCGCGCAAGCATAACAATTCCTGCCGCGGGGGCTCGGGGCGCGCTTGAAGGAATCCGGCGCCGGGTAGGAAAGGACATCCCTGTCACGAAAACAGGAAGCTAAGCAAGGTCTTGAGTTTCCGCGGCAAGGACTACTGGCATGGCTGATGGTGCGTCACCGTTGGGATGGAGGAAAGGCCTGTGCGGCGTGTGCCCGGCAGGCTGCTGGGTCGAAGTCGGGCTCAGCGACGGCCGCCTGGTCGACATCAGGGCGGACTCGAGCCACACGCTTGGCACGATATGCAGGCGTGGACAGCACGCGCCCGAGATCGTCTATTCGGAGCACAGGCTGCGGCACCCGCTCAAGCGGGTCGGACCGAAGGGCTCGTTTGATTTCGAGCCCGTGAGCTGGGACGAGGCCTACGGGGCGATCGTCGACAACCTCCAGGAGATCAAGTCGCAGTCCGGCCCTGAGGCGGTCGCGATCTACACTGGCCGCGGCGCGCAGGAGCAGTCCCTGTGCGACATGTTCCAGCCTCAAGGCGTGGCGGTCTCTTCGGCTTCTAACGTGCTGTTCCCCTTCGGCTCGCCCAACACGATGGGCGTCGGGGCGCTCTGCTACGTGTCGCTCCACATGATCGCGCCTCACGTCACCATGGGCCGCATGCAGATGGATATGTTCGCCGACATCGACAACGCGGAGATGGTCCTCGTCTGGGGGACAAACCCGTCCACCGACTCGCCGCCCGTAGACATGGAGCGCCTCGAGGCGGCGGCGGCCCGCGGCGCCGACATCGTCGTCATCGACCCGCGCCGGACCGACACGATCGATCGCTGCCGCGCCGAATGGGTCCCCATCAGGCCCGGCACGGACGGCGCGCTCGCCCTGGGCATGCTCGAGGTCATCATCTCCGAGGAGCTGTATGACGACGACTTCGCGGAGAACTGGTGCGAGGGGTTCGAGGAGCTCTCGACTTACGTCCAGCACTTCCACCCAGAAGCCGTCGAGCGCATCACGCGCGTCCCGGCGGAGACCGTGCGCGGGCTTGCGCGGCGCATTGCCGGCACCAACGGAGTGTCGCTCCTGATGTACACGGGGCTCGAATACTCGAATAGCGGAGTCCAGTCGGCGCGGGCTGTGCTGACACTGATGGCACTGGCGGGCCAGCTCGACGTGCCCGGAGGGATCGGGCTGTCGATGCTCGGCGACCACTTCCCGATCAACCGGTCGTGCAACCAGCCGAACCCCGACCTCGACCTCGCGGTCGCGCGCCGCGACTTCCCCGTCTACAGCGACTACCGCGGGGAGAGCCACGCCGTCGGCCTCGTGAACTCCGTGCTCAACGCGGAGCCTTACGCCATACGCGCCCTGCTCATCCACGGCTCGTCGCTCCTGACCTCCTGGCCGCAGACGCCCCTCTGGCGCGAGACCCTGGCCCGGCTCGACTTCGTGGCCTGCATCGACCGCCAGCTCACGGCGGACGCCGCCTACGCCGACATCGTCCTTCCGGCGACCACGATGTTCGAGAACCTCTCGTACATGGTGTACGGGCCGGTGTTCAGGCTCAGGGAGAAGCTCATCGAGCCCGAGGGGGAAGCCCGCAACGACTACCTGATCATGTCCGAGCTCGCGAGCCGGCTGGGCTACGGCCACCTCTTCCCTCAGACCGAGGAGGAGATGGTGCGCTTAGCGCTCGAGGCCTCGCCTTACTCGCTCGAGGACGTCCGGGCGGCCGGCGGGTGGGTCCGCATCACCACGCCGATGATGGAGTACAAGAAGTGGCAGAAGGGCCACTTGAGAGCCGACGGGCAGCCCGGCTTCGAGACCCCGAGCGGCAAGTTCGAGATCCGGTCGACAATCCTCGACGACTACGGCTACGACGCGCTGCCGAGGTATGTCGAGCCCACCGAGGGCCCGCTTGGAGACCCCGAGGCGGCAAAGGACTATCCGCTGGTGTTCAACTCCGGGGCCCGCCCGATGATCGACTTCCGCAGCCAGCACCACGGCGTGGAGGGGCTCGTGAAGGACTTCCCCGAGCCGACCGTCGACATCAACACGGACGACGCCCGGGCGCGTGGCATCGATGATGGCGACCTCGTCGAGGTGCGCACGGCGCGGGGCGGCATGACGTTCAGGGCGCGTGTTACGCCGGACATCATGCGCGGGGCGGTCGAGTGCGTGATGGGCGGTGGCACCCCTGTCGGTCCGAAAGCCTGGCGCGAGTGGAACGTGAACGAGCTGACCGACCTCGGTAACCTCGACCCCATATCCGGTTTTCCTGTCTACAAGGCGCTGTTGTGTGACGTCGTCCGCCTCGAGGAGGGGGCGAGGACCGGCGGGCCCACGAACGCAGTG
>Ga0209747_1001990_pt1 | contig 10616 bp, 5 predicted proteins | sample BarGraNGADG00311_FD_184498 | JGI IMG/M metagenome (GOLD analysis project Ga0209747, IMG submission 184498) | Arctic peat soil microbial communities from Barrow, Alaska - Barrow Graham LP Ref core NGADG0011-311 (SPAdes) (version 2) | ecosystem: Environmental > Terrestrial > Soil > Wetlands > Peat ... | reverse complement strand
CAACTGGTGCGAGACCAGCGTCTGACTCAAACCCGTTTGGCCGCAGATGCCGGCGACATTGTCCTCACCGTCGCGGAGTGCAAGCAGGATGGCCAGCCGGGACTCGTTTGCCAGCAGCTTGTAGAACGATGTCAGTGCGTTCAGTTTCGTGTCGGTTTTCATGATGATTGTATCATATGACAATATCATCATGTGTCAAGCGAACGCGAAGACTTGGCATGTGCCGCTGGTGGAGTGAAGCATTATTGTCTAAGTATTACAGACAAAGTCTGAGTACGACTGCCAATGTTTGAGCACGACTCTCAACGTATGAGCATGGCTTCGTGACGAACGCCCGAACCAACGTCGCCATCTCTGCAGCAGAGCCAGTCTGCAACACGGTGCTGCCCGACTCAGATGACACTCCCGGAACACCGTGCGGGTTTCTCCTATCAGAAAGGCACCAAGTACCGACCTCACCAAGTCCGTTCGAACGAGAAACCGACCACGTCGGCAACAGAGCAGTACGTGTGACGCCCGGAATTCACCCGCAGACTTCGGCGTTCAGCCATTCCCTATGCGACAGGTCAGGAACCGTATATACGACCGTCTTCCTCCTTCTTCAGTTCCGCCTCGCTCCTTTCTTGATAGAAGTCCATGTATCTCTGAGCCATAGCTACTACGCGAGGCTCAGAGGAATCCAAACCGTCTTTGAACCCCATTCTGAGCTCCAAGGAGTGCTGTGATGCCTCGCCAGTCCAACCGTCTATCAGCTTCATGCTTGCAGACTCGATGCTCGCGTCGTCACAACCAGCTTTGACCGCTATCTCTGCGAAGTCCCGCCACACAGGTCCCACAACGTCGGACAGCACGTGCAACCGATACGCTGCCGCGTTTGGGTTGCCAAGCAAGCACTCGAACAAGCGAGAATCGGTACCCACAAGCTGCCCCGCCAGCAGCTTCGAGGAGCTGGTATTCTGAAGAGCATGGATGACATCTTCTTTCTGATCTTCAGACAGCTCAGGGATGAGCGTCTTTGCGATTTCGACAAGACTCTCCTCGTTCCGTTCCGTGTCTTCCGCCACTCTTGCCATGAGCCATCTGACTATGACATCCGGATGCCTCTTCAGCGCTGTGCCGACACACGAGTCGTCTGGACCGTTGGCCAACGGATAGCTGATCAGCGCTGCCTCCCAGAGATCGACGCAGGCTGGAGGGATCATCCCATCGCAAGCCTGCTCCAGCGCAGCTGCGGCCATCATCGCGACTCCGTCCGACGGATGATCGAGGAGCGCCAGGATCGTCTCTTCGTCGACTTCTCGCCTCGTTACGATGCCGTAAACCCACCACGCCATGTCCTTCAGCACTGGGTAGGCCTTGTCCCAGAGAATGTCCTTGGCAAAAGGCCTCTTGACGATTACCTGGGCGGCGGCACTTCGATGAGAAGGATGCTCGAGCGCTTCCATGAGCAACCCCTCGGCCTCAGTCGGGTTTGCAGCATAGTAGTGAGCTAGCAAGGGGTAAGACAGATTGGCGTTGTCCCATCCTCTCACAGAGAGACGCGCCCATTCGCCTGGACTGGAGACATGATCGGCCAAGTATGACACAATGTCCCCGGTGTAGTCCGGCCATGCTGAGCCCGTGTCATGTGCCTCCTTGCTGCAGCGAGACAATCTCCCGATTGCGTCGGTCGGGTCGAGCCTCAAGTAGCTGGCCGCCAAGAGCAGGGCAGCTTCTCTCTGTTGCCCAGCGACCCGCTGCCACGTCTGCAGGTCACCTTCACGCAGTGGGAAGATCGTTTCATAGTCGACGTCCTTCTCGTACGTGATCCTCCGCCCCAGCACACGAGCATACTCTTCAAGCCGTGTCTGAATTCCCGGACGACCTGTCGCAGCCTCGTTGATATAGTCCAAGATGATAGAAGACCCTTCACGCAACAGCGAATGCTGGTCCACGTCGATCTTCTCGCCCGGCATCGGCATCTCATATACCCACTCGTGCAAAAGGCCGACGAGTTCTTTCAGTCCATCTGTGCTTTGGACCATGAAGCACTCCCTTGCACCGGGGAGCAAGTCGATCAAGTGTCGTAGGTCCTTCGCACCAAGGTGTCCTCGGACAAGTGTGCACCTCCGTCCGGAACCAGGGTCTGAGCGTAGGCATTCGATACGCGGAGAGAATATGGCCGCAAGAGTCTGTGCGGTGACTTTGTCCTGCGACAGTCGCCCGCGCCAGACCGAGAGCACGTCAAGTAGCACGTCTCTGTTTCCTATCGGAACCGTGTTGTCGTAGTCGATACCCTTGCCCCAGTCTTGGACTATCCTCATCGGGTGCTCGGGATTGGAGTGCAGGGCGTGGTCGTCGCCTACGGCCGCATCCAGTATGAGAGGCAATATGTCTTCCGGACAGATGTCCAGCAGATCGCGAGCCGCCCGCAGAGCCTTGTCGGGGTGCTCGTCTATGACTCTTCTCGCCTCCCTCTTCCCCAAGCGTGCGTAGCCGCCAAAGAGATCTGGAGATCGGGTCTCCTCAATCAGATGATATAGTTTCTCTCTGTCGACCTTTCCACCTATCAACGCCACACTGAGAATGACGCCTACCGCATCTGACAGACTTGGATATTTGGACAGATATGCAGAAGGGTCTACGTTGGTACGCTCACGAAAGAAATGTTGCTTCACCAGATAAGAACGAAGTGGCGGGGGTCGCACACTTATGCGGTCCTGCCCAACGTCCGCAATGACTCCTCCAAATGCCAAATCAAGAGCCCGATCCTGAGCTCGGAGCGGGGTGGTGTCGAGTATCTCAGCAGCAGCGCTCAGGCTTATGCCGCTATCTCCACCCAGTGCGGCTACTGCCAGCAAGTTCATCGCGTCATCGCCCACTTCATCCTTGAGTAGAGTGACAAGGTACTTCCCAAGAGCCTCCCCAACATAGACATCTCGGATGCTGCCCTTTCGTACAAGTTGGCTCAGCGTTGCGGCCAGACCGGGTTTTCCCTCCGCCTGGGTGACCATTTGTGAAAGGAGGAGATCAGGGCCCAGTACTCCACAGTCCTTGATGATCTGGACCATTGTGTCTCTGTCCAACAGCTTGAGCTCAAATACAGCATCATCGTCGAGGGAAAGCTCCTCTCGAACGGCATCTCTGCGAGAGAGCCAGGAGGTAGCCACGACCCTGTACTCCGCCCCCGTGTCTCGCCTTATCTGCCGCAGACCCTGCAACAGTCCAGGTCGCCGATGCGCGTCGTCAACAATGAGAAGACGTGGTTTCTTGTCACGAACTTCCGCCACGATCTGATTCCTGTCCTCCGATACCACGAACCACCCGTCGTTGTCAATTGCGTAGGCATGCACTGCAAAGGTCTTGCCCGAACCCGGTTGGCCCACGATGACGATATCGCCTACAACCTTATTGAGCCAATCAGTCAGGTCATCTCGACCCCTTACGAGCGTGTTCAGCATTGGTCTGTTGGTGACTGGTGTCTTGGAAAGAGCTTGTTGGTTGCTTTCTATGTTCAGCAGCTCCTTGAGCCATCTCTTGCTATGATAGAGCTTGTCTGCGAAATCGCTCTGGTCATGTATCTGCAGGATACTGAATCCTGCTTTCTCAGCGACTTCGTCCAGGTTGTTCCTCCGCTTGCTTGTCAAGGCACGTGAAGTCGCCACAACAACAGAGCGGCCCTTGTGCCCCGTCTCGACGTATTTCTGAAGGTTCCTCCTCAGATTACCGGAAACGTCGTCACTGGTAGTGCAGACAAGCGGTCCGCTTCTGCCAGCCAGATCAAAGAAGTAACCATCTCTCCCGTCGTCGCAGCCTCCCTTGACGGGAACGAGGCCTTTGTATATGGGCTGCAGTAGGTCAACGGCGCATTCTTCAAAACAATCTCCATCAATGTAACCAGACAACCCTTCTACGATCTTCCTGTGGAGCTCGTCGCTCATGCTCTCCCTCCTTCTCTACATGTCAGACGGAAACGCGAATCAGGCAGTCCGCATGAACTCGCTCCGCCACGTCGAACACCCGCGGCGAAGCCTCGCACAAGGCCCCGACGACGCCAGACAGCGCGACTCGTGGACTGTTGCTGGCTGGCTTCCTTCCCTACCGTAGCCTCTCCGCAGTCTTCGTCGCAGTATCGTATTCCCAGAACTCGACGTCGCAGGGGATGAGGTGCTCGTATGTCCGAAGGTAGTAGACTGCCAGCGTCTCCCGGTGCTTCTCGCTGAAGTCCTTGAGGACAAAGAACACCTTCCGGTAGCCTCTCGGAACGTAGGAGAGATCTATCTGAATCGGAAGGCCAAGATACTTGGCAATTTCTGTTATGCATTCCTTCACCTTGTTCAAGGCGAGAAGGGATACGAGCCAATGATCGTCCACGTGATCTTTCACGCCAAGCGTCTTGCCCAACTTCTGCACAATGCCAAGTGGTTTGTAGTCCGATAACCTCCGTAGTCCACGAACGCCTCCTTCGTTGGCGATATCCTCTTTGAAAGGCGAAACTCTGCGCCTCCTGCTAGTATGCACTGAACGAATCGGCTGGCACGTCACTTGACGCAGCATTGCCGTTGATCACTCGACTTAGCGTAATGCTCCACGCCGAGTAGTATTGCGCACCTGACTCCGATCTGGTCGCATACTGGAATGTGTCGTCGAACTCAGAACAGCTAAGGTCGTTGATGAAGGTCTTGTGTGCAGCCTCATACCCACGTCCCGTCGCAAACAGTGTGCGGTACACTCCATCCGGGATGCCCGATACTTTCGTCGTCGAATTGGAGCGGAGATATACCGTTACGGACGCCTGAGAGCTGCCGTTTCTCACTACCTTGACGATGGCATCCGGGCCACTATCTATGTGGATCGACAAAGTCCCCAGCCCTCCGCGGAATGCAGATAGCCGTTTCAGAACCGCCCCGTTGGCAGGCCGTGGCGACGCCTTTGGCGTTGCCGGTTGCACTGGCGGCTTGGGAATGGCCGAGTTGGCGGCGGGCTTCGACACGGACGGCACGACAGCAGCGATGGTCTTTGATTTGACGAGAGTAGCACTAAATGACGATGTACTCCCTGCAACTACCTCGACTTGCGTGTTGGCATCGTCATAGCCTGTCATCCGAACCCGTACATCGTGTGACCCTGGCACAACCGCCGTAAGCGTCGCAGGTGTCTTGGCATCAGTATAACGATCGTCCAACAGGATGCTTGCTCCTGACGGTTCAGAGGAAACGCTTATAGTCCCAGTTTGTTCAACCTGCGATGTCTGAGCGACTGGCAAACCTGAATTCCCGGGAACTGTTCTTCTGGGTTGAACGAGCCCGAAGACGACCGCTGAGACGATTAGCACCATGGCTACTGCAATACCTGGCCATACTAGTCGTCGTCTAGCGTGATGAGCAATTTTCTGGTGTGGGGGCGTGAATGTTTCAGTTGGGGTCGCTGTCACCGAGGCAACTACTGGGAAATGCTCCCTGAGAATCCGTCCGCACTGAGGACAGACATCAGCGCTCACCGGCACGGCTGCACGGCAAAACGGACACCTGCGCTCATCTGGACCAACGGGAGCAGAACCAGTCATCTCGTCACGTCCCAAGGACGACAAATCTCCACACCATGAACCCCCCTCCCAAGTACTCAAAGCGCGCCTAGAGTCTTGCCACTCCCCGCGTTTCTCCATCGGAATTCAACTGTTCTTATACTAGAGCAGGTGGCGAGTCGCGTCAAGGAAGGAGCAGATTCCACTAACAATAGCGACCCAGCATCGACCCGTACCTGTACCATTTATGCATTTCTGGGCCTGCAAGCAGATCGCCACCCTGTTTGCCATAGAGAACGCAAACCTGGCAGTACAACAAGAAGACCCGGGACAGCTTCCGGGGCTACACGCTCACACCTACTGTTGTACTTCCGGCGGACCCCTGTAGATTGTTGAATGCGGCTGGTTCGAGTGCGACACAAACCAGCCCGGCCAGTAGGAGGGCTACATGTATGTTCGAGATTGTCACATTGAGAACGTAGGTCCAATCCAATCCCTCGACCTGCAGTTTCTGCTGCGGGAGGACGGCACGCCAAAGCCAGTCGTGCTCCTGGGAGAGAATGGAACCGGCAAGTCGACGTTGCTTTCCATGGTGGCGGATGCTCTGCTGCTCTTCCAGCAACGAGTTTTCACAGACATTACGCCGGGGCAGTCGACGGGCTCGAGCCAGTACCTGAGACTCGCAGGGGGAGTCAACCAGCGAAACACAGCTCCTTACGGCCTCTCAGCCCTTCGTTTCGAGGGCAACGGCTCCATCGAAGTCTGGGTTGAGAAAACGGGGAGACTCAAGGCAGAAGACGCAAAAACCAGATTAGACGAGCGTTTCGGGGCTGGCTTCACTTGGCAGAATGAAGAGGATACCTTCAAAGACGTGTCGAAATTGTTCTCCACCGATGCCCTCAAACGGGATTTCGCTGAAAATTCATACTGCTATTTCCCCTCCGAGCGGGAAGAGCGACCGAGTTGGCTCAATGACGAGAGTATTGGAGACGCAAGCCTCTTTCGTCTTGGCATACCGCTTCAAGGGAAGCTTGGAAAACCTCTGGTCGTCACAGGTTCCATACAATCATGTATTCCGTGGCTGATGGACGTTATTCTTGATGCAAACACGGACTTGGGTTTTGCTGGGATGGATGAGCAAGGCGAACTATATCGCACAAACGGCAGCCCCGTAGGAATGCGAAGCAGGCAGCTTGAGGGGGTTCTGAACGACTTTCTGCGGTCTCTGCTTGGCAACAGCGATGCAAGGTTTGCCGTGGGTCCTCGAGCAAATCGCCTTTTCCGATTGTGCATCGCGCAGGACAAGGACATAATGCCTAACCTCTCATGTCTCTCGTCGGGGCAGGCAGCGCTCCTAGGCATCTTCATGACAGTCCTGCGGTACTCGGATTGTCAGAACGCTACAGGAATCGGCTCTGACCTCGGAAACATGAGCGGAATTGTGCTTATTGATGAGGCAGACGCGCATTTGCATACGCGGCTTCAGTACGAAGTACTCCCTTACCTGATCAGTGCGTTTCCTAGGGTCCAGTTTCTGATCACGTCACATTCCCCTGTGCTCCTGTTGGGAATGGAGAAGCAGTTCGGGCGAGATGGTTTTCTGGCGATGCAGATGCCTTTGGGCATGCCGTGCGACTCCGACGACTATCCAGAAGCGACTGCAACTGTCCGCTGTTTTGCCGAAACGAAGGAGTTCAAACATGTCTTGGCTGCGAAGCTCAACGAGACTACGCTGCCAGAAGTGCTCATGGAAGGCAGAACAGACGTAAGGTATATACAGACGGCGTTTCATGCCCTTGGACACGATGAGACTCTGGCGCGGATAGACATCACTACCCTAGCAATTGCCGGTTCCTCTGGAGACGTTAACGGCGGCGCCAAGTCCATGGACAGTGTGGAGCGTCTGTACAAGTCTGGAGCTCCCTTCTCACGGCGAAATACCCTCCTCCTGTACGATTCTGACGTCCAAAAACCAGATTCAGAGTGCGGTGCGCTGACCGTACGCTCGTTGCCGTGGAACGCAAGTTCCTGTATCAAGAAGGGAATCGAGAATCTGTTGCCCCCGGGTGTGGTGGTTCCTGATGATGAAAAGTACTTCTCCATGAACTCCAATACCGGCGACTATGGACAGGCGCTTCCTAGAGTGTTTGAGAAAGAGAGGCTCTGCAACGACCTGTGCAATGTGGCAGATCAAGCGGTATTCGAAGTCTTCGGACCCGTCATAGAGATCATTGAGAATTGGCTTAACTCGCTTCCAGGTGCTCGGCTTCCCCTTATTTCCGCCGGTACGGACAGCTCGCCACAGACTCCCGTAGCTTCTGTAGAGGCCGGTCTCAACTAGGACCGTCCGAGACGTGCAGAGCAATCGAAACAGGCTGAACCGTCACTCAGCCAGTGAGAAACGCAACCTTCGTGGACTCAGTCAGCAGGATCACGCTGCGACTCAGGCCGACGCAGAGGCCCGAGCCCTGGCTGACGCACACGCATCGGCAATTGAAGCATTCTCCCGGATCCGGACACTGGTAAAAGGCGTCAAACCACTGGGCCTTCTAGCAAGAATTTGTATCCAGTGCGGCTTCCATGAAGCCTCCGTAACTGGTGCAGTAGAGTCGTATGCGTCCGGATGGGCGAGCTGGAGCGGCATCATTGCGCGCCTCGTCTGCTCTGGTGACTGTGGTGCGCCGGACTCCGCGGACCCCACGAGAGAGACTGTTGACGCACTATCCGAGGCGTTTTTGGAGTACTGGAATGGCGTCACGCCACCTGATCCTCTGGAAAACAGTTCATCTCACGCCGATATTGTGAGAACGCTGGCCGAGGAGTGTCGGATGCACGCCGTGACGGTCAAGCATGATGCTCAGCCGTACCAGTTCTGCGAGGCAGCACGGCGACTCTACTCGCCAAAGGACGAATGGCTGAAGGAGAACCTTGGGTTCACGGTCGAAGAAGCGCTCGCGACGATGTGCGGGATAAGCGATATGGTGCAGCTGCGTCTTAAACGTGAAATCGAAGAAGCTACGCAAGGGTTCACACCTGCCATGAGGGAGGAAACCAGGTTCAGAGATGTGATGTTGCCGGTATTGGACAGAGACCCCGATATCGCCGTACTGACCGAGGAGGAAATCGTTGCCGCCTCCGATGTGCCACCCGAGACCTGTGCTGCTGTGCTCACGAGATTCAGCCAGCATGCCAGCAACTGCCGGTGCGAGGACTCCGGGGAAACCACGGCTCTGGACCCTCTGCAGTTGCCCTACGAATTCAACGAGATATGTGCTCGCCCTCTCGTAGAGATCGGCGGAAGATACGTCTGCCCCCAACTTCACCTGCTGTCTGAAGCGGTCTTCTTGGGTCTGAACTTCGATCTCATGCATGACGACTTGGTTCGGGGCACGTACGCCAATGACCGGGGGACTTGGCTGGAACAAGCAGCTGCAGACTACTTGAAGGGCGTCTTTGGACCCGATGCTGTCTTCATGAATCCGTACCGCGACGACGGGAACGAACTCTGCGATGTACTTGTCTACTATGACAACATTGCCATTGCGGTTTCCTGCAAAGCCAAGATGCTGACTGCCCTCGCGGAGTATGCGAATGACGCGGTCAAGCTCAAGGATGATCTCCAGAAGGGCATCGGGGACAGCTGTACCCAGGTCGAGGGAGCACTGACATATCTGCGGCGCTCAGACACTGCTCCCATATTCCATCAGAGCAACGAGCTCTGGACGACCGTGAAGTCCACAGAGCTGGATGCCGTATTTCCCGTCTACGTCCTGCCCAACAGGTATCAGAACCTGACCGTCAACGCAAGAGATATCCTGTCTGGTCTTGGTCTCCGAGTCGATGTGGATTCCCTGCCATGGATTGTGTCGGTGTTTGACCTGCAGAATGTGGCAGAGATACTCGATGATTCCCCCGCCGTGTTCCTAGACTACCTTGCTGGCCGCCGGGAAATGGCTCTCGCATCGACCCATGTCGGGGGAGATGAGATGGACCTGCTTGGCCATTACCTCACCCAAGGGTTGTGCCTCGGGCGCGGCTCCCCTTACTCCGGTCTGGACGGTGTGTTCTTCGTCAACGCCTCAGCCAGGGTCGACACGTACCTGGGAAACGTGCACGGATTGGGAATTGACGCTCAGAAGCCCCAATGTGGGTCCCCTTTCGTGCAGTCAGGGATAGCGAGCGAAATCGCCCAGACTGGAGCACCACATCGCACGTTGTGCCTCTTGAGGCTGCTGGGCCTCAACGGTACAGACGCGACAGACTTCCTGGACCACATCACATCGTGTCGCGAGCAGACACTCCTCACGTCCGAACCCTGCTGCTACACGGTTGGCGTGAAGCGTGGTCTCACGACATCCATAATCACCTACTTCGCCGGCACGGGTGGCACTCCTGCAGCAGTCGAGCAAGCCAGGAATTGGGTTCGCGAACAGGTTGAGCCTCACCAACGCGGAACGTGGGAGTGGATCTGCCTTGTCGGGGACGTTGCCAACAGCACCCGGGTTCAGTCTGTCATCTATGTTCCACCGCACGAATCTCGTGACAAGCCTCTATGACCTGATGGTTTGAGGGAAGATCCGCTGGATTCCAGTCCTGCACTCTTGCTGTTGACCTTCCGTGCAAACCCTCTGACTTTTCGACCAATCAAGGCATAATACTTCATGTCACCAAAGAGATGGCACTGGAGCCACTTTTCTCAATCTACAATATGTGAGCATGGAAATTCAGAATGCTGTTTATGCGAGTCTCGGGAACGGTCGTACTCAAACTCTAATGCTTCACTCCAGCCGAAAGCGGAATCCATTCCCTTATCCTACTTACGGGATGCGGTTGGACAGGTTTCGCTCCACCCAGCAGGCATACCGCTGGGTGAATCGTTACCGGCTAGCCCTAATCTCTCCTCTATTATTGATTATTTAGAACTGTTTTGGCAGTGGTGATAATTTTGGGAATATTGCCAGAGAAACTCATCTTCCCATTGGAAAAACTGAGAGATTTCACAGACAAGCTCCCGTAGCCACCGCTCGTCAATCGCTCATAAACAAAACCTTCAAATGCACTCTTGGCTTGGCTATAAAGTGCTTTCGCCACAGGGATCTTCCCTATATATAAC
>Ga0209747_1001988_pt1 | contig 10622 bp, 12 predicted proteins | sample BarGraNGADG00311_FD_184498 | JGI IMG/M metagenome (GOLD analysis project Ga0209747, IMG submission 184498) | Arctic peat soil microbial communities from Barrow, Alaska - Barrow Graham LP Ref core NGADG0011-311 (SPAdes) (version 2) | ecosystem: Environmental > Terrestrial > Soil > Wetlands > Peat... | reverse complement strand
CCGATATACATAGACCTCAGGGGCATCATGACCCTCATCGGCGAAGGCACGGCCGAGCCGGTGATGTTCATCGAGCAGGTGCTCTGGGCCATCAGGCAGTTCCTGCCGCCGGCACTGGACAGCCTGCTCGCGATGCTCTACGCGATAAACCCCGCGAACATGGACATCAACGTGCTCAGGTACATGTCGGCGTACGCCCTCGACGGGCTGCCGACGCACGCGGCCGCCCAGTTCACCGACGCCATGAAGTTCCGCCGCCTGCGAGAGTACTACCGCAACGGGCTCTTCGGCAGGTTCATCCTTTTCCCGCCCGCGCCGCGACCCGGTGACGGCTACTTCTACTACTCCGACAACCTGGGAAAGGTGAGCCTCCCGTCCCTGGTGCTGGTCGACGCGACCCTCGACCTTACCGACCCCGCCGACGTACAGACCTTCTACCAGCGCAAGACACGGAACGCGCTCGACGAAATGCGCCTCATGCAGGGGACGGCGCACGTGGACCTTGTGAACGGCCTCTCGGCGCCGATGCAGACGTTCCCCGCGATCGGCGACTGGCTTGGCCGCCTCTGCCGTAATTGAGATATCGAACAGGAGGGACCATGGACGACGCGAGACTGGCCGCCGCCTGCGGCATATACTGCGGCGGCTGCGAACACCTGGAGGTCCGGTGTACGGGCTGTGGAGGTGTCGAGGGCAAGCCCTTCTGGACGTCCGAGATGAAGCTCGAGGCATGCCCGCTCTACAAGTGCTGCGCGATCGACAGGGGGCTCGAACACTGCGGGATGTGCGCGGAGCTGCCGTGCGCGATGTTCCTGGATTTCCACGACCCCACTCTCAGCCCGGAGGAAGCTCAGCGATCGGTGCGGGAGCGCGAGCAGGCCCTGCGCAGCAGGAGGGAGATCGGCACCGAGAAATGGTTGGAGGACCAGGCCAAAGCCACGTGAGCGCTCAACGGTCCTGACGCGGCATAGCCCGCGCCGGCTGACCGCGAGCAACGGATCGTCGAGATCTTCCACGCCCCGTCCGCCCCATTTGGGATATAATCTCTGGCGGCTTCGCATGGCCTGAGTCATGACCGAGTGGAGGGAGTCCCATGAAGACACGCATCACCGAGCTCTTTGGAATCGAGTACCCGATAATCCTGTCCGGGATGAGCTGGATCAGCACGCCCGACATGGTAGCCGCCGTCTCCAACGCCGGCGGGCTGGGCATCCTGGCGACGGGCGTCCTCGACGCGGAGGCGACGCGCAAGGCCATCCGCGAGATACGGGAGAAGACGGACAAGCCGTTCGGCGCAAACGCGTCGCTCCTGTTCCCCGGGGCGGCCGCGAACGCCGCGGTGATGCTCGAGGAGAAGATACCCGTCATCAACTTCGCGCTCGGCAAGGGCGACTGGATAGTCCAGGGGGCCAACGCGTACGGCGGCAAGGTCGTCGCCACCGTCACCAATGGGCGCCACGCGAAGAGGGCCCAGGATTACGGCTGTCACGCGGTCATATCGACGGGCACCGAGGCCGCCGCGCACGGCGAGCCGCCCACCACGTTCTGTCTGGTGCCGAGCCTGGCGAACGCGCTGGACATACCGATCATCGCCGCCGGCGGAGTCGGGGACGGCAGAGGGCTGGCGGCAGCGCTGGCTCTCGGGGCCGACGGGGTCGCGATGGGGACGCGCCTGATGACCACGGTGGAGAGCCCGCTCCACGAGAACTACAAGCAGCTCTCCCTCGAGAAGGACCTCTACGACACGCTCTACTCGAAGAACTTCGACGGACTGTGGTGCCGTGTGCTAGACACCCCGGCCGCCCGCAAAGCGGTCCGGCGCCCCATGGGGCCGATCGGCCTGCTGCAGGCGATCCCGAACTCGCGAGGCATCGCCGAGATGCTGGGGCTCCCATACTGGAAGATGTTCATCGGCGTGCTGCGCTCGGGGTGGGACAACGCGAAGCAGCTTGCCTACATGGCGAACGCATTCAAGCAGATACGCCTGGCCACCGAGAACGGGGACCTCGACAGGGGCGTCCTGCCAGTCGGGCAGGTCACCGGGCTGCTGAATGATGTCCCGACCGTGCAGGAGGTGCTCACGCGCACCGTCTCGCAGGCAGAGGAGGTCATCCAGGGCCTGACAAAGAAGATCGGGTAGACGCTCCAGCGGGGCGGGTTCCAGCGGCAGACGCGGACAAAACAAACGGCCTTACCACGATGGCAAGGCCGTTTTTCTTTCTCCGTGAAGGCTTGCCGCGGAGCGCTGCCCGCGGCCCGCGGCTCCGGCTAGTTGTCTTCCGGAGGCCCAAGGACCATGTTCTCCAGGTCCTTTTTCATCTGGTTCTGGACGTCGGTCGTCTGGTCTTTCACGTGCCGAAAGCTCTTGACCGACTCGCCCAGAGCCTTGCCCACCTTGGGCAACTGCGAGGGCCCGAAGATCACGAGCGCGACCACGATAATCATCACCACTTCGGTTGGACCAAGCCCGAACATATCGTCTCCTTAAGCTCTTATCCCGCTCAGCGGCTCACCAAGAATGGTAGGGTTCGCCGAGAGTGCCGTCAACCGACGCATTCTATCCGGGACCGCCTTACCCTGCTACCTGGTGGCCTTGGTGAGGATGAACGTCAGCAGGAACCCCGCCACGACCGCCATCGCTTCGACCTTGTCGAAAATCCGGAGGTGGATTGGCTTTTCGGCGGCCCCGGCCTTCCCGGCCTTGCGCACCGTGGCCATCGCGCTGAACGCCTCGGGTATCATCGTGTGCGCGACCATGGCCAGTATCGCGCCGGCGGCTACGGCCATCATGACCGCGATGGTGCTGGGCGAGCTGTCACCGAATATCGCGTAACCGGCAACCGACGAGAGCGCGCACACGGTCGAGACCGCCCCCCAGAGCCCCATCGTGGACCGCGCGCTGAACTGCTCGTCCCCGCCTTTCTGGGGGTGCAGCATGTCGCCGGCCCCGGAAAACCCCTCGGGCAGGTTGCTCACGAAGACGGCGACGGTGACCAGCAGGCCCAGACCCTGCCCGGCGGCGACGCCTATTCCGATAACGGCCGACTCGGGCACCCCGTCCAGCAGCGCTCCCAGGAGCAACTCCGTGCCGGACCCCCGCCTGCCGAGCCAGAGGTCGCCCAGGACAAAGAGCAGCGCGCCGCCGACGAAACCGATCGTGACGTGGTCGAAACCTCCCTTCTGGTAAGCATCTTCCATCAGGTTGAACGAGAGAGTGCACAGCAGGACGCCGGCGCCGAAGGCCATCACGGTCTTGGTGGTACGTTCGATGGCTCTCTTATGGCCAGCGTAAGAGCGCTTTAACAACACGGCCACCGCCGAACCGATGAACAGGGCGCCGCCCGCGATCAATCCGAGGTAAAGCGATTCGAACATTCGAGCCTTCCGGGTCGGTTAGACACCGCGCTTCACACGCGATTCAATTAGAAATCCGCCTGCATATCAAGTCCGGCTCTCGCGGCTCGACGGCGTCGGGCGGGGCAGGCATCTTTGTGCCCGCGTGCGCGCGTATAGCGCGTATATAATGTCGGTGCAACCGCAGGCACGCTCAAAGGGGGGCAACCGTCATGGAAGAGGAATCGGCCGGTCTCAAGATCACCATCGCCAAGCTGCTCTGCTGGAGCCTCGTCGGCTTCGACGCCCTGCTGGGAGGGCTGTCGCTCGTTGCGCCCAAAACGGTCCTCAAGCTCTTCGCGCCGGGCGCCGAGCCCGAAGGCACCCCACTGCTGCGCAGGGCCTCCGCGATATGGCTCTTCTTCATTCCGATGCAGATCTGGGCGGCCATCAAGACCGATAACCCCAGGGCGCTGAGGGCGGTCGCTGTGCTTCGTCTCCAGGAGGTCCCCGCCGACCCGCTGTGGCTCGCCACCGGAGAGGGGTTCGGCGCGTTCGGCAAGTTCGGTCTGGTCTTCGCGCCGCTGTTCAACCTGTTCGCCGGTCTCTTCCTGAGGTCGCTCGCCAACGACATCGAGGAGAAAGCGGCATAACTCCCGGGAAGTGAACTGGTGATTGGGGCTATCGCCGGCGACATCATAGGCTCGGTCTACGAGTGGCATAACGTCAAGTCAACGGAGTTCCCGCTCTTCCAGTCGCGCAGCCGTTTTACCGACGACACGGTCCTCACCGTCGGGGTGGCGGACGTGATACTCCACGGGGGCGATTACGCGAGCGCGTTCAAGGAGTATTACGCGCGCTACCCGGGGCGGGGATACGGCGGGATGTTCCACCGGTGGGCCGGCTCGCCCGATCCCGCGCCGTATGACAGCTTCGGTAACGGCTCCGCGATGCGGGTCAGCCCGGTGGGCTTCGCCTTCGACAGCCTGGAGGAGACGCTGGACGAGGCCAGGCGCAGCGCCGAGGTCACCCACAACCACCCGGAGGGGATAAAGGGGGCGCAGGCCACCGCGGCGGCGATCTTCCTCTCGCGGACCGGTCGGAGCAAAGACGATATCAAGGATTACGTCGAGGACCGATTCGGCTACGACCTGGGCGAGCCGCTTGACAGCATCAGGAAGTACTACACGTTCAACGAGACCTGCCAGGGTTCGGTCCCGCAGGCGATAAGGGCGTTCCTCGAGTCCGACGGCTTCGAGGACGCGGTCCGCAAGGCGATCTCCATCGGCGGCGACAGCGACACCATCGGCTGCATCGCCGGCGGCATCGCCCAGGCGTTCTACGGTGGGGTGCCGGGCGAAATCAGGGAAGAGGTGCTCGCGCGCCTGGAGGAAGGCCTTAGCGGCACCGTCCTCGAGTTCGAAGAAAGATACCAGTAGGAGAGCGTGGCTATAACCTGCAGGCTCGACATCGGTTGGCTGTCATACTGGAATCGGTGAGATGCGGTACCCGAAGATAGACTACACGGACGAGAGCCGCTGGCTCGAGGAAAAGCGGCTGATATGCGGGGACGCACAGGCGGTACTCTCGCTTGCCGGACAGGGACTCGACCACGGGCAGATCGCCAGGTGCCTCGGCATGTACGCGACCTACGTCCGGGACCTGATGGCCCTCACCAGGCACGACGATGTTTTCCGCGCTTTCAGAGATAGAGACAATGCTCCGTTCGAGGCTTATTACACCTTGGGCAAGATAGACGACGATGATGCCAGGAAAGAGCTGCTCGATCTAATGGCCGGCGCCTCGAACATCGGGGAAGCGCAGTCCACCTGGGCTGATGCCACCGTTGAGAGCCTGGCAAACATCCGTCTCCCTTGATGACGCTGTGACCGTTCGAACGCGGACTCCGGGTTTGCTTACCTGTTCAGTTGATGCGGTCCCGCATTGCCAGGTCGGCGTAGGCGATGAAGCCGCTTTCCCCCATCAAGCGCAGGAAATCCTCGGAGTCGAAACATCCCTCGGGGCCGTAGACGCCTCCTTGCTCAACGGTAAGCTTCTTGTCTGCCAGGAGACGGGCACCAATTGACAGAGCGATGCCGGTGGCCTCCCGCATGGTGCCTGTGCCGCAGAGGGTGAGGGTCGTCGTTTTGCCGTCCTTGTCTCCGGTCACGTCGATGCGCATCGCGCCGTCGGGGGCCGGGCCCGGCTTGGAAGGGAACAACCTCATCAGCAGTTTTGCCATCTTCTCGATCCTCGCTGGCGTTGAAAAAGCGCCCAGGCGCCCCAGGGCCACGACCACCTCGGTCCCCTTGCCCATTCCGAGCATTATGTTGACCTCTTCCAGCTCCGGGACGTGCCGGGGCACGCTCACGGGTTCGCCGTGCCCGATGTTCCAGACCTTCAGCGGCCCGAATGTCGGGAACTCCACCGTGCGCCGCATGCTGGCCGCCGGGAGCATGACCACTGCGCCGTCGCGAAAGACCGGTACGACCGTGCCGAAGATGAAGAGGGTATGCCGGGTGACCGCTTCCCCCTCTCCGGAGTCCATTGGCATGTAAACGAGGATGTCCGCCCGGCGGGCACGGTCGAGCCGCCCGGCCAGGTAGCGCACCGCCACGTTTGACATCCCCGGGCTGACACCGCACCCGATTATCACCATCCGGCCCTTTTCCCGGGCCGGCCCGTCGAAACGGATAATGGTGTCCTGCACCGCCGACCAGTCGTCGCATATGCTGATGTAGTCGACCCCGGCCTCCAGCGCAGCCTTCACCAGCCTCGTTTCCAGCAGGTAGAAGGGACCCAGCGCCGACGCGATCACATCGTAGCCGGTCATCGCCTCGACCATTCCGCGGTGGTCCATCGCGTCAACCTCGACGGCCGTGACTTCGGCGGGGGAACCCTCCAGGCGGGCCGCGATACCCTTTGCCGCGCCGATGTTCCTGTCTCCGATGGCGACCCGCTCGACTCCCTGCTTCGCCGCCAGGTCCTCCACCGTCTTGGAGCCCATGTCGCCGGCCCCGCCCATGACCAGTATCTTCATTGCGATCACTCCCCTTGCGTAAGGGCCGCCCTGCCGCCCCCGCGCCTATAACACCGATATGTCTTTTCCCGTGGCCGGCCTCTATGCGCTGCTGTCCCGATGGCTACGCCCTGTCATCAGCCCACGGCGGCGCACTCCCGCACCGCCGCCATGATGCTCTTCATGCTGGGGGCGCAGGCCGCCTCCAGGCACGGTGAGAAGGGGACGGGCTGGTCCTTTGCCGCTACCCGCACCACCGGCCCCTTGAGCGAATCCCACGCCTCGCCGGTGACGATCGCCGATATCTCGGCTCCGACCCCAGCCGTCAGGCAGCCCTCCTCGACGGTCACGAGCCTGCCGGTCTTGCGCACCGAATCCAGCAGGGTCCGGGTGTCGAGGGGCGCAAGGGTGCGCGGGTCGATGAGCTCGACGCTGATCCCGTCGCGCTCCAGGGATTTCGCAGCGCTGACCGAGGTCGAGACCATGCCGGATACGGCGAAGACCGTCACGTCGCTCCCTTCCCTGAGGACGGCCGCCTTGCCCAGGGGCACCGTGAACTGCGGGTCCATCGGCACCTGGTCCGACGCGTAATACAGAGCCTTGTGCTCGAAGAAGAGCACGGGGTCGTCGTCCCGGATCGCCGATTTCAGAAGCCCCTTGGCGTCGACCGGGTTGGAAGGCACGCATATCTTCAGGCCCGGGATGTGCATGAAGATCGCCTCCAGGCTCTGTGAGTGCTGCGCCGCCGAGGAGGTGAGGAACCCACCCGGCGCGCGGATCACCATCGGCACCTTCACCTGGCCGCCCGTCATGAAACGGACCTTCGCCGCCTGGTTGATTATCTGGTCCATGCAGACGGTCAGGAAGTCGGCGAACATTATCTCGACCACGGGGCGCATCCCGGTCAGCGCCGCCCCGATCGCGGCTCCCACGAAGCCGCTCTCGGTTATCGGTGTGTCCAGCACCCGGTCCTCTCCCACCTCGAGGTGCAGGTCCTTTGTCGGGCCGAAGATGCTGAACCGCACGTCCTCTCCCATCAGGAAGACGGCGGGGTCGAGCTCCATCTCCTCTTTCAGTGCCAGCCTGATGGCCTCGAAGTAAGCCAGCAGTCCGGTCTCGGTCGCGACCTGCGCCATCAGAGATCACCTCCCGCGAAGAGCAGGGAAGCATCGTCTTCGGGAAGCGGCTCCGGGGACTCTTCCGCGAAAGCGACGGCCTGCTCCACCTCGGCGTCCACCTCGGCGCGGATGCGCTCGAACACCTCCGCGTCCACCCGGCCCTGCTCGACGCATCTGCGCTCGAAGCAGTCGATGGGACAGGACTCCGCGAACGCCGCCTTCTCCTCCTTCGAGCGGTAATCGTCATCGTCGTCTTCGAAATGACCGTGCCAGCGCAGCGTGGTCGCCTCGATGAGCGCGGGACCGTCTCCCTTCCTGGCCCTCTCGACCGCCCACTTCGATGCCGCGTAGACCTCAAGGACATCGTTGCCGTCCACGGTGATCCCCGGGATGTCGTAGGCCTGCGCCCGCTGGGAGATACGCGCAACGCACTGGTGCCGGCTCCGGGGCGTGGAGAACCCGTAGCCGTTGTTCTCGCAGATGAAGACGACGGGCAGCTCCCAGGTGGCGGCCAGGTTGAGGCCCTCGTGGAAGGTGCCCTGGTTGGAGGCGCCGTCCCCGAAGAAGCATGCGGTGACCTGGTCGGTCCCGCGCATCTTCGCGGAGAGCGCGGCTCCGGGTGCTATGACCAGCCCCGCTCCGACTATGCCGTTGGCGCCCAGGCTGCCGAGCTCCGCCGAGGTGATGTGCATCGACCCCCCGCGGCCCCTGCAGTACCCTGTCTCTTTCCCCATCAGCTCCGCCATCATGAGGTCCAGCCTGCCGCCCTTGGCGATGAGGTGCCCGTGGCCCCGGTGCGTGCTGACGATGTAGTCGTCGGCGCTCAAGGCGGCGCCCACCCCGGCCGCGATGGCCTCCTGGCCCACGTAAAGGTGGATCATGAACCCTGGGATGCGCCCCATCCCGGTAAGCCCGCTGACCGTCTCCTCGAATCTGCGGATGGAGTACATGGTGCGGTGGAGTTGAAGGAGCAGTTCTTCGGGATACTCGGACATCCGACCTCCTTTCCCCAAACGGTGTGCGGAGAATTCGGGACATGCGAACCGAAATCCCGCGTCGATGGCCGCTGATGGAGACATATTATCAGGAGAGCCCCTGCCGAAGCACGTACTCGACCATTCGCGCTCGAACTCAAGTGCCGGGTCGGCGACGGCAATGCGATGCCCCATTGGAGGCGCTGGTCCCGCTCGCCCTCTTCTCAGACGATCCTGTCGGCGTGGAGGCGGTCGACGAGTTTCGCACCGGCTCCCCCGGGGGTTTCGCCGGAGACCATCGCGCAGTTCCTTTCGCGCGAGGGTGCCACGAGACCGACGCGCTCCACCGTTCCAAGGGAGCCGATCGCGATCCCCAGGTCTTCGGGCGACCTCTCTGTCCGGGGCAATTGCTTTGCGGCCTTGATGGCCGAGATCTGCGGGTATCTCAGGTCGCCCACCTCGTGGCTCACCGTGACCAGGGCGGGCAGGGGAGCCTCGACCAGCTCGTAACCATCAGGCAGCAACCGCTCGACCAGCACCCTGCCACCGGACACTTCTACCTTGCGGGCGATCGTGACGGCCGGTATGCCGAGCAGCTGCGCGATGCCGAGGCCGACCTGGCCGGAGTTGGTGTCCGAGGCCTGCCTTCCAGTCAGAATCAGGTTGAACTCCAGCCTGCGGATCGCGGCCGCGAGCAGGGTCGCCGTCGTTAACGAGTCGAGCCGCTGCGCGTCGAGATCGTCGCCCTCGACAAGGAGTGAATCATCCACCCCGGCCGCCATCGCCTTGAGCAGTACGGCGCGCGACAGGGATCTACCCAGGCTGAGGAGAGTTATGCTCGCGGCGATCCCCTCGCCGTCCGGTTCGGCCAGCGCTTCCTTGATCTGTATTGCCGCCTCGAGGGCGTTCTCATCGTAGGGGTTCGCGACCGGCGGAAGCCCCCTGACGACGACCCGGTTGCCGGCCGAATCCACCTCGAACGAGTCCTGGGGGCCCTCCGGGTCGGGGACCAGCTTCATGCAGACGATGATCTTCATTACCGGTCTGACTCCTTCGGTGCGATCACATCGCGCCCCGCGAGGTCACTCGATGTATTGCCTGAGCCCCTCGGTGAAAGCGGGCAGTACATATTTCCAGTCGCCAATGACCCCGTAGTCGGCGACCCTGAATATATAGGCCTCGGGGTCCCGGTTTATCGCCACGACCTTGGCCGACTCGCTCATGCCTGAGAGATGCTGGCTGGACCCGGATATCGCGACCGCGACGTACAGGTCGGGCGCGACGACCTTGCCGGTGATGCCGACCTGTGCGGTCGATGAGACCCACCCCGAATCGCACGGCGGCCGGGATGCGCCGACCGCGCCTCCGAAGAGCGCCGCAAGCTGCTCCAGGGCCTCGAAGCCTTCGACACCTCCCATGCCGCGCCCGCCGGCGACGACCACCCGGGAGTCTTCCAACCGCACGCCCCTGTCCTCTTTCTCCCTTGCCATCACCCTGGCCCGCGGCTCCACGGTGGGGGCATCCAGGTGGATGACCTCGCCTCCGCCCGCGCGTGGCTCGGGCGTGGTTCCCACGCGAGCCCTGACCGTGGCGAGCCGTATGGGAGTCCTTACCGACAGCGATGCGAGGGCGTTGCCACCGAAAACGGGCTTTACGAACACCGGGTTGCGCGTGGCGCGGTCGGCCTCCACGGCGACGCAGTCTGTCACGAGTCCCGCCCCGAGCGCGAACGCGAGCCGCGGCATCAGGTCCTGCCCTGTAGCGGTATGGCCTGCAAGAAGTGTAAGGATTCCACCTTCGTCAAGGACTCCCCGCAAGACCTCCATGTACCGATCGGGGTCGTACCGCGCGAGCGTGGGATGATCGGCCACGTACACCTTGCGCGCACCAAGGGAAAGGAGCCCTCCGGCGCACTCCGAAACCCCGTCTCCCAGCAGAAGTGCACCCAGGTCGACGCCCGGCACGGAGGCCAGCCGGCCACCCAGACCCATAAGCTCTACAGTGAGTTTAGTGAGTCCGCCGGTCTCGCTGACCTCGGCGAATACAAGTACAGTCTCGTTGTCGGGCACAGCGGCTAACCCCCCTTGCCCGGTCACGTGCTCTCATCGAACCCCTCGTCCACACCTCCCTGCCGAGCGGGGAGGCTGGATCTTCATGCTTTTACCGCCCTGAGGACCA
>Ga0209747_1001985_pt1 | contig 10625 bp, 9 predicted proteins | sample BarGraNGADG00311_FD_184498 | JGI IMG/M metagenome (GOLD analysis project Ga0209747, IMG submission 184498) | Arctic peat soil microbial communities from Barrow, Alaska - Barrow Graham LP Ref core NGADG0011-311 (SPAdes) (version 2) | ecosystem: Environmental > Terrestrial > Soil > Wetlands > Peat ... | reverse complement strand
CTTCGGACTTAAAATATATAACCTATTACTAAATAACATATTAAACTATGAGCAGACCAGTTACGATCTTTACAGGACAATGGGCAGACATGCCATTTGAGACTTTGTGTCAGAAGATGAAATCTTTTGGCTATGACGGTTTGGAGTTAGCCTGCTGGGGGGATCATTTTGAGGTAAATAAAGCTGACGAGGAATATTGCCGTAAGAAGAAAGAGACTCTTGCCAGGTATGGACTTAAAGTATTTGCTATTGCCAACCACCTTGTTGGTCAGGCTGTCTGTGATCGAATTGATGAAAGGCATAAAAGTATTTTACCTGAACATGTATGGGGCGACGGAGATCCTGAAGGCGTTCGTCAGAGAGCAGCCCATGAGATGATAAGTACAGCGGAAGCAGCTAAAAGGCTGGGTGTTGATACTGTTACCGGTTTTACAGGAAGTTCTGTATGGCCCCTTCTCTACTCGTTTCCCCCGGTTACACCGTTTATGATAAACAAGGGATACGAGGACTTTGCTGCACGGTGGATACCAATCCTTGATAAATATCATGAACTGGGCATTCGCTTTGCACTCGAAGCCCATCCAACTGAAATTGCATTTGATATAATTTCTGCGCGAAGAACGCTGAATGCTGTAAAAAACCATCCTGCATTCGGGTTTAATTTTGACCCGTCACACTTTGGTTATCAGGGTGTTGATTACATAAAATTTATTTACGCATTCGCAGAAAAGATTTTTCATGTGCATATGAAAGATGTTGGCTGGTCAAAAGTACCAACTGAGGCCGGTGTCTTCGGTGGTCATACTGAATTCGGAACTCCCGGCCGTTATTGGGATTTCAGGAGCCTTGGGCATGGAGATATTGTCTTTGAGGATATTATCCGGGCACTAAACTTTATCAAGTATAACGGGCCCTTGTCAGTTGAATGGGAAGATGGAGGAATGGACAGGGAATTTGGAGCAAAAGAGGCATGTGAATTTGTACGCAGAGTTGATTTTCCTTCGTCAAATATTGCATTTGATGCAGCTTTTGAAAAGAAATAAACCGGCAATCATCTTAATCTCAACCTTAACCTTAACCTTAACCTTAAACTTTAAGTTAATATGGAGACAATAAAAAAAACTCAATTATTCAATGCAAGCTGTGTTGCTTTAGTAGTTACGGCACTCGCCTTTGCAACGCGGGGCTCATTCGTGCAAGCATGGGCAACTGAATTCAACCTTACTCATACAGAGGTAGGATGGATTGTTGGTACGGCATTCTGGGGCTTTACCCTGGCAATGGTTTTGGGAGGACCATTGGTCGATATCATTGGCATAGGAAGGATCATTTCAATTGCTTTCTTCTGCCATGTGGCAGGAATTATTCTTACAATTATTTCAACAGGCTTCTGGTCACTATTTATCTCTACTTTGCTGGTAGGTATAGCTAATGGAAGCGTTGAAGCTGCTTGTAATCCTTTGATAACCAGTATGTACACCGATCAAAAAACACGCCGGCTTAACCGGTTTCATGCCTGGTTTCCTACCGGAATTGTGATAGGGGGGTTAATTGTTTTTCTTTTTAACAGGATCGGACTTATGAACTGGCGTTATTCTATGGCAATAATGCTACTTCCAACCTTTGCTTACGGATATATGTTTCTTAATAAAAAATTCCCACAAACTGAACGGGTTGTGTCTGGTTTTTCCTACAATGATATGTTAAAAGCATGCGTTAGTCCATTGTTTATTTTCATGGCTTGCAGTATGATATTAACTGCCGGGACAGAACTTGGTACAAATCAATGGATCGCAGCATTATTAGCTAATGTCTCGCATAATCCTATTCTTCTGCTTGTCTGGATATCCGGAATAATGGCTATTGCCAGGCAATTTGGAGGAACCCTGATTCATAATCTTAAATCAACAGTAGTATTGCTTACATCTTCAATCCTGGCTTTTATCGGCTGTATTCTGATGGGTTATACAGGAGGAGCAATGGTATTTGTATCAGCAGGAATATTTGCATTGGGTGTTGCTTTTTTCTGGCCGTCAATGCTGGGGTTTGTATCTGAAAATATTCCTCAGAGCGGTGCTCTTGGCCTGGCAATTATGGGTGGTATCGGATTTCTTGGCGGAGCAATTGCGCAACCTGTTCTTGGAGCAATATTTGATGCTCAAACCATTAAAGCAGTTCCGTTAGGTCAAACTGTTGAAGTTCTGAAATCAGCGCTTGCTGGAACTAAAGAGGCAGCCGTCTGGGCTTCAGCTCAGCTTACAGGAGGTGAACACACATTAAGGTTTGTAGCAATTGTACCGGCTGTATTGATTGTATCCTTCATTTTTCTGCATATATGGAAGAGAAAACATGTTTAAAATAAGACAAAAGATAAAAGTTTAAAGACAAAAGAATTCAGTATGAAAAAGATAAAAATGGGAATGATAGGAGGCGGTACAGGAGCCTTCATCGGGGACGCACATCGGCGGGCTTCAAGGATCTGTAATGATTTCGAACTTGTAGGAGGAGTTTTTGATGCCGACTATGAAAAGAGCATGCAATTTGCAAAAAACGAGGGCATCACGTCTGACCGTTGCTACAAAAGCGTGGATGATCTTATCAAAGCAGAGTCAGCATTGGCTCCTGATAATCGGATACAGGTTGTATCAATAGTAACACCCAATGCGCTGCATTTTCCTTTTGCTAAGAGCCTTCTCAACGCCGGATTTCACCTGGTTTGTGAAAAGCCTATGACAATGACTGTCGGGGAAGCTGAAGAACTGGAGAAACTTGTAACGGACAAAAAGCTGACCTTTGCATTAACCCACACCTACACCGGTTATCCCATGATCAGGCAGATGAGGGATATCATATCAAAAGGACTTCTTGGTACAATACAACGTATTGATGCTCAGTATTATCAGGGCTGGATCAATTCTATAATTCATGGAACCGGCAGCAGGATAACAGGAGTCTGGAGACTCGATCCCAAACATGCAGGGGCGAGCAGTTGTATGGGCGATATCGGTGTACATGCCTTCAACCTTATTGAATACACCACAGGGCTTGAAGTGAATGAGGTACTCTCTGATCTTAATCCTGTAAAAGAGGATATCCCGCTTGATCTTGATGGAACTGTTTTATTGCGTTTCAGCAAAAACCTGAAAGGGGTTATCAGAGCCAGCCAGGTCTGCGGCGGGGAAGAGAATAATCTCACAATCGCTGTATATGGTTCTAAAGCAAGTCTCAAGTGGGCTCAGGAAAACCCGAACTATCTTTATATGTTAAGCGATACGGAGCCAACCAGAATATTTAAACCGGCTCATGGTTTCAATGATCAGCTTGCCGAAAACAGTCATACAATGCCATCTGGTCATCCTGAAGGAATCTACGAAGCTCTTGCCAATATTTATAAAGGTACAGCAAAATCAATCAGAGGTGAAAAATTTACTCCTGGCGAATTCCCAACAGTTCATGACGGAGTCAGGGGAATGAAGTTCATTCATTCAGTTGTTGAGTCGAACAAGGGAGGAAATATCTGGGTTAAAGTGTAAATATTTTCACCTCGAGACGCTAAGACGTATTTTGCGTTTAAAAAGGACTTATTTAGTCGACAATGGTAGTATGTGGCGGTTTGTCTAGCCAGATCACCTTTTGTTCCGGGATATGATCCTGCCCAATAATATTTTTATATAGATCAGGTCGTCTGGCCCTTAGATATCTGTACCCTCCGGACTGTGTAAGTTTATCAGGAGTAAGTGTTGCTGTAACAAAATCATCACCCAGTTTCCGGCATTCAGACAGGATATCACCAAATGGATCTAATATCATTGAACATCCATTCTTCAACTGGTCGTCATCCATTCCGATAGGATTTGAGAATACTACATAAATACCATTGTCGTAGGCTCTTGAAGGAAGCCATTTCATCAGCCATTCCCTCCCTTTCATTCCGTCAAATTCTAATCTGAGTGATGTCGGGTCGGCTTCTCTGTTATCCCATAATTTCGGATCAACAAAACCGGCCCCGGGACGTGTTGAAGGGGTACACATGGTAACATGAGGCATAAAAATGATATTCGCACCTAAAAGTGCAGTGGCTCGTACATTTTCAATTATGTTGTTATCGTAACAAATCAATATTCCGCATTTCCAGCCGTAAAGATCGAATATGCAATAACTGTCGCCGGGAATTAAGTACGGGTTTATAAAGGGATGCAGTTTTCTGAAACTTGCAACTAATCCATTTTTATCAACACACACATAAGTTTTGTATAATTTATTCTCTCTGTCTTTCTCGAAAAGTCCGGCAAGAACATAAATATTATTCTTTGAAGCGATCTCAGTCAACCTTTTAATAGATGGTCCATCGGGGATAAATTCTGCAAGGTCTGTAATCTCTTCCCTTGATAGATGCCGGGCAAATGAATAACCTGTAACTGAGCATTCATGAAATGCTATAGCATGAGAACCTTCAAGAGCAGCTTCCGCTGCCAGACTTTCAATTCTCGACAGATTGAATTCTTTGTCGCCACTCCGGTTTTCAAACTGAGCGGCTGAAATTTTGAGATTATCCATCATCGTTACCAATCAATCCGGCGATTGGACAGATTAAAACTATTTTTTCTTTTTGAGAAAAAAGAATCCTGCAGCACCAACCACAACTACAGCACCGACAACAATTGCTATTGTTGCAACGGAACTTTTCCCTTTCTTTTCATCCTCAACCGGATAATAATAAGTTGGCTTCGCATCTGTATCCATGTTAACTGTGTCTTTCTTTGGTTTTGGTTGCTCCTGCCCTACTGTTACCTTCAAACCACTAAAAATGAGAAGCATTGTAATCGAAAACACTAAAATTGATTTTTTCATCTTAAAAAGGTTTTTAAATTAATTAATTGTACCTGCCAGTTCGTCATATTTTTTAGCAACATCAGGATTTGACTTTCTGTAGGTATCGGCCATTGCGATAATTGCAGGCTTATACTTCGGATTCAAATTAAGACAAGTTGTGAGTAATGCCCGTGCCCTTATAACATCCTTGTCTGTCAACAATTCAGACAATCCGACATATGCTTCAAAATACTTTCTGTTAACTTCAATAACTCTTTCATAATATCTAATTGCCTGATCTGTCCTTTTCTGTGCCCTGGCAATATTTCCAAGATACATAAGGATCGGCTCGAAATCAGGATTTATCTCTAAACCTCTTTTTAAAAGTGAGTCAGCTTTCTGATACTGTCCATAGCTATTTAAAGCTGCTGCAAAATTATAAAAAATCATTTCATCACGATCATCATTTTTTAAAGCTTTTTCAAAGTGGCCAATTGCGTCCCTGTTCCTCCCTTCTGAAAGAGCAACATAACCTGCATAATCATCTTTTGATTTTCTTTCAATCACTATATCAACAGGAACCTTATCAGCATATATAATATGAATAGTATTTTCAGGAGGCCAGGTTTTATTCCTCAACTGGAATGGAGAAATGTACCTGTTGGCTACAATTGCATAATCCCAGTCCGACTGGCTTCTCTCTTCATATCTGAAATAGGATGTTTCAATTTCAGGATGATTCCGAAACAGCCATTCTACCGAGTATGTTGCCTTAACCTTAATCTTACCGTTCACATTCTTTTGCTTAAGATAATCTATCAGCCACTTTGAGGCAGCAGTCTGGCCCGCATAATAGTAATCCGTTTCATAATTTGAGTAGGCTCCTCTTAATCCTCCGACAAACTGATTATAGTATAAATAATAAAATTTTGGATTGTTTATCATGAACTTCAGAGGATGGAGCGACAGTAACCCTATAAAAAAAATGACTGTCCATCTCAAATAACTTATTTTAAAATATTTATAAAGATTATAATAACCGATTGAAGCCAGCAATACTATTGCCGGATAAATAAATAGAAACTGCCTCCATGAAGAATATAAATTTGATTTCTCATAAACCACAAAAAGAATTGGAAATAAAACTGAGAAAATTATCAGACCATATAGCAGCATTTTTTCAGGATTCAATTTATTTCTTAAAAAAATACAGAATAAAACCAACCCGGTTAAAATAGTAATTGGAACAGTAATTAACATTGATTTAGGAAGATAGTACCATGGCATAGAATCAGACCATTCAACTTTTCCTTCAAATATCTGACGAAAAGTCGAAGGGAAATGAGCCATTACCCGGTAAGATTCAATAACATTCTTAACAGGTCCATGAAGGGCATATGGCCAGAGTATGATGCTTAAAAACCAGGAAATAACAGATATACCACAGATCCAAAAAAACTTAGTCCTTATTTGAACCATATCAATTTTTTTTTCTCTGAGGAATTTAAAGAGATAGAAGACAATAAAGAACAGGAAGAGGTAACAGATTGACAACAACCCTCCTGCCCGTATGCTTATTGAAAAAGCGATACTGGCTATCAGAAATACAATATCGTGAAAACTGTTTTTTCTGCCTGAAACAAGAAATTTTAGAGTGAAGAAGATACTGGCAATGTAAGCCAGCGCAAACGGGATATCCTTCAGATTGTTCTGTGTGTGCCCTATGAAAGTAGGTGAAACAGCAAACATTATAAGAACAATAATACCTGCCTTATAGTCTGTAAGCCATATTGCAAAAAGAGCAGTTATTAAAATTAGAAGCCAGCCTGCTAAAGTACTCATTATGTGACGGAAACCATAGATATTGTCAATATGAAACCATTTGATCAGAATCGTAACCATGTTATCGTACGACTGGCCATAATACTTCAGATTGGTGACCGGAGTATTAAGCGCTGACTGATCTTTACCATGAGATGCGAAATAGTTATAAACCGAAACAGAATGATCATAGTGCAGGACTTCATCACAGCTGATGCCTGCATTTTTGCTTAAAAGAAGCATCAGAATAAGAAGTAATACGGAGGAAAAATAAAAAATATATTTTAACCTTATCTCATTCATCATTTTTCCGGACCCTTATCATAGAACTTTTTGACAAAGTAGAGGGGACGGTTTTGTGATTCCTTATAATTTCTGTAAACATATTCTCCCAGTATTCCCAGGAAAATCAGTTGTATTGAACCAAGGAAATAGATACTTAGCAGAGTAGATGACCATCCTATTACTGCGAATCCGTAGGTCTTTGCAATTATAACATAGACTCCCGCAGCCATAAAAACCAAAGCTCCTATTGACCCGAGTATCAGGCAGAAGCGTATCGGGAACCTTGAAAATGAAAAAACAGCATCTGCGGCAAGAATAAACAGTTTTCGAATGCTCATTTTGGGATTGCCTTTATATCGGTCATCTCTGACAAATTCGACATATCCCTGTCTGAATCCGATAAAAGTCCGGAGGCCGGGCAGATATCTGACTTTTTCTTTAATTGAGAGCAGCGCATCAACAGCTTCCCTCGTCATCATGGAGTAATTTCCTGAATTCTCCATGTTTTTTATTTCACCAATATATTTAAATAAAAGATGGAATAATATTGCATATAGATCACGGCCATTCTTGCCCTTTCTTCCGATTCTTTTTCCACTAACAACATCATAATTCTCCTCACAGATCTTTTTATACATCCCGACCAGTAGCTCTGGAGGATCCTGTAAGTCCCCATCCATCATAGCAACCAGATCACCCTTAGAATATTCCAGGCCTGCTGTATAAGCTGCCTGATGTCCAAAATTCTTCGAGAGTGACAGTATTTTTATATGACTGTTCTTTTGTTGCCAACACAGGATAAATTCAAGACTGCGATCAGTACTACCATCATCGACAAAGATCACCTCATAATCCGGCATAAAAGATTCCAGAGATGAAACAGTCCTTTTAACAAGTTCATCAATCAGTTTCTCTTCGTTAAATATGGGTATTACCAGTGAAAGCATTCAGCTATCCTTTATTTCTTATCTCTGTGTTACTCTGTGTCTTCTCTGTGCATCTCTGTGTAAGTTCTTAATATTTAAAAATTAGTTACACAGAGGGCCACAGAGGGCCACAGAGAAATGTTATTTAGTTTGTAATCTTGAAAGTGCAAATTCAGCTTCATCCTTTAATTCTGTATTCGATAAAAGATTCTTAATAGCCTTAACAGAATAATCTGAACCCATCCAGCTTAGCTCACGAAGTAAAAGTTTCTTTGCTTCAACTGATGCATTATTGTTGCTCAGAACTTTCACCATCATTTTTTCAATCATAAGTTTACCTGCTTCATCACCCGCAAGGTCCCTTATATGACTTTGTATACAGGAAAGATATTTTGTGCTTTTTACTATTTCATAATTTCCGATATTAGCGAATGCTTCTTCGAGTGTCATCTCTTTAAAGGCCGGGCGAAGAACAACTCCTGCAGCACTTGGAAAATCCCATGGAACCTTCTGTGTTACATCGCCTGTTACAGCCCATTCAGCGCCTCTCTGCAATGTCGTAATAAACCCAGCACATTGCATTGAAGGACCTCCACCCTCATCAGCATGCCCCATTGTTGTATGAAATATCCGCCCTTTACCATAAGTAATCGTCATAAGAACAGGTTCGTCACGCATAGTACCTCCTCCTGCAGCACTGTCAGCAAATGCGGTTGCAAGGATTTGCATGTTTTCAGCTGGCCCACGAAGCTGACTGTACAACTCATCGGTTCCGTGTAACCAGGTTACCGGGAGACCTCTGGTAATCGGATGATCAGTAATCCGGGTCCTCACTAAAAACTCTCTCCTCTTCCCATGTGAACCTCCTATACCGGCTGAAGTATCAGTAACAAGTTTATCATTCTTATAATAAATATACGGACCATCCTTCTGATTACGTTCACCCCATCCGCCCAATCCTGTCATTTGGTTATACTCCTTCCAGGCAGGAAAAGAGTTATCTGCAGCATGATAGATTACTACTCCCCCTCCGTTTTTTACATATTCAACAAATGCATTGTTAGTCTTTTCTGACCATGAATCACCATTATAGTCGATAACAACCAGTTTGAATTTTGAAAAATCAGGATCAAAAGTTTTCATATCACCACCCTTGTCAGGAGCTATCATAATCTCAGCTGAAAACAACCCTGATTCGTCGAGAATCTCTTTCAGAACGGGTGAACTTGCTTTCCAGTTGTGATTATTCTGACCAGTTATAATTAATGTTTTGTAAACAGCTTGATTTTTACAGGCAGAAAAGAATGTCAATAATCCTGCTACTATTATAAAGAGTAAATATTGCTTTTTCATATTGTATCGGGTTAAACAGTTGGTAATGTCCATGGTTGACGATAAGGACGGCTCATAAGGCGTGTCCCGTTTGGATTCCCTATAATCTCTTCTTTTTCAGGATCCCATTTAATTGTTTGTCTTGTAGTCATGGCAATTTCACCAAGCAATGCAACGGATATTGCCCTATAGGCTACCTCGACTGGAGCAATCGCAGGTTTTCCTGAGCGGACGCAATCAACGAAATTCTGCCAGTGATTTTCACTCTTATATAACCGGATTTCATTTTCTGCTATGACCTCAGTCAGAATCTTTGGATCAGAAGCTGAAATTATATCTCCCCGGTCAACATGAACCCAACCAAGATCTCCATGCCATGTAGTTCCCATACCCAGAGGAAGTCTGGATGCATTCGCTACCCGCATTTCAATGCCATTCGCGTATTTGCACCGAAAGTCATATTCGACAGGAACATTAAAAATTCCTTCAACCGGATAAACACCTGATCCTGAAATTTCAACCGGACCCGTATGTTCAAGTCCTGCTCCCCAGTTGGCTATATCAATATGATGCCCGGCCCAGTCAGTCAACTGGCCACCTGAATAATCGAGTATCCAGCGCCAGTCCCAATGTGAAACGCCACGATATGGCACTTTTAATGCCGGTCCAAGCCACATTTCCCAGTTCATCTCAGCAGGAACCGGTTTAACAGGCGGTGTTCCGATGCCTTTATTCCCGTTAGGAAGTCCTACTTCAATATAATTTATTTTGCCTACCCTCCCATTTATAGCAAGTTCGGCACCCCGGTGGAAATTGGCGACAGAACGTTGCCAGCTGCCTGTCTGCCATATGATATTGTTCTTCTTTACAGAGTTAACAATAGTCTGACCATCTTTTATAGTACGGCATATTGGTTTTTCACCGTAAACATTTATTTTTTTATTAGCAGCTGCCGAATATATTATTCCATGCCAATGATCCGGAAGAGCAATTGATACAGCGTCGAGTTTCTCTTTTTCAAGGAATTCCCTGTAGTCACCATAGGTCCTGCAATCACTGTTTTTGTTTGCAAGATCTATAGTTTCTTTGGCTTTTGCAAGATGATGAGAATCCACATCGCAAACAGCTACAAATTGCAAAGCATTTTTGAGTTTCAGAAAGTCCATCATATTGCTCATTCCCTGCGATCCGACGCCTATCGAACCTATTACCAGACGATCACTCGGAGCTATTCTTCGTCCCATTCCAAAAGCTGAAGAAGGAATGATTTGAGGAAGCACAAAAGTACCGGCAACAAGCGCCGCTGATCGTTTAACAAAATCTCTTCTTGTTGATTTGTTTGCCATAATAAAATATTTAAAATTACATCATACCAGAAAATCCTGAATTCTAAATAGCCACGGGTGTACCAGGGACAGGCGTTTCGAATACCATATCAACAGGTCCTAA
>Ga0209747_1001978_pt1 | contig 10631 bp, 6 predicted proteins | sample BarGraNGADG00311_FD_184498 | JGI IMG/M metagenome (GOLD analysis project Ga0209747, IMG submission 184498) | Arctic peat soil microbial communities from Barrow, Alaska - Barrow Graham LP Ref core NGADG0011-311 (SPAdes) (version 2) | ecosystem: Environmental > Terrestrial > Soil > Wetlands > Peat ... | reverse complement strand
CCTCGGTGGGCGGAGGCTGAGGCCGCTGCTGCTGGACGTCGGGCGTGCTTCCCGGCCGCTGATCGCCGCGTGGTTGGGCGACGGCGCTGCCGAGGGTGAGGGCAAGGACACAAAGGGTGGACACGAATGCCGAGCGTGTGAACATGCCAAGTCTCCTCTTCGGGGCGGGGCGATGATACCACCCCTACTTGGCCGCTGCCTCACCGATCGCGTAGACGCGCGTAGAGGCAGACACCGCAATCAGGAGGCTGTCGCCGCCGACGATGATCGGATAGGGCTGCGGGACTGCCACGCACCAGCACTTGCCGACCGCATTGACGCGGACACTCGCCTCGGGCGACAGTGAAGGCATGCGCCCCAGTCTTCTCGCTCCCCTGATTGTTGCCACCCTCGCTGTGTTGGGGACAGCGTCCGTCCCCCAGCAGCCGACATTTCGCGCGGGCGTGGACGTCGTGAAAGTCGACGTGTCCGTCTCCCGGGGAGGCGAGCACATCGGCGGCCTGAAGGCCGAGAACTTCGCGATGTTCGACAACGGCGTCCAGCAGAAGATCACGGGCATGGCGCTGGATGAAGTGCCGCTCGAGGCCTACCTCGTGCTCGATCTGAGCGGAAGCGTCCAGGGCGCCAAGCTGGAACAGCTCAAGCAGGCGGCCAGTGCGTTCGTCGATGGGCTGGTGCCGCGTGACAAGGTCGCGCTCCTCACGTTTGCCCAGCAGGTGACCGTGCGGCAGCCGCTGACCGCCGACTTCCAGGCGTTTCGCCGCGCGCTGGCCGAGGTCACCTCCGGCGGACAGACGGCGCTGTACGACGCCGTCTCCAAGGCCATCTCGCTCCGGGAACCGCGCGACAACCGCGCCGTCGTCGTGGTGTGCACCGACGACCACGACAACGCCAGCACGGCGACATCAAAACAGGTCGTGGATGCGGCCGAGCGTTCGGACGTGCTCGTCTATGGGGTCATGGCGGCGGAAGACGGCGCTGGGCGAAGTCCCGGGGCTGGCATCGGATTCCGATCGCCGCAGCTTCAATTCCAGATCGGGTTTCTCCGCTCGCTCGCCGACGCGACCGGTGGACGGGTGTTTCGCGCGAACGTCCGTTTGCCGCTCGACGAGGTCTTTGCGATGGTTCTGGACGATGCCCGGTCGCGCTACCTGCTGACGTACTCGCCAGACAAGTCAGCGCCCGGCTGGCACAAGCTGAACGTGAAGCTGGTTGGTGTCAAAGGCGACGTGGTGGCCAGGCGCGGCTACTTCGTGGACAAGGGCGCCGAGCGCGCGCGCTGAGGTCGTGAGGAGTGCGCACCGCGGGTCGGCGCTGCCGTGGGTTTTGAAACCAGTTCTTACGAGTCGATGGTGGCCTTCCTGATGTAGTCCAGCCGCGGGAACGCGCGGGCGAGGTACGCATTGCCGCCGCCAAACAGCGGGTCCTGCTTGCCGGCGCGAATGCCGCTGCCGGACGACTCGCCGTACTCGGCGTTCAGGGCGTCGGCGACATCCATGCCTTCGACGACGCGTCCGAAGGGGACGAAGGGCTCCTTGTCGTGCGTGGACGAGTTGTCGCGCAGGTTGATGAACACCTGCGTGGTGCAGCCGTTCGGCACGGCGAAGGCAAACGCCACCGTGCCGCGCACGTTGGACTGGCCGGCCGGGTCATCGGGGATGGTCGCGGTCCGCCAGAGCGTGGACACGCGAGGCTCGGCGTGGATGCCGAACTGTGCCCACTTGTCCTTGATGACGCGGAAGAACCGCGCCTCGTCGTAGTAGCCGTGGGCGACGAGGTTGAAGAAGCGGTCCGCGCCGTGCGGCGCCCAGGCTCGGACCACCTCGATCACGACCGTGCCCTTGCTGGTGACCAGGCGGACGCGGAACCGTTCCGGCGCCGGCCGATTCATCCCGGGGGAGTCGGGATGGAAGAGCAGGTCGTCAACGGCCGGGGCCGGGGCCTGCCGCGTCCACCATGGCATGGTGGCCGCACCGACCGCCAGAAGGAGATCCCGTCGATTCATACGTCGTTTCCCCCTCGCTCCTGACTCCTGAACCCCGATTCCAGATCCCTGGTCCCCGGTCGCTGACCCCCGATCCCCGCCCTCTGTTCTCCCGTCACTTCTTCCACGCCGGCACGCCCCGCCCCGGCGTCCACGGCGCCCCTGCGGCCTCGAGTTGTTCGCCGAGCTTCTTCAGGTCGACCTCGATGATTGTCCTGAGGCTCGGGAGCAGCGTCTCGAAGCCTGCGGCCGCGATCTCGTAGTCACGCTTGACCGTCGCCGTGATCGGGCTCGTCGCACTGGGTGGGCCGCTCACCCGGTCCATCAGCGACAGTTCGCCGATCTCGGAGCGCTCGCGCACCACGCGGTCGCCCTGCAGCCGCACCAGCGCGTCGCGCAGCCTCTTTTCGACCGCGCGAACCTGGTCGCCCAGCTTCGGGTCGGCCCGGGGCGTGTCCACGAGCGCCTTCTTCATGAACTGAATGCTCCGCAGCGCCTCGTCGGCCGCGCCCGACGCCCCCATCATCGCCCTCTGCAATTCGCCTGCCTTCTGCTGGTGGGCGAGCAGCGCGCCGCGGTCCTTCTCGGGCAATGAGGCCAGGCCCAGCGATTCGACCACGAACGTCTGCGGAGAGCCGAGCGGCGTGATCATCCCGCCGACGCGACTGGCCAGCGACACCGTGAAGGTCCCGGGGACGACGAGTGGCCCCTGCGGGACGCCTTCGAAGTCGTCGCGAATCGGCGCCTCGATCTGGGTTGGATCGACGGGCGCGTAGCGAAGGTCCCACGCGACGCGGTGAATGCCCTCGGCGACGGGGCCGGTCACCCGCCGCACGACCTGGCCCGCCTGGTCCGTGATGGTGAGGATAATGGCGGGCGGTTCCTCGGTGCTCTCGGCTCGCAGCTTGTCCCAGCCCGCGAAGCCGACCGGCTTGCCGTCCTTGGCCCGCGCCTTCTCGTCGTCGTGCCGCGCCTGCGCCCCGCTCTTCACCGCCTCCTTGAGGTAGTAGGTGAAGACCGCGCCGAACGGCGGATTGGGCGCAACGAAGAACGACTCGCCGAACATGCCTTTGGGGCTCGATCCAATCGGCGTCTGCTGGATGTACGTCAGCGCCTTCTTGACGGGGAAGAGCAGCGCGCTCTTCTGGAGCGACTGATCGTCGACCTGGCGCAGCGCCGAGTAGTTGTCGAGGACGTAGAGGCTCCGGCCGAACGAGCCGCCCACCAGGTCGCTCTCGCGCTCCTGAATCTTGATGTCCCGGAACGAGATGGTCGGCAGACCGCCGCCGAGCTTCAGCCAGCGTTTCCCTCCATCGAGGGTGGCGTAGATTCCGTACTCGGTGCCGGCAAAGAGCAGGTCCTTCTTGACGTGGTCCTGCGCCAGCGACCACACCCAGCCGCGCTGTGGCAGGTCTCCGACGATCGACGTCCACGTCCGGCCGCGGTCGTCGCTGCGCAGCACGTAGGGCGTGTAGTCCCCCGTCTTGTGCGAGTCTACCGCCGCGAACACGACATCCTTCTCGACCTTTGACGCTTTCACGTCGTTCACGAAGAAGTTCTCCGGCGCGCCGGGCAGCTTCTCGATGCGCCGCCACGTCTTGCCGCCATCCTCGGTGACCTGGATCAGCCCGTCGTCGGTGCCGACGTAGATCAGCCCCTCGACGAGCGGCGACTCGCTGATCATGGTGATTGTCGAGAACATCGACATCGCGCCGTGGTGCCACAGCGCGTCTGCGCTCCAGGTCTTCCCCATGATCGGCTGTTCGAGCCGGAAGATGTTGCGCGTCAGGTCCGGGCTCACCTGGGTCCAGGAATCACCGCGGTCGTTGCTCCGCCACAGGTACTGGCCGCCGTAGTAGACGCGCGTGTGCGAATGCGGACTGACGATGACGGGCGAGTCCCAGTTGAAGCGCAGCGGCGGCTCGCCGGGCCCGGGACGCGGGCTGATATAGACCGTCTCCTGGCTCTTCCTGTCGTACCGGAGCAGGTTCCCTTCCTGCCACTCGACGTAGATCGTGTTCGGGTCGGTCGGGTCGATCGCGCAGTTGTAGCCGTCCGCGCCGAACGTAATCGTCCAGTCGGCGTTGCTGATGCCGTGTGCGTTCAGCGTCTGCGACGGCCCCAACTGGCTGCCGTTGTCCTGGGTGCCGCCGTGCACGTTGTAGAAGGGGAGCGCGTTGTCGAGCGAGATCTTGTAGAACTGCGTCACAGGCAAGTTCTCGAAGAAGCGCCAGGTTTTGCCGCGGTCGCGGGTCTCGTAGACGCCGCCGTCGCTCCCGTTCAGGATGTAGTCCGGGTCGCCCTTGACGAACGCCATCGCGTGGTTGTCGCCGTGCTTGCTCTTCTCGCCCACTACCCGCCACGTCGTCCCGCCATCGTCGGTCACCCGCATCGCCGGATCCATCTGGTAGACGCGGTCGAAGGTGCTGGGGTCGGCGAAGATCTCCTGGTAGTAGTGCGGGCCAGTGCCGCCGCTGATGTACGAGTTGCGCTTCTCCCAGCTCTCGCCGCGGTCGGTAGAGCGGTAGAAGCCGCGCTCGTCGGGAGAGGCTTCGACAGTGGCGTAGACGACGCGCGGGTCGAGGGGGGAGACGGCCAGGCCGATCTTGCCCATGTCGCCGGTGGGGAGGCCGACAGTCAGCTCGCGCCACGTTTTGCCGGCATCCGTCGTCTTGTAGATCCCGGAATCGGGACCGCCGCCCATGAAGGCCGCGACGGAGCGGCGCCGCTGGTACGCGGCCGCGTAGAGGATGTCCGGGTCCGAGGGATCGAGCTCGATACTCGTCACGCCCGTGTCCTTGTTGATCTCGAGCGACAGCGCCCACGTGGCGCCTCCGTCGGTGGACTTGTAGACGCCACGTTCGCCGCCCGAGGACCACAGCGGACCCTCAGCGGCGACGTAGATCACGTTCGAGTGCCGCGGATCGACGAGGATGCGCGCGATGTGGTCCGAGGCCTTCAGGCCCAGGTTCGTCCACGTCTTGCCGCCGTTCAGGCTCTTGTAGACGCCATCGCCGATGCCGACGTGGCGGCCGCTCACGTTCTCGCCGGTCCCCACCCAGACCGTCTCGGGGGTCGACGGATCGAGCGTGATGCACCCGATCGAGTACGACGACTGGCTGTCGAAGATCGGCGTCCAGGTCGTGCCCGCGTTCTCGGTCTTCCAGACGCCGCCCGAGCCGACGGCGACGTACCACAGCTGGTGTTTCGTGGGGTGAATGACGATGTCGCTGATGCGGCCCGACATGATGGCCGGGCCGATGCTCCGGAAAGCGAAACCCGAGAGCACGGTTTCATTTAAGGCGCTCTTCGGCGCCTCAGGCTTGGCCGTGCCGGCGGGGACCGGCGTCTTCGGTTTCTGCGCCGCGACAGCGGCCGACAGGGCCACCAGCAGGATGATGAGTGCGCACGAAATTCGTTTCACAACGTCCTCTCTTCTCCGGTGAGCGTGCCAGGGGCGAGCGTCGCCAGATGGTCCATTCCGCGATGGGCTGTTCAACGGACCGCCCGGGCGAGGCGTTCCAGATCCGCGGCCGCGGCGTTCACGAGCGCGGTCTCGCGTTCGAGCACCTTCGCCGCGCGTGCGATCTCGGCCTCGGCGTCCTTGTACTGCCGCTGTTCGATGCCTTCGCGCACGCCGGGCAGCGTCTTGACGTCGTACCCGGTGTAGAAACCTGGCGCGTACAGGAGGTGCCGATACCACTCCCGGTGGGGGAGACCGGCCGGGTCCAGCAGCTGCCGCTCGCTCTGCATCAGCTTCGCGTTCACGGCACGAACGGTCGCGGTGTTGGCGGCGAGCCGCGCGGAGGCATTCGACAGAGCCTTCTGGTATCTCCCCGCGGCTGTGGTCAGCGCGGTCGACGCGTTCTGGAGGGGTGCGAAGTTCAGGGCGGGCGGGACCGCCTCGGCGACCGGCGCGACGAGCGGCCGGCGCGGGTCGTTGGTCGCTGCGAACACGCCGTCTTCGATCTGCCGGTTGTGCTCTCGGACCTCGTCCTGCCGGCGCTTCAGCAGCGCCTGCACGTCGTCGACGTACTCCTTGACCGTTTCGGCCAGCCGCGCGAGGTCGAACGGGAGGACGTCCGCGTCGGCCAGGCGGATGACGGCCGTGCCGACCGTCTGCGCAGCCAGCCGGCCGTAGACGAAGTCGGTGTCCTCGAAGTGCGTGTAGTAGTAGAAGTCGTCGTAGATCGAGTGGTAGATACCGCTGTCGTCCTCGCCGCCGTAGCCGAGGCTCAGCGTTGCGACGCCGCAGTGCTGGAGGAACGGGGTGAAGTCCGAGCCTGATCCGAGAGCGCCGATCCGTAGGTCGCCGCGCGTGCGCGCCTCATTGCGCTCCTCGGGCGTGCCCTGTGCAATCGTCGCCGCCTGCAGCCGCTTCCACGCGCTGACCTTCGCCTCGGGGTCCTCCACTGACCTGGCGACGCCGTTGATGAACGGCTCTAGCGTATGCGACCCGGCCATGCCGAGGTAGCCGCGGCCGTTGCTGTCGGTGTTGATGTAGACGGCCGCGTGCGCCTCGAGCTCGGTACCGTGCGTCTCCACCCATTCGGTCGAGCCGAGGAGTGCGGGCTCCTCACCGTCCCAGGCCGCGTAGATGATCGTCCGCTTCGGCTGCCACCCCTGTTTGCGCAGTTCGCCGAGCGCGCGCGCCTCCTCGAGTTCCGCCGACATGCCGCTGACCGGGTCGCCCGCGCCGTTCACCCAGGCGTCGTGATGATTGCCCCGGATGATCCACTCATCGGGGTAGGTGGAACCCGGCAGCCGGGCGATGACGTCGTAGAGGGGCTTGATGTCCCAGTTGAACGCGAGTTTCAGGTGGACGGTGGCCGGTCCAGGCCCGATGTGATACGCGATGGGAAGCGCGCCCCGCCAGGCCGCCGGCGCCAGCGGGCCCTGCAGCGCGGCGAGCAGCGGCTGTGCATCGCCGTAGGAAATCGGCAACACGGGGATCCGCGTGATCGTCTGCGCATCAGAGATCGCCAGCCGCTTGGCGTCCGGCGTCGCGCCGACACCCGGCGTGAGCGGGTCGCCCGGGTAGACCGGCATGTCCATGACGCTGCCGCGCTGCACGCCTTCGCGGGGCCTCATCGGCCCCGCCGGGAACACCTCGCCCCCGAAGTACCCGTCGTCGCGCGGATCGGAGTAGATCAAGCAGCCGACGGCCCCGTGTTCGGCGGCGACCTTCGGCTTGATGCCGCGCCACGATGCGCCGTAGCGCGCGATCGCGATCGCGCCCTTCACCGAGACGCCGAGGCGCTCGAGTTGCTCGTAGTCCACGGGCCGGCCGTAGTTCACGTAGACGAGGGGCGCTGTGACATCGCCGTCGCTCGAATACGCATTGTAGGAGGGAAGCTGCTCGGCCTTCTGCCCGGACGTGGGATCGACTGTCACGGCCGGTTCCTCGAGTGTCGCGACGAACCGGGTGGGCGTCACCATCTCGAGCAGGCGTATCTTCGGCGTTGGGAACAGGACGTCGAAGCGTTCGATCTTCGCGTCCCAGCCCCATTCCTTGAACCGCGCCAGCATCCAGTCGGCGTTGTCCTTGTCGTAGGGCGAACCGACGTGGTGCGGCCGGGCGCTCATGCGTTCGTCGTACGCACGGATGTTGGCCGGCGCCGGCAGCTCACGAAACGCCGTTTCCCACCGATCAGCGGCCGCCACGGCGGCCTGCGGGGACTGGGCACTGGGCCTCGACGCGGGTACCACGAACGCGGCGATCGCGACCGCGATAAAGAATCGACCGTGTTGACGAATCGTCATGGATGTCCTTTCCCGTGTATTCTCCTGTCCTGACGGGCTGTTGGCAAGCGTCCTGAATTGCCAGGAGACCAGGGCGGGCACGGTCGCCTGGCTGGGCGGCAGGCTGACGTGGTCCAGACTGGCGCCAAGAGCGACCCGCCACGGCTCACTGTCCAGCGTGTGATATCCTGCGGCACTCCCCGTGAACCCGCGCCCGGACGTTGTTCATTGGCTGTAACCCAGAGACCCAGAGACCCAGAGAGACGACTGTGACCGACACCAAGATCACCCTGCCCGAGAACGAGATCCCCACGCACTTCTATAACATCGTGCCCGACCTGCCGACGCCGATGCCGCCACCGCTCCACCCGGTGACACGCGAACCCATCGGCCCGGAGGCGCTCGCGCCGATTTTCCCCGCCTCGCTGATTGCGCAGGAAGTCTCGCAAGAGCGGATGATCGCGATCCCGGATCAGGTGCGCGACATCTACAGGCTCTACCGCCCGACCCCGGTGTTCCGCGCCCGGGCGTTCGAAGAGGCGCTCGACACGCCGGCGCGCATCTACTACAAGTCGGAGCACGTGAGTCCGATCGGCAGCCACAAGCTGAACACCGCGATCATGCAGGCCTATGCCAACAAGCAGGAGGGCGTGAAGCGGCTCGCCACGGAGACAGGCGCCGGGCAGTGGGGGAGCGCGCTGTCGTGTGCCTGCCGGCTGATCGGCCTCGACTGCATGGTCTACATGGTCCGCATCAGCTACGACCAGAAGCCCTACCGGCGCATCATGATGAAGACCTACGGCGCCGACATCGTGGCGAGCCCTTCGAACCTGACCGCGTCGGGCCGCGCTATTCTCGCGGCGGATCCGGACTCGCCGGGCAGCCTGGGCATTGCCATTTCTGAAGCCGTCGAAGACGCCGCGCAGCGTGACGACTCGAAATACGCGCTCGGCAGCGTGCTCAACCACGTGTTGCTGCACCAGACCATCATCGGCCAGGAAGCCCTGAAGCAGATGGAACTGGCCGGCGATTACCCGGACATCCTCATCGGCTGCCACGGTGGCGGCAGCAACTTCGCGGGGCTCGTCTTTCCCTTCCTGCGGGACAAGCTCTCCGGTGCCCGAAAGGGGCTGCGGGCGATTGCCGTGGAGCCGGCGTCGTGTCCGAGCCTCACGGGCGGCACCCGCGAATACGACTTTGGCGACACCGCAGGGCTGACGCCGCTCATGATGATGCACACGCTCGGGCACACGTTCATGCCCGCCCCACTGCACGCCGGCGGTCTCCGGTATCACGGATCGGCGCCCCTGGTCAGCCACCTGCTGGCGGCCGGCATCGTCGAAGCCGAGGCGTACAACCAGAGAGAGGTGTTCGAGAGCGCGGTGAGGTTCGCCCGCTCGGAGGGCACCATTCCCGCGCCGGAGTCGGCGCACGCCATCCACAGCGTCGTGCGTCACGCGCTCGCGGCGCGCGAGTCCGGCGAGGCCAAGGTCATCCTCTTCAACCTGTCGGGGCACGGCCTGTTCGACCTCGCCGCCTATGAGTCGTTCCTCGGCGGGAAGATGGCGGACTAGGATGCTTCGACCGACCGACGATCTCCGGATTCGGGACATCAGGCCGCTGATTCCTCCCGCGATCCTGCTCGAGGAGATCCCGCTCAGCGAACGCGCCTCGAACGTGGTGGCCGACGCCAGGGCGGCGTTCACCGCGATCCTCCGCGGCGACGACCCGCGCCTGGTCGTCGTCGCGGGTCCCTGCTCGATTCACGATGCGGCCGCCGCCCTGGACTACGCGCGCGGACTCAAGGCGCTGGCCGATCGATGTGCCGACGAGCTGTTTGTCGTGATGCGCGCCTACTTCGAGAAGCCGCGCACTGTCGTCGGGTGGAAGGGGTTCATCAACGACCCCGATCTCGACGGGACCTATCACATCAACAAGGGACTCAGGCTCGCCCGCCAGCTCCTGCTCGACGTCAATGAACTCGGCCTGCCGACGGGATCCGAGTTCCTGGACACCCAGATCCCGCAGCACGTCGCCGACCTGACCTCGTGGGTGGCTATCGGCGCGCGCACGGCCCAGAGCCAGATTCACCGCGAGCTGGCATCCGGGCTGTCGATGCCGGTGGGATTCAAGAATGGCACCGACGGCGACACAAGGGTCGCCGTGGACGGGATCCTGACGGCCCGGCACCAGCACTGGTTCCCGGGCGTGACGAAGCAGGGCGTGTCGGCCATCCTGCAGACGTCCGGCAACGACACCTGTCATCTCATCCTGCGGGGCGGATCGAACAGCGGCCCCAACTACCACGCTGACCAGGTTGCCGAGGCCTGCGCGCAGCTGGCGTCGAAGGGGTTGCCCGACCGGGTGCTCGTGGACTGTTCGCACGGCAACAGCGGCCGCGACCACCGCCGGCAGGCCGACGTGGTCACCGACCTCTGCCGCCAGGTTGCGTCAGGATCTCAGCGAATCTTCGGTCTCATGCTGGAGAGCCAACTCGTGGAGGGCCGACAGGACTACGTACCGGGACGGCCGCTGGTCTACGGCCAGAGCATCACCGACGCCTGCATCTCGCTGGAGGAGACCGGGCGGCTCCTCGCGATGCTCGCCGGTGCGCAGCGCCACCGCGGGCCCTGACCATCCTCGCCTCCTACTTGCCCGATGCGACCGGAGGCAGTCCCGCCGCCTTCAGCGTTGCGTTCAGGGCGGGCAGGTCCACCGTCTTCAACACGTTCCACTTCGCCATCACGCGGGCGGCTGCGGTTTGCGCCGCGGTGACCGCCGTCAGCGTGGCGCTGGTCGGCGCGACGTCCGCGGCCTGCATCGAGTTCATCTGCCCGGCCAGCAGGCTGCTGATCGTCCACAGCGTGTCCGGTGGCAGCGCCGGCGTGGCGCCGCCGCCGCCGGC
>Ga0209747_1001977_pt1 | contig 10632 bp, 9 predicted proteins | sample BarGraNGADG00311_FD_184498 | JGI IMG/M metagenome (GOLD analysis project Ga0209747, IMG submission 184498) | Arctic peat soil microbial communities from Barrow, Alaska - Barrow Graham LP Ref core NGADG0011-311 (SPAdes) (version 2) | ecosystem: Environmental > Terrestrial > Soil > Wetlands > Peat ... | reverse complement strand
AGCAACCTGATAATCCACCGGGTGGTGAACGTCGAGGACCAGGGTGGGGTGAAGTTCTACTCGACGAAAGGCGACAGCAACCCGGAGCCCGACAACTGGCGGATCTCGATGGGAGAAGTCTTGGGTGGCGTCTCGATCACGCTGCCGGGCTTCGGCGCTTTCCTCGACTTCGTGACGGCACCCCGGGGTTACACTTCCTGCATCGTCATACCTGCCGCCGCTTCGCTGCTGATAGTCATGCTGCTGGGATTCGCCGAGAAGCTTTCTGACCTGACTCACCGCAGCAAGAGCACCGTGCCCCCGCCCGCGTAGCTACCACTCAGGCGGGGAACAGCTTTTCCATCTCTCCACCGGTGATCGTGTCCGCCGTCAGCACTGCTGACATCATCGAGGGATAGATGCCACCGCCCAGCGCCGACTTCGCTCCTGTCAGATAGAGACCGCGGACTGACGTCTTCGGTCCGGGTCTGCGAGGTATCGCCTGCTTGCCCACGGGGGCGTTGTCGTACCAGCAGCCGTCGATCGCCATCGTGTAGCGCTCGTAGGTTATCGGCGTCGCGATGTCGTATGCCTCGACGTTGCTTATGAGGTCGGGGAATACCCTGGCAACCGCGTCGACGACGATCTCGGCGTACTTCTCCTTGATGCTCCTGTACTTCTCGCCCCTGACGCCACCCTGCTCGACGCCCCACCTGCGCATGAAGTTGTACGGGACGCCCGGCACGATTATGTCCATGCAGGTCTTGCCGTCGGGGGCGAGCGACGGATCGACCGTCGACGGCGCCATCATCGACCAGCGGAGCTTTTCGGGGTCCGGGTAAGAGCCTTTCGCGTCGACCGCTTCGATCATCTCGTCCTCGCTATACGAGGGCTGTGCAAAGACGGGGCCACCCTCGAATTCGGCGTCCAGCTTCTTCGCCAGCCCGAGGTGCACGACGAGCCCGGTCATGGAAACCGGTGCCTCGTCGACCTTCTCGAGGAACGACGTCGTGAAGTTCTCGCGGTCCAGGAGCTTGATGAAGGTGCGCTTGCTGTCGGCATCACTCACGACGGTCCTGGCGGTCACCTTGGCACGGGGCACCATCTCTACTTCGTTCACACCATCCTTGTCAGTGTTAATGGACGTGACCTCGTGGCCGAGCAGCAGCGTCCCCCCGCTTTCCGTGAACGCCTTTGCGAGCGAATCCGTGAGGACCTGGAAGCCTCCGACCGGGACGTACGCTCCTTTGTCAAAGCTCTTCAGCATCGAGACCATGGATAGCGCCGAGAGATCCCAGGGCGGCGCGCCGAGGAAACCCCAGGGCGTCGATATCACGGTCTTGAGACGATCGTCCGTGATGTGCTTGTCCAGCATCTTCGAAAACGTCGTCCCCGACAGCATGTACGACATCATCTGCGGCCGGGTGAACGGATACGCAAGCATGCGCATTATGGTGGAGAACCCGAGCGGACGCCGCGTCATGCGCATGTCCATGCCCTTGACGAGCGAGTCGATGGCTTTGAAGAAGCTGTTAACGTTGGACGTCTGGTGCTGGAATTGCTCCTTGAGCACTTCCGCGTACTGGTCCAGCGCGCTGGGGACAACGAAGTCGTGCTCCGGGTAGACGAAGCGCATGAACGGCTCGACCTGCTTGAACTCCATCCGGATGCCGAGATGATCGATGATGCGGGTGATGTCTCCGCCCGGCCCGCATCCGCCCATCAGGTGCGGGACCTGGAAATCGTAACCCTTGCGCACATAAGAGGTGACAAAGCCGCCGGGCCTGGAATGACGCTCCGCGATCAGGACGTTGGCGCCCTGCCTGGCGAGCAGCGCGCCGCAGGTCAGTCCGCCCACGCCCGCACCGACTATCACGACGTCAAACTGCTCCCCGAATTCAGGAGCCGTTGCAGCCGGAGCATCTCCCTCCGCCATCATCTTCCCCTCCCACTCGATCTCCTCGGTCAAAACGCAAAATAGGGGTCAGACCCTTATTTTGCATTTATGTGACGAAGTTGCGCGCGTAGACCAGCTCGGCGCCTTCCTTGCGCTCCAGGGTTGTCGCCTTGCCGGAGCAGGTCGCGACGCAGACGCCGCAACCGAAGCACGCGCCCTCGATGAGGTGCACCTTTCCCCCCGGGCCTTCAGCTCTCGCGTCAAACGGGCACCGCTCGACGCAGACGCCACATTCTTCAGCCCCTCGGCAAGCTCCCTCATCGACCACGGCTTCCGAGCGCCCCTTGCGGAATGACTGGAAGCCCCTCATCTTCTGGGCGAGCAGTGGGATGCATACGGACTTATCGCAGTTGCACAGGACGAATGCAGCTCCCTCGGCCCCGTTGAAGCCATAGACCTGGTGTATGAAGCCGTGCCGGTCGAACTCCTCCAGAAGCGTCCTGGCTTCGCCCGCATCGACCTTCTTGTACAGGCCGGGGTAGTTGCGCAGGTAAGTCTCCGCCCAGATGCCGAAGACCATGTCGGTGTTGTTCGGGACCTCGTCGGAGATATTGTTGCGCGCGCGCCTGCAGGGACACGTTCCAGCCGCAAGCGTGTACCCGGCTCCGTCGATCGACGTGGCCATCTCTATAGCCTCATCGAGCGTGAGCACCTCGCCGTTCGCCACGCTCATCACCTTGTCGCTCAACCACTGGACCCAGCCATTCAAAGTGGGGTTGCGATAGATCCACTCGCGCATCGCCAGGAAATTGATGGCCCTCATGCCCAGGTGTTCGTACCTGGTCATGATGCTCATCATCGGCCTGGGTATGTTCTGGTTAAGGGTCGAGCCATGACCCATGTGTGCGGCGACAAAGCCGGCCGTCACAGCGACAGCGCGCCCGATCGCCACCGCGCTCCGGACCACGCGCAGACGCCGTTTTACTGCTTCCATATCGAGTCTTCCCCTCACTGTTTTGATGCGTTTACCGCAGCCTGACCACTGCCGCGATAATAATAACATTTACGGATATGGAAAAAATTGGTTGCACCGAAAAGCCTGTTGTAATAGCCTCAAATACCGGCGGACCAAACCGACACAAGACTGGAGGTCCGATTTGTCCGTGATCGAACCGGACCTCGCGCTGGAAGTCGCGAAGGCGGCACTTCAAACCGGAGGCGTTTACTCCGACATCGTATGCCAGCAAAGGATGGTCTCGACCGTCCGCTTCGAGGATGGCAAAGTCGATGACGTCTCCACTGGTGTCGATAGCGGCGCAGGCGTCAGGGTCATCAAAGGAGACCTCGCGGCCTTCGCGCACACGGACATCCTGGACCGCGAGCATTTGCTCCGCGCGGCCAAGACCGCGGCAGAAGCGCTGGAGCACGCCGCTGAAGGAACGGCCCTGCGCATCGAGGTCCCCACGCGCAAGGCGCCTGCGCCGGTGTGCGTGCCCGGCAGCGGGATACACGAGATCGCCGACGTCGTCCTGCACCTGAAGAGCTGTGACGACGCGGGGCGGAGCGCCGGCAAAGACGTGCGCCAGGTGACCGCCGTGCACAACGCCTCGATCGATGATGAGCTCATCGCAAACTCGCTGGGTGAAGTGCGCGAGGACTCCTGCAGGCGGACGCGCCTGATCGTGCAGGTCGTCGCCAGCCGCGACGGCATCATCCAGGTAGGCCAGGAAGCGCCGGGCGACCTGAGCGGCACGGAGTTCTACGCGAAGCACGACGCCGCGGCGGTCGCACGTGTGGCCGCGGAGAGGGCGCTCGTCATGCTGAGCGCTCGACCTTCCCCCGCGGGCAGGATGGCGGTAGTGATGAACTCGGGCACGGGCGGCGTCCTCCTCCACGAGGCCTGCGGCCACGGGCTCGAGATCGACCACGTCCACAAGGGCGCGTCGGTGTACTCGGGAAAGGTCGGTGAGCTGGTCGCCTCGGAGGTGGTCTCGGCATCCGACAACCCGACGCGATACGGACTCTGGGGGTCATACGAGTACGACGACGAGGGAACGCCTTCGCAGTCGACGCTGCTCATCGAGAAAGGCGTCCTGCGAAACTACCTCTACGCGAGGCACGAGGCGATGAAGGACGGGGTGGTCAGCACGGGCAACGGGCGGCGACAGTCGTTCCGCAACGTGCCTGTGCCGCGCATGAGCAACACGTATATCGAGCCGGGCGACTCGCAGCCCGAAGACATATTGAGCTCGACCGTCAAAGGACTGTACGCCGCGAAGATGGGGGGCGGACAGGTCGACCCGACGACGGGCGATTTTGTCTTCTCCGTGTCCGAGGGCTACCTGATAGAGAACGGAGAGCTGGGACCTGCCGTCCGCGGAGCAGTGCTCATCGGCAACGGGCCCCGGACTCTCGAGATTATCGACGCCGTGGGCAACGACCTTTCGTTCGAGGAAGGCACCTGCGGTAAGGAAGGACAGGGTGTGCCGGTAACCACGGGCGGTCCTACTTTCAGGATCACCGAGCTCACCGTTGGCGGCACCGAAGTCTGAGGGGAGAGCAGGCAGTTGATCAAGAAGATAGACAACCTTGGGCGGGTCGTTGTACCCAAGGGCTACAGGATGATGCTGGGCCTTCAGCCGGGAGACCCGCTGGACGTCGAGGTCGAAAGCGGCAAGCTTCTCATGTCGCCCCACAAAGATGGTTGCACTTTTTGTGGAGCGACTGAGGCGATGCACAGATTCCTCGACAAGGGCATCTGCCCCGATTGCCTGGAGCAGCTCCAGGGCCTCGACGGAAGCGCTTGAGCCCGTTCGCCGCCCCCGGCCCCGACGCTAGAGCTCTTCGGTGCGCTTGAGGGCCGCGTTATAGAGCGCTCCTCGCGACAGGCCCGCCGGCATCCGCTCGACGACCTGCGCCACGGCGTCTTTCAATGACAGGCCGGCTTCCCTCAGCAGCAGCACTTCCTCGACAGCCGCTCCCTCATCGACCGGCTCCGGCGGCCCCGCTCCCTCGACGACCAGGACTATCTCCCCTTTGACCTCTCGCCCCTCCAGTGCCCCGCGCACCTCTGAGACCGTGCCTCGAATTACTTCTTCGAACTTCTTTGTGATCTCGCGCGCCAGGGCCACGCGCCTGTCGCCCATGACGTCGGCGACGTCAGCGAGCAACGCGGCGATCCTGCCGGGACTCTCGTAAAAGATGAGGGTGCGCTCGTCGAGGACCAGTGCCTCGAGCGCTTTGGTCCGGGGCCCCTTCTTGCGCGGCAGAAAGCCCTCGAAAGCGAAACGCCTCGTCGGGAGCCCTGATATAACCAGTGCCGTGACCGCTGCGTTCGGTCCGGGGAGCGCCTCGACGGCGATGTCCCGCTCAAGGCACCTGGCAACCAGGTGATGCCCCGGGTCAGAGATGCCCGGAGTGCCGGCGTCCGAGACCAGTGCCACAGTCTCACCTGCCTCAAGCCGCTTGATGATCCTGGCGCCCGCGGACTCGCGGTTTTCTTCGCGATAGCTGAGCATGGGGGTATGGATGTCGTACCTTGCGAAAAGGTTGCGTGTCCTGCGGGTGTCTTCAGCAGCTACGAGGTCAGCCTCGCGCAACATCTCGAGCACCCGTATAGTCACGTCCTCGAGGTTGCCGATGGGCGTGGCGCAGAGGTAGAGCTTGCCCCCAGGCGACTGTCTATCGCTCACATCACTGCCGTTGTATGCGGAAGTACATGGCCCTTTCACAGATGATCGGCAGGCTGCCGGTGAGCGCGGTCGAGAACTCGGTGTTCGTCAGCCCCTCAACTGAATCGACGTGGATGGTATACCTGCTGTTGGGCGCCACGTCGTAGCTCGCGGCCTTGATGCCTCCACCGGGCAGCAGGTAGTTCACGTCGACCTTTGCCGCCGTGTCGTTAGGGTTCATCACGAGGACATACGTGTCGTATTCTCCTCCGGTATAACCCTCGGCAAGGTACCAGTACTTCGCGGGATCCGACACGCCCGAGGCGTCCGACCCACCCGTCCGGCCGTAGCTCACGTAGTACATCGAGCGCTCGACGATCACGCCGGTGTCGGCGGTGACCCTCGTGGACACTTCCTTGGACGCGAGCTCCGGGATCTCGTTCACGTGGATCGTGAAACGCGACTTCGCGAGCAGGTTGTACTGCTTTGCGACGAGGCTGCCGTCGCTGCACATGAACGTCACAGTGGCCCTGGTGGGAGTCGCGCCCGGGTTCTGGATGAGCACGTACTCGTCGAACCCGTCGCCCGTGTACCCTTCTGCCAGGTACCACGTCGTCGCCGGAGCCGCAACGGCCGCGTTTGCGCTGCCGTCGTCCCTGCCGTAATAGTTGTAATACTGTGCCCGCTCTACGACCACGGGCTGGTCGCACGTGACCCTGGTCGAGACATCGGTCGACGCGAGCTCCGGTATGTCATCCACGTGCAGGGACATCCTGGACGTGGGCTTGATCGGGTAATCGTAATCGAACGGTCTGCCGTCCGGCACCATATACTGCACGTGGACCGTGCCTGCGGACGCGTTAGGGTTCTGTACCAGGACGTAATCGTCGAAATCTCCGCCGGTGTAACCCTCGGCAAGATACCATTCCTTGCCCGGCATTGTTACCCCGGCCGAGTCGGTCCCGCCATCCTTGCCCTTGTAATCATGGAAGTACATCGAGCGCTCAGCGGCTATCGGCTGATCAGACGCAAGATGCGCCGAGACCTCAACGTCCTCGAGCCCGGAGACGTCCGCGATGTTGATGGTGGCACGCGCGAACGGATTGATCGTGTAAGCCCCTCCCACAACGCTGCCGTCCGGCCTCATGAACTGGGCGTTGACGGTTGCCTGCTTGTCGGTCTGGTTCATCATGCAGATGTACTCGTCGAAGTTCCAGGTCGTGCAGCCTTCCGCGAAGTACCAGTCTTTGGACAGCTGGCTGATCCCCGAGGTGCCGTGACCTCCCGTTATCGGCGGCGGAGGCGGCGGAGGCGGAGTGTATTCGAAGTGGGACGCGATCACGTCGACGCGGGTGCCGTTCGGCGCCCAGTTGTAGGCCCACTGCGCGTCCTGCAGTGACTGCCTCACGCAACCGTGCGAGGCGGCGTGGCCCAGGCAGTCCGCCGAGGTCCACGAGCCCGATTTGGGATCATATGGGAGGGCGTGCATTCCGATGTCGGGTGCGAAACCCATCCAGTAGTACATGTAGACTCCGCCATACTTGACCGATATGCCGCAGTACTGGTGGTCCTGCACGTAGAAGACCCCGTAAGGCGTCGGGTGAGAGGCGGTCCCCGTCGAGCACAGGTGGGACTTGACCAGGACGTTGCCCTCAAACAGGTAGATGCGCTGGTCGTACGTGGAGATGATGATGCGCTTATCGCCAGCGCTTCCGCTGCTGGCCACGCGAAGCGAGAGCACGCCTTTCACTGTGTTGCTCGGGGAGCTCTCCTTGCCGTTCCTCACCACGGTCACGCGGTAGTAGTAGGTCGATCCGTCTTTCAGCCCCGTGTCGATGTATTGCATCACGTTAAGCTTCGTGTAGGCAGAATCGGAGAAGACCACCTTGAAGCCGCTGTCGGCCTTGCCCGACCTGTACACCTTATAGGCCGAGATGCTGCCCGGGTCGGAGACGTGCCAGTCCAACTTGAGGCACCCGCCCGCGCTGGAAGTCGGCAAGCCTACCGTGAGCCCCGAAGGCGCGCCGGCGCCGCTGGACGCCATGGCCGCCGGGATCAGAAGACCTACCATCAGGACCGCAAGCAGAGCGGCCACGCTTACCCTGAACCTTGTTCCCATAACCAAAAAAGTCCACCTCCGTGGGCTGATCATCCCGTATTAAGGCACGAAAAGCCGGCTGACTGCATCCTTCAGTCTCCCGGCTTTCAAGAATTATAACCGGCGAAACCGCCAAACGCCAGAAGTATACGAACGAAAGAGCGGATTCCGGACATAAATAAGCACCACCGGGGCCTGACCCTACTGTTGCATTCCGGCTAAGAAGACGGAGAAGCAGGCCTTACCATGAACTCGACCGCGCCGCGGCCGCTCTCTTTCCACTCCACCACGCTCTTGCTTTTCTCGAGCGCCTCGCGCAGGCCCTGCAGGGTGCCGGCGATTATGTGGACTTCGTAGGGGTTCTCGACCGTGACCCTGACGCTCGTGTCATCGACGGCGAAGCTGACCGGGTTGCCGATCCCGTACAGCGCCATGTTCTTGAGGTACTCCCGGTAAGCTTTCTCGAGGTCCTCGGGGGAAGCCGCTCCGTTGGTCTCCATCAGGCCCAGCTGCCCGACATGGTCGACCGTCCACTCGCGCTGCGCGTCGACCAGCAGCTCGTTGACCTCTTCGCCAAGCTCGTTCACCATCTCGCGGAAAACAGCCGCGACCATATATCCGTCCAGCATCACGACCCGCGAGCCAGTCCTCGTGTCGAGGATGATCCCGTCGTTCTCCATCCATTTCAGCTGGGAGGATACTGCGCGTGGGATCTTACACCTCGGGCACCTGTCGTGCACAAGGTGACTGGGGATGACGGGCTCGATCTCGAGCGCCATCCTCTCGCCCATATCGGTCCTCTCGCCCGTGGGCTCGACTCGGATGAGGTAGGTGTCTCGCGACTCCTCCTGCCAAGTGTGCCGGAATGGCACCCGCTCGAGCGTCTCAAAGGCCCCGACGACGTTGGCGGCCATCAGGCCGAAGTTGAACGGGTTGCGCATCCTCGCGAGGCCGTACCGACCGGGTTTGTACTCGATGGTCTCGGAGTGGCATTGCCCGGTGATGACTCCGACCTTGTTGAACTGCTCAACGCCGATGCGCTTGACGAATGCGGGCTTCATGAAGAAGTCGGCCGCCGGTATCCTGTCGTAGAAAGCCGCGAAAGTAGCCTTGCTGGCATTTCGCTGGGCCTCGAACGCGATGTGCTCGATCGAGATCCCGAGCTTAGCCTCGATGTTCGAGAACAGGTTGTCGAGAAAACCGAAGTGCAGGATGGCCACCCTGAAGTCACGGCGCATGAGCTGCGTCATGGTCCCATTGTCGTTCCACTTGATAAAGAAACTCACCATTCTGGGAAAACCGCACTCGCGGCACCGCATCAGCGAATATTTCTTCGCCATCGACGAACCTCCCGGAAAAAGAGACACCAAGGACGCTGGGTCTCACGTCCCTCTTATTTTATCATTGCACGCACTCGCGGAAACAACTACATCGGCCGGATGAAACGGGGACCCCGCCATGACACTTAACAGTCCAACGCATGGCTGCCCGTGAAGATCCTTTTCGGTCTTTTGCCGCGCGACGCTGATTGCCTCGACATCCGTGAATAATCGCCCGCTCCATCTGTTAGAATACGCGCAAGGTGACAGGATCAGCGCTTACGTGTGATGACAAGGGGTGGTGGACGTGGCTGTTGAAGCGATCAAGACCAGGCGTAGCGTCAGGAAATACGAAGATACCGACGTCTCGGACGAGAAGCTCAACGGTGTGCTCGAGGCCGCCGTCTACGCGCCGTCATGGGCCAACAAGCAGGGCTGGCACATCCTGGTCGTCAAGAGCGCGGAAATGCGTGCGAAAGTAGCTGAAGCGATCGAAGGCAATCCCGGGGCGAGAGCCGTCGGGCAAGCCCCCGTGCTGCTCGCCGTGTGCATGGACCCGGAGTTGTCCGGCAATATGAACGGCAAGCCTTACTATATGGTCGACGCCGGAATACTGATGGACCACCTCATGCTGGCCGCCGCCGACCTCGGTCTCGGGACCGTGTTCATCGGCGCGTTCGACGAGGATAAGGTGCGCCCGGTGCTCGGCGTGCCGGAGCAGTACCGCATCGTCGGCCTGACGCCACTGGGCGTACCGGCGAAGATACCAGGCGAGCGCCCTCGCAATGAGCTTGCCGACGTCGTCCACATGGAGAAATGGTAGGTCAGTCGGCAAGGGTACAGGAGGACAGTTGCGGGTAACAAACATAGAAGCACGCGACTTACCTGACGCATGGTTCCAGTGCATCTACCAGGTCATGGAGAGCGGTCGCGAGTACGTCATCGACCGCGGCTCGTACGAGGGGCAGAGGCGACGCGAGTTCGAGTTCGTCGTCATCAAGATCGCCTACCCGGAAGCCCGCCCGCTCGTGCCGCAGATGCCGGAAGGGTCGACCCTGCCGCCACCGACCGACATGGAGTTCGTGAACAAATATCTCGACAAGCTGGTCAACGCCCATTCGAAGGCCGAGCGTGAAGATTACACCTACGGTCAGTACCTCGAGCCCCAGATCCACGAAGTGGTGAGGATGTACCGCGAGGATGGGTTCGGGACCAACCAGGCATGCATGGCAGTATGCGATCCCAGGAGCATATTCCTCGCCGACCCGCCGTGCCTGCGCCAGATCGACACGAGGATCTATCCAGACGAGAAGAAGCTGCACTTCGTCGTCTACTTCCGCTCCTGGGACCTCTGGGGCGGCTTCCCCTCGAATCTCGCAGGCATCCAGCTCCTCAAAGAGTACATGGCCGACGAGATCGGCCATGGTGTGAAACCCGGCGAAACCATCGCGGTCTCCAAGGGACTGCACCTCTACGACATGTACTTCGAGGTCGCGAACATGAGGCTGGGCCGGAGCAGCGAGAAACCGCTTGAATAAGGGATAATCCGGGGTTTCTGGGGTCCAGGAGAACGGCAGTCCGTGAGCCCAGTTTTCATTTTTTTGAGCTATGTTCGAGTGTTATATTGCCCTTTTTCCCCGTTGATCGCAGACTTTTTAAACTCTGCGG
>Ga0209747_1001971_pt1 | contig 10641 bp, 7 predicted proteins | sample BarGraNGADG00311_FD_184498 | JGI IMG/M metagenome (GOLD analysis project Ga0209747, IMG submission 184498) | Arctic peat soil microbial communities from Barrow, Alaska - Barrow Graham LP Ref core NGADG0011-311 (SPAdes) (version 2) | ecosystem: Environmental > Terrestrial > Soil > Wetlands > Peat ... | reverse complement strand
TAAGTTCAATCGGACGCTATCCCGGGGATATGACAATGAAAAAGGAGGACCTGATGGAGCAGGTATATGATGCGATCGCTTCAGTCGAGGCAGTCAGAAAAAATTCAAATATTGACTTTTCAAAAATCGGAATAATCGGATATAGCTGGGGAGGATTATCCGGTGCAATCCTGTCAGCAATGATTCAGGATGTTTCCTGTTTGGTTTCTCTGGATGGATCTGAATATCACTTATATGGAGAATCAAAAGAAGAAGATGCAGAATTTAATGGTATTCTTAACAGCGAGGAATTTAAAAAATTAAGCTTGCCGGTAACCTACCTACGCCTGGAAAGTTCTCCGGATACAGGTACTGCTAAAACAGTTTCTGTTTTTAATTTCTCGGAAAAGCTAACCGGGAAAAAACAGATAATCAGAATAGATTCAGCGAAACATGAAGATTTCAGTTGTCTGTCCGAGATTGTCAGAAAATCGGGTAACTGTACAATCAATGAACATTTTAATAATATTTCAAAAAGGACAGTCTCTTTCATGGAAGAACATCTGAAAAATGCAGAATCACTGAAATAATCTTCTGGTGAAGGCAGGGATCTTTCTTCTAATTGATAAATTTGGGTACTTTTAACATTGCTGTTTTGAAGTTTTCGGGTTCTGATAAAACAGGATACGAAACAAAAATTTAAATTTGCTGAATGGATAAGACAATATATAGTGTGATAACGGGAACGGGAAGCTATATCCCTCCAAAAAGTGTCAAAAATGACGATGTGTGTCTTTTTATGTGAAAATGATTTATAATATGGAAAATACAAGGGAAATTAGAAAATATAGGTGAATATTATTTTCACAAATCTTTCACAATCAAAATTGAGTATTTTCTTGAAGTGAGCTAAGTAGTTAAAATATTGGTGCCCCTGGCGCGAGTCGAACGCGCGGCACACGGATTAGGAATCCGTTGCTCTATCCTACTGAGCTACAGGGGCAACTTTTTTAAAACGGAAAAGCCTCACTTTAATTCCGGTTTCCAATCAAAAATGATAGCAAAACGGCGAAGAAAAAAATGGAGTGAAATAACATGCTTTGCTCAGACTGTCAACCATCTAACCGGAGAAAGCCTTTAAGTGAGTTTCGAGCAAACGCTCTTTATCAAAATTAACCAGCTTGAGGTTTTTTGGTTTCGTCCCGGCAAAAGCACATTTCGGCACAAGGCCAATCAATTCCGACTCTAAAATTTCGATACCGCGATCAGCTGCCAGCGTCTCTACCTGATCATAAATGGCTTTGAGCGGCGTCTCCTTGCAATTAGTCAGGTTCATCGATACCTGCGCGATGCCGCGGCTTTTCAGGATAACACCAATTGCCCGCACATGCTTCAGACCACCGCTTTTTTCCCGTATTTGTGAAGCAATTTTTTGAGCAAGCCTTAAATCATCACAATTGAGATTGATATTATAAGCAACCAGTGGCTCTCGCGCGCCTACAACCGTTGCGCCCGCACGCGGGTTGAATTTTGGTTTGCCTACATCGGGAGCATCTACCGGATTGGACATTTTTTTCGACAGCGCTTCGTATCCGCCGTGCCGGACAATCGCCAGTTCGCCGCGCTCGGGAATTAACGCCGCGTTACCGTAAAAATAAACAGGGACACCGAAGAGTTCATTGAGCTTACGCCCGAAAGTATGCGCCAAATCGACGGCGTCTTCCATCTTGGTTTTTCCCAGCGGAATAAAGGGCACGACGTCAACTGCCCCCAATCGCGGATGAACGCCGGCCTGTTTGCGCATATCAATCAGCTCCAGTGCTTTGCCTGAAGCTGCCAGCGCGGCATCCAATACATCAGCGGGCTGTCCCAAAAAAGTAAAGACACTCCGGTTGTGGTCAACATCGCTGCTGTAATCAACCAGCCGCACGCCGGGAAAAGATTCAAATATTTTCGCAATAGCTTTAATCTTGTTTTGATTGCAACCTTCACTGAAGTTGGGAACACATTCAATAATTTTCATTTTTTATACCTGATAGATTTTAACCGCCGGTAACTCAATGCAAGTGAGTTTACCGCCAAAAACGGCACCAGTATCAATCCCTATCTTATTCGGCATAATCAGAGGATAACTCAAGGGAGTGTGGCCAAAGACGACCATTTTACCGAAATCATAATCCGTATCTATGAACTCGTGCCGTACCCACAACAAATTGTGTATTGTCTGCCGGCTTAAAATCAAGCCGGGCTTTAAGCCTGCATGGACAAATAGATAATTATCCGTCTCGTAATGCGGTAAAAGCGATTCAAAAAATTTCAAATGTTCCCGGGGAATTTTTGCCTTTCTTTCCTGGGGCGTCTCTGAAAGTGAGATCGCATAGGCGAACAAAGTAGCCGAACCCCCATTGTATAAGTACATTTCCTCATCCAGACCATCAAGATAGCGCAGGAACATATACTCATGGTTCCCTAAAAGGCAGACGACATTTTTATATTCGGCCGTAAGCCCGATTACATAATCAACAACTTCTCTTGCAGCACTCCCCCGGTCAATATAATCGCCGATAAAGACAATTGTATCGTTTTCCGGATCAGCGTTTATATTCTGAATCAGCGGCCGGAGCTTTCCCAGGCAGCCGTGAATGTCACCTATGGCAAAGATTTTATTCATACCAATTCGCTTTCTTTGGCTAACTTTGTTGGCATCATCGGCGGCTTCCTCAACGTATTACTTCCGGGAGTGCATCCCCAAAGGGGGCACAATTAAAACAGACCTTTCCCTTACCGGTGCGCTCCGCCATTATGGCGTGGCGCACATACGCCTACGGAGCCTCCTCCTTGCCGCCTCATTATCCTTTGAAAGCGAAATGGTATCATAAAATATTGCCAAATGTGGAAAATTATTTACTCTAAAAGAGCCGTAACGAAATCATTACTTTCAAAAACGCGTAAATCATCCAATCCTTCACCGACTCCTATATAGCGGACAGGCAGGGCAAGCTCACTGGCAATTCGTATTACTACTCCACCTTTAGCCGTTCCATCGAGCTTAGTCAAGACAATACCGGATGCGCCTATTTCTTCTTTAAAGATTTTCGCCTGAATAACGGCATTTTGGCCGGTTGTGGCATCAAGAACCAGTAATATTTCGTGAGGCGCCCCCGGAAGATCCTTACCAATAACTCTCCTTATCTTCTTGAGCTCCTCCATTAAATTAACTCGGGTGTGCAATCTGCCGGCAGTATCAATAATTATAACTCCGCGATAGCCGGTTTTAACTTTCGCCAGGGCATCAAACACAACCGCCGCTGGATCAGCATTTATTTTTTGCTTGATTACTGGCGCCTGGACACGACTACCCCAAACTTCCAACTGCTCTATTGCCGCCGCCCGAAAGGTATCCGCTGCGACAAGCATGACCTCATGACCATCACTGCCCAGCAAATTGGCCAGTTTCCCGATTGTTGTTGTCTTGCCGCTGCCGTTGACTCCGATTGCCATGATCACAAAGGGCTGTCCTTTAGGAATAGTCAGAGGCTTCTCCATTTGCCGCAATATACCAACCATCCGCTCCTGCAGAATCTTTTTGATTTGCGCGGTATTCTGGAGTTCGTGACGGCCAATTCTTTCTTTAACATCGTTAATCAGATCGTGAGCAAATTGTGGACCCATATCCGCTGTAATCAGCAGTTCTTCCAGTTCTTCAAAAAGTTTCCTGTCTAAAACCTTTTTACCTAAAACAAGATTATCCAGATTTTTTGTCAGGGCATTGCGGGTTTTCACGAGCCCTGTCTTTAATTTTTCAAAAAAACTATTATTCACTATGAAAATACCTTTCATCGATTTGTTTATTCATAACGATTTTTTTTGCAGAAGTAAAGGAATGGATTAATTCAGATTGACTGAAACTAAAGAAGATATGCCCTGTTTTTGCATGGTTACTCCAAAGAGTGTATCGGCAACTTCCATGGTGCTCTTATTGTGCGTAATCATGACAACCTGAGATTTCCCGGCAACATCTTTAATCAATCGATTGAAGAGATTGGTGTTGGCATCATCGAGTGCGGCATCAACTTCATCCAGAATCAAGAAAGGAGAAGGACGGTACATCAAGATGGCAAATATGAGCGCGATAGCTGCCAGTGATTTTTCGCCGCCGGAGAGCAAACTGATACTTTGCGCTCTTTTACCGGGAATTTGGATATCAATATCCACGCCCGTTTCCAGCAGATCATTTTCATCGGTAAGCTGCAGCTCTCCCCGGCCACCAGGGAAAACATGAGCGAATACTTCCTTAAAACACGCGTTAACCGCGGCAAAGGTTTCTGCAAATCTCGTGCGGGAAATTTTATTAATTCGCGTGATTGTTCTTTGCAAAGAAGCAAGCGACGCGTTCAAATCGATAAGCTGCTCGGTTAAGAATTGATAACGTTTTTCAAGTTCTTTATATTCATTGAGGGCTAGTAAATTCACCTCTCCAAAATTATCGATCGTCTGTTTATCTTTCGCCTGCAGAGCGCTTAATTCCTCCAGCTTCTCGTCATCGATCTTTGAAAAACCAGGAACGAGGCTATCGAGATCAACGTTGTGTTTTTCCGCGACCGCTCTTTTCAAGTTATCACTATTTAAGGCTGATTCCCGGCATTGAATTTCCAACTCATTTATTTTATGCCGCAATTCATCAAGTTTCTTTTTAATATCCCTTATTTCATTTTCTTGTACTTTCAACTGCCCGTCTTCCTGACTTTGTTTGGCTTTTATCTGAGTTAAAGCCGTTTCGCATGTAGCATAATTCTGGTAGAGTTGCTGCAGCGCCGTTTGCTCAGTCTCAATCGTCTGAGCAAAATCAGCAAGCTGCTTTTCGCAAGAAGCAATTTCTTCGCGTTTCACCTGTACTTCATTTTCAATGAGGCTGATATCATTTTGTAAACGTGAAATTGTTCGCAGATCAGCTTCTTTTTTCTCTTCCAAAGAAGCGAGAAGAACTTTTTTGCCTGTTAATTGGCGTTCCTGTTCATCGATTGATTTTCTCGATTGGTCCCTTTGCGCGTTAAATACGGAAATAACCCCATTGAGCGCCTTTTCATCCTCATCTTTTTGCAAAACTTCTGTCCGGATTTTACTTAGTCTTTCTTCAGCTTCCGCTTCTTCAGTCTTTATGCTTTGCCGGTTGAATTCAAGAACAGTTATTCTTTGCTTTAACCTGCCCGCTTCATCTTCGAAACGTTCCAGATCCTTTTTCCTGCCGTTGATATCAATTTCCAGTTTGTGGCTTCTGTTCTTTATCTGGCTTAGTTCTTCATCCCAACGGAAAATTGCTAAAACAAGTTTTTTCTTTTGATTGATCTGATCATCCAATTCTGCAGCCAGAGCCAATACCTCGGCTTCCAGCTCCACAATCTCCCTTTTAGTAGCCAGAAGACTCTTCTCCACTGCCGATCCGCTGCCACCGGTCAATACTCCATGCGGACTGATTATATCGCCTTCCCGGGTAACAAAAGTGCCCCGGAAACCGTTTTTCTTCCACAACGAGATGCCGGTTTCAATTGTCGGCGTTAACAGAACATCCCCTAAAAGGCAATCGGCAATTTGTTTGAAATCTTCCTTGAACTTTACTTTCTGCAGTAATGGTTCCGCGTCCTGGAGATACTCGGCGCTATAAGTTACGTCATAATTTCCGCGTAATTCGACCGGCATAAAGCTGCCTCTGCCCAGCTGATAATTCTTCAGATAATCGATAGCGCGCACACCGTCTTCCTGATTTCTGACCACAACATATTGCAATTTATCGCCCAAAACCGCCTCCACGGCAGCCTCATATTCGCGGGGAACATTGATATGGTCAGCCACAACTCCATAGAATTTGTCCGAGCTTTCCTGCGTTTCAATAACCTTCTTGACGCCTTCGTTGGACCATTTATAAGCTTCTTGAAATTCTGCAAGCGATTGCAGGCGGGATGATTTGCTGCCGGACTCTTCCTTAATTTGCGCAATTCTTTCTTCGATCAGCTGCAAGTCTGTTTTGGCCCGCTCGAATTCAGCCGAAATTTCTTCCCTTTTCTCAATGAGCTCAGCTAATTCCTCTTCATCCGTTACCAGTCCTTCATTTAATGTTTGCAATTTACCGGTGAGCTCAGAGAGCCTCTTTTTGTCTTCTTCGATTTCGCGATTTTCTCTTTCCTCGCGTTTCTTTAAATCCTCAATGCTTTTGTTAAGACTGGAAATCATGTTGTTGAGCTTGGCCTTTTCAGTCATAACATCCATGTAATGGATTTTCTTTTCTTCCAATTGGCCGTTTATTTCTTTGTCAGCATTGAGCAGTGCCTGAACCTTTTGCTGGCCTTCGTCCAGTTCTTCTTTAAGCGCGGACGTCTTGCTGTAAGCTTCAGCGGCATTTTTTTGCAGGTTTTCAATTTCAATAATCAAATCCGATTTTTTCGCCTGTATCAAATCAATTTCCGCGAGATTCTTTTGCTTGCGCTCGGATGAATCAGTCGTCTGGCGACGTGAAAATTCAATATTTTTTTCTTTGATAGTAATAGAATTTTTAACTTCATAGAGTTCTTGATGACTTTTGGTGATTAGTTCATCATTCTCCATCAGCTTCGCCTTCATCTCTTCCAGCGCCGATTCTTTAGCCTCCAGATTGGCCCGCACGCCGTTATCGCGCTCTTGCATCTCAGAGCGCTTTGCTTGCAGTGATGTCCCTTTTTCCGTAAGCTCATTATAGCCTTGCAGGGCAAGAGCCAATTCAGTTTCTCTCATGCGCTGCTTTATTTCCTTGTACTGCTCGGCTCTCTTGGCTTGTCTGGAAATGGCGTTGAGCTGTGATTTTACCTCTTTGTTGATATCATTGAGCCGTAAAATATTCTGTTTGGTTGCTTCCATCTTGCGGACAGCGGCATCCTTACGGCTCTTGTATTTGGAAACACCGGCGGCATCTTCGATGAATAATCTGCGATCTTCGGGCTTGGCTTCGACAAGATTCGCCACTGAACCTTGCTCAACTAATGAGTAAGTCCGGGCACCGACACCTGTACCCATAAAAAATTCTTTAACATCCAGCAGACGGCAGGGAACGCGATTTATATAATATTCACTATCACCATCGCGGATGACTTTGCGGGATACGGATACCTCCGTAAGTTCCGCATAATTTCCGGGAAAGCTTTTATCATTTCCTTCCAACGTCATGGTGACATCGGCCATGCTCACCGCAGCCGCGTCCTGGCTGCCGTTAAAAACAACGTCATCCATCTTCTTTCCACGCAGAGCTTTAACCCGTTGTTCACCCATTACCCAACGTATGGCATCCACAACGTTAGATTTACCACAGCCGTTTGGCCCGACAATAGCCGTAATGCCTTCAGAAAAATCAAGGACGACCTTGTCGCGGAATGATTTGAAACCGGATATTTCTAATCTCTTTAATTTCATGATTATTATTAACGCCTAAGATCAAATTTTGCAAAATCCTAACAAAAGAACTTTCCTTTGTAAAGAAAAAATACAACAAAATGTGTTAACGAAAAAACCATACCACAATATGTAGTGATTTGATCTTTTTCTCTTAAATTTAATAAAATAAGAAAATATCTATTATTTAATCAAAAACCGGGTACAGCCATAATAAATATTATAGGAAATAGCTATTAAAAAATGATGACTTGTCCGATCTTTAAATTAAGCGGGAAACAAAACCGGTAATGACTTGATTTTTTTAGAAAATACCTTCCAATTCAGTTCCACATTTCGAACATTTATTTCCCGTAAGATTAGTGCTGACGACATTAAAACCATAGCGTTCAATTAAGCAATTACGACAATTTGAACAATAAGTGCTCTCGCCCTCATCTCCCGGAACGTTGCCATTGTAGACATATTTCAGTCCCTGCAGTTTTCCTATTTCTACGGCTCGATGCAATGATGTCAGCGGAGTTACCGGTACGTTGCGCATTTTAAACTGAGGATGAAATCGGCTGATATGCCAGGGAGTTTCTTTTCCCAGCCGGGCAATAAATTCCGCGATATCTTTAAGTTCTTGATCACTATCATTCAAACCCGGAATCAGCAAGGTGGTGATTTCCACCCATATTCCCATCTGCTTCATTTTTGTTAGGGCATCCAAAACCGGATCAAGTCTAGCCCCGCATTGCTTTTGATAAAAAGCATCACGAAAAGATTTTAAATCCACATTGGCTGCAGCTAAAAAAGGCGCAATCGTTTTGATTGCCTCTACAGTCATAAAGCCATTGGTGACAAATACATTTTTCAAGCCTTCTTTACAGGCAAGTATTGCTGTTTCATAAGCCAATTCAAAATAAACTGTAGGTTCGGTATAGGTATACGCAATTGTTTTTGATCCGCTTTTTTTAGCCCGCTCCACTATCTCAGCACAGGGAATATCTTCGCCCATAATCATGAGAGTGGAACGCGGCATTTGCGAAATTTCATGATTTTGACAAAAATCACATTTGAAATTGCAGCCGACAGCAGCGATAGAATATGATCTGGAAGCTGGATATACATGAAAAAACGGTTTTTTTTCTATAGGATCAACATGCTCCGCGATCAGAGTTCCGTAAACAAGTGAATACAGAACGCCATCCTTGTTCTCCCGGACACCGCAAATGCCCCTTCTGTCTGGCTTGATTGTGCATCGATGCGCGCATAAATTGCAATGCACTTTCTGATCCGCGAGCTTCTCGTAGAGCATTGCCTCCTTGATCATTTATCGACCTCCTTTAACATTTCCCGAATTGCCTCGGGAGCTGTTCTCTGCGATTCAGCTTTGAGCTCATATGATTCCATAATGGGACTTTGCACAGTCCGGTAAGTGTATTTTACCGGAAATATTAAACCGGCAAAAGCACCGAATGGATTTTTCCTCAATGGGAATAGTTCGTCCAGTTCGCTTAAAAAGTCATAAACAATAGATGGGAAATAGATGACACTCCCCCACGAAATGGAAGGAGAGCCGATTAGGCCAGCCACCATTGATTTAATTTCGTCATGGCTGAAAAAACGGATATTGGAAGTAAGCGGGAAGCCAAAAAGTTCCTTCAAGCGTTGCTGTGACCCTGCAAGAGAATAATTATTCAAGAAACCGACAAAAACCCGGCCCCGGCAGACCCTGATAGCTTCAGCTAAAGCTTTTTGAGGATTACAGGAAAGTTCCAGAGAAGTAATCAAGGTTACAATATCAAACTCGTTGTCGGAAAACGGGAGGTCATCAGCTTTACAAAGAATCAATTCAGTACTATCCCCAAGCTTGTTCCGGGCAATTTTAAGCATTTCGGCGGAAGAATCAATACCTGTGACAGTACACCTTTTTTCGCGGAAAAGCTGCAAATAATTACCTGTGCCACAATCAACACCGAGCATTCTCTCACCAGTACGGGGAGCAACTAAATCTAAAATTAGCTCTTTTTGCCTGGAAAAAATGTAGCGACCCAGAACTGTTTCCAATCGTTCATCGGATAATTTAGCTGCTTTTTGATCGAAAACCATTTTACCGATTCCTTGATGATGAGTCTAAATTATACCTTATTTTGAAAAAAATGTATCTTCTTGATTGCTGATTTCAACCACCAATTTCAGACATATCCCGATGGCATTTTTTAAGATGTCTATCAGAGCAATCCAGATCATGATGTTTTGGCTTTAATAATATCGCTTCCCGAATAAGTCTTTCCAGTATAGCATCACTGCAATTCTCAGAGAGTGCCTTTTTTAGATCGATTTCTTCCTCTTTGAGCAAACAGGCCCGTAATCTGCCGTCGGCAGTCAACCGTAAACGATTACAGGTCGAGCAAAAGTGACTGCTTACCGGATTAATGAAACCGACCTCTCCGCGCCCTCCTTTAATCCTGAAGATTGTTGCAGGACCAGCTGATTCGCTTTTTTTTACCTTTAATTGCTCCAATTCATATTTACTGCTGATCTTCTGTATTAATTGAGTCATGGGAAGATAATCTTCACCATGATCAAGATTAGACTGCCCCATAGGCATCAATTCAATAAAGCGCACTTGAAATGGCTTATCCACAGCTAATTTTGCAAAGGCAAGCACTTCATCATCATTGAACCCTTTGATGGCAACAGCGTTAATTTTTATCGGTGAAAAACCAATTTCTTCAGCTTTGGCTATTCCGCACAAAACTGCGTCTAAATTTCCCCCATTGGTTATATGAAAATACTTTTCTTTGTTCAGCGAATCGAGGCTAATGTTAATACGGTGGATACCGGCATCAAAAATGCCCTGAGCATATTGCGCCAAAAGAATACCATTGGTTGTAAGGCTGATATCCTGCAAACCGTTAATTTTTTTTAATTCAGCGATAAACTCAATAAACCCGCGGCGCACTAGCGGTTCACCACCTGTTATTCGAACCTTTATCATCCCTAGCTTTACGGCCATGGAAACTATACGAATTATTTCTTCATACCGGAGAATATCATCATGTCCTTTAAGAGATATCCCTTCTTTGGGCCGGCAATAGCTGCAGTGCAAATTACATCTATCTGTTATAGAAACACGCAGGTAATTTATTTCCCTGTCAAATTTATCGAACATTTTTTCTGTGACTTAACTTTCTCATTATTTTCGAAATGTGAATAATCAAATAGCATAATAAAAGCAACAATACAACTTGGACTACC
>Ga0209747_1001970_pt1 | contig 10644 bp, 12 predicted proteins | sample BarGraNGADG00311_FD_184498 | JGI IMG/M metagenome (GOLD analysis project Ga0209747, IMG submission 184498) | Arctic peat soil microbial communities from Barrow, Alaska - Barrow Graham LP Ref core NGADG0011-311 (SPAdes) (version 2) | ecosystem: Environmental > Terrestrial > Soil > Wetlands > Peat... | reverse complement strand
CCGGTGACATGACGTGGAGCTGCCCGGCATCGTCCTTGTACACCGCGACCTTGTGCCCGTTCGCCTGGACCAGGGCGCCTTCGCCATTGGCAATGCCCTTTGCGCTCTTCAGGTCGGACTTCGACATGCGGTCCGCGATGTAGTGGTAGCTCGCGCCCGGCGCCTGCTTCATGCGGGTGAATATTACGCTCATGGACCCTCCTTTAACTGATGGGACTTACGGGTTACGACTTCTATGTGGATGTTCTGCTTCCTTCCGCCCGGCCGTGGTTGCTTTTGTCTCTCCAGGGTGGTAACAAACAAGGAGGACATACGGCAGGGGAGGAGAGATGGAGGAAACGCGCGCACAGGAACAGGTGGTGCTTGCAGTGGGCGGGCACCCCGACGACATCGAGTTCATGATGGCGGGGACGCTGCTGGTCCTCAAGGAGGCGGGGGCGCCCATCCACATGTGGAGCATGACCGACGGCACACTCGGCTCGACCTCCGCCGACCGCGTCGAGACCGCTGCATTGAGACTCGACGAGGCATGCGCATCGGCCCGGATCGCGGGCGCGGTATTCCACGGCCCGATCGCACGGGACATGGAGCTCCATGGCAGCCTGGAGCTCATCTCGCGCGCGACCGCGGTGATACGAAGGGTGGGCCCGCGCATCCTGCTGCTCCCAGCTCCCGAGGATTACCACCCGGACCACCGCAACGCTTCAACGATCGGCGTGGCCGCGGCGTTCGCCGCCAGGCTTCCCGCCTACGAGAGCAGGCCGCCCGTGCAGCCGTTAGAGGCGGGCCTGGCGATCTACCACGCCATGCCTTTCGGGCTGCGCGACCCGATGCGGAAAAAGGTCGAAGCCGGCCAGTACGTGGACGTGACCGGAGAGATGGAGCACAAGATACAGATGCTGGCGGCGCACGAGAGCCAGCGGGAGTGGCTGCTCGCAAGCCAGGGCGCCGACTGCCTGCGCGTGATGGAGGATATGTGCCGCGAAGCCGGTGGGGACTCGGGCAGCTTCGAGTACGCTGAAGGCTGGAGGAGGCGCCTAAACGTCGGCTTCAACGCAGATGACGACGACCCGCTATCAGAGCTGCTCGGCCCACTATGCAAGACGATGGTGTGACGTGCAGGCGGCTAACCCCAGAGCACGTCGCTGACGCCCTGGATCCCGTAGAGGTTGTCGGTGATGCCCTGCACGTCCGTATCGGCGGAGATCTTGGCCACCAGTGACATGTCGAAGTTGTCGCCGTTCTCCAGCCGGTTGTACCTGATGAGGTCGGGCCCGCAGCCGCTCTCCCTGAAAATACTCATGATCCCGGCGAGGTTCTCCGCGGCGTGCCGCCCGGTCACACGCACCGGCAGCTTCCGCGTCCTGTAACGCGGGGAGATCCTGTCCACGATCCAGTCGATGAGCTCCAGCACCACCAGGTCGATTCCAGTGACCACCAGGCCCACCACGTAGAATCCGGTGCCGACCAGCATCCCGATGGCGGCGCAGCTCCACAGGCTCGCGGCGGTGGTGAGCCCCGTGACCCAGCCGTCCTTAGCCTTGAGTATGGCGCCGCCGCCGATGAAGCCGATCCCCGTGACCACCGCGGCGGCCACGCGGTCCCCTCCGGGGAACCCGAAGAAGCCGAACAGCGACATCGTGGTGAAAGCGCAGGCGCCGACCGTGACCAGGATATGCGTGCGGATGCCGGCGGGGTGGTCCGTCAGCTCTCTCTCCAGGCCGACCAGCCCGCCGAAGGCGAGCGCGAGCAGGATGCGGATGACGATGCGCCAGGAAGTGGTCATGACCGGGTGGCCGACGAATTCGATGATGAGGGCTATGGCTGCGGCCACGGCGAGCACCAGGGAGAAGACGATAAGTATCTTCCCGATTCCCCAGGAAGGATTGTTCTTAGTCTCGCCCGCCATCTGGTCCCTTCCGACCGGTCCGCTCGAGTCTCGAGTTTTTACTTCTTCGGTATCGAGGCGTCCACCTTCCGGGTAAGCGAACCGAGCTGTGAGCTGAAGCCGTCGATGGACGATTTGAGGCCGCTCGAGAGCTGACCGAGAGTTCCCGAGACGCTGGAGCTCTTCTGCTGAGACAGGCTGTTGAAAGCGGCGGTGTTACCCGATGCCAGCGCCTGGGACATCTGCTGCGACATGCTCCCAAGCTGCCCGGTCAGGGACTGCAGGCTGGCGCCGAACCGGCTGAGGTTGGCCGGCGCCGCCTTTAGGGACTTCAGTTGAGTGGCAAGTCCGGAGGCCCTGCTGGAGAGCAGCGACGTCAGCTGACGCTGGCGAGCGGGCGCGGGCGAACCGGAAAGCTCGCTGGCGCCAGCCTGCAGCTCGTCGACCTGCTGCGGGGTCGGCAGCGCCGACTTGACGTAGGCCACCTGTTCCGCCGCCTGCTTGGTCAGGTCATCCACGTAGGTGTAGTAGGACTCGATATCGGTGAGGAGGGCCTGGTACTCTTGCTGCGTCTGGGTCGCCTCGGTGGCCGCGGCGGACACCTAGGAGGCAGCCTGCTCGACCGAGGCGGTGGCTGCGGACACGTCGCTCTCGAGTTGCGTCACGGATTCGTCGGCTTGCTGGACCTCCTGCTGGTAGGCGGTCGCGTCGGCCATCGCCTGCAGGGAGGTGAGGTCGGTGATCTCCTCCCGTGTCGACAATCCAATACTAACGTCATGTATGGTAACGATTATCATTTTGAAAAGGTTCGCTCCCGGCCCCGTCGAACCTGATGGTATCATTCAGTGAGTTTGCTCAGTCTGCCGGCGGCGGAGGCGCGATGATCTACACCGTGACGTTGAACCCGACCCTCGATATCACCTACGTGCTGGCGAAGATCCAGTTCGGTGAGCCGGTCACGGCCGAGCAGGTTCTCAAGACACCCGGCGGAAAGGGCATCAACGTCTCCAGGGCCTTGCGCGCGATGGGCACGGACTCTGTGACCATGAGCATGGTAGGCGGGCACGTCGGGGACGAGGTCCTCGACCTGCTGCAGCGGGAGGGCCTGATACTGCAGATCGTGCGCATCAAGAACGAGACGCGGACCAACGTTGTCGTCTGGGGGCGGGAAGACGGCGATGAACTCATGATCAGGGCAGCCGGCCCCCCCGTGGAGCAGACGGAGACGGAGAGTATCAGCAACCTCGTCTTCCAGATAGCCGAGGCCCCCGAGATACTGGTGCTGTCCGGTTCGCTGCCGCCGGGGGTGAGCGACGATATCTACTACACCATCGCCAGGGAAGGCAAGTCGCGCGGGTCGAAGGTCGTGGTGGATTGCGAGGGCGCGCCGCTCGCCAGGGCCATAGAGGCCGCCCCCTACATGATCAAGCCGAACGTGGTCGAGTTCGCCGAACTCGCCGGACGCGAGTTCGCGGGTGAGGAAGACATGCTGGAGTTCGCCAGGACGCTCAACGACAAAGGCATCACGCTGGTGGTGATATCGATGGGGAAGGGCGGAGCGCTGCTCGTCTCCCGGGAGGCGACTCTTCGTGGAACCGTGCCGGAGGTGTCGGACGACGCCGTGGGCGCCGGCGATTCGATGGTCGCCGGCACGGTCATGGGCCTGGTCGAGTCGCTACCGATCGAGCGCGTTTTCCAGATTGGACTGGCTTTCTCCGTATCGGCGGTCATGAACCGCGGGCCCGGGCTCGCCGAGCCCGAGACCTTCGCCAGGGCGTTCCCGATGATCAAGGTAGAGAAGCTGGCCAAGTGATCTGGCGGCCGTCTGATGTAATTGTTATCTCCACGCGCACCGTTTTATAATTCGTGAACGCATAAACCGCAGGCGCAGCCGGGCAAGAAGGTGCCCCAGCCGAACGTCACGACTCCGATAGCACCTCCGCCCTCGCCCTGATGCCTAGCCTCCACCAATAGGTGTGAGCTCCAGGGAGAGCTTGTCCAGGACTTCTCTAAGCGTGGCGGTCTCGATGTCGATGTCGTTCATCTGGATGAACTTGCTCAGCAGCCACTGAAGGAATTCCATCTCTGGGTTTTCCACTTTTCCACCTCCTGGTCCGCGTGTCAGCTCCATTCAACGGTGCCCGGACCAACCCTGTGCGTTTGATATACTTTGGGACGTCGGCATGCGTCAGGAGGGCGTTATGGAGTTCATGGGCGGTCGAGTGGAGATCATCGAGGGTGACATCACCAGGCTGGAGGTCGACGCTATAGTGAACGCCGCCAACAAGAGCCTCCTGGGCGGCGGAGGGGTCGACGGGGCCATCCACCGCGTGGCGGGACCCGGGCTGCTGCAGGAGACCAGGACGCTGGGCGGCGCCCAGACCGGAGAAGCCAAGATCACCGGGGGCTACAACCTGGCGGCGAAGCACGTGATACACACCGTGGGACCGGTCTGGCACGGCGGCAGGAACAACGAGGACGGTCTCCTGGCCGATTGCTACCGAAACAGCCTCAAGGTCGCGGTGGAGAACGGCTGCAAGACGGTGGCCTTCCCGGCGATAAGCACCGGCGTCTACTCGTTCCCGCTCGAGCGGGCGACCGACATCGCGCTGGGGGAGATCAAGGCCTTCCTGGAAAAAGACAGCACGATCGACAGGGTCACCTGCTGCTGCTTCGGAAAGCGCGATTACGACACCTACGTTGAGACCGCGGGTCGCCTGTTCGCCTGACCGGTCAACAGCGCAGACCGGGCGAGGTTGATTTTTGTCAGGGGCAAGGCGCGGCCGCGCTGCTAGTATTCGGGTTGATGGAGATGAACACGGGGGAGGTCCAGCGATGAGCGACGACGACAGGTACAAGAAGCTGGCGGAGAAGATCTTCATGGGAGATTCAAAACGGATCCCCGAGATCTTCAAGGCCATCGCCTCGCCGGAGGAGGCCGACGCGCTGCTGGCGTGTCCGGGCACTGCTGCCCAGGTCGCTTCGGCACTGGGTGTCGAAGAGTCCGCGGCCGCCGAGATGCTGGATACCCTCTTCCGCAAGGGCCTCGCCTTCAAGAAGCAGACCCCCGACGGCACGGTCTACCGTATGTGCCGGGACCTGATGCAGTTCCACGACGCCTCCATCCTGTGGCCGGAGGCTCCCCGCTCTTTCCTGGACCTCTGGCAAAGTTTCATGGAAGAGGAGTGGCCGGCTTTCTCCGAGATGGTCGAGAAGATGCTCCCGCGGCCGGTCACCCGCGTGGTCCCGGTGAGCGAGTCGATGGATTCAAAGCAGCAGATACTGGCCTTCGAGGACGTACGCCAGATGATCGACGAGGCGGATGTCATCGCCGTCACCAACTGCACCTGCCGCCTGACGGCGCAGAAGTGCGACCGGCCCGTCGAGATATGCATGCAACTGGGAAAGGCCGGCTCCTACTCGATAGAGAGGGGGACCGGGCGCCCGGTCGACAAGGACGAGGCGCTGGCCCTGCTGCGCAAGGCCGAGGAGGCCGGCCTCATCCACGTGACCATGAACCGCGCGGCGGAGACTCACTTCATCTGCAACTGCTGCAACGACTGCTGCATGACCTTCCCGATGCTGATAAACAAGCAACTCAAGATGTGCGACCCTTCGCGATTCGCCGCCCGTATAGACGCGAGCCTCTGTGACTCGTGTGGAGAATGCCTCGAGCGCTGTTACTTCGGGGCCCTCTCGATGGAGGATTCCTCCACGGGCGCAACGATAGATGCCTCCTCATGCATGGGTTGTGGGCTTTGCCAGGTCGTCTGCCCGACCGGCGCCATAATCCTCGAGCAGGTCAGGGAAACCGACTTCATTCCGACTTGATCTCGAGAATCGACGGGAAGGATACCTGCGGTGCCAGTCTACGAGTATGAATGCTCCAGTTGCGGGGAGAAGACGCAGAGGCTACAGCGGGTGGGGGAGGATTCGAGCGGGAGGATGTGCCTCACGTGCGGCGACGGGATGCTGAAGAAAATCTTTTCGGCGTTCGGGACCGCTTTTGGGGATGCCGGCTCATGTGTCACACCGGAGAGAAGCCGGTACAGGTGAGGCCCCCCGAGGCAGCTCCGGTCGGAGCAATAAATAAGACGCAAGTTTTGGGGTCAGACCCCTTTACTTGCCTTTCTTGAGGATAACCTGGCGTAGTGCTGAAAAGGCAAGTCAAGGGGTCTGACCCCAAAACTTGCGTCTTCTCAAGTGGTGATGCTGTAGCTTGCCGCGTAAGGCTCGCGCCTGTGCCACTCGATCTCAGATGAAGCACCGGTGACGCTTTCGAGGTCGGCCGCGAGCTGTGCGGCGTAGAGCATCTGGTTGTAGGCGTTGCCGATCTCGACCGAGACCGCCGAACCGGTGAACTGGAACTCCGCCGGGTAGCCCATCCCCCTCAGCGCCATCTCCATCAGTCGCTCTTCCAGGTAAGCCGCCGCCTCCTGGGGGGGCTTTCCCGTCAACTTCTTCGAGGACACCGCTTTCTGGTGGTCGTAGACGAGCTTGGGAACGTCCTCGCCCAGCTCCGACTCGAGCTCGCGCAGGATCGCGTTGACCGACTGGACCGCCACCACCACATCGCGCGCGCCGGTGCGCCTGTTGTTAATGATTCCCTCGTCGATGTCCCACTGCCAGGTGCGGGCCCCCTCCAGCGGCACGCCGCAAGCGAGGCAGTGCTGCCAGCGCAGCGGACCCTCGCCCTCCCTGATCTCCTCGAGGTAGAAGCGATCCTCGGCGACCGCCGCGGCCTGGCCGTGGGTGAGCGAGACCACCAGGTCGCCGTCCTCGGTGCGGTATTCGACCTCCGAGCCGGGCATGTCCTCGATCGACTCGTAGATGCCGGCGAGGCTTCCCACCAGCAGCGCCGCGACCACAGGATTGCGAAAGCGGATGACGAGCGTCTCTCCGGCCACGTACTTGTCGAGGCTGACCCTGCCGTCCCCCAGGCCGGCGATATCGCCGGCAATGGCCCGCACCAGCAGCCCCGCGAGCCACTGGGGCCGGGTGAACCGGGTGGCGGGGACGCGCTTCATGTGCCGGATGGGGAGGTTCGCGTAGATCGCCTTGCCTATGTTCTTCTGGGCCTGGATGACCAGGCGATCGATGTCGAAGCCGATGGTCTTGCCGAGATCAGCGAGCAGGTTCTCCAGGACCCCCGCTTCCAGGAAGGTTATCTGGGAACGCGTCCTGGTGCTGTCAGTGCTTATGATTGTGCCGTCGCTGCGCCAGTCGAAGTAACGCGCGAACTTGCGTGGGAAGTCACAGTCCCGGCATTCCCTCATTATTCCTCCAGGTAGAGGTGAGTGTTATCTGTGTTGAGCGCCCCGCCTGCCGCCCGCGGGCCGCGAGGGGGTCACCTACTCCGCGGGTGGTGTGATCTTCACCCTGGCCTTGCCGGCTTTCTTTCCCGCCCTGCCAGCCTTCTTGTTGACCTTCTTGGCCTTCTTGTCCAGCTTCTTGGCCTTTTTCTCGAGCTTGTTGACCTTCCGCTCCTTCATCACGCCCTCCTTTTGCCTGAACCCGCCCGCCCCGTGGCCGCGGCGGGAAGCTTTGCCCGAGCCTTAATGATAAAGGGGAAGCTACTTGATTGTCACGCTGTACGTTGAGGAGACCGGCCCGGAGCGTGATAATCGTTGATATCGGCGAGACATGGAGGCGACAGCGATTTGTCTATGAAGGAGCCGGGCGGAGAGCCCTACCGGGAGCTTGCCCGCCTTTACGACGAGCTGGTAGGCCACGCGGCATTCGACTGCTGGCGTGAGAACTTCGAACGCCTGGCGAACAGGTACTCGCTTCAGTTCGAGACCGCCTGCGACATGGCATGCGGCACAGGCCTTGCCGCCGCCTACCTGGCCGCGAGGTGCTCGCGCGTGTACGCGGTCGATATCTCGGAGAGCATGCTGGAGGTGGCGCGCTCTCGCGCCGGTTCCGCCGATATCGTGTTCCTGGCACGGTCTTTCACCACGCTGGACCTTCCCGAGCCGGTGGACCTCGTCACCTGCAACTTCGACTCCCTCAATTACCTCACCGACGAGCGCGACCTGCGTGAGGCGCTACGGCGTTTCGCCTCCTCGCTGGCGCCCGGCGGTCACGCGATGTTCGACATGAACACGGCGCGCGAGCTGGAGCTGGGGCTGGGGGAGGCGGTGCTGGTGCACCGCGTGGAGGGCGGCATGTCCATCTGGGAATCCTCCTGGGACCCCGCCGAGCGCGTCAACACCTTGGATATGACCAACTTCCTGCGGCGGCCTGACGGCCTGTTCGAGCTCGGCGCCGAGACCCACCGGGAGAGGTGCTACGACCTCGAGGTGATAGCAGACGCGGTGTTGGACGCCGGCTTTGTGCGGCTCGAGGCTTTCGACGCCCGCGGGCTTGCCCAGGTGGGCCCCGATACCAGGCGGGTCCAGTTCCTGGCGTTCCGCTGAGCCTGGATTGTGACTGGCACATGTGTTGCGTTATCCTATCTCCTGGCCCGCTCCCCGAGCCGGCCTCGAGGGCCTGCGGACAGCGATCGGACGAGGTGATCATGGCCGAACTCCTGCGGGAAACATCGGCAATAAAGGAATACTGGCTCGAGCCTGACTCGCGCACCGTCGAGCCGGAGACCCTTTCCGTGACCAATATGAGCGGCAAGGTGATCGATACCGTGCCGTACTCAGAGCGCGCGGGCCTGGAGCTGAGGATGTCGGCCATCAACAGGACCGCCATCCTTGCCGACTTCGGACGCGAGGTGGGCGGACGCCCGTGTGTGACCTTCGGCAGCGGACACTGCAGGCGGGTGGGTGTCCAGGGCGTGGAGTCGATCAGGCACATCTTCAACCCGCTGGTCGCGGAACCGGTCTCGATCGCGGACTACGTGGTCTACTACCACCACTTCAAAGCCGCGGAGGGAAAGAAGGTGGAGCTGCCCCACTGCGGCGGCTTCAGGTACCTGTGGATATACCCGGAGCGGCCGTGCAGGGCGACCCTCAAAGCGGTCTCCGTATCCTACACGCCGCACCTGGCGGACGCTTCCGCGTGCGGCTATTTTCTGTGCAGCGACGAGCAGCTGAACCGCATCTGGTACACGGGGCTGCACACCCTCGAGATGTGCGTCATCGACCCCGCGCTCGGTGGGGCCGACAGCGACCACCGGATAGGCAAGACCGCATGGGTGCTGGTCGACGGGGCCAAGAGGGACCGGCTGGTCTGGACAGCCGACCTGGCGCCGGCCGGCGCCGCGCTGTACACCAGTTTCGGCGAGACGGATATCATTCGCGACTCGCTTCTTTCGCTCTCCGATTTTCAGGACAAGAGCGGCTACATACCCGCCTGCAGCCCCGGTCCCATCCCGGCCAGAGTTGCGGGCGGATTCCTGGCGGACTACGTGGCGTGGTGGGTGGTGACGCTGTCGCAGTACTACCTCCACACCGGCGACACCGAACTGGTGCGCGAGCTCTTCGCGGTCATGAAGCGGGCGCTCGCCTACCTGCACGGCCAGTGTCGCGGCGGACTGTTCAGGCAGACGCCCATGAACATGGCGGAGTGGTGCTTCACCGTCCTGCGTCTGGGCAAGCCCTCCTACACCAACGTGATGTACTACTGGGCGCTGAACGGGGCCGCGGTGATGGCGCACGCGATCGGCGAGGAGGACCTCTCGGTGGGCTTCGTCTCGCGCGCTTTCAGGCTGGGAGAAGCCATCGAGCGCGAGCTCATGGACGAGGCCAGGGGAGTGTTGGTCGACACCACCGCTGATCCGGGGCGCGTCCCCCAGGACGCGAACGTGCTCGCTATCATAGCCGGGCTCATCGAGGAGCCGTTTGAGGCGATGCGCGCTCTCGATTACATGCGCCGCAACATGTGGGTCGACTGGGGCTCGACCAACGTCGACATACCGTACTACCGGCTTATTCCCGGGATCCCGCCGCACAACAAGAGGGTCATCCCGTTCATGAACAACTACGAGGCGCTGGCGCGCTTTGCCGCGGGCGACGAAGATGGCGCGCTCGAGCTCATCAGGCGCTGCTGGGGCAACATGATCGACAACGAGCCGGGCACCACTTTCTGGGAGTGGGCGGGAAAGGACGGGCGGGCGGACGCGCACTTCACCTCCCTCTGTCACGCCTGGTCTTCTGGCGTCACCGCGCTGCTCTCGAAGTACGTCCTGGGCATCAGGCCCAGGGACGCCGGATACTCATCGTTCGCCTTCGACCCGCACCCCTGCGGGCTCGACTGGGTGGAGGGGCGCGTACCTGTTCCCGGGGGCTTCATCGAGGCCCGCATCGAGAAGAAGAAGAACGGTGAGTACGAGCGCAGGATCAAGGCGCCAAAAGGTCTAGCCCAGGCGGATTGAATCAGTTGGAGCTAATCAGTAAGCGTTAATGGGGACGGGAAAGGGTGAGCCTTTTGCTCGCTGGTCCTCGCGTCTTTGAAATCAGCAGACTCTCTATGCTCCACGAGACGCTGCGAATCGCTCGCAAAAGGCTAACCCTGCCCCCGTCGCGACATCCCCCTTTATAAAAGAAAATCAAAGAAGACTGCTGACCAGTAGGAATGATAGGCAAGTTTTGGGGTCAGACCCCTTAACTTGCCTTTTAGCAACTGGGTCAGGCACCAATGCGAAAATGCGAAAAGGGGCCAGGCACCATTTTTGCATTTAGTAGGAATGATTTCCGGCGTGCAATCGAAAAACGCAACAATGGTGCCTGGCACCTTTGTTGCGTTTGCGTGGATTACGGTTGGCCAGGGGCCTTTATGCCGTAAGGCGTGCCGGTATCTTTGAG
>Ga0209747_1001963_pt1 | contig 10665 bp, 9 predicted proteins | sample BarGraNGADG00311_FD_184498 | JGI IMG/M metagenome (GOLD analysis project Ga0209747, IMG submission 184498) | Arctic peat soil microbial communities from Barrow, Alaska - Barrow Graham LP Ref core NGADG0011-311 (SPAdes) (version 2) | ecosystem: Environmental > Terrestrial > Soil > Wetlands > Peat ... | reverse complement strand
GCAACGAAAATTTGTGAACCCCGTCAGGTCCGGGAGGAAGCAGCGGTAAGCAAAAACTTTCGTGTGCCGTGGAGCAACCTGGTTGGAGCTGGCTGCCGGGGGAGGGCCCGATTCCTCAGGTCGATGGTGGGTGCACAGTCACTTTAATGTTGAGCGGAGACCCCCGGGTCCTTAAAGATACTGTAGGGGAGACGGCAGCCAGGAACAATGGAGCATATTTCTCTTTATCGCAAATGGAGGCCACAGACTTTTACAGAAGTCGTCGGCCAGGCGCGCGTGACCAACACGCTCGCCAACGCCCTGTCGAGCGGGCGGCTCGTACATGCGTACCTGTTCTCGGGTCCGCGCGGCACTGGGAAGACGAGTACGGCAAGGATCCTTGCCAAGGCCATCAACTGCGTCGACGGCCCTACGGCGACTCCGTGCGGAGTGTGCGACGCGTGCGTCTCGATCTCAGAAGGCACCGCGCTTGACGTCATTGAGATCGACGCGGCCAGCAACCGCAAGATCGACGAGATTAGGGACCTGCTGGACAAGATCCCGTATACCCCGACGTCGCTGCGCATGAAGGTCTACATCGTCGACGAGGTCCACCAGCTCACACCCGAGGCTTCCAGCGCGCTGCTCAAGACGCTCGAGGAGCCTCCGGGCCACGTGATCTTCGTGCTTGCCACGACCGAGCCGCACAAGCTCCTTCCCACGATTGTCTCACGGTGCCAGAAGTTCGATTTCAGCCTGGTCTCCGCCGTCGAGATGGAAAAGTTGCTGGAGCACATCGCTTCGCGCGAAGGGATTCCTGTAGAGGAGTCCGCGCTCGGCATGATAGCCGAGCATGCCCACGGCTCGGTGCGCGACGCTATTGGCGTGATGGACCAGATATCCAACCTCTCAGGCGAGACGATCACCCAACAACAACTGGCCGAGATGCTGGGGGAGGTCGAGACGGGCCTCATCTTTGAGATGGTCGACCTCATCGCCCAACGCGATACGCCTGGCGCGCTCACGGTCGTGGGCCGGATGGTCGAGGACGGCAAGGACCCGAGGCGGTTCGTGGAGTCTCTGATTTCGCACCTGCGGGCGCTCTTCCTCGTGCAGAACGCCGCGAACCCGGCGGAGATCGTCGAGGCTACGGTCGAGCATTACGCAAAGCTGGAGGAGCAGGCGGGGACCCTTCGCCGGCACGAGGTTATGCGGTTGATGGAGAGGCTGGGGGACGCACACCGCGAGATGAGGTGGAGCGAGAACCCGAGGCTGGTCCTCGAGTGCGCTCTTGTGAAGATCACCAGCCTGGACGCTGATGCAACACTGGAAGGACTGGCTTTTCGGATAGACGAGCTCGAGCGGAAGATCACGTCTCTGTCCGGCGGCACAGGCACCGGAGCCCTCCCTGACCTTCCGGGTGCACCGCCGGCGGTTGGAGCCGAGCGGCATGCACCGCCGGCTAAGGGAAAAGCCGAGAAGACGCCTGCGGTCGCTGACGGCAACAGTAAACCGGCGCCAGCTACCGAGGCCCCGGTTGAGCACGAGGCGGCGGAAACAGCACCGGCGGCGAGCACCAGTTCTCCCGCCGATAAGGAAAAAGCGCGCAGGGCCTGGATGGCCGTCCTGGCGGAGCTCAAAGGCGTCGGCCAGATGAAGCTGTACACTCTCCTGGCCAAGGCGCGTGTCGTGTCGGCTGATAACGGAGAGCTCGTCCTCGGGTTCGGCGAGGATGCGGCATTCCAGCTGGAAGCGCTTCGCGAGTCCGGCGACCTCTCCCGGGTCGAAGAGACCTGGGCCCGTTTCATGGGCGAGCCGGTGAAGATCAAGCTGACGAAGATCGGGGGCCGGCCGTCTCCCGCGGCGGTGACGCGCCCCGCGCCCGATGCGGCCTCTAAGCCCGTGAAGCCGCGGCCGACGGCGCCCGTGCCGGAAGCGCAGGCCCCGGAAGGTGCCGGAGGAGAAGGGGCTGCCGCAGTGAAGCCGTCCGAAGCCGGCAGGGCAGAGCCGAAAGTCGAGACGGAACGGCCCGCGGGAAAGAGCGCAGCCGAGATCGCCCGCATCTTCAAGGAGCGTTTCGACGGCGAGATAATAGAGCAGGACAAGGAAGGGAAGGAATAGATGTCCAAGGGCAAGTACTACCCGAAGCCGAAAGCCCAGGGCCCCAAGGGCGGCCAGGGCGACATGATGAAGCAGCTCCAGCAGGTGCAGCGTCAGATGGCTGAGGCACAGGAGGCGCTCGCGGACGAGACGGTCGAGTACACTGCCGGAGGCGGGATGGTGAAGGTCGTAGCCGACGGTCACCAGAACGTCAGGAGCATCTCGATCGACCCGCAGGTCCTGGACCCCGACGACGTCAGCATGCTCGAAGACCTGGTCCTTGTGGCGGTGAACGGGGCCATCGAGGCTTCGCAGGAACTCGCCAACCAGAGGATGGAGGGCCTGACCGGCGGGCTCGGCATCCCGGGGCTCTAGCGACAGGGCTGGCGACAACGCATGGCATACTACGCGGCACCACTCGAGAACCTCATCGAACGACTTTGCAGCCTGCCCGGCATCGGGCCCAAATCCGCGCAGAGGATCGCGTTCTTCCTGCTCTCGATACCCAGGCAGGAGGCTGTCGAGATCGCCCGTGCTATAGTCGAGGTCAAGGACAAAGTCAGGTTCTGCACCATCTGCTTCAACATATCTGAAGGCGAGCTCTGCTCGATCTGCAACGACACGCGAAGGGACGAGTCGGTTATTTGCGTCGTCGAGGAGCCGCGGGACGTGATCGCGATCGAGAGGAGCGGCCGGTTTCAGGGCCAGTACCACGTGCTGGGGGGAGCGATTTCGCCTATCGACGGCGTCGGGCCCGAGGAGCTGAGATTCCGCGAGCTGATGGAGCGCCTGAGGGAGGGGAAGGTCACCGAACTCATTGCTGCGACGAACCCCAACGCCGAGGGCGAGGCGACGGCGCTTTACCTCGCGCAGCTTGTCAGACCGCTGGGCATCAAGGTGACACGCATCGCGCGCGGCCTCCCCGTCGGCGGCGACCTCGAATACGCCGACGAAGTAACCCTGGGCCGCGCGCTTGACGGCCGCACCGACCTATAGTTGGATGCCGGGGCAGGCACCTGGAGTGCCTGCCCCGGCATCCAACTACTCATACCTCAGGGATTCGATCGGGTCTAGCTTTGAGGCTTTGCGGGCGGGATACACTCCGAAGAACACACCTACCAGCATGGAGAATACGAACGCCATCGCGATTATCGATAGCGTTACCTGCGCGCGAAGGTGGAATATTTGTGTGTACAGCATCGCGCCGAGAACAGCGAGCAGCACACCGAGGGTCCCCCCCAGCAGACTCAGCGTCACGGCTTCGACGAGGAACTGCATCATGATGTCGCGCGTCTTCGCGCCGACGGCCTTGCGGATTCCTATCTCCCTCGTCCTCTCGGTAACGGATACGAGCATGATGTTCATGATCCCGATGCCGCCTACGAGCAGGGAGATCCCAGCCAGGCCGCCCAGCAGGTAGGTCAGGATCTTGGTTATGTTCTGCGCAAAGCCCAGGATGTCGCTCTGGGTGATGACCGAGAACTCGTCGCTCGAGAGCGTCTTGCCCAGCATGTCCTTGATCTTTTTAGCCTCGGCCAGGACCGAGTCTGATGTATCGGCTTTCACAACGATCGTCCCGGGGTTCGAAGTGCCGAAGAGCCTGATCGCGGTCGTTATGGGTATCCAGGACAGCGCGTCCTGGTCGAACATCAGCGTCTTGCCCTTGATCTCCTGGATCCCTATGATCTTGAGCTTCCGCCCCTTGATCGTCACGTACTGACCGACCGGGTCCTGATCGGGAAAGAGCCCGTCAGCGACAGTCTTCCCGAGGACGATCACCAGCCGGCCCGACTCTTCCTCGGCCTTCGTGTAAGGCCTGCCCTCCATCGTCTTGAGGTTGCGTACGTCGAACTCGTTGGACTTTGTGCCTGTCACCATACCGAAGAAGCGCTTGCCGCTCCCGTTGCTGATATACATCTGCCGCTGGATCTCGCCCGACACCATCTCGGGGTCGCCCACCGCCTTGCCGACGTCGTCGAGGGTCTTCAGGGTGAACTTGTTGGTGGCCAGTTGCGGGGCGCCCTGCTGCATCATGCTTCCGCTCAGGTTCATCTTGAAGGGAACGACGATTATGAGGTTGGACCCCAGGCCCTGGATGCTCGACGTGATCTCAGAGCGCGCGCCCGAGCCGAGCGACACCAGCAGGATAACCGAGCCGACGCCGATGATGACCCCGAGCATCGTTAACAGCGAGCGCATCTTATTTGCGCGCAGGGCCCTCAAGGCCGTGTAGATGCTCTCGAGCAGCTTCATGCGGGCGCACCTTCCTCGTGGCGCTCGGCGGTCGACTCCTCTTCGATCATCGCGCGCATGTCCGAGGCAACACGCCTTTTCGCTACGGCCTCGTCGCCCTTTATCTTTCCGTCCCTGATGTGGATGATCCGGTCGCCGTGCTCGGCGACCTCGCGTTCGTGGGTTACCATCACCAGGGTGATCCCTTTCCCGTTAAGGCCCTGGAGTATCTCGAGGATGTCGATGCCGGATAGCGTGTCCAGGTTCCCCGTCGGCTCATCAGCCATGATGATCGGCGGGTTTGTGATAAGCGCGCGGGCGACGGCCACGCGCTGCTGTTCCCCTCCCGAGAGCTGGTTGGGATAGTGGCTCAACCGGTGCCCGAGCCCGACTTGCTCAAGGGCAGCCACCGCCCTCTTGCGCCGCTCGGCGGCTCCCACCCCGGCATAGAGCAGGGGCAGTTCGACGTTGTTCTCCGCGGTGGTCCGGGCGAGAAGGTTAAACTGCTGGAAGACGAAACCGATCTTGTTGTTGCGGAGCTCCGCGAGGCGGCCGGACGATACCAGGCTGATGTCCTCGCCGTCTATTTTGACCGTGCCCGAGGTCGGATGGTCGAGGCAGCCCATGATGTGCATGAGGGTGGACTTGCCCGAGCCGGACGCGCCCATGATCACGAGGAACTCGCCCCCCCCTGACTTCGAGGGAGACGCCACGGAGAGCTTCGACGAGCTGGTCGCCCATCCTGTAGTGCTTGACGAGGTCGCTGGTCCGGATGATGACTTCCATCAGCAGGTGTGACCTTTCGGGCGCCGGTGCGCCCGCGTTGCTCGAACGGATCGCGCGGCCCGGGACAGGGCAGAGAGCTCGTCATTTGCGGGCGGCCGAGCCGTTGCCTTGGTCAGATGGCTGGTGTTGAAGGGACGGCCAGTTGCCGGCGAGGCGCCGCTATTGCGTCTTTACGCCCTGACCGTCTTTCAGCTTCTCGACGCCCGAGACGACGACGACATCGCCCATCTTGACCCCGTCGATTATCTCGATGCTGTTCTCGCTGACGAGGCCTTCGGTGACCTCGGTCAGGCGGGCCTTGCCATCTACCACCTTGAACACGTACTTCTTGCCCTTTTTCTCGACGATCGCCTCGACAGGCACGACCGCCGCCGACTCTTTGGTCGCGACGGTAACGTCCGCCGTTCCCGTCATGCCGATCTTCAGGTTGATGTCCGAAGCACCCATTCTGACGGTGACGTCGAAGGCGGTGGCGCCGGCCTCGTTAGTCGTCGCGGTGTCGGCCACCTTGCTAACGATTCCGGTGAACTGCTTGCCCGGGTAAGCCTCGAGGCTGACGGCGCAAGCCTGGTTTGGCGTGATCTTGGCGATGTCGGCTTCGTCTACCTTGGCCACCATCGACATGTTCTTGAGGTCGACGATGGTGTAGATAGGACTCCCTGGCATGACGTAGGCGCCCGGAACCAGCGCGCCGGATGACGGGAGCCCCAGGTTGCCGAGCCCGCCCGAGAGCCCGGAAAGAGAGCTGAGGTTCAAGCCAGAGGGGATCATGCTGCTGAAGCTGCTCATCAGCGTGCCCATCAGGTTGTTGATCGAAGAGCCTCCGCTCTGGCTGCTGACAAGCGTGCCCGCAACGGGGGCGACTATGGTCGCGGATTGAAGGTTCTTCTGAGCGTTCTGGATAGACTTGCTCGCGGCCGCCTGCTGCGCGCCGGTGCTCATGCCGCCTCCGCCTCCTCCGATAGATACAGACGGCCTGTTGGCGACGCGCGCCAGATACGCCTGGTAAGAAGAGTCGATGGTCTGAAGGGCGATGAGCCTCTGGTCCGCGGGGAGCGCGGGAACAATCATCTTCTCGAGGTTGACGAGGCTCGCGACACCGGAGTCGACGCTGGTTAGAGCCGAGTTGACCGCGGTGCCTATGCCGGAGGCGCTGGCGGAGAGGCTGCTGAAGGCGCCGGCGATCGACTGGATCGATTCCAGGCTCGCCTGGGCGGACAGCAACTGCTGCTGGAGGCTGGAAGTGTCCAACTGGAGAATCGGTTGACCTGCCGCGACCTCCTGGCCGTCCTGTGCGAAAACCTGCGCGACAGGGCCATAGACCTGGGGTATCACCTGGATAGGGTTGGACGACTGAATGCTGCCGGCGACCATGACGGTCTCCTGGATCGCGCGAGGTCCGACCCGCTGGGTCTCGACCGCGACGGAGCTTCCCCCGCAGCCCGCTGAGACTATCGCCAGCAAGGCGATGATGACGGCTACTTTTACCGCGGCGACGACGTACTTGTTCAACTTCACACTGCCTCCAAAACGAGTCGTGTGTCCGCGCCTGGTCTTTACGATCGGCACAGCCCTCCGGCTCCGAAAATACTCGGGAGTAGTCCTCGCAGTGAGGGCGATGGCCCTGGAGACGGACCGAAGCACCCGCAAGCTCAGCGGGCACCACCTGGAGAGCCCGTTCCCTACCTGGTCAAAGCGCGCCTCAGCGGGTTAAATATATTTCTTCGGAAGCCGGATAGTCAAACAGAAAGTGGTCGCCGGGGCCCGGTCAACTGGTGACACAGCAGGGTGATATCGGGGGAGCTCCGGGGTCAGAAGACCTGGAACACCGCGGACAGGAGCAACACGAGCCCGTTGTACAGTGCATGGCCCGTGATAGACCCGCCGAGCGTCCTGTTGCGCTCGTAGATGTAACAGAGCCCGTAGCCGAGCACTGCCCGCGGGACGAAACCGATAAGCTCGAAATGGGCCGCCGCGAATAGCAGTCCATTGAGCACCATGGCCGGTTGCCGGTTCATCCTGTTGCGGAGGGCCGGGTATAGGTACCCGCGGAAGAAGATCTCCTCGCAGATCGGCGCGAGCACCACGAGAGTTATGACCAGCAGAGCAATGAGGCCGGCGTTGACTCCGCCCGAGGCGATCTTGTTGACAGATTTCGAGACCTGGTCGGTGGTGGTCGGTCCCACGATCTTCTGGATCACGTAGGCGACGAATATCGCCGCCACGAACAAGGGGATTCCGATCGCGAAGCCGAGCCCGATGCCTTTCCCGAGGCCGTCCAGCTTCAGGCCCAGGGCCGTGAGAGTGCTGCGGTGCCTCACCTTCACCGAGTAGAAAGTGCCCGCGAGCAGGAACGAGTAGAGCACCACGCTTGAGAAGAATATCAGCAGAAACGCCGCCGTTGTGGTGGTGAACGTGTTCTTCAGGACCTGGTAAACAAAGAAAGAAATTGCGGACGCCGCAACGTACGCGATGGCGAAGATGATAGCTGCTTCGCCGACGCCCCACGGCGCGCCAGGGAAGACGATCTCCCGCGCAGGCTTGTACGGTAGCGGGATCGGCGGATACTGATATCCGGGATGATAACCGGGGGGCGGCGGATGCTGCGGCGGCCCTCCGTAACGCCAGTCGGCAGGCGGAGGCTGGTACCCGTGAGGAGCGCCGGGCGGCGGCAGTGGGACGTAGCCGTGAAAGTGCTGTGCACCGGACTGAGTCGCCACCCCCTGCGAAGACAAACAGGACCTGCAGTAGTTGCGGTTCCCGTACACCAGCCTGCACATGGAGCAGAGAAGCCTGTGGCAGCTCACACACCGGGCGACAACGGGGGCCGAGGGATGCTCTGCACACTCCGGGCGCGTGCTGCCCGGCGGGCACGGTGTCTCCATGTGAACGGGCTCCCTGTCTGTATCTGCGCGCCGTAGCGCCGCGTCAGTCGATCAGAAGTTCCGCGATCTGAATCGCGTTAAGCGCGGCTCCCTTTCTCAGGTTGTCGCTAACGACCCAGAGGTTCAACGCGTTTGCCGCGGAGTAGTCCTTTCGTATTCGACCAACGTAAGTTGCATCCTGCCCTTCGCAGTCTATCGCAAGCGGATACACGTTGTTTGCGGGGTCGTCTAAGACCTCGACGCCTTGCGCCTGGCGCAGTACCTCGCGCGCCTCGTCGGGCTCCGCAGCCTTCTTGAACTGGCAGTTCACCGACTCGCTGTGTCCAATGAACACCGGCACGCGGGCGGTGGTAGCGGTGATCCTCAGCCCGGGGAGTCCCATTATCTTGCGGGTCTCATCAATCATCTTCTGCTCCTCGCGGCAGTAGCCGTTGTCGAGGAACACATCGATGTGAGGAAGGCAGTTGTAGGCGATCTGGTGAGGGTAGACCTCGGCGGTAACCGCCCGGCCCTCTTCGATATCGCGCACCTGCCGCTTCAATTCTTCGACCGCGTTCTTGCCGGTGCCCGACACCGATTGGAAGGTTGTGACGACCACCCTCTCGAGCCCGTACTTCCTGTGGAGCGGGTCGAGAACGACCACCATCTGGATGGTCGAGCAGTTGGGGTTGGCGATGATGCCTTTGTGTTTGAAGGCGTCGCCCGGGTTGACCTCGGGGACGACCAGCGGCACATCCGGCTCCATGCGCCACGCGTTCGAGTTGTCAATGACGACGACGCCGGCCTCGGCTGCCACAGGCGCATAGGTCTTCGATATCGAGCCGCCCGCTGAGAACAGGGCGATATCCATGCCGTCGAACGACTTCTCGTCGAGGACCTGCACGGGCAGGGTTTCGCCGCGGAACTCGAAGGACTTGCCTCGCGATCTCTCGGATGCGAGCAAGCGGAGGCTCGCCAGCGGAAAATCGCGCTGCTGCAGTATTCTCATGAACTCCTGGCCGACCATGCCAGTCGCGCCGGCGATGGCGACGCGTGGCTCTTTCATCTCATCCTCCCGTAGTGCGTTTGCCTTTAATGGTAGTAACGGTCAGCGCGGCTACCCGGTTTCTGTCCCTCGGACATCAGTCCTGCAGGCCGAAGTGCTCATGCAGCGTCCTTACGGCCTTCTCGCCGTCCTCGCGGCTGACGACGCAGGATATCTTGATCGGTGACGTCGAGATCATCTCGATGTTGACCTCGTTGTCGGCGAGTGTCTGGAACATGCCCGCGGCGATGCCCGGGTTAGTTCGCATGCCCGCCCCGATGAGGCTGATCTTGGCGATGTCGGCGTCGTAGTCGACCCCCGCCGCGCCGACGGCCTCGGCGATCTCGCCTGCGACCTGGCGCACTTTCTCGAGGTCGTCTTCGCTCACGGTGAACGAGATATCGGTCCGCGCTTTCTCGCTCACGTTCTGGATGATCATGTCCACGTTGACGTTTGCCTCGGCGAGCGCGCCGAACAGGCTCGCGGCGACGCCCGGTCGGTCCGGCACGCCGGCGACCGTCACCTTCGCCTCGCTGAAGTCGTGTGTCACGGCGCTTACTATTGCTTTTTCCATGATGTCATCCTCGCTCTTGACCCACGTCCCAACACCTTCGTGGAAACTGGACCTGACGTGCAGCGGAACGTTGTAGTTTCGCGCGTACTCGACGGAGCGCGACTGCAGGACGCGCGCGCCCGTCGTCGCCATCTCCAGCATTTCCTGGTACGAGACCTCTTCCTGCTTTCGCGCCTCCGGAACGATGCGTGGATCGGCGCTGAAGACCCCGTCCACGTCCGTATATATCTCGCAGTAGTCGGCGTGCAGCGCGGCGGCAAGCGCCACCGCGGTCGTGTCCGAGCCACCGCGGCCGAGTGTCGTGATCTCGCCCTCGCTGGTTACGCCCTGGAATCCCGCGACGACCACGACCCTGCCCTTTCGCAGCTCCTGGATCACCCGGTCGGCGCCGACGCGCCTTATCTTGGCCTTTGTGTGGCCGGTGTCGGTGAGGATCTCGACCTGCTGGCCCGTCATGCTGATCGCGTCCTGGCCCAGCTCGTTGAGCGCCATCGCGAGGAGCGCCATCGACACCATCTCGCCTGTCGAGAGCAACATGTCCATCTCGCGCTCGGGAGGCACCTTCGAGATCTGCGCCGCAAGGCCGACGAGCTCGTCGGTGGTCTTGCCGAGCGCGCTGACAACCACGACGACATGGTCGATCCTCTTCTTGCTCTCGATGACCCTGCGGGCGACGTTTTTGATCTTATCCACGTCTCCCACGGACGTCCCACCGAACTTCTGTACAACCAGAGACATCTTTCACCTGCCATGTAGAACGAACCCCGACTCGGTCCAGGGTTCGAGTAAATAGTATAACGGAATTCCGCAGGCGGGTCAGGCTCGACCCGGTGACAGGAACCAGATCGAGGGCGCGGGCAGCGAAAAAAGTGTGATTAGTCCCTTAGCTCAGAAAGACAGCATATGTTGTGTTTCGGTCCGTGCCCTCCATAACTAGATTAGCAAAGCAGCTTCAGGTGCCAAGACATTTGCATGAAGAGGCTTTGGCTGCGGAGCTTTCCAAGCTCAAGGCCGCTCAGTAACTGATTTGCAAAACCTGCTCACAGCGTCGCCGGGACAATCGCGCGGTTTGAAGTCCTGACAAG
>Ga0209747_1001961_pt1 | contig 10669 bp, 10 predicted proteins | sample BarGraNGADG00311_FD_184498 | JGI IMG/M metagenome (GOLD analysis project Ga0209747, IMG submission 184498) | Arctic peat soil microbial communities from Barrow, Alaska - Barrow Graham LP Ref core NGADG0011-311 (SPAdes) (version 2) | ecosystem: Environmental > Terrestrial > Soil > Wetlands > Peat... | reverse complement strand
GACGCGCGACCTCTCGACCCTGCGCATCCTCGGGACAGTCGGCGAGCCGATAAACCCGGACGTGTGGCGCTGGTACTACGAGAAGATCGGACGCGAGAACTGCCCGGTACTGGACACATGGTGGCAGACCGAGACCGGCGGAGTGATGATCTCGCCGATCGCGGGCGCGACCCCCATGAAGCCCGGCTCGGCGACCTTCCCGTTCCCGGGCGTCGTGCCGGCGGTGTTCCGCGAGGACGGGAGCGAGGCGGCGGCGAACGAGTCCGGCTACCTCGTGATCAAGAACACGTGGCCGGGCATGCTGCGCACCGTGTGGCAGAACCACCCGCGCTTTGTCGAGACGTACTGGTCGCAGTTCCCGGGAGTCTACCTGACCGGCGACGGCTGCAGCGTCGATGAGGACGGCTACTTCTGGGTGCAGGGCCGTATCGATGACGTCATCAACGTCTCGGGCCACAGGATCGGCACGGCGGAGGTCGAGAGCGCGGCGGTTTCGCACCCCGCGGTCGCCGAGGCCGCGGTCGTCGGCTTTCCTCACAGGATCAAGGGACAGGGGATCTACATCTTCGGGACGCTGAAGGAGGAGTACGAGGGGCAGGACGATCAGGAGGAGCAGATCGCGCGCGAGGTCTCGGACCGGGTGAGGGAAGTCATCGGCGCGTTTGCGAGGCCGGATGTCATACAGTTCACAGCCGGCCTGCCCAAGACGCGCAGCGGCAAGATCATGCGCCGCATCCTCAGGAAGATCGTCGAGGGCAAGACCGACGAGTTCGGAGACGTCAGCACGCTCGCGGACGCGGGAGTCCTCGAGGAGCTGATGGCGGGGGCGAAGAAGGGGCTGGAGCAGTTCGACTACGACGCGCACCTCCAGGTCATCCTGACCGGGTACCCGTACACTTGCGAGGGTGAAGACAAAGAGCTCATCGGCCCGGTCTGCGTCCACCGCATGAGCGAATAGGAAGTGGTCGTTCACTGTCCACTTTTCAGTCGCGTCGGCGCAAAATAGGGGTCTGACGCATATATTGCCTGGATAACCACGAAACGACAGGAATATGTCCTCCACGCAATATAGGGGTCTGACCCCTGTTTTGCGTTGGAAAGAAATAGGGCTAAAAAGTGGACGGAGGAAGTGGACAATGAACGACTAGGATTGGGTGAGGGCGCTGTAGGCTTCCCTCAGCCGCTGGGTGATGGGGCCCGGGCAGAACGTGAGCTCGCGGGTCCCGACCTGGCTCACTGGCATGATCTCCATCGTGCTGCTGGTCAGAAACACCTCGTCAGAAGCCATCAGTGTCTCGAGGCCCTCCATGATTTCCCGCACCGGGATGCCTCCCTCGAGCGCGAGCTCGATCACGGTCTCGCGCGTGATCCCGGGAAGGAAAGCGCAGCCCATGTTGGGCGTCAGCAACTCCCCGTCGTTCACCATGAAGAGGTTCGAGAACGGGCCCTCAGCAAGGTTGCCGCCCGTCGTCAGCATGACGGCGTCGTCCTGGCCGCGGTCGAGCGCGTCCTGCCGGGCGTAGAGCGAGTCCATGCAGTTTCCCGTTTTGTTCGAGGAGAGCGGACTTGAGGTGTTGCGCTTGATGCCTGTGACGGCAAGCGAGAGGCCCCGCCTGTACTGCTCTTCCGTGAACGGGACGTACTCGTGCGCCAGGATGAACAGCCCCTGCGGCCCGGGGCGGTCGAGGGACCTGGACCCCCCCGACGGGCCTCCCGTCACGGTGATCCTTATATAGGCATCGACGCCGCCGGCCAGCCCGTTCGCTTCCAGCAGGCTCGAGACCGCCGCCTCTATCTCGCCGGCGCCGCACGGCGCTTTTGTCCTCATTAGCCGGCAGTTCTCGGCGAGGCGCTCCAGGTGCCTGCCCAGCCGGAACGGCTTGCCGCCGTAAGCGCGCACGGTCTCGAAGACCGAGTCGCCGAACATGACCGCGCGGTCGGTGACGGGAATGACCGCGCGCGACAGCGGGACGATCTCCCCGTTCAGGAACACGTTCTCCTCGGGCATTCGGATCTCCTCAGGCTTCGTCCTTGACCGCGGTCACCGCGTCGAACATGGCCTTTCCCTTGTCCAGCGTCTCCTGGAACTCGGACTCCGGCTCGCTGTCGGCGACGATCCCGCCTCCGACTTGAAAGTATACCTTGCCGCCCTTGATGATCATCGTCCGTATCGCTATGTTGAGGTCGGCCCTGCCGTCAAGGCCGATGTAACCTATCGCGCCCGTGTACACGCTTCGCGCAGTCGGCTCGAGCTCGTCGATTATCTCGATGGAACGGATCTTCGGCGCCCCGGTGATCGAGCCGCCCGGGAATGTGGCCCGCAGCAGGTCGATCAGGTCGCGCCCGGGGTGCATCTCGCCCGTCACCGTGGACACGAGGTGGTGCACCGTCGCGTATGACTCGAGGACCGCGTGCTCTTCCACCTTCACGCTCCCGTACCGGCAGACGCGGCCGAGGTCGTTGCGCTCCAGGTCGACTATCATCGAGAGCTCCGCGTGGTCCTTCCTGCTGTCCAACAGGGTCTGCCTGCTGCGCTCGTCCTCTGCCGGATCGGCGTAGCGCCGTGTCGTGCCTTTGATGGGGCGGGTCTCGACGTGTGAGCCGTTGACCTCGAGATACCTCTCCGGCGACGAGGAAGCCACCGCGAAATCGCCGTAGTTCAGGTAAGCGCTGAAGGGCGCCGCGTTCAGGACGCGCAACCTTCTGTACAGGCTCCAGGCCGGCTCCACCAGCGGCGCGCTGAACCGCTGCGAGAGGTTCGCCTGGTATATGTCGCCCGCGAGGATGTACTCCTTCACCTTCCCGACAGAGTCGCGGTACTCGTCCGGCGTGAAGCCGCACTCGAACTCGAGGGGCGCGTCCCGGTCCGCCTGCATCGGCACGCTCGCCACCACCGCCCTCGCGCCGGCCCCGGGTTCCATGCTTGCCCGGGCGGCCGCAACGGCGGCGTCCAGGTCGGCAGTGTCCCTCCCGCAGACCACGAGCCACTTGCGCCCGCTCGCCACGTCGGCCGCGACCACGCGGTCGTAGAAGGCGAACGCGAGCTCGGGCATCTGAAGGTCGTCCTTCACCGTGATCGGCAACTTCTCGATGTGGCGCCCGAGCTCATAGGACAGGTAGCCGATCCCGCCGCCGATGAACGGCGGCAGCCCGTTGCCGGCGCCCGGCTCCAGGACCTTCGCGGCATGCGCCAGGCGCAGCGCCTCGAAAGGATCGATGTCTTTGATCTCCAGGAAGCCGCCGTCCCTGTCGCTGAACCGCGCTGTCCTGCGCTTGGTCGTGAGCACGAGGTACGGGTCGAACCCGATGAACGAGTATCTGCCAAACCTCTCCATCTCGAGGCTCGAGTCGAGGAAGCTCGAGTTCGGCGTGTGCGCGACCTCGCCGAATATCTCGACCATGTCCCTTTCGTCATCGAGCTCGACGGCCAGGCTGATGAGCCGCTCCGGGTCCCGCTTCAGATCAGACTTGTCGGTGGACATCACGCCTCCAGGAAATTCTCTAGTATCAGCATTCCGGGCTCGGTCATGAAAGACTCGGGATGGAACTGTATGCCCTCCACCGGATACTCCCGGTGCCTCACGCCCATGATGACCCCGTCGGAGGTCCTGCTCGTCACCTCGAGGCACTCGGGCAGTGAGGCTTCGTCGATGACCAGCGAGTGGTACCTCGCGGCCTCGAAGGGCGAAGGCACTCCCTCAAACAGGCCCTGGCCGTCGTGCTCCACGCTCGATGTCTTTCCGTGCATGACCTGCTTCGCCCGCACGACGCTGCCGCCGTACGCCTCCCCGATGCACTGGTGGCCCAGGCAGACGCCGAGCGTCTTGATGCTGGGGCCGTACTCGATCAGAACGTCTTTGCTGATGCCGGCGTCGGCCGGCGCCTTGGGCCCGGGGGAGATCACGATCCCGTCGGGCTGGACCTTCTCGACGTCCGCGAGCGTGAGGTGGTCGTTCCGGAAGACCACCAGGTCCGCTCCCAGCACCCCGAGAAACTGCACCAGGTTGTAGGTGAACGAGTCGTAGTTGTCCACCATGAGGATCTTCTTGCCGGACATTGCTCCTCCAGTCGCTGGCAATAAAAAAACCCAGCCATACGGCTGGGTGCCGCCCGCTAGGGCGCCTTTTACATACCGTTCGAAAACTTGCGTTCAATTTTCAGGTGCGTATTGTAACACACTGCCAGGCTCAGGTTCTCGAGTCCTATCCGAGGCCGGGGATGACCTCGAGCGCGTTCTTGAAGTAGAGCCGCTCGCGGACGTCGTCCGGCAGGTCGATGTCCTCGAGCTCGGCCATGATCCGCTGCCGCGAGACGAGCGGGTAGTCGCTGCCGAGGAGCGCTTTCTCCTTGACCGGCCCCTTCATGTAGCTCCACACGATCGCAGGGACGCGCTTGGGCGCCCAGCCGGCGATGTTGAAGTACACGTTCGCGTTTCGGTGCACGACCGCAAGCGTCTCCTCGTACCAGGGCCAGCCGAAGTGGGCGATGATCAGCTTGAGGCGGGGGAAGTCCACCGCGACCTCGTCGACGTCGATGGGCCTGCAGAACTTGAGCTTGGTGCCGGCGTGGAACTGTGTGCCCATGTGGAACAGTACAGGGATGCCCAGGTCCTGGGCTTCCTCATAGAGCGGGTACATCACGGGCTCGTTCACCTGTATCTCGCAGAGGTGCGGCACCAGCTTCAGCCCGCGCATGTCGTCCTCGAGCACGGCGCGCCGCAGCTCTCGCGGTGCGGCCTCGCCCTTGTTCGGGTCCACGCTCGCGAATCCGATGAGCCTGTCCGGGCTCTTTCTCACCGCCTCGGCCACCAGCTCGTTGGAGACCCGGTATCCCCACTGTACCTCGGCGTCGACCGCGACGACCACCGACGTCGAGACCCCGGCGGCGTCCATGTCGGAGATGGTGTCATCCATTGTGGGAAGGTTGCCGGCGAACACTTTCACGTAGTTCTCGCGCATCGCGTCCGGCATGGACATGATGGCCTCCGCCGTCCACAGCTGCGCGTGCGTATCGATTATCTTCATGGAAACCCCCTGTACGCCGGTTTAGATAAGTATAAGCGATGGCGCGTTGGTCGAGGGCGCGTGCTGAAAGGGTTGCGAGGTCGGCGGGCCTGCCGGGTGCGGACGGAGCACTAGATCACGGAGGCGTTCAGGTATTCCTTCGTCTTCGCCGCGTCCTCCCAGCCTTCGCTGGTGACGACTTTCGCCTCGAGGCGCTTGTATGTCAGGAAGAAGTTCTCGATCTCGTTCAGGAGGTGCGGCGGGATCTCGTGTATGTCGTTGACGTGCCGCCACCGCGGATCGCTCCTGGGAACCCCGAGCACCTTGTTGTCGGGGCCTTTCTCATCCCGCATGCCGAGCATCCCGATGGGCTTCGCGTCGATCACGCATCCCGAGAAGGTCGGCTCCTCGAGCAGCACAAGGATGTCCACCTCGTCGCCGTCTTCGGCCAGAGTCCCCTCGATGTAGCCGTAGTCAGCCGGGTAGTGGACGGAACTGTACAGCACCCGGTTCAGCTTGATCCGGCCGCTCTCGTGGTCCATCTCGTACTTGTTTCTGCTCCCCTTGGGAACTTCAACCATGACTTCGACTATGTTCGGGAAATCATCGGTGATCATGCAGTCCTCCTACGTCAAAGGTATTCGCAAATTATGAGGCAAACTCCCGGCCCACACAAGTGAGGCCGCGCCCTCGTCCAGAAGCACGAATGCAGGTTGCCCTGCGAGCCTCTCGAATATTTCGTGGTATTCTTTCGTATTATCCGGCTGAGAGATTTGTGGGAAAGGGGAGACGGGATGAAAAAACTGCTTGTGCTCTTGATGGTCGTGGCGCTTGCCGCCGCCGTTACCGGGGTAGCCGGCTGCGGCGGGAACACGTCCCAGGCGCAGACCGCGACGAAGGCTGCTGACGCGGCTTACAAGGTGGTCAACGCGGACCTGGACAACCTCCAGACCATGCTCACTCCAATCCTCGGAGGCGCGCTCAGCGGGAACTTCAGCGCGCTGACTCCCGCCGCGCTCTCCTCGGCTACCGCCCTGGTCAACAAGATCCTGGCCGAGATGCCCGCGGTCAAGGCGCAGTACCAGAAGGTCGCGGCCATGAGCGGCGTGCCCGACTACACGGCCTACGCGAACGCCATGATCAAGGCGATCGACGCGAACACCAAGGCGATCACAATGCTCAAGGGCCTGATGGCAGCGCTCACGCCACTGGTAGCGGCGGGGAACGCCGCCGGCATCACAGCGTACTTCACGACCAACTCAGCCGTCATCAACGAGCTCCAGACGCTTTCCACGCAGGCGTCGGACGCCTACAACCAGGCGCAGTCGATCAAGACGTCCAAGAACCTGAAGTAACGACCGGGCGACTCAAAAGGCCGGGGCGAAAGCTCCGGCCTTTTTTATTGGCCGCTAGAACAACGGTTTAAGCGCGGGATACAGCGCGCGGAACTTGCCGTACGCCTCACGGTAAGCCTCGAAGTTGGAGGGTTCGGGGACGGTGTCATCGCCGTACCTCACGGCGGCGGCCGATGCGTCCTGGACTGTCGCGAAAACCCCTCCGGCCGCGCCGCCGAGCAACGCCGCTCCCAGCATCGCCGCATCCGGCTCGCTCACGGTCCTGACGGGCATCTCGAAGACGTCCGCCTGCATGCTCCTCCATAGTGCCGAGCGCGCGCCACCGCCTCCTGAGACGACCGCATCGAGAGGAACGCCCATATCGCGCATTATCTCGAGGGAGTCCTTTAGCCCGAAGGTGACCCCTTCCATGACGGAGCGGACGACGTGCGAGCGTTTCTTGGTGAGGTCCAGCCCGAAGAAGCCGCCCCGGGCATGCGGGTCCGCGTGAGGGGTGCGCTCCCCGGATAGGTAAGGCAGGAAAAGGAGTCCTTCGGAGCCGGCCGGCGCTTTTGATGCAGTCTCGTCCAGGAGTTCGTACGCATCGCGGCCTTCCGAGAGCGCGCGGCCTGTCTCCGGCTCGCCCAGGACGTCGCGGAACCACCGGAGCGATTGCCCCGCCGAGAGCATCACTCCCATCACGTACCAGGCGCCCGGCACCGCGTGGCAGAACGAGTGGAGCCTCATCCGCTCGTCGACGACGGGCGCGCCGGTCGGGGCCAGCACCGTCCCCGAGGAGCCGATGCTCACCGCCATGTCGCCCTCGCGCAGGACACCCATGCCGATCGCGCCGCAAGCGTTGTCCGCTCCGCCGGCGGCAACGACCGTTCCGGCTGCCAGGCCGGTTGCGTCCGCGGCCTCCCGCGTCACGCCGCCCTGGGGATCGCTCGATTCGAGGACATCGGGCAACCACGCGGCCGGCACGTCAAGGGCCTCGAGCATCCGGCGGGACCACTCCCGCCTGCGGATGTCGAACAGCAGCGTCCCCGAGGCGTCCGAGACTTCGGTCGTCAACCGCCCGGTGAGCCGCATGTTTATGTAGTCCTTCGGGAGCACGACCCGGCTCACGCGCGAGTAGCACTCGGGCTCCGCGTCGCGGAGCCACAGGATCTTTGGAGCGGTGAAACCGGTCAGCGCGGGGTTGCCGACGAGGGCCGCAAGCTCGCCGCCGAGCTCGGAGGTGATCATTTCGCACTCCTCGGACGTGCGCTGGTCGCACCAGAGGATGCAAGGCCTCACGACCTCGCCGCCCGCATCGAGAAAGACCGAGCCGTGCATCTGGCCGGACACGCCTGCGCCCGCGATGCGCCCCGGGTCCGCCCCGCTCGACTCGAGTGCGTCTCGCACGGCCGCTACGGTGGCGGACCACCACTCCTGGGGGTCCTGCTCGGCCCAGCCGGGAGCGGGAGTCATGGTCCGGTACGGAGCGAAGGCCTTCCCCAGCACGCCTCCGGCGGCGTCGATCACGCCGGCTTTGACGCCCGTTGTTCCGAGGTCGAGCCCGATCATCAGCGGGCCGTTTTCTTTCGCCATACATCCTCCGAAAGCGCATGAGAGAGCAGACAACTATGGTAACATTATGAGGCCGGCGCGGGGCTCCGCGCCCGGCTTTCCTGGTAAACAAAGCTCCGCACGCGGTCCTCCTGAGACGCGGGGGCCGGGCGCGTGATGAAGGGAGTTCACATGGATCCCAGGGTGCTGGAAGCAATGAACGAAGTCCTGAGGACAGGGCAGGAGATGGCGCGCCGCGGCCTGGTGGCCGGCTCGTCGGGGAACTGCTCGGTCCGCGTCCCGAACACCGACCTCATCGTCATCACCCCGACCTCGATCGAATACGAGCTGCTCCTGCAGGAGGACATGTGCGTGGTGGACATGGGCACTGAGGCGGTCGAGGGAAGGTACAAGCCCTCCATCGAGATCTCCATGCACAGGGCGATCTACGAGGCCCGCCCGGAGATCGGCGGCATCGTGCACACGCACCAGCAGATGGGCACCGCGGTCTCGGTCGCGGGCAAGAGCATCCCGCCGATCCTGGAGGAGCAGGTGTTCCAGTTGCTCGGGGCCGTCGACCTGGCCCAGTACGCTCCGCCCGGGACGAAAGAGCTCGCCGACAACACCGTCGCCGCGCTCAGCTACAAGAACGCATGCCTGCTCGCGCACCACGGAGTGGTCGCCGTCGGCGCGCTGATCAGGGACGCCCTGCTGCACGCCGAGATAGTCGAGCGGGCGGCAGCCGTCTACCTGATGTCGCACCTGGTGGGCGGACCGAAGGTCGTGCCGTTCATGGCTGCGGAGTACGAGGGCAAAGAGGTCTGAGTCCCGCCGGGCACTCGACCGGGACAGCCTACTGCGGCGTCGCCGCCCGGTCGGCGACCGGCAGATCGCTGTTGCACCAGCGGCACTTCACCGCTTCTCTCTTCACGAATTTCGCGCAGTAGGGGCATTTCCTGACCTCCCGCGCGTATCGCGGCGCGCCCCAGAGCATGGCGCTCACGACCAGCGACAGGATGGCGCCTATCAGGTACAGGTAGGCTCCGACCGTCGGGTGGTAGTACATCGAGTGTGGGGAGACCAGGAAGATCGAGGCCGCGACGGCTACGAACGAGACCGCGACCGCCCACACGCGCGTGTACTTCTTCTCCGGGAGCCGCTTGTACAGGCCCAGCGCCTCGAACGCTCGAAAACCGACGATGACCCCCGAGACCGAAGCGAAGAATATCTGGATCGCCCCCCAGGCCGGTTGCCCGAACTGGGTGATGTAGAAAGGCGTGAAAGCCGCTACGAGCATGATGAAGGACGTAGCCAGCAAGGCGACCGCGAGCGGCCTGTCCCACTGCATGACTTTTCCCGAGCCGGCTTCGGGGGTCTCCTGTGGGATCGGCGGCAGCTCCTTGAAGTCCTCGCGGGTGAGCTGATAGTAGTCGCTCGTCAGGCCGGAGAAAACGACGAACCGGTGGCCGGGGTGCTCGGGGTGGGGATCGATCTTTGCGATCACGACTGTCTCACCTTGGGAGAACAGGCGCACGCCGTTCACGAGCACATCGCGAGAGATGCACATGACGTCTCCCGCTTTGATCTCGCAGTCCTGCCCCGCATCCGGCAAAGTGAATCCCCCTTCGTTGTCGCTGATATCAAATCAGGAAAACCATAGGCGGCGCAAACCCCGCGGACAACCAGGAGCTACTTCTGCTCTTCTGTGCAGAACCAGATCGTGCGCCCGCCTATCGTCCGGCTCGTCAGCGGATGGCCGTGCGGGCACTCGCCGCCCTTGCCCCTGTTCGGGATCAGGAACCGGTTGGAGTGTCCGTCGAGTTCGGCGTCGAGTTTGATCGCTTCTGCGAGAGACCACTTCATCTTGTCGTAGAGGCGCCGCACCTCCTCGTCGCTCAGGTCCGCGGTCTTGCGGTATGGGAGCACGCGCGCCTGGTAAGTTATCTCGTCCGAGTAGATGTTGCCGATGCCCGCGATGAGGTTCTGCTCCATCAGAAGCTGGTGGATCGTCGTGTTGTGCGACCGCACGATCGAGGAGAATCTTTTTAAGGTAAACGATCGGTCGAGCGGCTCGGGCCCGAGGTCCCGGACGTCGGGGATCTCTTTCTCGTCGGTCGTGTCATAAAGGGCGATCCGCCCGAACATGCGCGGGTCGCTGAAGTCCAGTGCCCCTCCGCCCGCGAACCGGAACTCGGCTTTCGTGTACTTCGCCTCGCTCTCGCCTTTCTTGTGGAACGCCACGTCGCCGGTCATCCCGAAGTGCATGAGGAGCGTCCCTCCGTGGTCCGTGCCGATCAGGATGAACTTGGCGCGCCTCTTCGTCGAGACGAACTTCAAGCCGCGCAGCCCTTTGTCGAGGGATGCCGGCGTGACGTTCCTCAGCACCCTCGTCTTCGGCGCGGCGACGCTCTCGATCTTCCTGTTGAGCGACGTCTTCTCGATGTACTTCCTCTTGACCTCAACGTCCGGCAGTTCAGGCATGGACCCCGGCCTCCTTCACACCCAGCAGTTCTTTGAGCTTCCGCGCGTTCTCGATCGCGTATCCGCGATAGTCGTTGTTGAAGTAGATAAACACGTCATGGTCCTTCTCGAGCTCGCCCGCTGCGTCCCGCGCCAGCGATTCGAGCTCTCCATTAGTGTACTTGGGGGCGGCGCGCGTGTGCCCGCCGTGCATGCGGAAGAACGCGAAGTCGGCGGTCTGGCGCCTCGGGGCCGGGTAGAAGGGGCGGTCAGCAGCCACGAGAGCGGCCCTGTGCCGCTTCAGAAGGTCGAAGACCCCGT
>Ga0209747_1001960_pt1 | contig 10673 bp, 10 predicted proteins | sample BarGraNGADG00311_FD_184498 | JGI IMG/M metagenome (GOLD analysis project Ga0209747, IMG submission 184498) | Arctic peat soil microbial communities from Barrow, Alaska - Barrow Graham LP Ref core NGADG0011-311 (SPAdes) (version 2) | ecosystem: Environmental > Terrestrial > Soil > Wetlands > Peat... | reverse complement strand
CCATAACCAAGGCCATCGTAGAGGCGCACGGCGGGACGATAAGGGTCGAGAGCACCCTGGGCTCCGGCTCCACGTTCACCTTCACCATACCGGTGGCGGCTTAGCCGAACGTCACCGTGTTGCGGCCCGCTTCCTTGCTCGCGTACATCAGGCCATCCGCCCTGTTGACGAGCGTTTCAACCGTGTCCCCGGCCTTGACGAGCGTGCATCCCACTGAGACGGTGACCGATACCCTGCTCCCGTCATTATCGACGGCGGACTCCCGGATCAGGCGGCGCGTCGTGTCCGCTATCTCGACAAGGACGTCTTCGTCGACTCTCTGGAGGACGGCGGTGAACTCCTCGCCGCCCCAGCGGCTGACGACGTCGGCGGCGCGTATGGAGTTACGGGCGGTCAGCGATACCATCTTGAGGACCTTGTCCCCGACCTCGTGACCGTACGTGTCGTTCACTCTCTTGAAGTTGTCGATGTCGAAGAAGAGGAGACCGAACTCCCAGCCATACCTCTCGTACTCGGCCAGCCTTGCCGTCATGTAGGCGTCAGCATGCCTCCTGTTTCCGATGCCCGTGAGCGGGTCGAGGAGCGACAGCGTCTCCAGCTCTTCGATCCTGTGGCGCGCTTCGAGCTGGGCACGGTTGTCATTGAAGATCTCGACGCCGCCGACGACCTCGCCGTCGGATGTCTTGATGGGCGCGACGCGGATGTGGATCGGCACACGATGGCCGCCCTTGTGGTGGAGGTAGGCGTCGCTCTCGCAGGTGGCGTCCTCCTCCATGGCCTTTTTCGCCGGACAGTTACCGAAGCACAGGGGCCTCGCGCGCTCGTCGACGTGCACCAGGATGTTGTCCTGGCAGCGCTTCCCTATCACCTCGTCTGCTCCGTAGCCGGAGATGTCGGATGCTCCCTTGTTCCAGTACATTATCCGGCGATCGCGGTCCAGGATGTATACACCGTCGGGGATCTCGTCGACGAGGCCTGCAAGCAACTCGGGGGAGCTCAGGACTTCCAGCAGCTTGGACCTTGAATCGCCCCCGGCCATCACAACCCTCCGATCGTCACTTGCCCTGCAGATAATTTATCATCGGGTCCGTGACCAGCGGCACGAGGTCTGAGATCATATGCGGCATGAGGTTGTCCATCACCTTCGGCATCATGTCGCCCATCTGCTCGCGCATGTAGTCCGGCATCGGGACGCGCTCCGCGACCCGCTCCAGCATCACCGGCATCACCTTGGGCATCATGAGCGGCAGCAACCTCGGGAAGAGGACCGGGAACATGGGTTTCATGGCCTGGAGCGCTCCGGGCACCTTTCCCATCAGTCGCATCATCGACCCCATCCTGAGCGGCATGGCATCGATGAGCGCCGGCCACATGGTCCCCATCAGCTCAGCAAAACCCTCCGGCGTCATCAGCGCTATCATCGCCTCGAAGACGGCCCACTGGGCCTGCACCTCAGGGAGAGGGTCGGGGAAATCGTAGCCAAGGCTCGAGGCGGCGAAGCGGGCCAGGTCCTGGACCACCACGCCCGAGCCCTTCTTGTCGGCTGATACCCTGAGCTGGAACTCACAGCACGGGCAGAGCGCGAGCAGCTTTTCGGCGCCGGCCTCCTCCGCTTCGTCGAGGCGGATCTTTCCTATGTCAGCCGCAATAGGCGGCTCCGCTATCAGCGTCAGCACCGAGCCGCAGCAGAGTGACTCCTGCCTGTTATGCTCCATCTCCACGAGCTCGGCGCCGGGCACGGCTTTGATAAGTTCCCTCGGCGCCTCGTAGACACCCGAGGCGCGGCCGATGTGGCACGAGTCGTGGAACGTGACCTTCGCCGCCTCACCCTCTCCCTCGAACGTGAACGAGCCGTCCTTGATCTTGTCGGTGACGACCTCGCTGTAGTGCCTGGACGTGATCCCGTAATCGATGCCCAGCTTCTCGCACCACTCGGGGTACACCGTTCTCCACATCAGGTCGCACGCTGGACACGACGTGATGACCGTGTCGGCGCCGGATTCCTTGACCGCGCTTATGTTCTTCCTCATCGTCGCCTCGAACAGGTCCCACTTGCCGGCGACCAGCATCGGCGTGGCGCAGCAGCTCTCTTTCTCGCCGAGGTAAGTGAAGTCGACGTCGGCCGCATCCAGCAGCCTCACGGTAGCCATCCCGATGTCGTTCTCAACATAGGAAGCGGTGCAGCCCGCGAAGTAGACGGAAGGCGCTTTCACGCCGGGACCGTGTTTTGCCAGAAGGTCCTCGGGGAACCAGTTCGCCCTGTCCTTCCTGTAGCCGGCCCAGATGTCCCCCTGGGACTCGAGGGCGGCCGCCATCATCTCGAACGGCGGGAAGGTCATCATGCGCTTGCGCTGGATCAGCTCACCGCGCAGCTTCATCCACGAGGGCTCGATCGGCAGCCCTTCTGAGCACTTCAGGTTGCACGTCTCGCACGTGGTGCAGACCAGGAACGTGTCGACCATCCGCTGATCCCATCGGGCGCGGCCCGACATGTACTCGCGCAGCCAGTACCACTTGCCGCGCGGGCTCGCGCTCTCCCAGCCACGGCCGTAGAACTCCGGGCAGGAGTCGACGCAGTAGCCGCACTGGGAACACGAGTAGGCGTACCACGCCACATCGGCCGGGATCCCTTTGACCGGCCTGGATATCCTCTCCCCCACGCGAGACGAGAGCAGGTTCGCCGCGATCCTGACAAAAGGTTCGAAGATGCTTCCTAACTTCACGAGCGCGGGCAGGACGCCGAAGCCTATGACCTTGTCCGGGTTCATGATGCCCGATGGGTCGACCTCGCGCTTGAACGCCTTTATCTTCTCGATCCGCCTGTCGCCCAGCACCTCGGGAGCCCGCCCGGAGAAATAGAGCCCGGTCGCGTAAGCCCTGCCGCCGTGCCTTGCCGCGATATTCATTATGGAAAGTGACAGGCCGAACATGACGTTGTAAGCGAGAGTGCGCTCGTCGGCGGGAATGAAGCCGAGCAGCACCGCCTCGGGTCCGCCCGAGGGGCCCTCCTTTACTATGATGCCTTCTTTCAAGACGGGGTGGTGGACCTTCGCCTCGATCTCCTCCATCGCCGCGGCGAGCTGGTCGACAGGCACGACGACCTCCGCCGGGACGAGCGATGGCCCGAGACGCTTTACCAGCATGATCTTGAACCTGTTGTCCCACTCGTGGCGGGCGACATCGTCGCTCAACCGCACCGCTCGAGATGCCTTCGCCAGATCGGAGACGGCGAGCCCGACGGCCCCCGCGTCCTTCGCGCGGAAAGTGACCACCGCTATGTAAGACGAAGGAAGGTTGGGTTTATCGTCTGAAGACGCGGGCGCCGACGGCGCCGGCGCGCGGTTTTTCATCTCCGCCATGCGAGGGTTGATGAACATGAGCGACCAGACCTCCAGGCCGGACGCGACGACCGATTCAACGAACGACTGCAGCCCGGATGGCGTGTCGCAGGAGAACGCCTGCACCTCGAGCGGCTCGAGCGGCATGACCTTGAGCTCGACCTGCGAGATGAGGCCTGTGATGCCCTCCGCCTCTGATACCAGGTCCAGGTCGTCTCCGGTCATCTCGCGGACCTCGCCGTCCGGCATCACGATCCGGGCGGACACCACGTTGTCTTTGAAGTAGCCGAACTCGTAGCTCCCGAAGCCCGCGCCTCCCTGGGCAAGCCAGCCGCCTACCGTGGAAGACGGATAACTGCTGGGGTAGAGCCGAAGAGTGAGGCCGCCCTCGGCGAGATTCCTGTCGAGCGCCTCCCAGGTGATCCCAGGCTGGACCGTCGCCCCGGAGCTCTCCGCATCGACGGACACGACGTCCGCCATTCTGTAAAAATCGACGACGATCCCGCCCCTGGTCGGGACGGCGCCGCCGTAGCCCGATGTGGCTTTGCCCCGTGGTACCAGAGGGACCTTGTGGCCGCGGGCCCAGCGGGCGAGCTCTGCCAGATCGCGCTCGGTCTCCGGCTGGACGACCGCGTCGGGAACCGTCCGGCCGACGAAAGGCTTGACCATACCCGGTATGGCCCCTATGTCATGGCCGTAGAGCATGCGTTCTGTCTTATCAAACGTCACGCGTTCCCCGAACAGTCTTTCCAGGTCACGCCTTGCAAAAGGATCGAGCTTCGGCACGTCGGCCTCCTGTTTCTGCTGGTAGTCGAACAAACCGCTGGTGTCCTTTTGCAAGCCATCTTCTCAGGATATGGTGCCGAGCGTAATGATGCATATCAAATGCTCGTATAATCCGTTTGTCCTACATCATCCGGGCGAAGTATTCCTTGAACTCCTCGGGCGTCGCCATCAGCCTGAAAGTGGCCTGTGCCTGGGCCACCGTCTTGCCGGCGCTGTCGAGCACCTTGAGGTCCATGGCCTTGTCGGCTTTGCCGAATATCCTGTACTCCTCCAGCAGCACCAGGGCCTCGTCGCCGCTGCATCTGGCGGTGCAGCGGAGCTCGCCTTTCGGCATCGCTATGAAGCGGATATTGAGGATGCTGTTGAGGACGACGAAGTCACGCGGGTCCAGGTAGTTGAATATCGCCATGCCGCCCGCGGTCTCCGCGAGGCCGCAGATCGCTCCGGCGTGGACCAGGCCGAAGGCGTTGAGGTTCGCCGGGTTGTCCTCGAGGATCATTGTGATGTTCCCGTCCTCACCGACCCGCGTCACGCGCATGTGGCTCCTACTGGCGAACGGGCACGCCCCCTCCACCATCTTGACCATCAACTCCGCATCCATCGAGCTGCACCTCCTGTACGTCCACCGAGCGCGGCGCCGTGCGCGCCGCGGCTTTGCGACAGCATACCAATCATACTATTTGTCGCCCGTGGCCCTCTTCCTGCAACCTGCGGTCGTGAAGTTGGCCCCGATCCTGTGTCAGAGCCTGTCCCTACAATAAGTCACAGTGGCATCGGGCAGCAGCCCGGGGACTTCTTGGATCGAGGGGGCGAGATGCGATATGAAGAGATGGTGCGCGGGGCCATAGTCGGCCATATCGTCGGCGATGCCCTCGGGGTACCGTACGAGTTCAAGAGAGCCCGCGACCTTCCACCCGAGATAACCTGGACCGGTCAGGGGTCGCACATGCAGCCTGCGGGGACCTGGAGCGACGACGGGGCGCTCATGCTATGCGCGCTCGCGAGCCTGGTCGAGCAGGGTGGCTTCGACCCGGAGGACATGGGCCGGCGGTTCGTGGCGTGGTTCGACGAAGGCTACATGGCCGCCGGAGGCGTCGTCTTCGACTACGGCCGCTCCACTCACGCCGCGATCAGCCGTCTGCGAGACGGGGTGCCGGCCCTCCAGGCAGGTGGATCGGATGAGACTGACAACGGCAACGGTTCCCTCATGCGGATCATCCCCCTCTCGCTGTGGACCTGCGCCGCTTCTGTCGAAGAACAGGTGTCCCTCAGCCACGACTGCTCGCGGATCACGCACGCCCATCCGAGGTCACAGGTCTGCTGTGCACTGTACGGCCTGCTGGTACGTCGGATGCTGGCGGCCGACAGCCCGGACCTGTCGTGGGACGAGGCCTGCGTCGAGCTGAGGGAGGTCTATAAATCCAACTCGGAGTGGTCCGCGGATTTTGCCCGTGAGCTGGATTGCGTCGAAGGATACACGGGCGTTTGTGGATCGGGCTACGTCGTCGACTGCCTGCGCTCGGCGTGGCTTGCGCTCTTCGGCGGATCGGACTACGCGTCTTGCGTGCGCGCCGCCGTGCGCATGGGCAACGACGCGGACACGACAGCATGCGTAGCGGGCGGGCTGGCGGGGATCATGTATGGCGCCGGGTCCATCCCGGACGAATGGCGCGACGGCCTGAGGCTCGATTCCGGGCAGAAGGCCTTGGTCGATCGCTTTGCGAAGAGCTGTCCTCGCCCGGCGTGCTAGGACACGTCCACGTGTTCTGAAAGTCGCTCGACGGCGGCGGCGATGTAGTCCTCGCCGCCCTCGAGCGACAGCTTTATCGCGCCGTTCGGGCAGAGCTCGACGCACCTGCCGCAACCGCGGCACTCCTCGGCGATCACTGCCCGGCCAAGGACGATGCTTATCGCGCCGGCCATGCAGTGCGCGTCGAGGCATGTGCCGCAGCCCTGACACTCGTCCGTGACCTCAACCTCGAGGCCGGGCATGCGGGTCAGCCGTGAGGATATCTCGCCCGAGAGGTTCGGTAGTATCCTCCACAGACAGCAGCACGTGCAGCAGTTGCATATCGTGAGCAACCTGCCACCCGGGCCGACTTTAAGCCAGACGGCATCGACCTTGTTCCTGCCGACAAGGTGGAATAGCCCGGCGTCGCGAGCGCGCTGCAGGTGGTCGAGCGCCTCCTGCCTGCTCACGGGCCGTCCCAGCTCGGGGTTAATGCCGCGGGCCGCGTCCCCCAGAAAAAGGCATCCCAGGTCCACAGGGTAGTCCTTGCAGCTCATGGACCTCCTGCATATGCACTCGTTCATCACCCACAGGAAGCCGGCGCGCTCCACAAAATCCTCCAGGACCTGCCAGGGCAGCACTTCCGAGGCCTGCTCGTCCATCGCCTCGCCGACGGGCACCACTCGTGGAAGGAGCATGATGTCGTCTCCCTCGAAGAACATGCGTCCGAGGGCGCGCCCGAGGACGGGCACCCGCGTCATGCTCGCCGCTGTCATGCTCATCGGAAACGTCTTGCGGATAATACTCACGAACCACATCGGCCTCGACATCGGCTGTCCTCCCGGAGGTAACCATTCTCGCCTGCCGACCCAATTCTAGACCTCTTCGATACCGCGTATCCAGAATCGCTGGGGCCCGCGATCACGTGCTATAATTCACGCGGCCCGCCGGCGACCGCCCAGGGCCACGTCTGGTTACCCCGGATGGCGCCTGGTGCGGCTCAGGTGCCGCCTCCCGTAGGGCCTTTCATCCGGCCGCGCGGGTTCCCGATGACATCGACGCCCTGGAGGACGGCATGACATACAGCTTTGAACAGATCGATGCCATACTGAACGCGAAGTCGATGGCTGTCGTCGGCGCTTCCAACTCCCCTACCAAGTTCGGGTACATGTTCACAAGGTCGCAGGTGACCATGGGTTTCAACGGCCCTATCTACCTGGTGAACGCGAACGAGGACGAGATCATGGGGCGCCCCGCGTACCCGGACCTGCTATCGCTTCCCGAGGCGCCGGAGATCGTGTACCTCACGATCCCCGCCCACAGGTCGATTGAGGTGCTGCACGACTGTGCCAGGATGGGCGTCAAAGCCGTGATCATCATGGCCTCTGGTTTCAGGGAAGCGGGAGAGAAAGGCAAAGAGCTGGAGGAAGAGGCGATGCGCATCGCCCGCGATGGCGGCTTCCGCATGATCGGCCCTAACTGCTTCGGTATCTACAACCCTCGCAACGGTCTCACCCTCCTGCCCGGCCACGACTTCTCGTCGAGCGTCGGCGACGTGGCCTTCATCTCGCAGAGCGGCGGCTACAGCGCCCACGTCGCGCGCCAGGGAAAGAGCGTCGGGGTGGACTTCAGCGCGGTGGTGAGCTACGGAAACGCGGCGGACCTCGACGAGTCCGACTTCATACGTTACTTCACCGAAGACAAAGTCACGGGCATCATCACCGCATATCTCGAAGGGGCCAGGAACGAGGACTTCGCGACGATACTTCGCGAGGCCGCGCGCGCAAAGCCGGTCGTCATCTGGAAGGTGGGGAAGGGCGAGGCGTCGCGCAGGGCGGTCATCTCCCACACCGGATCGCTCGCCGGACCTCCGGCCCTCTGGGACGCCCTTTTGAAGCAGTCGGGAGCCATCGAGGCCTCGGGCGTGGACGAGCTGCTTGACGTCGTCCTCGCGCTCAAGCTCATCGGACGGTCAAGCGGGAAACGCCTCCTCATCTGTGGCGGCGGGGGCGGTCTGGGCACTTACGGCGCGGACCTTGCGGAGCGGCGCGGGCTTTCCGTGCCGGCCCTGGAGCAAGGGACGCTCGCGCGCATGCAGGACACGCTGGACAGCGCAGGCGCCGTGGCGGGCAACCCCATGGACATCGGCGCGCCTCTAATACCCGCGCCATTCCTCGACGCGGCGCTGCGCGAGGCGGCGGCAAATCCTTCTACGGACCTGATGGTCGTCGACCTCGCGGTGAACTTCGGATATGACATCGCAGGCGATTTCGGGCTGGAGAGCGCGGTGGAGATACTGATCGACGTCAGGAAAAAAAGCGCGAAGCCCCTGGCGGCCGTACTGTACTCCCGCTCTTTCGATCTTGACGACATGCGGTTCGAGACCATGATCCGCAGGATGCGTAAAAGGCTTCAGGGGGCCGGAGTCGCGGTGTTTCCGACGATGGAACGAGCGATATCCGCTATCGCCGCCATAAACTAGCGGCTAGACGCTCGGCGGATAGGTGACCATAAGTAGTATGGCGATGTCGTCAGTCGTGTTCTCCCAGCCATGCGATGTCTCGCCCGGAAAATAGACGCAATCGCCCTCCCGCAGATGATGCGTGGTGTTCTCAAGCTCGAACCGCAGCTCTCCCTTGACCACGAACGCGAACTCCTCGCCGCCGTGCTCAAGCTGCTCGACGTATCGCGCCCGGGGTTGAAAGGTTGCGACAAGCGGCTCCATGTTGTTGTCGTGGTCCTCGACGAGGAGCTCGAGCGTGATGTTCTCGGAGCTCTCGAGCACTTTGCGCTCTTCCCGCCTGAAGGCGATCTTCTTATTGGAGGGAGCCGCGAAGACGTCAGAAAGGGTCACGCCATAGAAGTTGAGGAGCTTGACCAGGTTTCTGATCGTTATACTAGTCTTGCCGTTCTCGAGCTTGCTGAGGAATGAGAGCGAGAAGCCGGTGTCCTCGGAAACTTTTCGTATCGAGTAACCGCGTTCTTTACGGAGCTTATGCAGTATTCTTCCAACGTCTTCCACCGTTTCCCACCCCTGAGGTTGATATGCACCATAATCTAACATACTTGACTTGTGCCTTCAATTGTTCTACTCTCATAGGCGCATAGATACGGTATATAGTAACACGCATGTACCGATTGAGAACGAGGTGGGACCGATGAACGCAAACGTAGCAACAGAACTCAATTATCTATGGAAAGTGAAGACGATCGGCGGGTCATACACGGACCCCGCGGTCGAGGCACTCAGCACGGACTCTCCCTCGGGCGAAATCCTTGCCTTCACCATATTGACCGAAGATAAGAACATAAGGTCGATGTGGGATGCTGGGACCCTCAGCCTGTAGGTAATCACACCGCAATCCTGAACAAGAGTCAGTATCGACTGAAAGCCCCCCAACCCCTCGGGGGGCTTTCCCCTTCCGCCCGCGCAAGATCCAGTCATGGTCGCCCGCCGCCGGCACGCGTGTCCCTGTCCTTGTGATGGGCTATTGACGGCGTGATTCACATGTACTACTATTTGATCAAGTGTTACTGTATAGACTAACTACGTTTCCAACCAAGAAACAGATGAGCAGAGTGTTCAGCGATCGCGAAGTAGAGTCCTGGTACCTGGGCCTGCCGTTCGAAAAAACATCAGGCAGCGGGAACGACAGCAGGAAGCGCGAACCCGGGAGCCACCCGGTCCTCATCGAGCTCCCACCCGTCATGAGCGAAGGAGAGATGGACCGCCTGTACCTGGGCCTCCCCTTCATCGCCGCCTGACATCACAACCTTTCGGGCGCCGACCCCGCCCGACCGGGACAGGTCGTACGTGTACGGGGACCGGTCCGCGCGTTAGACCCACAAGGTCGGCGCGTGACCACGGTACACACGTGCGGCCTGTCTCTTTCTTTGAATGTAAAAGCGGGGGGATGCTCGACCCCCTCAAGCCGTCGCGGAGCCTGGCGAAAGCGGACTAGCGGCCGTTCGCGTTCGCGTCGTTCGAGTATCCGCGACTCTCCCAGTAACCCTGGTAGGTGCCCTTGATGAGCTGGATCTCAACTACCCACTTGATCCACTTGTATCCGAGCCGGTTGGGTACGACGAGCCTCAGAGGATAACCTTGCTCGTCGGGCAGCTTCGTCCCGTTCACGCCGTATGCCAGCATGGGGTCGGTGGCGGTCACGTCCGCTACCGTGAGGCTCGTGCTGTAGCCACCCGGCGACTTGAAGACCACCGTGCCCGCGCCGCTCTTGACCCCCGCCTGCTTGAGAACGGCTGCGAGCCGCGGCCCGTTCCAGACGGCCGAATCGGTCCATCCCTCGACACACGGCAGCTTTACGAACCTTTCTTGTGCCGGCAGCGCCTTTATCTGGTCAAATGTCAGGCTGAGTGGATGGTCCACGAGCCCGCTGACTTTGAGCCTGTAGGTGGAGATGTTAATACTCGGCTGCCCCTCGGCGGTCTCGACGTGCAGCTGGCTCGTGGGGGTCACGACCTTCGTCCCGCCGCCCGGCACCGTAGCCTTCGTCTGGGTCGACTGCCCGCAGCCCGCGAGCGCCAGTACGGACACCATCAGCAGGACCGCAATCAGTAACTTTCGCGCGCTCACTCGCATCAACCTCTTGCCCACTCAGGAAACGGCTTCCACCGCTTTGATTCAATGCGAGCACCGCGAACCCTTGTCGCTCCCGGTGTCAGGCCGCCGGCACCTGCGGCTCCAGGTGGTCCGCAAGCCGCTTGCCCAGGGCCACGAGCGTTATGACCACGGGCGCCCCCAGCGAATCGGGGATGACCGACGCGTCACAGACGTAGCAGTTGGAAATGTCTGTCTCCAG
>Ga0209747_1001953_pt1 | contig 10681 bp, 8 predicted proteins | sample BarGraNGADG00311_FD_184498 | JGI IMG/M metagenome (GOLD analysis project Ga0209747, IMG submission 184498) | Arctic peat soil microbial communities from Barrow, Alaska - Barrow Graham LP Ref core NGADG0011-311 (SPAdes) (version 2) | ecosystem: Environmental > Terrestrial > Soil > Wetlands > Peat ... | reverse complement strand
TGATTTCACCAGGCCGTTAGAGTACCTCGCACCGGTGGACAAGTTCCTGGGCGAGATAGTCCGGGCCTGGGCTGAGCGTGAGGTGATGCCTCACAGGCGGCAGTACGACGAGGACTGGGAGCAGCACAGCCTCATCGAGCCGGCGTTCAAGAGCCTGATGGGAGAGTTGGGCCTCCAGCGGATGATGTTCCCAGAGGACCTCGGCGGCTGGGGCTTCGGCCACTCCAATTACATCGGGACCGGCGGGTGCCGCCTCTGCGAGGAGGTCGCGCGCGCCGACTCGGGCATGGCAGTCGCCTGGGCGGTCACCTATTGGCCGTTCTTCATGATATGCAACGAGCCGCATGTCAACCGGAGGCTGTGCGAGGAGTTCGCCCCGATGTTCTGCGACACGACCGAGGCGAGGTTCGCCGCGAACGCGATGACCGAGCCGCAGGGGGGCGCGGACATAGAGAACATGGAGATCGTCGGCGGCAGCACGATCGAGACGACCGCCGTGCTCGACGGAGACGAGTGGGTCATCAACGGACACAAGCTCTGGCCGACCAACTCGGGCGGCGTGTGCGACCTGTTCGGGGTCGTCTGCACCACCAATCCCGGCTCGAGCGACCTCGACGACTTCGCTTTCATCTTCGTTCCCGCGGACACGCCGGGCTGCACCCAGGGCGGCCCCTATCAGAAGGCGGGCATGGCCGCCGACAAGAACGGCGACATCTGGTTCGACAACTGCCGCGTGCCGTCGTGGTACCGCGCGCACGGGCCCGGGCTCGACGCCATGTATTTCAAAGAGGTCATCTCGATGGGCAACATGGGCAGCACCGCCTTCGTGAGCGGCGCCATGATGAACGTCTACGAGATCCTTAAGGAGTTCTGCTCCGAGCAGACCTACAGGGGCAGGCCCCTCAAGGAGAACGACGACGTCGCCGGAGTCCTCGCCGATATCGCGAGAGACATCGACATCATCAGGGTGCTCGCCTACCAGTACGCCCGGATGCTCGACAGGCCGGACCTCTACGGCGAGCGGTGGTCGGACGAGATCGTCACCAAAGGCCGCGCCTACAAGTATTTCGCGTGCGACCGCGCGGTGGAGGACCTCAAGAAGGCAATGAACATCATGGGCGCCCACGGCAGCGACAGGCTGTGTGACGTCGAGAAGCACTGGCGCGACCTCAAGATCGTCCAGTTGTGGATGGGCGGCAAGCAACTGTGCCAGATGGAAGTGGCGCGCTGGTTCTACGAGTGTGAGACGATCTGAAGTAGCGCCGGCGTCCCGCCGGCATGAGACGTAGCGCCGGCGTCCCGCCGGCATGAAGGTTGCAGCGGAGGCATCGTTTAGATGGAAGCACAAACGCCCCGAAAAGGCCCCATAGAAGGCACCAGCAGGGTGCTTCGCGAACTGCTGAGGACGCCGCGGTTCAAGCAGAGCGTGCGTATCATCCTCCGCGACCTCGACCCCGAGAACGCGAGGTTGCTGGTAAAGACCCTCATGTGGGAGGACCCGGAGTTCACCCTCAGCCTGCTCGCCGCGATGCCCGACATCCTCAACGCGGCTCTCGCCAGCCTCGACGAGATGGTCGCTCAAGGGTCGACTTTCCCGCCCGTAGTGCTGACAGGTTTTATCGCAGGGGTCGTCGAGCAGCTCGACAGCCGCGCGCTCGGTCGTGCGATGGGGCGGGCGCTCGTGCTGTCTTCGAGCCTCTCGGCTGTGAAGGACGAAACCCTGGCGGACGCCGCGGCCGGGTTCTGGGCCGGCGTCGGCGAGGGCTTCGCCGAGGCCGTGCCGACGGGAGCGGCGGGCCTGGCGCTCGATGCGCTGGTGCCGGCGCTCGGTTCGACTGTGTCGAGGCTGGGTGCCTCGGCCGCGGATGATGCCTCAGAAACAAGGCGGCTTGCCGCGGGGCTCACCGACGCCGTCCGCACCGTTGCCAGTGAGAACCCCGAGTTCATGCAACAGGTCGTCCTGCCGCTCATGGCAGCAGGGCGCGAAGCGCTCGCTGATGCGGAGGCCGCGGCGATGGATGCAGAGGGAGAAGTCTGATGGAGGGAAACGTGGCAGGCGCGGGTATCAGCCGGGGCGAAGGCGCCGGCGCGGGAGCGAGGGTGATCCGCGAGATCATCAGGACGCCCGCCTTCCTCGAGATAATCAAGACGAACATGGCGGGGCTCGACCCCGAAGGGGCGGGCATCGCTGTGCGTACTCTACTGTGGGAGGACCCCGAGCTGGCCCTCAGCCTGGCGAGCTTGACACCGGATGTCGTCAACTATCTGGTCGAAGCCGTGCTCGAGCTGGGTCGTCAGCTCAACACCTTTCCGGGGCCCCTGCTCGACGCGTTCGTCGACCAGCTCTCAAAAGGGGTGGACGTGGACAGGATGCGCGAGGTGCCACTGGTCCTCGGGCCGGTCATGGAGAAGGTCGACTTCCCCCAGAGGGCGGCACGGGCGGCGGGCGCCGTCGTCAACGCGGTGGCGCGCACCATCAACAGGGCCGCCGAGCGCAATCCATATTTCCTGCGCGATTCGATAGCGGGCGTCGACAGCCGCGAGGTCGGGCGGGCGGCGTTCGCCGTGCTGCGGTCGGCGTGCCTGTGGGGCTTTTCCGCAATGGTCAATATTTTCAGGTCGGTGGCGGGCTACGGGATGAGGGGTGATCGGAGTTGAGTGAGAAGAACGCAACAGAGGGCGCGGCTGCACAGGCGGAGCTCACGCGCCAGTCTTTCAGGAAGTTCCTGGCAGGTCTCGAGCCGGAGTCCCTGGAGCTCGCTTTCAAGGACGACCCCGAGCTGACACGCGAGACGATAGAGTCCGCGTACCTTGTCGAGATGGGATGGGTGCGCCTTGTGAAGGTGTTCGCCCGGTACCTCGACTCGCTCACCCCCGAAGAGCGCGCGCTGGTCCTCGAGAAGCACATCGCGGCGTTCGACGGCTCAGAGGTCGCCGCGGCGGCGAACGCGTACTCCGAGCTTGCCATGAAGGTCCATGAGGAGAACCCGGCCCTGGTCGAGGCGGCGTACCCCGCCATGGAAGCCGTCTTGAAGGAGATAGATTTCGGGAAGATGCGAGAGTCGACTGTCGCGCTCCTCGATTACTTCACCACCTACATGACCCACATGATCGAGGTCATGATGGACAACCCGGTGGTGGTCGCCAACCTGGTGGGCATAGCCCCGCCGTTGCTCAACAGCATCATCAAGGTGTTCTCCGTCGCGCTCGAGAAGACCAACCTCCCGCCGGAGATCCTCGCGAGCGCTCTGTTCAACACGCTTTCGGCGCTGGACGCCGAAGAGATCGGGCGCGTGCTCACCACGGGCTCGAAGATGGCGATAGACCTTCACGCTGGCAACTATATCCTGGGAGGCGAGGAGCCCCGGTTCAGAGCTGTCTTCACCGATTTCATGAAGCGCGTTCTGGACAACCTCGACAGTGAGGCCGCGACAGGCGCCGTGGTCGCTCTCGCGGAGGACGCGGAGGTGATGGCGGGCGTCCTGGTCGAGCTCGTGGCTCGCGACCCCGAGATGGTGGTGCTGATGTCCCGCATGGGAACCTCGCTTTCCAACATCGCGGCCCGGGTCGTCGCGAACGCACTGGGTGAGGCAAGCGCCTGGCCCGACGAGCTGCTCCTCAAGATCGCCGAGGAGATGCGCGACGGGCTCGAGTCCGAGGAAGTGGGGCGGGCGCTGGACTCGGCTGTGACTCTCGGCCTGCGTTTCAGGGAGACGAACCCGGAGCTGCACAAAGAGATCATGACCAACGTCCTCCAGGGAGTGAACACCGAGCGCCTGGAGCTGCTGGTCTTGTCCGCGAGCGCGGACCTTAAAGAGGCGCTGCTGGCGAACCCCGGAGTCCGGCAGGCGCTGGAGCCGGAGGAGATGGGCCGCCGCGTGAACGACGCCCTGGCCAGGTTCAACGGCTCGGCCGCCGGCAGGCCGGGCGCCATCAAGGATTACATGACGAGGCTGCTCGCGGCTGTCGATACCCGAGAGCTGGAGAGGGCCGCGCGCAACGTCACCCACGGCATGATGGACGCCGTGTTCGCTCAGCGCGAAAGGGCGATGGCCCTTCTCAAGCTGGGGGCCTCGAACGTGTTTCGTGCTGTAAAGCTGGTCGTGAAGACGCTGGTAGGATGAAGGGACGTGGCGCCGGCATCGCGCCGCGAGCGCCGTTCGAAAGGTGGTAACGGCAATGATGGATGAAGTCATCAGGCTCTCCGAGACGGTCGAGAACGACTGCGTCAAAGAGTGGAAAGAAGCGGGCAAGAAGGTCGTCGGGTACGCCTGCGTCTGCACGCCGGCCGAGATAATCGACGCCGCGGGCCTGCTGCCCTACAGGATAAGGGCACTCGGCAACCCGAGGACCGACATCGCCGACTCGCACCTCGCGCGCTTCAACTGCTCTTTCTGCCGCTCGTGCCTGCAGCTCGGACTGGACGGCACCTACGATTTCCTGGACGGGCTTGTCGAGACGAACGGGTGCGACCACCTGCGCGGCATGTTCGAGAACTGGGAGTACGTAAAGCCGTCGCCGTTCTTCCACTACGTCAAGGTGCCCCACCAGACGACGCCCGACGCCATGGAGTATTTCACCGAAGAGGTAAGGCTCTTCCGGAAAGGGATAGAGGAGGGCTTCGGCGTCGAGATAACCGACAAGGCGCTGGCCGAAGCCATCGAGCGGCAGGAGGCGATCCGTGAGCGGCTGCGCACCATCTACGAGATGCGCAGGGGCGCCGAGACGGCGTTCACCGGCGCCGAGGCGCTCTCGCTGTTCCTCCTCGCGTCCGCGGTGCCACCCGAGAAGTTCCTCGAGCTCGCCGACGAGGCGATAGAGGAGCGAAAGGGTCACGCGGTGACGGGCTACCGGGCGCGCCTGATGCTGGGGGGCGCGGCGAGCGACGAGCTCCAGTTGATCAGGGAGATCGAGGACGTCGGCGGCATGGTGGTTACCGACTCCCTCTGCTACGGTGCCCGCGCTTTCTGGAGCCCGGTCGACACCAAAGCCGACGCCGCCGAGGCGCTCGCGCAGGTATACCTGGGCGACCTGCTGTGCCCGAGGATGTATGACGACTACCCGCGCCGGAGGGACTTCGTGTTCAAGGCAGTCTCCGACGCGAACGTAGACGGCGTAGTGCTGATGCACAACAAGTTCTGCGACGTGCATGGGGTCGACAACGTCCAGTTGAGGATGGACCTCGAGAAGGCAGGTATCCCGGTCCTGCAACTGGAGAAGGAGTACGGGTCCAAGGCTGACATCGGCCGCATCAGGACGCGCGTCCAGGCGTTCCTGGAGAGGATCGGAGGCACGCGATGAAGGGCGCACTCGCTGAGGCCAAGACGGGGATGTTCGACCGCGTCGCGATGCTGTTCGAGGTCATCGACATGCTGCCGGAGGACATGAGCGACGAGGAGGTGGCAGGCCTCCTCGCGTTCCTGCCGCCGGACGCGTCAAAATCGCTCGGCGCCATGCTTATCCCGAGGGTGCGCAAGGGAAGCATGGCCTTCATGGAGATGCTGGCCGTCTGGCTGGACCAGGCGAAGCACGCCAAAGAGCAGGGGAAGAAAGCCATACTGGTGCCGTTCTGCTTCCCTCCCGAGCTGATACATTGTTTCGACAACGCATTTCCCGTTACGAGCGAAGTGCTTTCCACCCTCGGCGTCGTCGCGCTCGAGGGCCAGGGGGAGCGCTACTATGACATGGCGCTGGGGCTCGGGCTGCCCGACCACATCTGTTCGTCCAACTCGATCGAAGTGGGATCGATGCTGGGAAGCAACGACTTCCGGCCCCAGGCGATCGTGTCGGCGGCCGCCGGCTCTTGCGATATCAACTCCAAGACGCACGAGTTTGTGGCGCGGTACCACGACATCCCGCTGTTCATGCTCGAGAAGCCCGTCGACGACACCGAGCGCGGGATCGCTCAGTACTACCGCAACTACCGGACGCTGGTGCGAGACCTTGAAGAGTTCTTCGGTGAGGAAGTGACAGAGGAGAAGATCCGCCCGGTCGTAGAGAAGCACAACAGGTGCTGCGAGCTGTACATGGAGCTCTGGGAGCTTCACAAGGCCTCGCCGCACCCCGTTCCCAACCTCTTCGCTCTCTATACATACGGATGCCGTTTTTCCATGTGGGGGACCGACAGCGGCGTCGAGATGATGCAGGTGCTGGTCGACGAGTCGAAGAAGAGGCTCAAGTCCGGCGAGTATCCCGCGGAGAGGGAAGTGGCACGCTGCCTCCTCACCTACACCTCGTTCTACTTCGACCTGGCGGGGATGTTCAACTGGATGGAGGAGAGCGGCTACTCCTACCTGGGCGACGGCCTCAACCTGATGTTCCCGCAGCCTATCGACCCGTCAAGCCGCGACACCATGCTGGACGGGATGGCGGAAGAGGCGCGCAACATGCCCATGACCAGGCAGATGGGGTCAGGGAACATGGCGATGGGGTGGAGCGCCGACGCTGTTTTCTCGGTAAAAGAGCTCAAGGCCGACTGCGCGATATACCCCGGACACCACGCCTGCAAGCAGACCTGGAGCGCCGCCTCCATCCTGCGCGAGGAGCTCATGAAGCGCACCGGCGTGCCGCTGCTCATCCTGCAGGGGGACTCGTGGCTCAAGCGCACTACGCCTATTGGCGTCATCCAGGAGCAGATCTCCGAGTTCGTCAACAACGTCGTCATACCGAAGCAGTCGGGGCGCAAGAAGGTAAGGCGCCGCGCCCCGAAAGCCGAAAGCGAGGATTGATGCCGATACTGGCCGGAGCCCCGCGAGTACCTGAGGGCCTCTTCGACCGGGTCTTCCAGATGATGGAGATGATCGAGCGCGTGCCCGACGACTTCAGCGATGAGGAGAGCCGCGGAGTCATCGCGCTCATGCCTTCCGACGTCGCCGAGACCCTGGAGGGCTTCCTCGAGAAGCGGGTCAGGCGGGCGAGCATCTCGTATCTCAAGATGATAGCGCGGTGGATGCGCAACGCGAAGGAAGCGAAAGCGAGCGGCAAGAAGGTCATCCTGGTCCCGTTCAACTTCGTGCCGGAGCTGGTGCACGCGTTCGAGAACGCCGTGCCGCTGACGAGCGAGGTGCTCTCGTCGCTCGGCGCCGGCGCGACGCAGGGCAAGGGCCACCGCTACTGGGATTATGCGATGGGGCTTGGAATACCCGACCACCTCTGTTCGTCGAGCACCATAGAGCTGGGCTCGATGCTCACCGAGGGTGACTTCGAGGCCGACGCCATCATCTCTTGCACCGCGGGCGCCTGTGACGCTAACTCGAAGATACACGAGTTCGTCGCCAACTACCTGGGCATCCCTCAGTTCATACTCGAGAAGCCGGTGGACGACACCGAGCGCGGCATAGAGCAGTACCGGAAGAATTTCTTCACGATGGTCGAGCGGGTCGAAGACTTCGTCGGTGAGCGCATCAAAGAGGAACGCCTGCGCGACGTCATCGAGAAGTGCAACAGGGCCGCCGAGCTCCATTACCAGCTCTGGGAGCTGAAGAAGAACGTCCCGAGCCCGGTGCCCAACCTGTTCTCGTTCTTCATCTACGGGTCCAGGTTCACGATGTGGGGCAGGCAGGAGGCGATCGACTGCCTGGAAGTGATGGTGGAGGAGTCGAGGAAGAGGCTTGCGGCGGGCGACTACCCCGCGGCGGAAGAGATCGCGCGCTGCGCCTGGCTTTACGTCGGGTACTACATCGACTACGGCGGGCTCTTCAACTGGATGGAGGAGCAGGGCTACACGTATCTGTTCGACGTGCTGGACCTATTCTTCCCCGAGCCGATACCGACCGGCAGCAGGGAAGAGATGCTCGCGGGCATCTGCGAGGCGGCGAGGACTTTCCCGATGACGCGGCAGATGGGCGCGAACTCGATGTCCGGGGCCTGGATCGACGACGCCGTTCACCTGGCGAAGGAGATGAAGGCGGACTGCGGCATCTACTGCGGGCACCACGCCTGCAAACAGACCTGGTCCGTCATATCGATCGTCCAGAAGGAGCTGATGGACCGCGCCGGCGCCCCGACGCTCTCGCTCCAGGGGGACGCCTGGCTCAGCGGCATGACGCCGATGAGCGCCTTGCAGGAAGACATAGACCAGTTCATCAAGAACGTGGTAGTCAAGAAGCGCAAACCGCGCGCCGTCCGCGCAAAGAAGAAAACGTAGCGCCGGCGTCCCGCCGGCATGAGAACGTAGCGCCGGCGTCCCGCCGGCATGAGAACGTAGCGCCGGCGTCCCGCCGGCAGTATTGAAACGAAAGAGACCGAGATGCCCTTTGCAGGAATAGACGTAGGTTCGCTCAGCGCGCAGGCCGTGCTCATCGAGGACGGCCGCACGCCGATGCTCAAGTCCATCGGGGTCCGGCTGCTGTCCCGCAGCATCCGGGTCAAGCCGAACCCGCTCGACTCGGCGCGCACTGTGATGGGCGAACTGCTTGAGGAGAACGGCCTCTCCTGGAATGACATCACATACTGCGTGAGCACCGGCTACGGGCGGGACCAGGTCCAGGGCGAAGGGCTCGCGCAGTCCAACGTGAGCGAGATATCCTGCCACGGCACCGGGGCCCACGCGCTCGCGCCGCGGGTCCGGACCATCATCGATATCGGGGGCCAGGACGCCAAGGTCATCCGAATGGATTCGGACGGAGACCTGGTCAACTTCGTGATGAACGACAAGTGCGCGGCGGGGACGGGGCGGTTCCTGGAAGTCATGAGCCGGACGCTCGGCGTAGGTTTCGAGGACCTGGGGCCGCTCGCGCTCAGGGCGCGCGGCCGCATCGAGCTGAGCGCTCGCTGCAGCATCTTCGCGGAAACTGAAGTCCTGCACTACCTGCAGAAGGGGATGGACCAGCACGACCTCGCCGCGGGCATCACCAAGTCCATGGCCGACCGGGTGATGGCCCTCGCGCGCCGCGTCGGGGTCGAGAAGGAAGTCATGATGACCGGCGGCGTCGCAAAGAACGTCGCGGTACGGGCGGAGCTGGAGAAGATGCTCGGCTTGCGGATGCTCGCCCCCAGCATAGACCCGCAGCTCATGGGCGCGTACGGCGCCGCGGTCCTGGCGAGAAGGGCGCGTGAGAACCTGTGATCACGATGGGTATCGACATTGGCAACATGCTCACGAAGGTAGTGGTGCTCGACGGGGATGAGGTCATCGCCAGCGGCATCATGGACACGACCGGCAACGTTGGGAGCGAGATAGACGGCCTTGTTGAGAAGGTCCTGGCGGACGCGGGCTTAGAGCGTGAGCAGATCGGGGCTGTTGCCCGCACGGGCGGCGGCGCGGAACTGGTGGAGGGCTGCGACATCGTCGAGGACGCGGTGAACTGCGTCGCGGCCGCCGGCGCGTATTACCTGCCCGACATCAACATGGTCGTGGATGTGGGAGGGCAGAGCATAACCTCGATGCTGCTGAACGATGACGGCGACGTGGTCAACTTTATGAGGAACGACAAATGCGCCTCTGGCTCCGGCAGGTTCCTCGAGGTGATGAGCCACGCGGTGGGCGTGGGGATAGACGGTATCGACGAAGCGGCTCAGGGCGCCAGTGCGCCTGTCTCGATCAGCAGCCAGTGCGGGGTCTTCGCCGAGAGCGAGGTCATCACTCACGTGAACGCCGGCGAGGAGCCGGCCGACATCGTCTCCGGCCTGTGCGACGCGGTGGCGAGCATAGTGTCCGCGCAGGCGAGGAAGTTCAGCCAGGGCGACCAGTACACTCTCACCGGCGGCGTCGCGAGGATCGAGGCGGTGGCGGGGCGTATAACCGAGAAGATGTCCGGCCAGTTCCACCAGTTTCCTCACGACCCGAGGCTCGCGGCGTGCATCGGCGCGGCGCTGCTGGCTGGGCTTGACGACCTCGTGTAGCGCCGGCGTCCCGCCGGCAAGACCGAACAGCGTAGCGCCGGCGTCCCGCCGGCATGACCGACAGAACGTAGCGCCGGCGTCCCGCCGGCATGACCGACAGAACGTAGCGCCGGCGTCCCGCCGGCAATGGTGGTCGACACATGGGCCTGTTCGACGAACAACTTATAGAGATCCGGCGATTGATGAGCGGGATGCGCGATGAGGAAGGACTCCGCGAGTTCGACGCGCTGAGCCGGGAGCCCTGGCCGCTCGGTCGCAGCCTCGTCCTGGAGGAGGACACCGGGCTCGAGCTGGGCAACCCGCGCATCGCATCCCTCTCCACGCTTCTGTGGACGGAGGACGGGGACGTCGCCGACGGGCGTGTCACCCTCGCCGGCCCTGACATCGGTGAGGCGCAGGAGAATAGCCTGCCGTTCGGCCAGGTCCTCATCGTCAGAGGCGAGTTCGCCAACGAATACGATTATTACCGTGATGTCAGGGACGCGGTCTACGATACGCACCTCGAGGGTTTCTCGGTTCGCACGATGCCGAGCAGGCAGACGATCTGGTGCCGCGCGTCCACAGACGCGGTCGGCTCGGGGCTGTCTCTCGCCGACCTGGGGGCGGCTTTTATCGAGGCGCTGAAGAGTGTTCCCGGTGTCAGCGCGGCGGAGGCTTTCTTTGTCACCTCGAGCGCGTCTGACGTGGCCAGACTCTCACCTGCGGCCACCGGCGCACAACGCCTCGTGGACGCGATGATGAAGATGTACCAGGAACAGAACTTCGATTGCGAGACGTGCGAGTACGCCGACGTCTGCGATACAGTTATGGACCTGAAGAAGATCAGGAAGAAGCTCGC
>Ga0209747_1001951_pt1 | contig 10693 bp, 9 predicted proteins | sample BarGraNGADG00311_FD_184498 | JGI IMG/M metagenome (GOLD analysis project Ga0209747, IMG submission 184498) | Arctic peat soil microbial communities from Barrow, Alaska - Barrow Graham LP Ref core NGADG0011-311 (SPAdes) (version 2) | ecosystem: Environmental > Terrestrial > Soil > Wetlands > Peat ... | reverse complement strand
CGGCGCCGGGCTGAGCGTCTCGGCGAGGAACGTGCACATGTCTTCGAATGCGGCCATGGTCGTGCTGCTGCCCGTGTCCATCGCGTAGAACGACTGGTACACGCCCTTGGTATAGCCCCGTGGGGGCGAGTTCCACAGCGTCCTGTTGCTCGCCCACTTGGGCACCCTGAACGGCGTCAGGATCACTGTGATCCCGGCAGCCTCGAGCTTCGCTGTGACGGACTTCAGCTGCTCCACATAGGCCGCGTTATAGCCGGGGTCACTCTCCGTCGGGGCGTTGGGCTGCAGCGCCGCCCAGCTAACGGCGACCCGCGTCCAGCGTGCCCGCAGCGACCCGGCGCTCATGTCGGCGATCACGTTGTCGACCGCGGTGGGGTCAGTCCCGACTCTCTCGAGTCGATAGTCGACGACGCCTCTGGCCGCCGCCTCGGCGTTCTCAGGCGAGGCAACGAGTACGCCGAGCAGCGCCAGAAGGCAGCTACCGAGAAGGCACAGCACGGCGATGACCGACGTCCTTCCCGCGCGCCTGAGATCACGCCGAGATGGGAGCTGCCTCAGCGCTGGCCTGGAATATGTCAAAGAGAGCCTCCTGGAATGTCACTTGCGGTCAAAGCTGTGGATTCGCTTGTCTTCGACTCAGCCGCCACAGCCTCCGTGGTGTCACGCTGACGCGAGCGGGAACGCGCTCGCGACTGTTGCATGATCACGACACCCACCTGACGACAGAGCATCAGATCGAGATATTCCCGACACTCCCGCAACGCCGGGCGACTCGTGACCCTGACGTCGACGAGGAAGACGAGACCGTCCACAACACTTGCCAGCGAGCTCGCAGCGGCCGCGTTGAGAAGTCCCGGTGTGTCGACGAGCACGACGTCCGCGCTGCTCTTGAGCTCGGCGAGGAGCTCCGCCATCCCTGGCCCCGCGACTAGCTCCCCGGGGTCGAGAGCCCTCGGACCACTCGTGACTACGTCGAGCGAAGCGACCGGCCTGTCGGCGGCACCCCGAGACCCGAACTCGTTCTCTCCCTCCATCGTGAAGTCGACCGGCTGGAGAGCCGCGCTCAGACTCGTCCGGCCGCTGACGACCGAGCTGACACCCTCGTCATTGGACAGACCGAAGAGCCGATGCAAGCACGGGTTCCGCAGATCGGCGTCGACGATGACGACACGTCGACCCGTCCGGGCGAACGCGACGGCAACATTGGCGAGGGCGAAGCTCGTCCCCTCGCCTTCGCGCCCGCTCGCGAACAGCAGCGTCTTCACAGCGTCACCCGCCAGCACGGTAGAAATGCTCGCCCGCAGCCGCCGGTACGCCTCGGCGGCGCTGCTCGCTGGTGCCACTAGAGATTCAAGACGACCTGGCTCGAGCCGCTCATCTCGCAAACGCGGCAATCGGCCGAGAACGGGCAGCCTCAACAGCGCGATCACCTCGCGCTCATCACCAACATGAGAATCGAACCGGTACAGGACAATCGTCAGGAAGATGGCCGCGATGAGACCGATGCAAAAACCGAGGGTCGCGCTGCGAGCGGGTTGCGGAGAAAAGGGCGCAGTGGGGGATTCAGCCTTCGTCACTCCGATGTAGCCGCCAGTCCCAGTGGACGCCGTCTGGAGCTGACGGAGTTGCTGGGTCAGATCGAGATACATCGTCTCCTGGTAGCTACTCGGGGCGGCCCCTTGAGCGCCGGGCTTCTCGAAGGCAGCAAGCTGCTGCTTGATGATCCTAATCGACCGTCGCGCGCTCTTCCGTGCCACGTCGGTGCGATACTGAACGAAGGCGACCATGTAGGCGTTCGCCAGATCGGCCGCGAGAGCAGCGCTGCCGGCTTCGGCCGTCACGGCAACCAGGCGCGTGGGGACCAGCGACACACCGGTCGTGCCCTTCGACATGGTGACTGGGCCGGCGGATATCGTGTAGTCCGCGGCTGCCGGCATTGCATGGTCCATCTTCGACGCTGCCATGGCCCTCACGACGTTAGTGGAGAGCGTCGTCTCGACACCGCTGAGTTCCAGGCTGAGCTGCGTGGTGTCCGTGTAGGCGCTGACGTACAGGATCCTCGCCTCGGCAGTGTATCTGTCGGGTTGCGCCGAAGAGATGGCGAAGGCGACGACCGTGGCACCGACCGATATGAGCACGATAGCCCACCAGTAGCGCCTCATCACCAGGCCGTAGGCGCCAACCGTCCCGCGACTGGCGCTCTCGCCCTCTGGATACTCCTGCACTTGGCCCATACCCGCGTCAACTCCCATCTCGAAGAAAGCTCCGCCGCCGTAGTTGCCCGGATTCGACTCTACCATGGGTCGCGAAATGCACCAAACCAGGCTATCCGAGGGAAGAGCTCCGGTCTGCATGTGAATCGACTCCTTCCTCTCCCCCGCACACACGAACGTCCGGCGCAGCCGATGACCATCCACGGCAGTGTCCAGCCGAACCCCGTTACGATCGACGTGCAATGCTCTGCACACGACGGCAGACGTCTCAGGACCGGGACGTCCCCCACTGCGCGATAGCCGCTACGATGCGCTCCGCCGCGTGGCCGTCCCACAGCTCGGGGCGAACCCCGCCATCAAGGCGCTCTCGCCCAAGAACGGTGTCGGCAGCTGCCAGGATGGCCTTCGGGTCATAGGGATCGACCAGAACGTTCATGCCGGCTTGTAGGGTCTCGGTCCACTCTGTCGTCGTCCTCGCGGTGATGCACGGCGTCCCTATCACACAGGACTCCGCCTGGATACCGCCGGAGTCGGTCACCACGAAGCGCGCATCGGACATGAGAGACAGGAAGTCGATGTAACCAAGAGGTGGCAGAAGGCGCACCCCCGGCATCTGCTCCAGCTCGTGCAGAGAACCGGCAGCCTGAAGGCGGCCGGCCGTCCGAGCATGAACGGGGAACACCACCGGAATGCGCTCGGAAACCCGCATCAGAACGCCCGCCAAACGTCCGAGCTGCCCCGTGTCATCAACGTTCGACGGTCGATGCAGGGTCACCAGTGCATAGCCGTGAGAAGAAAGGCCGAGCTCGGCGGCCTTGGCGCGCCGCATTGCGACCGGCAGCGTGGTCTCCAGGCAGTCGATCATGGTGTTGCCGACGAAGAAGGTCCAGTCGTCGGCCACGCCCTCGCGCACGAGTGTGCGCGAGGCGGCCACAGATGTCGTGAACAGAAGGTCGGAAACGCGATCTGTGACCATGCGGTTGATCTCTTCGGGCATCTTCCTGTCGCCGCTGCGTAACCCCGACTCGATGTGGGCGACCGGGATTCCGAGCTTGACGGCCACAAGCGCCGCAGCCAGGGTCGAGTTCACATCGCCGACCACGATGACAAGGTCCGGGCTCTCGCTCAGGATGATCGGCTCAAGAGCCGTCATCAGGTGCGCGGTCTGCTGCGCCTGGCTCCCAGAGCGGACGTCGAGGTAGATGTCCGGCTCTTTGAGCCCAAGGTCGTTGAAGAACACGGTGCTCATGGCCGCGTCGTAGTGTTGGCCCGTGTGAACGAGGCGCTGCCGGAAGGAAACGTCGCCTCCGCGCCCCTTCGCCCCGTTCCAGGCGTCCACAGCGGCCATCACGGGGGCGACCTTCATGAAGTTGGGCCGCGTTCCAACCACGTGAAGCAGCCGTGTAGGCGCGAGCGTCATGCGTCGATCTCGTGCAAGAAGGCTTCGCTGTTGCGCTGCCAGCTGTAGTCGCGACGATAGTGCTCCGCTGCGCGGTCGGCCATGGTGTCCATGTCACGCGGCTGCTGCAGGCATACCGAGAGCTTCGCGGCAAGGTCATGCACGGACGCGGGCTCGTAGAACAGCAGCTCGTCGGGGCCGAAGTGGGCCGCCAGAGTCTCGAGACGCACGCATACCACGGGCACGCCGACGGCCACGTACTCGAACAGCTTGGTCGACAACGCGAACCGGTTCAGCACATTCGGTCGATTCGGCACGACTCCCACGGTGAAGCTCGGCAGCAAGTCGGCGATCTCCTCAGCAGAGACGAATCCCGGGCTGAAGCGGCAGCGCTCCGCGATCCCGAGAGCCCTAGCCTCAGACTCGAGCACCGGCCGTGCGTCCCCATCGCCCAGCATCCAGAGCTCCGCCTCCGGGAAGCGCTGGCTGATGTCGGCAAAGGCGTGCAAGACATCAAAGACACCGTACCGTTCGAAGATGCTGCCGTGGTAGCCGATCACCTTGGGTGTCTCAGGGGCAGCCGCACGCCGCACGAACAGCTGCGGGTCGGCGCTGTTCATCACGACGGCCGCGTCGCGCTGCCCTCCAGCTCTTCGCGCGACCTCCCGGCGATACGGCTCATGCACCGTCATGAGGCGATCGGCGAAGCGCAGCGAGAGTCGCTCCAGCGCCACGAGCATACGCATGTCCGCGGAATCCATGTTCTTCCCCAGCCGCACCGCGAACAGATCGGTCATGAGGTCGTGGACGTCGAGGATGATCGAGGCGCCGCGCAGCCTCTGAGCAAGCGCGGCGAAGACGAGGAAGTCAGGTGGATTCGCGACCACCACGGTGCGGTAGCCGCGGGCCCGCGAGCAGAACGCCGCGGCGTCAAGCCAGAACCGTCCGTACTCGGACACGAGCCCCCATCGCGACATGCGCCGCATGCGGCGCACAGCGGTGCGACAGACGCGCACTCCGCTCACAAGCTCGCGCCGCGGGCTGCCGTCCGTCGCCAGTGCGAGCACGTCGACCTGCCATCCGGCGCGGCATGCCGCCTCGGCCTGCCGGCGCACCCTGGCCTCGCCGATGGGGTACTCGCTGTGGACGATCATCAGCAGCCGCCGCTCGGTCGAGCGGCGCCGTCTACGCTTCGAGCGCATTCTCAAGAGCTTCAGCCAGGGTTTCGCGCGCGCGCTCAGTCATATCGATCCCAGTTGGTATGCCAGAGTCATCGAACTTGTCGCTGTCGAACGGCGCCCAAGGATATCGCGCCAGCGCCGGACAATCCAAGCGCGGCAGGTCTGACCACATCGCCCGAGACGCGGCGCCACCAACCTGCCGCCAGAATCGTCAGGACTCCCCTTGTGTAGAATGTCGAGCATGATCGATGCACGTAGCCCATGATCGGTGTGCCCACCCAGCGCCGGGCATACCACCTGCCTCGGAGACCGCAGGTCGCGATGGTTTCCCTGTACGTGCCGCAGTACCGGGCGCCCTTCTATGAGCTTCTTCGTACCGAACTCGACCACGCCGGGGTGGACTTGCGCCTATACTACAGCGCCCCGGTGCGAGAGCATGACGTCGCGAAACACGACGCGGCGGATGTCCCCTGGGGCAAGCGCATCTCGACCCGGGTTCTTGCTCGTGGCGACAAGACGTTCGTCTGGCAGACATGCTTCAGGGAAGTCCTCGGTGCGGATCTCCTCATCGTGGGTCATGCGAACATGCTGCTCGTCAATAACCTCTTTCTCTTGACGCAGCACACCGCCACGCCACGGCTCGCCTTCTGGGGACATGGCGAGGACTTCAAGCAGCGAGGGGCTCGTTCATGGCGGGCCCGCCTCAAGAACTGGACGGCGCGTCGCGCCGACTGGTGGTTCACGCACACGGACATCAGCGCCGACGTGCTGGCAGCTCATGGCGTGGATCTCGAGCGGGTGACCGTCGTCAACAACGCACTGGATACCAAGAGTCTGGCCGATCAGAGAGTCCGGCTCCGGCCGGAGGAAGTCGCGCAGGTCAAGGCCGACTTGGGAGTGTCGGGGAACAACGTCTGCGCCTATCTCGGCGCTCTGTACCCGGCAAAACGCCTGCCCTTTCTGCTTGAAGCCTGTGCACTGATGCGGCAGGGAATGCCGGATTTCGAGCTGCTCGTCGTCGGGGATGGGCCCGATCGCCAACTGGTTGAGGATGCCGCCCGGACACACCCGTGGGTCCACTACGCCGGTGCGCGGTTCGGCCGCGAGCGAGTCGCGTGTCTGGCCGGATGCCGGCTTCTGCTGGTCCCCGGCGCGGTCGGCCTCGTTTTGCTCGATAGCTTCGCCCTCGAGTTGCCGCTCATCACCACGGCCGTTCCAACGCACGGTCCGGAGATCGCCTACCTGCGCGACGGCGACAACGGTGTGATCGTGAGTGAGCATAGCGACCCGAGCGCGTACGCCGACGCCGTCATCTCGATCCTCAGCGGCGGCCGGCCCTCAATCGAGGACCTCCGTGACGGATGCAGGCTGGCTCAAACCCAGTACACTCTTGAAGGCATGGCTCGCAGGTTTGCCCGCGGGGTTCTCATGGCGCTCGAATCATGACCCCTGATCCCCACGTCTTCGTTGTGATCCCGGTCCACGACCGCATTGAGTACACGTTGGCCTGCCTCGAGTCGTTCTCCCAGCAGACCTGTCCCAACGTGACCGTGATCGTCGTTGACGACGGGTCCACCGATGGCACCAAGGCCGTCGTCCAGCAACGCTATCCGTCGACAGTCGTGCTCTCCGGCGACGGCAGTCTGTGGTGGGCGGGCGCGACAAACCGGGGCGTCTTCTGGGCTCTCGGTCGTGCAAGGGCCGAGGACTTCGTTCTGACCATGAATAACGACACGGTCGTGTCTTCTGGCTACGTCGACTCGCTTCTATCAGTCGCCAGAGAGCATCCCCATACGCTCATCGGTTCCATGGCGGTCGATATGGGCGAAGAGGGCAAGGCGCTCGACTGGGGCTTACGGGTGCGCTGGTGGATCGGCGGCTCCGTGCGCGACGTGCCCCCAGTGGCACCGTTCCTCGATTCCCCCATTCCGGATTGCCGAGCGGTGGACGTGCTGCCCGGAAGGGGAACGCTCATCCCTATTGGAGCATTCAGGGCTCTGGGGCCCTTCGATCAGACAAGTCTTCCCCACTACGGCGCTGACTATGAGTTCTCTCGGCGAGCGTACTCCCATGGATTCGGGCTTCTCATCAACCGAGCGTCCGTCGTGCGCAGCCACGCTGATGCAACGGGTCTCAACCCGCGGCTTCAGAAGCTCGGTCTACTGGAGTTCCTGCGGAGCTTCACGTCCATTCGGTCCCACCGAAGCCTCCTCTACACTTGGCGATACTCGCGCTTGTGCCTTCCTCCGCTTCAGGCTGCGGTGTTCTTCGTGGCGATGAGCGTCCGCAATCTCGTCAGTGGGGTTCGCGACCAGGTCCGGCTTCGCAGAGGGGGCACCGAAGGGAATGTGCGGGCTGAGAAGTGATGACGAACGGCCGAGGCCGTCGATTCGTTCCAAGCGGCTGAGGTGAGGTCCTCAGCCGCGACGAGGGACTACGCAGGATCACGAGCGCGACGGCAATGGTCTACTCGGCCGAGTCGGAGCGCGCGCGCGAGCTTGCCGACGAGTTCACCATCCCCGTGGGACTGCATCTGAACTTCACGGAGGTCTTCGCGGGACGTCGAGTCCCGCCGGATATCGCGTCACGCCAGCGCCGTATCGTCGGCCGCATGAGCGCGTCAAAGTACGCGCCCTACGGCTATTGGCCCGACCTGGCGCGCGACGTCTCCGAGTGCGTCCGTAACCAGGTGCGGGAGTCCCTGCGCCTCTGCGCTCGCCCGCCCACACATCTGGATGGGCACCACCACATCCGCACCGCCGCGAACCTCCTCCTCTGCCCCGCTCTGCGGCGCGGCGTGCCGATGCGGTCGAGCTTCATCTTCTCCCAAGGCGAGATGGGCACGGTCAACCGCGCAGTCTGCGGCGCCATCAACGCGTTCATTCGGCACAGGCATCCTACGACTCAGGCATTCTTCAGCATCGCCGAGTTCGTACTGACCGCAAGACAGTCATCCAACCACCGCGAGACCGGGATCATCGAATCGGCAGACTTGCCCGGCATGACCTCCCGGTACACAATAGCCGCCGTGATGACGTTCCACTTCGTCCACGATACGAGGCTCCCCGCGTCCGGCGCGGGTGCCGCCGGCAGACCGGGTTCGGGCCGATCATGAACCCCAAGATGCCTCTGCGTCGCAGGTCGCGGCTTGCCGCCCGGCGATTCGGGCTCGACGTACACCGCTTCGAGGCAGCGCACGATGTCGACCTCCGCCGCGTGCGCTTCCTGCACCGGCTCGGAGTCGGCACTGTGGTCGACGGCGGCGCGAATGTGGGCCAGTGGGCGCAGCGGCTTCGACACTCCGGCTATCACGGCACGATCATCTCATTCGAGCCTCTGGCTGCTGCGTTCGCGGCTCTGCACGCTGCCGCGGCCGGCGACTCGTCGTGGCGCTGCGTCCACGCTGCGCTGGGCGACACGGACTCGACGGCACAGATGAACGTTGCCGGCAATTCCGTAAGCAGCTCGCTGCTGCCCATGGAGGCGACGCACGTGCGCGCTGCGTTCGAGTCCGCCTACGTGGGCCTGGAGCCTGTGAGCGTTGTACGACTGGACAGCGTGCTGCCTGGTCTTGTCCCTCTTCCTGCACGCCTGGGCCTCAAGCTGGACCTGCAAGGCTACGAGGCAGCAGCGCTCGAGGGCGCAGCGGGCATTCTTGCCAACGTGCAGTTCGTGGAGTGTGAGCTGTCGACCGTCTCGCTCTATCGAGGACAAAGGCTCTACCTAGAGATGATCGAGCTGCTCAGAGGCTTGGGTTTCGAGCTTGTCTCGCTTCGTGAAGGGCTCATCGACCGGGCCACGGGCCAAGCCCTGCAGCTGGACGCGGTGTTCGTTCTCGAAGGCAGTCTTCTGGCGGCGAAGCGCTGATGCCATCTGCTACCGTCTTCGTGGTGGCGGCGGAGTCCTGCTGGCTGCCTGTCGGTGGTGTCTCACGCGTCTGCCGGAGGATAGCGCCTCAGTGCCTCGCAGGAGGCTGCGTTCTCGTACGAGGCTGGGCACAAGTGGTGACCGAGTCGCTTCAACCCAAGGAGCCTTGGCGTACGCAGTGGTAGGCAGCCAGGAGCTGCGCCATGACCGTCTGCTCGCTGTGACGAGACATGGCGAGTTCCCGCGCTTCGCGGCCGAGTCTGCGAGCTAGCTCGTGATCATCCGCCAGTCTGCCGATTGCGCCAGCCAGTGCCCAAGGATCACTGTCTGGCACAAGGAGGCCGGTCTGGCCGTCGGTCACCATTGACAACACGCCTCCAACCGCGCTGGCCACACACGGAGCGCCTACCATCATGGCCTCAGCCAACGAATTCGGGCTGTTCTCGGCGTGTGACGCACAGACATACACGGAACACGTCTGTATCTCACGCGCAATGGCCTCGGCCGAGAGTCCACCGCAGAAGCTGACCGCATGACTGATACCCAGGCGCCTCGACAAGCGAATGCTGGCCTTCCCCATTTGCGTGCCAAGCACATCGCCGCCGACCCTGAGGTTCACCCGTCTTCCGGAGTCGGCGAGAAGCCCGATAGCTTCGACCAGTGTCTCCAGCCCCTTATAGGGCGCTCCACCCGTGGTCGTGTATGCGGTCAACTCGTCACTCGGTCCACGCCACACAACACCGCCGAACTCGGGACGGAGCAGCTCCCCGCACTCACGATACGGAGTCGATGGGCTCAGGATCGAGGCCACCTCGCGGTCCCATGCCGTGCGACCCAGCAACAAGTCCGCTTGCGTCATGATCGAACGCTCTCGCCCGACACGCCGCTTCATGTGCGATTCGCCGTGGGCAAGACCGTGCCCCTTCACGTACTCGAGCGGGTCAAGCCAGTCAAGCGGATGAACCGTGACGCCCCTGCGGTACTGCCGAGCGTACACGGTCAGCACACCCTGCAGCGACACAACCACGGGTACCTGGGCTAGTCCAGCAAGCAGGCCGAAGTACCTCTCAGTGCCGTGCACGTGGATCACGTCAGGGCCGAATCGGTCAACAAGGGCAACACACCGATCCAGGCTCCTCCGCGAATCGCCGGCCGCAAGGCCCCAGTTGCGGAGGAACCGCCGATAGGCAGGACCGGCAGCCCCGCCGGTCACCCCGAAGTACGCCACTCCGTCATGCTCGAAGTAGAAATCTTGCCCCCACTCGCAGACCACGCCGAGGTCAAGCTGCCCGGAGCGCTTCACAGCATCTTCAAGAGTCTGGATCCACGACCCCGATCTCTTCCCGGTGGCACCGAACCGCTCCGCCACCGCAAGGGGAGCAACTGGAACGAACCAGAGCGCTTTCACCATCGCGAGACCCCTCCCCAACAACCCTACCCGCCAGCTCCCCTCGCAGGAAGATGCCTCCATCCTGCCCGCTGACCGTACACCCAGTCTTCGGCACCACTCACAGCCAACTCATGTCACGCCAAGCGCTGCGCCACACCCAGCGTACATGGGCCACATGAGCCTCCGCGACCGCAGCAACCGTCTTCCGCCACGAGCACGCGCTGCAGCCATGACCACCAAAGCGAGAGCCCATGCAACAGTCGATCAGACGAACACGGAGAGACCGTGCCCAGCAACGCGGGCAAGTCCACCGCCGACCGGCATCCGCCCAAGACCAGAGGACGCTATCGGGCCCTTCGGAGCAAGGAGCAGCAGCCAAGCATGGGCGCGGCGCCCGTGGATAGGCTGAATCGCTCCGACCGCGACCAGCGTCAGCACGTGGCCGAATGCCACGCCACAAGCCAAGCATTCGCAGCTCATTCCGTGGTTCCCTGAATCGCAGCGATGATCCGCGAGACGTTTGCGGCCCAAGTGAAATCGTTTCGCACCACCTCGGATCCGAGCGCAGCCGATTCTCTGGCCTGACCGCGATTCGAATACACGTACTCGACAGTTGCCACGAACCCATCGGCGCCACCCTCGA
>Ga0209747_1001950_pt1 | contig 10695 bp, 12 predicted proteins | sample BarGraNGADG00311_FD_184498 | JGI IMG/M metagenome (GOLD analysis project Ga0209747, IMG submission 184498) | Arctic peat soil microbial communities from Barrow, Alaska - Barrow Graham LP Ref core NGADG0011-311 (SPAdes) (version 2) | ecosystem: Environmental > Terrestrial > Soil > Wetlands > Peat... | reverse complement strand
GGAGGGGCGATGAAGAGGAGAATCATGGCGACGGCGGTGCTGGCGGCGATCGTGGTGCCGCTGGTGGTGCTCGCGGGCTGCGGCAGCGCTAAGACGACGCCGACCGTTCCCAAGAAGCCTACAACCACACCCAGCAGCTCGAAGGTCACTGTAACGATGATCGATTTTGCGTTTCAGCCGCCGACCCTGACCATCAAGCCCGGGACCACGGTCACCTGGGTAAACAACGGGGCTGTCGCCCACGAGCCGGCCGGTACCGGGTTCGATACCGGGCCTATCCAGCCGGGGCATAGCGCGAGCCATACTTTCACCACGGCAGGGACGTTCCCGTACAAGTGCATCATCCATCCAACGGTGATGACGGGTACGATAACGGTCAGCTCGAGTGCAACGGGCACGACTACTTCGCCCACCACGACGACAACGCCGTCAAGCACGAGCACGCCGCCAGGCTATTGAGCCGGACGAGCGGTGAGCGCCGATGGCAGAGTGACAGGGTGCTGACCAGCCCGGAGTCAGGCGACTGAAGGCATCCTCAAGTGGAAGTGGATCGAGAGGGTCGGAGAAATCCGGCCCTCTTTTCTTTCGCTCAGGCGAGCCCGGCGATGCCTTTGATCAACTCGATAATGCCGAGGAAAACGAATTCGAAGATGAGCAGGGCGCGGTAATCCTTGGACAGCAGGAGTATCACGACGCATACGCATATGATGACCGGGCTCAAGGCCCAGAAGAAAGCGACCGGAAACACCTAGAGGATCAGCTTATCCATTATCAGTCGCCCGCCTGCTCATTTGCTTCTTCCTGGGTCGGGCCCTGCACCACCAGGCTCCTCGACTGCTGCAGCGACCTCTTCGACTTCTGCTTGGGGAGCGTCAACAGCGCCAGCACTATCCCGGCGCCGGCGATGATCGCCGTCATCAACATCGCCGCATGCAGGCCTTTGACGAAGGCCGCATCAGCCGCCTTGATCAGCGACGAACCGCCCACCGAAAGGGCGCCGGTTATGCTGGCTTTCGCCGTCGCCGCGTTGCCAGGCGTAAGGCCGTTCAACGCCCCGGATTTCGTCAGCTGGTTTCCGTAGACAAGGGCCGCCACGCCGCCGATGAGCGCGATGCCCATCGAACCTCCCACCTGGCGAATGGCGGCGTTGGCCGCCGAGGCCATCCCCGTCTTGGTCTGCGGCACCGAGCTCATGATCGCGTTGGACGACGGGGGCTGCACGAAGGCGATACCGGCTCCGGAAAGCACCATGCCGACGAATACCACGAAGTACCCGGTGGTGGTAGTGGTGAAGATGAACGTCACCATACCAGCCGTCAGGATTATCATCCCCGCGGCGACGAGCCACCTGTTGCCGACTCGCTCCGCCAGGCGCGGCGCGGCCGGTGCCGCCACCAGCAGCAGCAGCGCGAATGGGACCAGCGCGAAGCCGGCGGACAGTGGAGAGTAGCCTTGCACGGCCTGGAGGTAGAGAGTGAGCTGGAACAGCAGCCCGAAGAGCGCGAAGAAGACTATTGAAATAGACAGGATGCCCACGGTGAAGGATTTCATCAGGAAGAACCTGACCTCCAGCAGCGGGTTCTTGTTCTTCAGCTCCCAGAACACGAAACCGCCCATCAGCACGATCGACAATCCCAGCGCGATGAGCACCTTGTAGTTGGTGATATGCAGGTTGGGCCACTGGATGAGGAAGTAGAAGAACGCGAACAGCCCGAGCATCGATAGCACTACGCCGACGTAGTCTATCCGCGGAGCGTCAGCGTCCTTCGAGTTCGGCACCAGGAAGAACACCATCACCAGACCGACGCCCACCACGGGAATATTGACGAAGAACACCGACCCCCAGAAGAATGCGCTCAGCAGAATGCCTCCCAGGATCGGTCCGAGCGCCACGCCCACCCCGGATATGCCCGCCCATATCGCGATCGCCCGCGCCCGAGCGGGCGGACGGAAGATGTTGCTTATCAAGGCCAGCGTCGAAGGCGCGATCAGTCCACCGCCTATGCCCTGAAGCATCCGCGCGGCGATCAAGGAATTCGCGGTGGTAGACACGCCCGACCAGATCGACCCCGTGATGAAGACGAGCATCCCGACCACCAGGGTCCACTTGCGCCCGTACTTGTCGGCCAGGTTGCCGGAGAAAAGGATCGTCGCCCCGAACATGATTATGTAGCCTGAGTTTATCCATACCAGCTGGGTGTTGGTGGTGTTGAGGGCCTTGGCGATGCTGGGCAGCGCTACGTTCAGGATGGTGCCGTCGATACTGACCATGATGAGTGGGATGCAGAGGGCGGCGAGCGCCCACCAGTCTTTCCTGGAAGGCGCGCCAGCATCGCTCTGCTGGCCAGTCGGTTCTCTGGCCGCCGGCTCGTCGCCACGCGCGGTTGAACCACTATCCTCCGCCATGCCCACCTCCGACCGCGTCATTACCAGTCTGCAATCCTGCCTCTATGTGGTCATCATTTCACTCAGGAGCGTCGATTCCTTTGGTGGGCCGGGACCAATCCCCGACGCAGGGCGTTTACCCGTCAGACCCGGAACGCGAGACTGGAGCTGCGTTATGCAGTATCAGTGGTGACCGCACTGTCCATGGGCACCGCCACCACCGCAGGCGGCCTCTCCGGCGACCAGCGATCCTGCTATAAACTGTCCGATAGCGTCTTCGGCGCCTCCCTGTACGCCGGCGATAACCTTCACGCCCGCCCGCTGCAGGTTGGCCACCGCACCGCCACCGATCCCACCCGCGATGACATATTCCACATCGCGCTCCGCGAAAAGCCTCGGCAGCGCCGCGCAGTCGTGCTCCGGCGCGTCGAGCACCTCACGCTCGCCGATCACTCCGTCCTCGATCGACACCAGCATCACCTTCTCGCAATGCCCGAAGTGTGATGCGACCTTGCTGTCTTCCATTACGATTGCGATTTTCAAGTTTCCTCCCGGAATTCATCTCTACCTGTAGAACCGGTCACTGTTGGCTTCATCCTTCCAATTTCTCTTCGATCTTCTGTGCGCTGGCGGCTGCTCGTCCACAACCTCTCCCCACGGCATGAGCTGTCCCGCCCGCGGGGCACCTTCGGACAACGGTCGCGGCGCCGCACTCAGGGCAGCTGGTTTCACAAGCCCTGGCACCCGACCCCCAGGGCTCCTTCCAGATGTGCTCGCAGGACCGACACTCGAAGGTCCTCTCATCTCCACCGAGGACATAGTTGCCGCCCTCTATACCGAGGGCTTTTCCCTCGACCAGACAGCGCGCCACCTTCTCGCGCGCCGACTTCAGGACCCTCTGAAACGTCGGCCGAGAGACCTCCATCCGCTCGGCGGCGTCCTCTTGATAAAGCCCCGCTATATCGGTCAGTCTCAAAGCCTCGAGCTCTTCCACCGACAGCCTCTCCTGCTGCAGCTCGCTCAGGGGGATGCCCCTCGGCTTGAAGAAATCGATCGCCGGCTCGCCCGAGACGAAGCGAGGCTTGCACGGTCTTGCCACATCAACCTCCTTGTTGACATATTATGTGCATATGACCATAATTGAATATAGGGCATATGCCCGTAATTGTCAATCGCCGTTGCGCCAGGCCAGCTCCTTTGCGCTGCCTCAGCGCCAGCCTGGTTCCGGCATAGCGCGCGGTCCCAGCACAGGAGGATCGACTTGAAGAACGCAGAGGAATTCATGAAGAGGTATCACGTGGCAATCGGGCGCGCCACCCAGAGCCAGCTCGACAAGCTCAAGCCTAAGATCGCTTCGGAGTGGATCAACGAGTGGATGCAGGAGGTCGGTAGCAGCATCACCGACCCGGAGGAATTCCGTGTATCATTTGAGGAATTCCTGACCGATGGCCTGCAGTTTGCCGACGACAGCAAGGTTACCATCGAGGGCGACGAGCTCATCCTGGATATCGGCGGATGCGTCATCTGTCCCGGCAACGATATTCTTAAGAAAGCGGGCGAAGAGGCCCTCTGCCCCATCACGCCCACAGGCCTCATGGCGATCTCCCGCGTGCTGGGCAAGAAGGCCACCCTGGTCGGCGTGAACAAGGAAGGCAAGCCCGTCGGTTACTGCCAGATCAAATACAAGGTCGAGGAGAAATAGGGGCTCGGCGTCCGAGGCGGGCATTTCCGGTATCATGTAATACCGGGCTCGACCCACCCTTCTATCAAATAGTTAAGGAGCCAGATGTTCCACGACGACAAGTGCGATCTCTGCGGCGACTGTCTGCTTCTCTGTCCGTACACGGAGTACGACCGCGATGAAGCGATCGAGCAATTCCGGCGGTTGAAGGAAGGCGAGACTCCCGAGGTGGTGTCCGAGTGCATCACGTGTGTCGCCTGCAACGAGTTCTGCGAGAAGGGAGCCAATCCCTTCGACCTGATCCTTGCGCGACAGGAGCAGACCGGCGTGCTCGACATCCCCGAGCAGAACACACAGTTGTTCCGCAACCTCCCCAACGCGCCGACGGAGGTCATTCCCGGCGACCCTGACAAACCGGCTTTGTCGCTCTGCAGCGTCGGGGGCCTGGTCCCCGGACTTTTCGAGGGACCGCTCTTCGAGGGTATGACCGTCCTGGCGGGCGGTGATTTCTTTTGTGGCGTCGGGTGGGTGCACCTCGGAGAAGAGACGCCGGTCAGAGAGAACGCCGCCGGCGTCATCGAGAGGCTCGCCGCCACAGGCGCCCGGGAGATAGTCTTCTATCACGATGATTGCTATGCGCTGACCGCGGCAATGGCGGAAGAATACGGCATCGACGTGCCCTTCCGACCCGTGCATATCATCGAGCACCTGCTGAGCCAGGTGAAAGAGAGAGCCGCGAGTCTCAAACCGCTTGGGCTGTCAGTGGCCTATCAACAACCTTGCGCGTCGCGCTATACGCCGTGGAAAGACGAGCAACTGGACGAGCTGTTCGGGCTCATAGGCGTCGAGAGGGTGAACAGGAAGTACGACCGGAGCGGCGCTCTGTGCTGCGGCTCGCCTGTGATGCCTCGCGATCGTGACCGGGCGTTGCAGATCAAGAATCGCAACATCAATGACGCGGTCGAGGCCGGGGCCGGCGCGATGGCGTATCTCTGCCCCCTCTGTGTTCTGAACCTGCGCAAGGTCTCGGCTTCCGCGGGGCTGCAGAACTTCCACCTCATAGAGCTGGTAAAGCGGTCCCTGTTCGAGTAGGTTGCTCGTCTGTCCCGCGGTGTCTCACCGCTCTCCTCGACCGGCGTTCTCGAGGGCAAAGTGTTGCTTATCTGGACGACCCTCACCTCGGAGTCCTCGACGGGCATGGCCAGCACGATCTTCGTGAGCCTGGAGATGTTGCTCGTCATCCTTGCAACCTCCATGCGTGTGAGGGCTTACCTCCAGACGAGAGCGCGGAGGCTGGCGATCACGGCCAGGGCCGAGATCGACTGAGCTGGACCAGCCGAACAGCAGACTCTGGGAAAGCAAGCCCTGTGGCCCTATCATGAGATACATGAGAAAGGTGCCCCGGACAGGTCTTGATGCTATGCGCTGACCACCGGCGCCTCACGCCCTGTACCCAGGCGGGGCACATTCTCCCCGAGCTGATCGACTGAGATCTTCTAACAGGAGGTAGACCATGGCATTTCTGGACCCGGTCAAGAACATCTACGGAATGCTGGCAAAGGCGAGCGAGGAAGCCGGGTCGCTGCTCGGGATCGCCGACTCCAGGGGCATGACGGGAGTATTGAGGAACCTCATGGGGCTCGATCCTGAAGGCATGAAGAAAGTCATCGATGAGACTCTTGGAACAGGCATCCTGGACAGCCTGGCCTCGGGGGACGAGACCCCGGTGCAGACTGTGCTCGAGTTCCGGCAGTACTGCATGGACTTGCTCGGCGAGTTCGTCAAGGTGAGGAACATCCTGATGAAGTTCAACTCGGAAGAGCCGGAGGTCAGGCGCGAATCAGTCAGCGAGATGAAGGCGCTTGCCTCCCCCAGAGGCCAGGCGGTCGGCGGCCCCCGGCGCGTTCAAGCCCTCGATGCCGAAGTGAAGAAGCTGAAGGCAAAGCTGGCGGATATCGCCGCGCTCGCGTCTCAGGATTGAAGCCTCCGCGATAAATGAGTTTTTCGGGCCCGGTCAGGCGCTTTTCTTCAAGCGTCTGTCGAGGTACTCCTTGAGCGCGACCGCGTTATTTATCTTCTCTTCTTTCGAAGCGAACAGGAGCAGCACGTCCTTCTTTCGTGCGATGTCCAGGAGGCGCTCCACGTCGGGGTTGTCCTTCAGCTCCTGGTAGTACCGCTTCTTGAACTCGGGCCACTTCTCGGGCTCGTGCATGTACCACTTGCGCAGCTCGTCGGACGGAGCGATGCCTTTGAGCCAGAGGTCCACCTTCTCTTTCTTGATACCCCGGGGCCATAGCCGGTCGACCAGGACGCGATAGCCCCGCTGGCTTCCATTATGCTCGTAGACGCGTTCGGTCTTGATCACAACAACCTCCTGAGCCGTCGTCAGTATTTCTTGCTGAAGTGTCCCACGAAGGGGACGCTCGGGTTGTCCGGGTACCAGTGCCAGGCGCCCCAGTTAGCCGAGTAGTTCTGCATGTCGTAGTTCGCCTTGGCGGGCTCGTCCGCCGCCTCGAAGTAGAAGACCTTCACCCCGTTGGCGTTCGCCCACGCCATGGCCTGGTCGCGAAAAGCCGTGGCATTGGCAACGGTGAAGAGGCCGGGGATGTAGTGGGGTCTCGCGGGGTTGTCGTTCGACGGCCATCCCGTCTCCCCGATCTGCAGCTCGGTGTTGGCCAGCCCCCAGCCCTGCAGGCGTGCCTTGGCCGCGCCGAAGTCGTTGGCCAGGCGCTGGACGGCCTGCGCGATGGTGATGTTGTTGCCCGCGGCCGCGAACTCGCCGGGGTGTATGTTCACCTGCACCACGTCGCACGCGCGGGCGATCGTCTGGAACGGCGCATCGGGTGCGATGACCCCGACGAGCCTCGTCCCCACCTTGACCTTGCGCGCGGTGCCGGACTTCACCTGGTTGATGTAGCCGACCAGGTCGGCCGCCATCCTGTCCAGCGGATAGGGGTTGTTGGGGCTGCCCCTGTTGCCCTCGGGCTCGTTGCCCACTATCGCCAGGTCGACGTAGCCCTGGTTGACGAGGTCTATCAGTGTCTGGACCTGCCCCTGGTTGGAGGCATCGGGGCCGGCCACCGTCCAGGTCACGCCGGCACAAGCAGCCACCTTCAACCCGTAGGCGTGCGCCCTCTTTATCGCGTAATTGAGGTCCGGCCAGTCGTCGCGGTAGGTCGTGATCCATTGCGTCGACGGAGCGATAGTCTGCAGAAAGCCGTCTATGAAAGCGTTCGGCGGCGAGTCGTAGCTGGCTTTTGTCTTCACCCAGTCGCTGAAACACAGCCCGTAGTACTCCTTCACAGAGGCGCTATCCACAACGCCCGCGTCGATGAAGAGCGTCGCTGGCCCGAACTTAGATGGAAGAGATGTCAGCTTATCCCCTACCCAGTCGGTGGCCGGGTCCTGCGATGCGGGCAGCTCCTTTACCGAGTAGGTCATGGTCTGGCTTGCCGCGTCGTACTTCGGGCTCGAGAGGACCATGACGACCGAATCGACGTCTTTGTCGTTCAGCGTCGCAAGTACCAGAAGCGCGTTCGGCGACGAGCCCTTGAAGATTCCGGGCCAGGCACCGGTGAACGCGCCCGTGCCGATGGTCCCGGCACGGCGGCTCGGCCTGTCGCTGAAGCGGACCGTGCTGGGCGAGGCGCCTGTGAGCGTCAGGGTGCGGGGGCCGGGGCCGGAAGCGGCGCTCAACGAACCGCCGGTCGCCGATTGAGAGAAGAGGTAGCTCGATGCTCCGACCCTGGCGGTCGTCGTGCCGCCACAGCCCGCTGCGAGCGCGAGCGCCAGAATAAAGCACGCAGCTTCCAGGAGTCGTCGATTCCCCGGATTGTTCGCCTTCAGTTGCGGTTGCATTGCTTTCGGGCCGTCCTTCCAGACGCATCACGTACGTTGCGGCGGCGGAGTTTCCCCCGCTATCTCCGCCAGGCTCCATCACAGTATATTGGATGACGGCGAATCGAACTCCGCTCATATTATCCTCCGAGTCATCCAGGTACGAGGCAGGTCATGGTTACCGCGCGGGAGTAAACGCGATAACGGCGAGGTAGAATGTTCCCATGAACGCACAGAGTCCCGAGTCCGCATACGAATCACTGGTCCAGCATTCTCGAGAGCTCACCTGGACAGCCGGTCTTCAAGCACTGCTCGAGTGGGACCAGGAGGTCAACATGCCGCCCGCGGGCGCGCAGTCCCACTCGGAGATGTCCGGGATCATCGCGCGGATCGTGCACCGGAAGGCAGTGGATGAACGCGTCGGCGGCTGGCTCGAGGCCGCCGCGCTCAAGACCGACTGGCCTCTCGTTCATGCCGCCAACATCCGCGAGTGGAAGCGGGACTACGACAAGGCCAGGAAGCTGCCGGAGGAGTTCGTCAAGAAGCAGGCTGAAGTCACCGCCAGGGCATACCACGTCTGGCGGGACGCACGCGAGACGGACGACTTCGGCGTCTTTGCTCCCACGCTGGCCGAGGTCGTGGACCTGGCGAAGCAGGAGGCTGACTACTATGGCTGGAAAGACGAGCGCTACGACGCCCTCCTCGACCTGTTCGAGCCGGAGCTGACCACCTCCCGGTGCGAGGCGCTTTTCGCGGACCTGCGCGCGGAGCTCACGCCGATGGTCGAGCGGATCGTCGCCGGCCAGGGCCCGGCACCTGGACCATTCGGCGCCGCTGCGTTCCCGATCGAGGCTCAGGCGGACTTCTGCAGGCGCGTCTCGGGCGCGCTCGGCTTCGATTTCGACGCCGGCAGGCTCGATCCGACGATCCACCCGTTCACCACCGGCATCGCCTGGGGCGACGCCAGAATAACCACCAACTACAACACCTCCGACCCGCTCGACAGCCTGTCCAGCACCGTCCACGAGACGGGGCACGGCATATATGAGCAGGGAGTGTCTTTTGACGGTACCCCGGCGGGGCAGGCGTGTAGCACCGCCGTCCACGAGAGCCAGAGCAGGCTGTACGAAAACGAGGTGGGCCGCGGTCGGGCCTTCTGGAGGTACTGGCAGCCCGGCCTCAACGCACAGTACGGGACGGACGAGAGCGAGGACGACCTGGTGAGGCGGGTCACCTGGGTCGAGCCCGGCCTGGTCCGCACCAGGGCCGACGAGGTCACCTACAACCTGCATGTGATCGTACGCTTCGAGATAGAGCGTGACCTGTTCCGGGATGAGCTCGAGGTCGCCGACATCCCGCGAGTCTGGAGACAGAAGTACAAGGACTATCTGGGGGTTCACGTGCCGGGCGACCTCGACGGGGTGCTGCAGGACGTCCACTGGGCTAACGGCCTCTTTGGTTACTTCCCCACCTACACGCTCGGCAACGTCTACGCCGCTCAGCTCTTCGACGCCGCCAGGCGCGAGATCCCCGGCCTGGAGAACGCCATCGCGTCGGGTGACTTCAAGCCGCTGCGCGACTGGATGGCGGAGAAGATCTACAGGTGGGGCCGTGTATATACCCCCGAGCAGTTGATAGAGAACGCAGCCGGTTCTCCTGTCTCGACCAGCTTCTTCATCGAGCACCTCAAAGCCAGATACCTGCGGCAATAAGGGTGCTGAGAAACACTCTGGTCACTTCCGTTATACTCTCACCTTTGCCGGTGATAACATAGTTTTCCCGGAGTCGATTTTACTCGATCTCGATCGCTTGCCCCCTTTCAATGTCGGCTCGCGGCTACCGCCGTGGACCTCTGTGTTCTTTTCCGTGCCTTACACCGATATAACCAGTTCAGGCGTCTATCTAGTCGGTTTTGAATGTGGCCAGGACGTGGCTGACGTCAAAGAAGTATAGACTGTGCTGATGATGCACAGCCGTTCAGCGCGTATCAGAAGGCAGGGGAACGCGTAAGCATGAGCTCGCTCGGAGTTGGAATAGTAGGATTGCCGAACTCGGGAAAGACGACGCTGTTCAACGCGCTCTCCCGGTCGGGGGCGCTGGTCGCGTCATATCCCTACGCGACCATCGAGCCCAACGTGCGAATCGTTCCTGTATCCGACCCGAGGCTCACCGAGTTTGGCCGGCTCACCGAGAGCGCCCGCATAGTGCCGGCAACCGTGCGCTTCGTCGACATCGCGGGACTCGCCGAAGGCGCCAGCCGCGGTGAAGGCGTCGGCAACCGGTTCCTCTCGAATATCCGGGACGTCGACGCGGTGGTCCACGTAGTGCGCGGGTTCGAGAGGGTCGACGATTGCGAAGGGGAAGACGAGATAAGCCCCGTACACGACGTCGAGCTGATCGAGACGGAGCTGCTGCTTTACGACCTCGAGATAATGGGACGCGAGCTTTCAAAGGCGCGGAACCTCGCGAAGAGTGGCTCGAAGGACTGCATCGAGCGAGTCAAGGCGCTCGAAGTGATCGAGGAAGCGATAAGCTCAGAGACCATCCACGATCGCGCGGCGCTCGCTCAAGAGCTCGAGCTTCTCGCGCCGGACATGAAACTCCTCATCCTCAAGCCGACCCTGCTGGTGCTCAACGTCGATGAACCGGGTGGGAATTCCGCGGCAGACGAGGGCGAGTTGAGGGAGTGGGCGCGGCAACGCGGGATGAGCGTCCTCACCGTCAATGCCCTTGTCGAGGCCGAGCTTTCTGAACTCGATACGGAAGACGCCGGACTTTTCGCCGAGGAGATG